>JAABUM010002308.1_pt1 | contig 25919 bp, 23 predicted proteins | sample 5559161 | NCBI WGS metagenome assembly JAABUM01 (sample SAMN10711868, study PRJNA513369) | rock metagenome | isolation source: Antarctica rocks | place: Antarctica: Victoria Land, Siegfried Peak nord
ATGGGCCGAACACTGGAACGACGACCCCAAACCGTTCATCTGGCACAAGACCGCCGCCGAGATCGTCGCTAAAGTCCGCCGCGGACGCATCGCACTCACCGAAGCCAAATCCGCGACGCACCACTAGCAAGACCCGATCAGTTCGCCGCGATCGAATCGGGGCCGCGGGCCACGGGCCGCGGGGCCACACTGATCGGATGAAGATGGGTGTGGGGCCGTCGTTGACCCTTGGTCATGACACCTTGTCCGAGACCCCCACGGCAAGGTTCCCCGTCAGCACTGCTCTGGCTCTGAGCTATGTGCTGCCGTTGCACAGTGAACATGTGGTCCAGGAGCTGACCACCTACCTCCATTCGATCGCGCTCCATGTTGAGGTGATTGTCGTCGATGGTTCGCCTGATGCGGTGTTCGAGGAGCATCACCGCCAATGGCGCGACGTGATCCACATCCGTCCTGACGAACGCTGGGACTTTCCGTTCCGGAAGGTCACCGGTGTCCTCACCGGCCTCGGTAGGGCCACCCAGCGCCGTGTCGTGATCGCAGACGACGATGTCCGGTGGACCCCTGAACTGCTCGCATCGGCTGGGGACCGGCTGGGTGACAAAGCCGTGCTGCGCCCGCAGAACTACTTCAAGCCCCATCGATGGCACACCCGGTGGGACACCGGCCGGATCCTTCTCAACCGGCTGTTCGGCGGGGACTGGCCGGGGACATTGGTGGTGGACAGGAACCTGCTGTTGGCAACTGGCGGGTACGACGGTTCGGCGATGTTCGAGAACCTCGAGCTGGTCCGGACCCTCAAGGCCGCAGGAGGACACGAGGTATTGGCGCTGGACCTGTTGATCCCCCGTACTCCGCCGGACGTGCGCCAGTTCCTTGATCAACGTGTGCGCCAAGCCTTTGACGAGTTCGCTCGCCCATGGCGGCTGCTGCTGGAGCTCGCAGTCCTGCCCGCAGTGATCGTCGGTCGACGGCGTGCCGCCATCGCGCTGGCGGCTGCGTCGATCGGGTTCGCGGAGCTCGGTCGCCGCCGAGGGAACGGCTCGAGTGTGTTCGGTCGGTTCGATGCAGTTTGGGCACCCGCGTGGGTTGCGGAGCGATCGATCACCGCGTGGTTGGCAGTGTGGGCCAAGGCCCGTCGTGGGGGCGTCAGCTATCGAGGAACGGTCATCGGCAAAGCAGCCACCGCGCCACGTCGATTTCGGGTGGCTGCCGTTATCTCTTCACCGTCGTGATAGGCCAAAGGTGATGGCCGATGACATCGCTGACGTGCTCGCGGAGATCGCCCGCAGCCTGGTGGCCGAGGATGACTACGACGCCACGCTGTGCAAGGTCACCCAGCTTGCTGTCGCGACCATCGAGGGCTGCGATCACGCCGGGATAACTCTGGTGCATGGCCGACGGTTGGAGACGGTGGCACCCACTGGCGATGTGCCGGTGGAGGTCGACCGGATCCAGTACGAGGTGGACGAAGGGCCGTGCCTGTCGAGTATCCGCGATTGCGAGATGTTGAAGTCCGACGACCTCGGAAACGAAGAGCGCTGGCCGATGTTCGCTAACCGGACAGCCGAGACCACCGGCGTCCTCAGCATGTTGTCATTCCGGTTGTTCGTCGAGTCGGACACCATGGGGGCGCTCAACCTCTACTCCAAGCAGGTGGCGGCGTTCTCCCAAGGCGACTCCGAGCACATCGGGGCGTTGTTCGCCGCCCACGCGGCCGTGGCCATGACGACGGCGAGGGAGGCCCAAAACTTGAAGGCCGCCCTGGTCACGCGCAACGTCATCGGTCAGGCTCAAGGGATCCTGATGGCCACCCAGAACCTGACGAGCGCCGAGGCCATCGAGACGCTCAAGAAGACCTCTCAGAGGCTCAACGTCAAGCTGCGTAGCGTCGCCTCCGCGGTGACCTTTACCGGCGAGATCCCCCAGACGCCGGACGGTTGTTGATCGACCGGGAGATTTCTCATCGGGTTCCAACGATTGGACCCCGGCGGAAGGGGGAGGGTGGACCTCGTTGCGCCGAGGTGGTACCACTTCAGCGGAACAGGGTCACGGTCAAACTGGCGGCCGTGACCACCCCCAAACCGTCAAGTTGTGACCACGCGCCAGCGGGGTCAAGCCGCTTCTTGACCGGACTCCGCTGCGGCCCCACCCGAGGGCCGCGAACGGCCGTCCGAGAGACTTGGGGGCCATAGCGGAGCGGCCGTAGGACCGATGGGTTCACCTCTCCTTCGATTGCGCGGGGTGGGCGAGAACGTCGATCAAGGGATCGGCCGGTTCGGCCATGCCACGGTCCATCTGAGGTAGAGCGTGGTCCCTGTTGGCTTCAAGGAAGCAGCCTCAAGTGAAAGATACTCGCGACGATGGGGATACACCGGGCGCTGATGGCGCCTGAGGAGCTCAAGGTGACGATGGAGCGCCTGGTCGGACTGACGCCAGCCGCTGTTCCCGGTTCAGATCAGGCCAGCATCACCGAAGCGTCCGCGACGCCGAGCACCGTCGCACATATTGGCAATGACGCGCTTGCCATCGATGATGCTCAATATGATGGTGGCGGTCCGTGTTTGCATGCGTATGAGCACCGCGAGGTGGTGGTCATCGACGAGATCGCCGAGGACGACCGGTGGCCCGAGTTCCGAGATGTGGCTACCGGTCGGGGGGTCCATGCCTCGCAGTCACATCCGCTGCTCCTGGAGGACCGGGTGCTCGGATCGGTGAACCTCTACAGCGAGACACCCGGTGCATTCGACCAAGACACGGTCCGGCGTGGCAACCTGTTCGCCGCCCAGGCGGCTATCGCGTTGTCGAACACCCAGACCGCGGTGGAGTTCCGGGCGCTCACCGACCAACTGCGTGAAGGCATGATCAATCGGGACGTGATCGGCCAAGCCAAGGGGGTGTTGATGGCCAGGCACCGCGTCACTCCCGACGCCGCTTTCGAGTTGCTGCGAGAAGCATCGCAACGGTTGAACCGCAAGCTGCGTCAGGTTGCCGATGAGGTCGCCCGGACCGGACAGATCCCCGAACGCTGAACGGCGGTGATGACCACCGCCTGCCGTAACCGGTACAGGGCCGGCTCGGACAGGTGGCTAGGTGTCAGGAACTGGCGGTGCGCTTCCAGGCTCTGGTGTCGAGGTTCAGCATCGCCGCGCCGTCCTGCACCCGCACCGACCTCGACCCGAAGGGCTGAGACACCCAGGGGTTGTCCATGCGCGGGTACCCGCGCAGGTCCTCGGGCCGCCCGTCGACGGTCAAGGGGCCGTCGGAGGAAAAGTCGAGCTGGCCCTCGGAGGGGGACCGGTAGGTGACGTCGAAGCCGGCGGGGAGGCCCTTCTCGGTCGGCGGGCGGGGGGTGGCGGTGATCGGTGCGGTCGCCACTGCCTGACGGAACTCAGCGAACGTCTTCCACCGGCTGGCTTCGCCAACTTCGGTGATCCACACGTTGTCAGCGCCGCCATCGGCGACCAGGTCGAAGTCCTTGACCAGGCCACCGGTGGGGACCTGAGCGGGATCGTGCTGTCGCCAATGCACCGGCCGCCATGACCACAGGGCCACGTAGCCGTCGCCTTTGCGGCCGAACGTCCAGTTCCCGTCCCGGACCACCTGGTCGAAACGCTCGCTCGGGAACCAGGCGTGGGTCATGGGCAGGTAGCTCAAGCTTTCGAGGACGCTGCCAGGCCCGGCCGGCGGGTACGCCGGCGCGTAGAGGTTGAGCACCACCCGGCCGTGTTGAGCCGATCGGGGAGCGGCCGCCTCACCGGTCCAGTACATATCGGCGTCGACCCATTTGTCGCCAGCGCGTGGTTCGTTGCCGGGAAGGGTGGTGAACACCACGGCCTCTCCGTCGAGGGTGGCCTGCCAGGAGTGGTACTGGTCACCACGCATGCCAGGCCGGTAGTCCTGGGCAGTGGAGAGCATGGCGTCGCGGCTCCGCCAGGTGTACGTGTTGACCTCCGACAAGAGCCCGAAGGCGAGCTGCGGCGCCAGGCTCTGGGCGAGCTTCTGGAGCCCCTTGGGGTCCTTGCCCAGGCCGCGGAACCCGGCAAACGGCTTGAAGAAGTCGGTGGCCCACAGGCCGTAGCGCTCGGCGGTGGCAAAGGTGGTCGGCAACTCCTGCCAGGCGGTCAGCGCTCCGCGCTCCCACCAGAACGGAACGGTGCTGGCACCGAAGCTGTAGCCGTAGGGCGCCGGGGGGTTGTCGACGACGGGCGAGTTGGCGTCGAGGGGGACACCCATCCGCTCGCGGTCGACCATGGTCTTGTCGCTCTTGGCGATCCGGCGGATGACCTCTGGCAGCCGGTACTTGCGGGCCCGGGCCATCAGGGTGGCGCCGGCGTCGCTTCCCGGCTGGTAGGGCTTAGGCGTGTCGTCGAACAGGAGCTTGGCCAACCCGAAGGTGTCCTCGTCGGTGGCCACCGACTTGTCCTTCATGTACGAGCGGCCGTGGGTGGCGCCGAAGTCGCCCTTCTGCAGGTGCAAGGCGATGTCGAGCAGCACCTGATCGAGCACGATCGACGCCTGCCGGGCGATGCGGGCGTCGGCGGCGAACTCGACCAGCGTCAGCAGCGGTGTTATGTCCTTCTGGTAGTAGACGTCGGAGTGCCACTCGCTGAAACCGAAGCGGGCCTTCTCGGTGAACCAGTCCTCCAGGAGCCGTTTGGCGTGGGCGGCGTGCTGAGCGCCGGTGCGGCCGTCGTTGGTGAACGTCGCTTCGGGGAAGGCCTGGCCGGCCAGCAGTTCGACGGTGTGGAAGATGGCCCGGTGGTTCTCCGACCAGTACCACTTCTGGTCGATGACCCCCTTGGGTGTGGGCTCGGTGTACCAATATTTGAAGGCCAGGATGCGCTTCTCGATGGCGGCCCGGACGTCCTTGGGCAGGTGGTCTCTGTCCGCGTACCAGAGGTTGATCAGGTACAAGAGGTCGAAGTCACCGGTGTCAGCGAAGGTGTCCAGCCTCTTGAAGGAGTCGGCGAAGTCGCCTACCCGGACCGTCGCCGCATCGAATTTGAAGGCCTTGTCCCGGTCGGACCGCTCGAACCGGGAGATCAGGTTGAGCGCGGAAGGGGGTTCCCGGCTGGTGGTGATGAACCTCAGGAAGTCGTCTTGGCGCCGCGTCAACCACGCCTCGTTCACGAAGCCGGGGCCACGGTCGGCGGGGATGCCGCCGCTCAGGTGGTCGGAACCGCCGCCAGTGCAGGAGGCGGCCAGGAGCCAGGTCGCCAGACCGGCGATCCCCCAGTAGCGGGCTGCTCGCACGCCCGGCATTGTGACCGTTGGGCACCCCCTTCGCTGGTGATCCCCGCAGGCGCCCGTCGGGTTTCGCTCCTCAGCGTTGGAGGGACTTGACCGTCAGCAGCTCCTCGAGGCCGAGGCGGCCCAGCTCCCGGCCGTGGCCGGACTGCTTGTAGCCCCCGAACGGGGCCAGCGGGTTGAAGGCACCGCCGTTGATCTCGACCTGCCCGGTCTGAAGCCGGCGGGCCACCGCTTCGGCCCGCGGCTGCGACGCTGACCACACGCCGCCGGCCAACCCGTAGTCGCTGTTGTTGGCCTTGGCGACGGCATCGGCCTCATCGTCATAGGGAACGATCGACAGGACCGGTCCGAAGATCTCCTCTTGGGCGATCACCATGTCGGGGGCGACGTCGGTGAAAACGGTGGGCCGCACATAGAAGCCGGTGTGGAAACCTTCGGGCGCTTCGGTCCCGCCGGCGATGAGCCGGGCGCCTTCGCCGATGCCGCGCTGGATGTAGCCGCGGACCCGGTCCCGCTGCACGTCGCTGACCAGCGGTCCGGCCACCGCCTCGGGGTCGAGGGGGTGGCCCACCGGCCAGGCTTCGGCGGTGGCGGCGGCGATGGCTTCGACGGTGGACAGCGACTCGCGGGGGACCAGCATCCGGGTGAGGGCGCTACAGGTCTGCCCCGAGTTGAGGAAGCACTTGCCGACCCCGTCGACCACCGCCCGTTGCAGCAGGTCACCATCCAGATCGTCGAGCAGGACGTTGGGGGACTTGCCGCCCAGTTCGAGGGCGACCCGCTTGACGGTGGCGCTGGCCACCTCACTAACCCGACGTCCGGCCCGGGTAGAGCCAGTGAAGGAGATCATGTCGACACCGGGGTGGGCGGCCATGGCCTCGCCCACCACCGGGCCGAACCCGGTGACCATGTTGAACACCCCGGGCGGCACCCCCACCTCTTCCATGACCTCGGCCAACACAAAGGCGTTGAGCGGTGTGACCTCGCTGGGCTTGAGCACGACGGTGCACCCGGCGGCGAGAGCGGGCGCCACCTTGGCGGCGATCTGGTGCAGCGGGTAGTTCCACGGCGTGATCGCTCCCAAGACCCCGACTGGTTCGCGCACCAGCAGCGAATTGCCGATGGACTCCTCCCACCGGATCTCCTGCACCAGGTCGGGTTGGCTGGCGAAGCTCATGATGGGCAAGCCGGCCTGGATGGTGGTCGACAGGGTGATCGGCATGCCCAGCTCGCGACTGATGAGCACCGACAACTCGCCTTGGCGTTCTTCGAGCTTCAGGGCTATGGCGCGGCACAGCTCAGCCCGTTCGACCGGATCGCGCTGCGACCACGGATCAAAGGCGCGCCGGGCGGCGGCCACCGCCCGGTCGACGTCGGCCGCGCCGCCGGCGGGGATGGCGCCCATCACCTCTTCGGTGTCGGAGTCGATGACCTCGATGCGTTCGGCGCCGGCCGGGTCGGTCCAAGCGCCGTCGATGTAAAGCTGACGATGGTCGATGAGGGTTGCCGTTGCCATGTTGTTCAGCCTTCCTGGGCGATGTGCTCGGCGGTGCGGTGGGCGAGGGCCATGATGGTGATCATCGGGTTGACGCCGGAGGGAGTGGGGAACGCAGAGCCGTCGCCGATCCAGACGCCGGGGGTGTCGTGCAGCTGGCCATAGGGGTCGGCCACCGAGGTCTCGGGGTCCTTGCCCATCCGGCAAGTGCCCATCTGGTGGGCGGAGAACAGCGACATGGCGCCGACGCGCAGCGGGATGCGCTGGGCCTTGGCGACGAAGGCGTCCAAGTCGTCCTCGCCGCGGTGCCACAGGGGGAAGGTGTTGGCCAGCACAGCCACGCGAGCGGCGCCGGCGGCGGCGTGGCAGCGAACCTGGGCGTCGATCGCACGGTGGGTGGAGGCCTGGTCGCGCGGGTCGCTGAGCGAGTAGCGCACCACCGAGTTGCCCGAGTCGTCGATGGTGACCGTGCCGTGACCCTGGTCGCGGACCAGGCCGATGAACGAGGCGCCGTGGGAGAAGTCGGCCATGGTCGCCTTGTGCTGTTCACCGGTGACCCACGGAACGCTGTTGGAGGCGACGGCGGTGGTGTACTGCGCCCCTTCGATGAGGAAGCCGTAGCCATCGTTGAGGGGACCGAACTCCTCGATGACGCCGGCGTGAGGAGCGCCCCACCAGGCCTGCGTGTCCTCGTCATAGAGGCCCAAGGTGGCGGTACAAGGGTGCAGGCGCAGGTACCGGCCGACGGCGGCCCCACCGAGGCCCGATCGCAACAAGATGCTGGGCGATTCGAGCGCCCCTCCGGCCACGACCACCGTCCCGGCCCGCACTTTGACCGGGGTGGCGGAACCGGTTTGGGGATCGGTCACGGTGCCTTCGACTCCGGCGGCCCGGCCGTCCTCGGTGACGACGCGCTCGACCCGGCAGCGCACCACCAGCCGGGCGCCGGCCTCCACGGCGTCTCGCAGATAAGTGGCGGTGGTGGACTGCTTGGAGCCTGACCGGTCCCCGAAGCCCATGTGGCCGGCGGTGGCGGGGTCGAAGAGGCTGGCGTCAGCGTTGCGGTTGGTGTGCTCGAACTGCCACCCCAAGGCCTGAGCACCGGCCTGCATCTTCTGCTGGGCGATGTTCAACTCGGAGCACCGGTCGTTGACCGAGAGGCGAGACCACACCGCGTCGAGGTGGCGGTCGAAGTCGTCGGCCACGTCCTTGAGGCCGTACTCGCCGGCCCACTCCTCGCGCACCCAGGGCGGCGTGCGCAGCGAGTTGGTCCAGTTCACGACGGTGCCGCCGCCCAGGCACCTGCCGGCCATGAGCGAGATGTTGCCGTCGGCGGTGGGGTTGGGACCACCCCGCCAGTACAGGTTCTGGTAGGCCCACAGCTCGGAGCCGTTGAAGTCCCGCTCGTCGTATTGCCCACCAGCCTCGAGCACCACGACGCTCAGCCCTTGCTTGGCCAGTTCGCCGGCGATGACGCCGCCGCCGGCACCTGACCCGATGACCACCACATCGGACTCGAGGTCACCGGCCGAGGACGGGTCGACGGTGGGCAGCCGATTAGGCCGTTCCGCGGGGGCGCCGGACGGACCGGGATAGCCGAACACCTGCCAGTTCGGGTTCTGGCCGGTCTCGGGGTCGACGCCGGCGTAGAAGCCGGCCAACGTCAAGGCCTTGAGGGCATTGAGGCCGGCGGCGGCCTGAGTCGAGCTGAGCGTCATGGTCCGCAACACCTGCTCGCGAGACGCCTGGCTGGCTTCCAGAAAGCCTTGGGCGTGGATGGCGTCGATCAGGGCGAGCAGCCCGACGGCATCCTCGTCGGGCAAACCGGCCAGCGCCTGCAGGATGCCGGAATCGACGCCCATGTCGGTGGCCGAACGGGCCCAGAATCCGTATGGGTCAGGGACATGTTCGACAGACGGGACGAAGGTGTCGCACACCGCGCGCAGCACCTCGACTTGCTGGTCGTCGGGCTCAACCATCGTTGCCTCCTGGTGTCTGGTGCGCTCCGCTTCCTTTAGTACCAGGTCTGTTCGGCCGCTGTGCCGCCGGGGTCACACCGTCGGCACCGCCTACCGGGGCCGCTCGCCGTAGTCACCGAAAGGACGGTCCCGCTCGCGCACCGCCTCGCGCCAGCCCACTTCTTGGGCCCGGTTGACGAAGTCCAGGCCCTCCTGGGTGTGGCGGGCGACGCCGTCGAACAAGAAGCCGAGCAGCCGGCTGGTGTCGGGCTGGTACTGGTGGTGGGCCACGTCGTTGAGCATCCACTTCATCATCTGGAGCTGGTTGAGCGGCAACTGCGCCATGCGCCGGGCCAGGGCCAGCGAGTGTTCGGCCAGTTCGTCGTCGGGGACGCACTCCAGGATCATGCCGGCGTCGGCTGCTTCGGCGGCGGTGAACTCGTCGCCGGTGAAGAGGTAGCGCTTGGCCCGCTCCAGGCCGAGGCGGGCCACCCAGACCCAAGGCGCTTCGGGTACTCCCCACACTCTGGCGGGCGGGTAGCCGAACCGGGCCGACTCGCCGGCCACGATCACGTCGGCGTTCAGGACCATGTCGGTGCCGCCGGCTATGCACCAACCCTGCACGGCGGCGACGGTCGGCTTGGAGATGGAGTGCAGCTTGGCGAAGGTGTTGCCGAACCGACCGATCATCTGCACGTCGGCCACGCTGTCCCAGACCCTCTCATCGCCCGGGCGGGGCCCCAACCCCGCCCTCCTCCGCTCGGTTGGCGCATCAATTGCGCCAACCGCGGCCGTGTCATCGCCCGGGCGGGGGCCCGAACCCTCCCTCCCCAGCTGGGCCTGGAGATCGACTCTGCCGTCGGCCGAAGCCTGGGCAACGGTCGACCAGTCGAGACCGAAGCCGGCGCAGAACGAACGACCTTCGGCCCGGAGGAAGACGACCTTGACGTCCCTGTCCCACTCGGCGGCGTCGAGGGCGGCGTCCAGCTCATCACGGAGCTCCACGGTGATGGTGTTGAACTCGTCCGGTCGGCACAGGACCAGGTGGCGCACAGCGTCGTCGTCTTCGATGCGGATGGCGCGGCCCATGCTCATCCCGCCTCGCCGTGGCGGCCGGCACCGCCGGCGAACCGAGCCGCTCCGGACTGGGTCTCGCCGGCCCGGACCGGCACCAGGCCGTGCCGCACCTCGTTGGCCAGGGCGGCGGGCAGGTCGAGCCCCCACTGCTCGTAGCTGGACGCCCGGTCGCTGCGCAGGCAGAGCTGGGGGAAGGTCGCCAACTGGTGGGCCAGCTCGATGGCGGCCCCAAGCGTGGCTCCGGGCTCGACCACCCGGTTGGCCAGTCCCCACTCGCCGGCTTCGGTGCCCTCGACCCCGCGGCCGCTCAGGATCATGTCGAGCGCCCGGCTGTGGCCGATCAACCGGGGCAGCCGGACCGTCCCGCCGTCGACCAGAGGCACGCCCCAGCGCCGGCAGTACACGCCGAAGACGGCGTCGCTCGCCGATATCCGCAGGTCGCACCAGAGGGCCAGCTCCAGACCGCCCGCTACGGCGTGGCCCTCGACAGCCGCCAGCACCGGCTTGGTGAGCACCATGCGGGTGCAGCCCAGCGGGCCGGGCTTCGACATGTCCTCCTCGATCCGGTTGCCCCGCCCGCCGCCGATCGCCTTCAGGTCGGCGCCGGCGCAGAAGGTGCCGGCGGCGCCGGTGAGCACAGCCGCGTCGTGGGCGTCGTCAGCGTCAAAGGCGGCGAAGGTCTGGTGCAGCGCGGTGGCGGTGGGGCCGTCGATGGCGTTGCGCGTTTCCGCCCGGTCGATGGTCACGACCAGGACCCGGTCCTTGGATTCGGTACGAACCGTCATCCCCGCACCTTCCCACGCCTCGGCGACATGGGAGGCGCTTACGTCAGGCCGTCGGCTGTGGCTCGATGAGGGTCGGGGTCATGAAGACGTCGAGTGCCTGGAGGAATGCCCCGGCCACGGCGGCGTCGCCGGCTTCGACGGTGATGCGGCCGTCGTCGACCATCTCGTCGAACTGTTCGGGGTGGTCCATGACCTTGACCAGGTCGGTCCGGGTGAGGGTCACGACGACTTCGGCAGCCGGGAGCTCGTCGCCTGCGGAAGGCGCGGCCAGTTGCCGATGGTGGATGGCGTGATGGGCGACGCCGACCAGCAGGGTTTCGTCCAGATCCGTCAGTCGCCAGACGATGGTGGCCTCTGACTGGAAACGGTCGGGGTCGAAGCGCACGCCCATCATGTCGACGAGCTGTTCGCCGTTCATGGCCAAGGCCAGCCGGGGTGAGGAAGCCCGGCCCAGGTTTATGGACCCGTGGCGCAGTTCGAATGCGCCGGTCAGGTAGGCGTTGCGCCAGGTGCCGGATTCGGCCTGGTAGCCAAGCTGTTCCATGGCGTCGGCCGCCAGCCGGCGGGCTGCCCGGTTGCTGGGATCGCTGAACACCACATGGTTGAGCAGCTGGGCCACCCATCGATATTCGCCACGGTTGAACGCCTCCTGGGCGGCGTCGATCACGGAGCCGGCGCCCCCCATGAGCTCGACGTAGCGCGCACCGGCTTCGGCCGGGGGCAGCGGTTCGAGGTTGGCCGGGTTGCCGTCGTACCAGCCCAAGTACCGGTTGTAGACCGACCGCACGTTGTGGGAAACGGTGCCGTAGTAACCGTGGACGTGGGACTGACCGGCGAAGCTCTCCGGCAGCTCGAGGTTCTCGGAGATCTCGTTGGGCGTATAGCCGTGGTTGGCCAGGCGCAGCGTCTGATCGTGCATCCAGCGGTACACGTCGCGCTGCAGGGCGAGGAAGGCCTTGACGTCTTCCTGACCGAACCGGGGCCAATGGTGGCTGGCGAACATGACGTCGGTGTCGTCGCCCCACAGCAGCAGGGCCTCCTGGATGTACTTGCTCCACGCCAGCGCGTCGCGCGTCTGGGCCCCCCGTAGCGGGTACAGGTTGTGCAAGTTGTGGGTGCAGTTCTCGGCCATGCACAACAGGCGCTTGGTCGGGAAGAAGAAGTTCATCTCGGCCGGCGCCTCGGTATCGGGGGTGTTCTGGAAGACGACCCGCAACCCGTCGATGTCCAACTCCGCACCAGTTTCGGTGATGGTCTCGGTCGGGGCGATCAGCCCGCTCGCGCCGGTGGGCAGCGCCGAGCCGAGACCGTTGTCCACCTGGCCCTGCGGCCCGGGCGCCAGCAGCGGTCCGAACTGGTAAAGCGCGCGGCGGCTCATGATCGGGCCGGCCAACCCGTTCTCGCTGACGGCCTCGTGCATGAAACCGACGGGGGCGATGATGCGCACGTCACCGGCCTCGACCGCTTCGGTTGAGGTCACGCCGAGGACCCCGCCGAAGTGGTCGACGTGGCTGTGGGTGTAGATGACGGCAACCACCGGCCGTTCGCCCAGGGTCTGGTTGGCCAGGCACAGGCAGGCGGCCGCCGTCTCGGCGGCAGTGAGCGGATCGATGACGAGCCAGCCGCCGTCAGTGGCCATGAAGGTGACGTTGCTGAGGTCGTAACCGCGCGCCTGCCACACCCCCGGTTCCACCTCGAACAGGCCGTGGATGGCGTTGAGGTGGCCCTGGCGCCACAGCCCGGGGTGCACCGTGTCCGGCACCGGATCGTCGCTGCGCAGGAAATCGTGACCGGCCACGTCCCACACCTGGCGGCCGTCGCGCCCTGCGATGCGACCGGTGGGGTGCTGAGCGATCAACCCCCGCCGGGCGGCGCCGAAGTCGGTGGTGTCATCGAAGTGGACCATCACCGCCGAGTTGAGTTCCCGGGTGAAGGTGGAGGCGGGCTTGGGGGAGGGTGAATCGGGAACGGCGGCGTCGGTCATCAGCGCCATCCAACCAGGTGCACACCGGCTGGCGGCGGAAGCGCCGCGGCCGCTCATCGGGCTGGCCCATCCTGCCGGCAGCGACCATCCTGAGTGCTTCTCCCTAATCCCAGGACGCCCAACCATGAGTTTCACAACGCCCATAACCTTCATCGGCCCGGCGCGCCAGCCTCACCAAATGCTGGCCGAGCAGAACTACGACGGGCACGCCAGCGTGCACGACGGCGAGACCGCCGACACCCTCGGCCTCTCGGGCGCCCCCATCGAGGGCCCCACTCACTTCTCCCAGTTCGATCCGCTGGCCTTTGAGCGGTGGGGGCAGCACTGGTTCGCCACCGGTTGCATCAGCGCCCACTTCCAGAACATGGTCGTGCAGGGCGAGGAAGTGACCGCGCAGCTGGCGGCTCTCGGCGAGACCGTCGCCCGCATCGACGCCGCCAAGCCCGACGGCACGCCGGTGCTCACCGGCACGGCATCGGTGGAACCCCACGGTGAGACTGAGCTCGACGCGCGCCGGGCCCGCGCCCGTGAGCCCGGTGAACTGTTCATCCTGGACCAGCTGTCGGTCGGCCAGCGCAGCCGCCAGCCGGTGACGGTCTCGGTCGACATGGACTCACCCAACGGTGACCTCTACCCGTTCTCCCTGCGCCAGAAGTTGGACGTCATCACCGAACGCACTCCCTGGTACGACACCGACCAGAACCCGTGGGGCCGGCCCATCCTGCCCATTGAGATGATCAGCGTGCTGGCCCACAGGGCGCCGGCCGACTTCCTCGTCCGGGGACCATCGGTCGGGCTGTTCCTCGACCTCGAGGTTCGACTGCATGGCCTGCCGCTGTTCGTCGGTCAGGACTACGTGCTCGAACGTGAGGTGGTGGGTCTCGGTCAAAGCCGGCGCACCGAGTCGTACTGGGTCGCCACCACCGTCACCAACAGTCAGACCGGTGTCCTGGCAGCCACGGTGTTGCTGCACACTGGCGTGTTCAAGGAGTCCTACGCCAAGTACCCCGTCGACCGGCTCTGAGGTTGGCCGGCGTCGCTCAAGCCTGGCGCCGGCGCAGGCTGCGCCTCCTCAGTCGGCCCTGTGTTGCGACCGGCGGCGCCCTTCGCCAGACTCTTGACCGAACGGTCTAGTTCGCCGGACCGAATCACCGTGCCGAACCGTTCGGCCCGGGCGGCCGGCAGGAAGAGGACACCATGACCACCGCCGTGATCGTCGACGCACTGCGCACCCCGGGCGGCAAGCGCTACGGGAAGCTCTCCGGCTGGCACCCCGCCGACCTAGCCGCGGAGGTGCTGGCGAAGCTGGCCGAGCGCAACGACCTGGACCCCGCGCTGGTCGAGGACGTGATCATGGGTTGCGTGATGCAGGTCGGCAACCAGTCGATCAACGTCGGCCGGAACTCGGTGCTGGCCGCCGGATGGCCGGAGTCGGTGCCGGCCACCACGATCGACCGCCAGTGCGGGTCCTCCCAGCAGTCGGCACACTTCGCGGCCCAGGGGGTCATCGCCGGCGCTTACGACGTGGTGATCGCCGCCGGGGTCGAGGTCATGTCCACCACGCCCATGGGGGCGTCGGTCACCCCCGGCAGCTTCCCGATGGGACCAAAGATGATGGCCCGTTACGAGCCGCGCGGCGGCGTGGTGATGCAGGGCATCTCCGCCGAGCTGATCGCCGACCAGTGGGATCTGTCGCGCGAAGACCTCGATGCGTACGCCGCCCAGAGCCAGCAGCGAGCCCTGCAGGCCACGGAGGAAGGGCGCTTCGAAAACGAGATCCTGCCGCTGCAGGCCAAGCCCCTCGACCGCGAGACCGGCAAGCTCATCGAGTCCGACGAGATCGTCAAGACCGACGAGGGCATCCGCCCCGGCACTACCGCCGAGTCACTGTCCAAGCTCAAGCCGGCGTTCAAGGAGGACGGCAAGGTCACGGCGGGCAACAGCTCCCAGATCACTGACGGCGCCGCCGCCGTGCTCATCATGAGCGAGGACAAGGCCAAGGCGCTGGGCCTGACGCCCCGGGCCCGCTTCCACACCTTCGCCCTGGCCGGCGTGGACCCGATCATGATGCTCACCGGCCCCATCCCCGCCACCCAGAAGGCGCTGGAGAAGTCCGGCCTGTCCATGGACCAGATCGATCTGGTCGAGATCAACGAGGCGTTCGCCTCGGTGGTTCTGGCTTGGGAGAAGGAACTGCACCCCGACATGAGCAAGGTGAACGTCAACGGCGGCGCCATCGCCCTCGGCCACCCCCTCGGTTGCTCCGGCGCCAAGCTCATGGCCACCCTGCTCAACGAGCTGGAGCGCACCGGGGGCCGCTACGGCCTTCAGACCATGTGCGAAGGCGGCGGCATGGCCAACGCCACCATCATCGAGCGCCTGTAGCGGCGTTGCTCGCCGGTGTCACGGGCGGGACGGGCGGCTGTCCGGTTGCCGACCGGTGGCACCAGACTGCCCGGTGATGATCGTGGTGAAGGTTCTAGTTGCGGTGCTGGTGGCCGCGGCGCTGATCAAGCTGGGCTTCGCCATCTTGGGCAGCTTCGCCCGCCCGGTCCCGGAGCCGCCGCCGCCGGGGGAGTTGCGCAAGGTGCGGTTGGTCTACCGCTGCAGCCTCTGCGGCACCGAGGTGCGCATGACCGCCGCCAACGACCAGGTCCCCGAACCACCCCGGCATTGCATGGAGGACATGGATCTGGTCACCTCGTTGGACGACGTCTACTGACCCGCGCCCCGAGATGAACACCGCGTGACCAAAGTTACACGGGTGTTACCCTCCCCAGGGTTGTCCACAGGGTGGGGAAACTAGCGGTACTGGGTGGCGGTCATGATCCCGCCGAGGATGAGGCCGAGCCCCAGGATCAGGCGCCAGTTGCTGGCGTCGCCCAGCACGCCGATGTAGTTGAGGATGATGACCAGCATCCCCAGTCCCAGCAGGGTGAACATGAGCACCGGTACCCACATGGGACTTGGCATCTGGGAGGCGTCGCGGACCGGCGGCGTGTAGCGGGAGGTGTACTTGCTCGGTGTTGGGCTGCTCGACTCGCTGGCCTTGGCCCTGGTCTCGCTAGCCGTCGATCGCTTGGTGGCACCCGAGTGGGTGTCGCCCTTCACCTTCTGAGAGCTCCGGGTAGGGGCCGGCTTCGCTCCCTTGGCGGGGGTGGTGCGTCCGGACCCGCTGCGAGCCGGCCTAGCCCCGGGCACCTGTCGCTTGTTGGGCTTGCTGGGCATCGGCCCACAGTAGCCAAGGGCCGGTAATCGGCTCCGGCGGTCAGCGACGCCAGTTACCCTCCCGACGCAATGGCCGCCCGCATCCTGGTGATCGACAACTACGACTCGTTCGCCTACAACCTCATCCAGTACCTGGGCGAGCTCGGCGCCGAACCTGTCGTCTACCGCAACGACGCGTTGAGCGTCGAGGAGATCGTCGAGCTGGACCCCGACGGCATTCTCATCTCGCCCGGTCCCGGCCGGCCGGAAGACGCCGGCGTGAGCAACGACGTCATCCGTCGCTTTGCCGGTCACCGCCCTGTGTTCGGTGTCTGCCTCGGGCTGCAGTGCCTCGGCGAGGTGTTCGGTGGCGAGGTGGTGCGGGCGCCGGAGGTCGTGCACGGCAAGACCTCGCTGGTCCGCCACCACGGAGCGGGCGTGTTCAAAGGGCTCCCCGAGCCGTTGGAGGCCACCCGCTACCACTCCCTCGTTGTCGACCGCGGTTCGGTGCCCGACGTGCTGGAGATCACGGCCACCACCGACGACGGCCTGGTCATGGGGCTACGCCACCGGCAGTTCGCGCTCGAAGGTGTGCAGTTCCACCCCGAGTCCATCCTCACGGCGTCGGGGCACGACCTGCTGGCCAACTTCCTGGCTCAGGTGGCGGCTTAGGAGCTGACCGATAGGCGAGAGACCCAAGAGCACAGCGACTCGTTGGCCAATCGCAGCTTGGCGAGCTTCACCGTCCGACGCTGAAACGACGACCTATCCGCGCAGGTCTCTAGGGGCCGGTCGTCGCTCCGACGGTACCCGTTCCCCTGGTGGTCACGGGGACGGTGGTGGTCGTGGTGGTGGTCGTTGTCGTTGTCGTTGTTGTCGAAGTGGTCGTGGGAGCGGTCGTCGTGGTCGTGGTGGGCTGGGTGGTGGGCTGGGTGGTGGGCTGGGTGGTGGGCTGGGTGGTGGGCTGGGTGGTGGGCGGCGCAGTGGGCGGCGCAGTGGGCGGCGCAGTGGGCGGCGCAGTAGGCGGCGCAGTAGGCGGCGCAGTAGGCGGCGCAGTGGGCGGCGCGCTGGTGGTCGTAGTTGCCGTGGTGGGCGGCGAGGTGGTGGTGGTCTCCTGGGTGCTCGGTGGTGGCTGGGGACCAGACGAGATGATGACGCTGATCGTCGAACCTCTGCTGACCGAGGTGCCTGGGGCGGGATCGGACTGGGTCACGGTATTCACGGCCCGGTCCTCGCTGTTCTCGGAGGTGAAGTTGATGTCGGTCGCCTTGAAACCGGCGGCGAGCAGCTTCTGCAACGCGGTCGCCTTGTCCTGGCCGACGATGTCGGCGGGGATCACGATCTGACCCGGTCCCGTGCTGACCGTGATGGTGACCGCCGACCCCTGGTCAGCCTTCACCAGTCCCCGGGGTGACTGGGCGATCACAGTGCCGAAGGTCGCACCGTTCTCGACGTTGACCTGCTTGTACTTGAAACCGCTGGCCGTCAAACTCGCCTTGGCGGTGGCCACCGGGTTGCCCACCACGGCGGGCACGGTGACTTGGGTCTTTTCGTTCACGCCCAGCACCTGCGTGAACAGGTACAAGAGGCCGCCGAGCACGCCGAGCAGCAGGAAGAGGATGACGAAGAACAAGGCGCCCCGGCGATGTGACCGGGGTCGGGTGTCGCGGGTCGAGTCGGAATACCCACGGGGTGGCGTGGGGGCGACGGCAGGGGAGGTGGTGGTGGCGGCCGCGGCCAGCCCGGGTGTCAGTTGCGTGGCGCCGTCAGCGAGAGTCGCGCCGGCCAGCTCCCGGGCCAACACCGGCTGGCCTTCTCGGAACCGCCGCAGGTCGGCCCGCAGGTCCTCGCCGCTGGCGTACCGGTCGGCCGGGTCCTTGGCCAGCAACTTGTGGGTGATCGCTGCGTAGGCGACGGGAACGGTAGGAGCCACCTCCCGCAGCGGGGTGGGCGCCTCCTGGACGTGCTTGTAGGCGATGGCCACCGGGCTGGTACCGGCGAAGGGCGGCTTGCCCGACACCATCTCGTACATCACGATGCCGAGGGAGTAGAGATCGCTGCGGGGGTCGACGTTGTGGCCTTGGGCCTGCTCGGGGGAGAAGTAGGTGGCGGTGCCCATGACCGAACCTGTTTGGGTGAGGTTCTCCTCCACGCCGGCAGCGATGGCCCGGGCGATGCCGAAGTCGGCGACCTTCACCACCCCCTGCGAGGTCACCAGGATGTTGCCGGGCTTGATGTCGCGGTGAACCACGCCGTTGCGGTGGGCGAAGTTCAGCGCCGAAGCCACGTCGGCCGCCACGTCGGCGGCGCGGTTCGGGTGCAACGGACCTTCGGAGCGCAGCATCTCGCTGACCGTGCGGCCGTCGACGTACTCCATGACGATGTAGTAGGTGCCCGAGACCTTTCCCCAGTCGTACACACCGACGATGTTGGGGTGGTTCAGGTTGGCGGCGGCCTGCGCCTCGCGGCGGAAGCGTTCGACGAAGTTGGGGTCACCGGCGAACTCGGGGAACAGGACCTTGATGGCCACCGGCCGGTCGAGCAACTGGTCGCGGGCCAGGAACACCTCGGCCATCCCGCCCCGGCCGATGCGGCGGCTCAACTCGTAGCGGCCGTTGTAGACGACCGGTTCCTGATCCGACATGGTTCCCTTCAGCCGCCCGGTGCGGTCTCGACGCCCTGCCGGCCGACCAGCCAGCGTAGGAGACAGCTACCCACCGTCGGCAGGCTGACTCAGGGCCATCCACGGGGCGGGCCCGACCCGGACGCCGGTCACCCGCCGCCTTTCTTGATGGCCAGGGCCCGCTCGAGCATCGCCCGGGCGATCGGCGCCGCCACCTGGCCGCCGGTCTGCTCGCTGGCCACGCCCGGCACGCCTTCCACGATCACCGCCACCGCCACCTCGGGGTCCTGACCCGGAGGCCCGGCGAAGCCGATGATCCAGGCGTGGTTGGTGGGCGGGTTGAACCCGGCCTCGGCGGTGCCGGTCTTTCCGGCCACTTCGTACCCGTCGATCTGCAGACCGGTGGCCGTTCCGCTCTGGACCACCCCGATCATGGCCTGGCGCATGAGCGCCGCCGTCGGCTCGCTGACCGGTTGTCGCCACACCTTGTCCCGATAGGACTTCACGACCTTGCCGTCGTTGTCGCGGACCTCTTCGAGCAGGTGCGGGACCATGGCCTTGCCCTTGTTGGCGATGGCGCTGGCGACCAAGCCCATCTCCAGTGGGGTGGCCCGCACGTCGTATTGGCCGATGGAAGCCTGGGCCAGCGACGGCAGGCGTTGGTTGTAATCGGTGGGGAACAGGGAGCGGTCCGGGCCGGGTAGGTCGAGGGGCGGGGTGTCGTTGAAGCCAAAACCCTGAGCACCGGCGACCATGGTCAGCGGACCGAGGTCGAGACCCATCTGGGCGAAGGAGGAGTTGCAGGAGGTGGCCAGGACGTCGAACAGCGTCCCTCCGCACACCTCGCCGCCGTAGTTGTGGAGGATCAGGCCGTTGGTCTGCGGCAGGGGCAGCCCGTCGAGCTGCGGGTAGCTGGGATTATCCCGCGTGACCTTGCCACTCTCGACACCGATGGAGCCGGTCACCACCTTGAACGTGGAGCCGGGGGCGAAGGACTGTCGGTAGCTGCGCGGCCGCAATGGTTGGTCGGGACTGGCGTCAAGCAGCTTTTTGACATTGATGGCGTTGGCGCCGACGGCCTGGTCCTTGCTGTGGTCGCTGAGAGGACCGGGGTCGTAGCTGGGGTAGCTCCACAGGGCGAGCACGGCGCCCGTCTTGGGGTCGAGCGCCACGACCGAGCCCTTCCGGTTGCCGAGCGAGTCCTTGGCCAACTGCTGCAGGTCGTTGCGGATGGTGAGGGTCACGTTGCCCGAGCGGTCCGAGGTGGTGAAGACGTCGGAGATGGTGCGGAACTGCTGCTCGGGCGTTCGCCCCGACAGCTCCCGGGTGTACTGCTGCTCGATGCCAGAGCTACCGAACTGGTAGTTGAGGTAGCCGGTCACTTGCCCGAACAGATCACCTGTGGGGTACAGCCGCTTGAACTTGTAGACATCGTCGACCGGGACCGACTTCGCCAGCACGACGCCGTCACCGCTGGTGATCGTGCCCCGGGGCTGGGCAAAGGCCCGTTCGAGCGGCCGTACGTTGCCGGGGTGGGTGTTGAGGTCCTTGGCCCGGAAGACCTGGATGTAGTTGAGCTGGGCGAACAGCGCCACGAAACAAGCCATTAGCGCCAGCCCGAGCCGGCGGATCTGCTTGTTCACCGCCGTCCCCCGCCGCTGCCGGCGCTCGCCAGCGCCGCTTCGACCCGTTCTTCGTCCCGCTTGGTGGTGCTGTCTGAGACCCGCAGGAGCAGGGCCAGCAGCACGTAGTTGGCCACCAGCGACGATCCGCCGTAGGAGACGAACGGCAGCGCCACCCCGGTGAGCGGCAGCAGCCGGGTGACGCCGGCGATGATCACGAAGCTCTGAATGCCGAGCAGAGCGGTTAGTCCGACCGCCAGCAACTTCTCGAAGGCGCCCTCGGCCCGCACCGCGATGCGCAGGCCGGCGCCGATCATGAGCACGAAGATGACCAGCACGGCGGTGGCCCCCAGCAGGCCCAGCTCCTCACCGATGGCTGCGAACATGAAGTCGTTCTTGGCCTCAGGGATCTTGTTGGGAGTGCCCAGAGCCAGGCCGGTGCCAGCCACGCCGCCGGCGGCCATCGAATACCAACCCTGGATGACCTGGTAGCCGCCCTTGGCCTGGTCCTTCCACGGATCGAGCCAGTTGGAGACACGTGACTGCACGTGGGCGAACTTGGTCCACGCCGCATAGGCGGCGCCAGCGAACAGCACGGTACCCACGACGATGTAGGTGCCCCGCTCGGTCACCACCCACAGCATGACCATGAACACGGCGAAGAACAGCACCGACTGTCCTAGGTCCTTCTCCGCGGTCATGATCAAGACCGCTGCGGCCCAGGCGACGAGCACCGGCCCGAGGTGCTTGGGGTCTGGCAGCACCGGGCGGAACTTTGGCCAGGTGGTCATGGCCAGCAACTCTCGCTTCTCGACCAGATATGAGGCGAAGAACACCGCCAGCACGATCTTGGCGAACTCTCCGGGCTGGAAGCTGGCCCCACCGGCACGCACCCAGATGCGGGCGCCGTTGATCTCGGTACCAACTTTGGGCACCAGCGGCAGGAGCAGCAGGCCGATACCGAGGAAGGCAAACGTGTAGCGGTAGCGCTCGAGGTCACGGACCCGTCGCACCACCAACAGCGTGATGATGAAGGCCAATATGCCGACCAGGGTCCAGGTGGCCTGAAAGGCGGCCAGGCTTTTGTCGAGCCGGGTGAGCATCACGTAGCCGATCCCGTTGAGCAGCCCGGCCAGCGGCAGCAGGAGCCCGTCGGCCCGTGGAGCCAGGCGGCGTACCGCCAGGTGGGCCACCAGCAGCAGGACCAGGATCATTCCCAGGAAGGGGCCGATGTTGGCGGGGATGGACGCCGACCGACCCAGGCTGGCCAAGGTGTAGGCGCCGCCGGTGATGACGCCGACCAGCACCAGCAGCCCGAGTTCGGCGTTGCGGCGGAGGCGGCCGATCACGGTTGCTCCGCTTCGGCCCGGCCGGTCACGGCGGCGGGCTGAGGGCGCCGGTGGTGGGCGCCGGTGTGGTGGTGGGTTCCGGATTGATCGGTAGCACGGCGGGCGAGGTGGTCGTCGTGGTGGTGGTGGTCGTGGTGGGTGTCGAAGCCTGCTTGGCCTCGTAGTGACGGCGGACCTCCTCGACGTACTGGTCTGCGCCGGACTTGGTCGAGCGCTCCACGCCCCTGCGGAGCAACTTGTCGTCGTCGACGGTTACCTTGCTCTGCGAGATGCGCTTGCTCTCCTCGAGCGTCGGCTTGAACCACAGCACCCCGCTAGGGGTGCCCTTGAAGACCGCCACCTGTTTGCCGTGGTAGCCGACGTAGTACCGGCTGCGCTCGAGGTAGGCGATGGCCCCGATGGCTCCGCCGGCGATCACCGCCAGCACCACGAAGAACAGCACGACCCTCCAGGTGACGTGCTTCACCCGCCCGCGGCTGAGGTCGTCGGCGAGGTGGTCCTCCTGGGTGGGTCCCACGGCTTTGTCCCAGAGTGCTTCGTCGCGGTCGCCGGTGCGGGCGGGGGTGGCGAAGCCGGCGACGTCGTCGTCGTCGGCGCGGCTGGCGGAGACCACCGGCTGCTGCAGGGTTGGATCGCTGGCCGAAGCGACTGATCCGGAGGAGCCGCCCGCGGCGGCGATGGCCTGGGATGCAGCCTGGGAACGCCCGCCGTCGTCGACCACATCGACGATCACGCAGGTGATGTTGTCCCGGCCCCCGTGCTCGTTGGCTAGCCGCACCAGTTCGGCAGCGGCGTCGTTCGGGTCGGTCAGCCGGCGCAGGGTGGCGGCCATGAGGGATTCGGAGACCTCGTTGAAGAGCCCGTCGCTGCAGATCAGGAACCGGTCGCCGGCGTAGGGGATGACGGTGTGGCTGTCGATGACCACGTCCGGGTCGATCCCCAGGGCCCTGGTCAGGATGTTGCGCTGCGGGTGGACCGCCGCCTCCTCCTCGCTGAGCTGGCCGTCGCGGCGAAGGTCCTCGACTAGGGAGTGGTCGGTGGTGAGCTGCAACAGCTCGCCATCCCGAAAGAGGTAGATGCGCGAGTCGCCGACGCTCACCCAGCCGATCTCGTCGGCCTGGCCGTCTTCCGCTTCGACCAGGGCGATGGCGCACAACGTGGTGCCCATACCTCGCAAGTCGGCGGACTGCGAGGCCTTGTCGAACACGGCGGTGTTGGCGGCGTGGGCGGCCTCCAGCAATGAGTCGACCGACGGCTCGATGACCGAATCGTGCAGGATCTCCACGGTGATGGCCGCGGCGACCTCGCCGCCCTGATGGCCGCCCATGCCGTCGGCCACCGCGTACAGGCGGTCGGTGATCAGCTTGCTGTCCTGGTTGACGGTTCGCACCCGGCCGACGTCGGTGGCCGACCCGGCCCGCAGGACGGTGGTCACGGGCGGCTTCCGGGCACCAGCGGCGCGGTGCCGTTCACGACAGCTCCATGACCGTGTTGCCCACTTGGAGCTTGTCGCCGCGCTTCATCACCATGGGTCCCTGCACCTTTTTCCGGTTGAGGTAGGTGCCGTTGGTGGAACCGAGGTCCTCGACGAACAGCTGGCCGTCCCGGCTGAAGACGCGCGCGTGTATCTGGCTGGCAAAAGTGTCGTCCAGGGTCACCTGGCAACCGGCGGCCCGGCCGACCGTCAGCTCGTCGGCTAGAGCGAAGGTCCGGCCCTTCTGGGTGGCCGGTTCCACCACCGAGAGCTTGTCGACCGACCGCCGGCCGCGGCGCGCCTTTGGTGGCGCGGCCGCCTGCCGGGCGTCGCGCCGGGCGCGGCGGGCGGGAACGGCGATCTTCGGTCCCTTGATCTCGGTCCAAACCGCTCGCAGAACCCGGAAGAAGAACAGGTAGAGCAGCGCCAGCAGGCAGAGCTTCAAGATGGTGAGCAGCTGCTCCGACACGGCGCCCGAGGCTACTGGTCACCGGTTGTGTCAACGGGTAGCGGGTCACTTGCCGGGCAACGTCTACGACGCCTCGAACCGGAAGTGGGTGTTGCCGAACGAGATGTCGTCGCCGTCGGCCAGGATCTGCTCAGTCACCTTGCGGCCGTTGATCCGCGATCCGTTGGTGGACCCGAGGTCGACCAGCGTCCAGCCGGTTCCCTGGGGACGGATCTCGGCGTGGTTGCGGCTGACGTTGGGATCGGCCAGCACGATGGTGGAGTCGGGCTTGCGGCCGATGGTGACCGTGGCCTCGCTGAGACCTATGCGTTCGTCGGTGGGCAGCACCAGCGACCCGGCCCCGGAGCCGCCCTTGCCTTCCTTGAGCCGGCCGTGGATCTGGAAGGCGCCGGCCCTGGTCCTCTCGCTCTCGGCCAGCTCGACCTGCACCGGCCCCATGAAGTGGTAGTCCTCGTCGCGGGCGTGCTCCCGGGCGGCGTCGGCCAGCTCGCGGGTGAGGCGCTCGCTGACCTCGGCGAACTGCTCGTGGTCGGCCGGCGACAAGTCGATGGTGAAGTGGTTGGGCACCAGGGTCCGGCCACGGACGTCCACCGACCGGTTGTCGTCCATCTCCCGGACCAGCCGGCGGCCGAGCTCCACAGGTCGGATCCCGGACTTGAAGGCGCGGGCAAAGGCTCCCTCGACCATGCGCTCCAAGCGCTTCTCGAACCCCTTCAAACCCACGGCGGGCCACGTTACCGGCGAGGTAGGACGGCCCCGGCCCGCGCTATGGTCGTCCGGCTGCTCGGGGCGAGTGGCGGAATTGGCAGACGCGCAGGATTCAGGTTCCTGTGGGGTAACACCCGTGGGGGTTCAAGTCCCCCCTCGCCCACGACAAACGTGCAGGTCAGAGGCGGTTTTCGAGGCCGCTCAGACCCCCACTTCTACCGGACTTCTACCGTTGCACGCGCAACAGAGCCTCCAGGGCTCGTCCGGAGGCTGTGGAAGACTGAGCGCCGGAGGAGGTCGCCGGTGAGTGCGGGACTTGAGCTCGACGAGATAGCGATCGCTGCGGTGTGCCGTCGCTGTCACGTGCGTCGGTTGGCGGTCTTCGGCTCGGCGGTCACCGAGGCCTTCGATCCAGACCGAAGTGACGTCGACTTCCTGGTGGAGTTCGCCGACGGCGCCGATGAGTTGTTCGCCGCCTACTTCGGTCTGAAGGAGGAGCTGGAGCGACTCGTCGGGCACCCGGTCGACCTCGCGATGCGGAAGTCGCTCGACAACCCGTACTTCGCGGCCTCGGTCGAGCGCAGCCGCCGCGACCTGTATGCAGCCTGAGTCCGCTGCGCTGGTCTGGGACGCACGCCGGGCAGCCGAACTGATCCGCTCCTTCGTCGAGGGCCGGACCTGGCCCGATTACGTCGACGACCCGATGCTGCAGTCAGCGGTCGAGCGACAATTCGAGATCATCGGCGAGGCTCTGAACCGCCTAGCCCGAGTCGATCCCGACGTGGCCGAGGGCATCGATGACCTGGCGCGAATCGTCGCCTTCCGAAACGTCCTGATCCACGGGTACGCGACCATCGACGACGCCATCGTCTGGGAGGTCGCCACCCAGCGTCTCGCCCATCTTGTGGAGCTGCTCGCCGGTCTGCTCGACGAGGGCTGACCCGACTACATCCACTCGTCGATGTCGGCGAGCGACTGGCTCTCGAGGTTGTCCTCGACCTCGCCCGGGTCGAAGGCCTCGGGGTCGAACGGCCGGCTGATCCACTCCACCCGCTCGTGGAAGCCGTCGGAGGGCGCTCATGAGGGCTTCAAGGCGTTGCTTGAGACCAAGCCCCGGGCCAAGGCTCGCTACGACGCCGTCCTCGCTGAGATCAACAGTCGCCAAGCCACCCTCCGCCATCTCCGCGAGGCCAGGTCGCTGATGCAGTCGACCGTCGCAGAACTTCTTCACATGGACCAGTCGGAGGTCTCCAGGCTCGAGCACCGGAGCGACACGCTTCTCTCCACGCTCAAGCGATTCATCCAGGCCGCCGGCGGCGAGATGCACGTCGTCGTGTCATACCGGATGGCGGCCCAGTGGAGCTGCTGGTGAGTGAAAGCGACTAACCGGTCAGGCACCCGAGAAGTCAGCTAGGACGTCAAAGGCCTTGAACCGACGTTCCTCAAGCAGGGTCAACAGGTAGCTGTTCTCCTCGAATTCCTTCAGCGACTTTCGCAAGAACGTCCTATCGATTGAACAGCTGAGACCAGCGAGCACCAAGACGCGACGTTCCAGGGGGTGCGCCGACGACTTGAGCGCTGAGCGGATCACTGATCGGTACTCCTTGGGGTCCTTCTGCGCGAGCCGCTGAGCAGCGAGGGCTGTGAGCGCAAGGCTTCCAGATGGGTTCTCGAGATGACTCGCGTATCGATCGGCAAGGCTCTTTCGCGTCCGTGACGCAGGAAACATCGTGCCGAGCTGCGCCACGGACCAGTCCGTCGTCGACCAGTCTCCCTTCCAATACTTAAGGGGCGCTTCGCGTTTCAGCGGGGTTGGGTGCCGAGTAGGGACCAGTTGCAGCCGCCGACGGCGAGCAGGATTCGGGTGCGGTAGTTGGTGAGGTTGCGGAACCCGGCGGCGACTCGTTTCACCTTC
>JAABUM010002309.1_pt1 | contig 25908 bp, 14 predicted proteins | sample 5559161 | NCBI WGS metagenome assembly JAABUM01 (sample SAMN10711868, study PRJNA513369) | rock metagenome | isolation source: Antarctica rocks | place: Antarctica: Victoria Land, Siegfried Peak nord
TCGCCCAGGCGCACCGTCAGGTTGCGCGCCGCCTCATAATCCACGGTCTTGAATGTTCGACTCATGCTCACACTGTACCATCACAGACGGGACGGAGCGTTCGCTTCTCTCCGACAAACTGCTAGGACCCGGTCGCCTCCATCACGACGAGAATCTCGCCGGGGGCGTGGCCGTTCGCGCGGAGCCGAGCTTGCAGGGCCGCGACGCCCTGCGGGGCCTGGTCCAGGGTGAGCGGGCGGCGCGGGACTGCGCCGGGGGCCATCCAGACGGCCGTGAACGTGGCCGCGGCGATATCGACGCCGACGAAGAGGCGGTAGGCGGGACGAGGCGATGCGCCGTCAACGGACATGGGTGCTCCTATATGCGGGGTGAGCGACTGACAGGGCAGGGGTGCGATGCGGGGCGGCGCTCGTCTGTGCTTGTCATACGTGGTCCGCGCCACATCATCCGGTCCAGACTCTCGCCAGCCCGCGACGGCGGGGGACGCTCTAACGGACGCGGTCGCCGCCGCAAGCTGCGATACGTCCTCACCACCGTCGTCGAACCGACCCTCCCAATATACAAGCAGGTCCACTACACCGCGCTTTTCGTTGTCACGGCAGTCGCGTTTGCCCTCAGTGCGGTCGTGCTTCCCCCGCGCGCTGCGCTTGCGGCTGCCGGAGCATTCGCATTATCGTCCGATGCCCGATGTGGAGACAACTGAGCGGGGATCGGGGATAATCGTGCGGCACCATGAGCGTGCGGGACGGTAGTAAGGGGACTGCCGGCAGCCTGCACAAATGGCAGCAGGCCTACCAACAGATCTCCCGTATCGCCTGGCCGCAGGATACACAGCCCATGTTCGCGCAGCTCCAAGCAATACTCCCCCAGTATACATCCGCAGGCTACAACGGTATTGGTTGTCCGCTCTCCATCGCCTATGTAGAGCATAGTACCAGTTGCTCGATCCGACCGGCGTGCACCCCGCCGACCAGGTTACCTTATCCGTGATCCACCGCGATTGCCAATCGTCCCGCCATCGCGATTGCCAATCGTCCCGCCATATGAACATGCCATACCTTGATCTTCGTGCCTCGTTGATTTGCGTGAGGCGGCAGGATATAGCATACCTGCCTCCTTCGCCCCCGCTTCTTCTCAACCCTGATGCCCCCCACCGGCCCCCCCCAACCAGGGCGCCCCCACTAGGGGGTTAGAACATTTCCCCGCTTCGCGTATTGTAGGCCACATAGATTCTTCGTTCCAACCATACGCAGTGCCATAACGGCAGAAAGAAACAGCCCTTTTCATGCAAATCACAGCGATACGTACAGCCCTACGTGTGGTTCTCGGCCTATCCTTGTCCCTTCTTGTCACAGGCATCACGGGGGAAACGCGACACGTTGCCGGAGCGAGCGCCAATGCAAACATCGCGATCGATGCGGGTTCCCCCCGCGGAACGATCTCCCCCACTGCTTTCGGCATGAACACGGCCGTCTGGGACGGCCACCTACTCGACGGATCAATGCCGTCGGTGCTGCGGCGGGCCGGCGTCACCATCCTGCGCTTCCCGGGCGGATCGAGCGCCGACAACTATCACTGGCAGACCAATTCCTTCTGTAATGGCGGCTACACCAACCCCAACAACACGTTCGACGCCTTCATGGGTGTCGCACGGGCGACGGGCGCGCAACCACTCATCACCGTCAATTACGGGAGCAACGCCACATGCACCGGTGGAGGCGACCCCGCGGAGGCGGCGGCCTGGGTGCGCTACGCCAACGTGACCAAAGGCTACGGCGTCAAATACTGGGAGATCGGCAACGAGGTCTACGGCAACGGCACCTATCCCGGCGGGTGGGAAACCGACTTGCACCCGCAGAAAGGCCCCGCCGCCTACGCCAGCAACACGGCGGCCTTCGTCGACGCCATGAAAGCCGCCGATCCGTCCATCAAGGTGGGGGTGGCGCTCACCACGCCCGGCTACTGGCCCGACGGGCGGGCACCGGCCTGGAACACGGCCGTGCTCGACGGCGTGTGCGCCAAGATCGACTTCGTCGACGTGCATTGGTACCCCATCAACGACGCGGGCACCGACGCCGACCTGCTCGCCAGCACAGGCCAGATCGCCGGCATGATGGCCACGCTGCGCGCGGCGATCACCGCCCACTGCGGCGCCCGCGCCAACCAGATCCAGATCCTCCTCGGCGAGATGAACACCAACAGCACCGGCAAGCAGCGCGTCGGTCTCGTCGACGCCCTGTTCCTCGCCGACGGTTTTATGACCTGGCTAGAGGACGGCGCCGCCAACACAAGCTGGTGGGATCTCCACAACGGCATCGACTTGAGCGGCAACAACAGCCCGTCCCTGTACGGCGCCGCTACCTATGGCGACCTCGGCGTCCTCTCCAGTGGTGGCTCGGCGGGCGGGGTAAGCGAGCCTCCGGTCAATACACCGTTCCCTCCGTACTACGGACTCCAAATGTTAACCAAACTCGGCATGCCCGGAGACACGATGGTCGCGGCATCCTCGGATCAGGCCCTCGTGACCGCCCACGCCGTCCGGCAGGCCAACGGCAATCTCGCCCTGATGCTGGTCAACAAATCCCCCGACACAACCTATAACGTGGCGCTGTCGCTGTCCGGCTACTCGCCCGCCTCCACTGCCACGATCTACTCGTATGGCATGCAAAGCAGTACCATTTCCGCCAGGTCCGTTTTGGGCATCGGCAACGCCTTCGCGCAAAGCATCCCGCCGTATTCGCTCACGACGGTCGTCATGATGCCTCCATCCAGCACCCCCGCCAGCACCGTCACCCCACCGGGCATCCCTGATACGGCTACTCCCACCAGCACCGCGCCGGCCATCGCCGCCAGCACCGCGACCAACACCGCGACCAACACCCCCACTAGCACCCCGCCGGCCATCGCCGCCAGCACCGCCACCAACACCCCCGCCAGTACCGCGACCCCACCAAGCATCCCTGATACGGCTACCCCCACCTCAGGGGGGGCGCCGATGGTGTCGATCGGCACGTCCTCCACCGCTTTGACAATCATCGCGCCTGGTGAAACCGAGACCTTGGCGGCGACAGTGACCTCGACCATCCCCCTCGCGGGGGCCATCGTCGACTTCTACGTCTACGACGCCTCCGGCCATCTGGTGACGCAAATATGGCAGAGTCCCGTCGTCCTCGCGGCCAACACGCCGCAGACCGTCAGGGCGTCATGGAGCGTGCCCGCGCACATGGCGCCGGGAACGTACACGCTCAAGGTCGGCGTCTTTGGAACGGGATGGTCACCGTTGTACGCCTGGAATGATGCGGCGGCCACGGTTATGGTAGGGGCATCCACCCCATCGCTGACCGCCACCAGCACCGCGACCAACACCCCCACTAGCACCCCGCCGGCCATCGCCGCCAGCACCGCCACCAACACCGCGACCAACACCCCCACTAGCACCCCGCCGGCCATCGCCGCCAGCACCGCCACCAACACCCCCGCCAGTACCGCGACCACACCAAGCATCCCTGATACGGCTACCCCCACCTCAGGGGGGGCGCCGATGGTGTCGATCGGCACGTCCTCCACCGCTTTGACAATCATCGCGCCTGGTGAAACCGAGACCTTGGCGGCGACAGTGACCTCGACCATCCCCCTCGCGGGGGCCATCGTCGACTTCTACGTCTACGACGCCTCCGGCCATCTGGTGACGCAAATATGGCAGAGTCCCGTCGTCCTCGCGGCCAACACGCCGCAGACCGTCAGGGCGTCATGGAGCGTGCCCGCGCACATGGCGCCGGGAACGTACACGCTCAAGGTCGGCGTCTTTGGAACGGGATGGTCACCGTTGTACGCCTGGAATGATGCGGCGGCCACACTCACGATTAGCATGGCCACGTCCGCACCTCCCTTCAACAATAACGGCATTAGCAGCGATCGCACCCCCGCTGTGGCCAGATTCGATGCCTACGATGACAGCTACTCCACCCAGGCGTTACAGTCATCGGGCCTGACACCCGGCCAGCAGATCGTTGTCCATGGCGTCACCTTCCCATGGCCGAACGTCGCGCCAGGCGCGCCCGACAACATCGTCGCGCATGGGCAGACAATCCGCCTCGCCGCTCCCGCCGCCGCCGCGACCCTAGCGTTCCTAGGGGCTGCGTCGAACGGCCCATCGACGGGGACGGGAACGGTCACCTACGCCGACGGCTCAACGCAGAACTTCGCGCTCGGCTTCTCCGACTGGACCCTCAACGGCGGGGTGCTGACGCCGAGCTACGGTAACAGCATCGCGGCAACACTGCCGTATCGCAACCAGGGGACGAGTCGAGAGCCAGTGAAAACACATGTATTCTACGCCGCCGTCCCGTTGCGGGCGGGCAAGACTATAGCCTCCGTCACGCTCCCCACCACGGTGTCGCAAGGCCAACTCCACGTCTTTACCCTATCGCTGTCGAATACCGCGCAACCGTAAATAGGTAGGTCCAGGCTGTGGGACTAGCCCACGCGGGAATGAATAGCCACATCGTGGCATGAGCTATCGCGTCCCAACCTAATCTCGATTACCGCCGCAGTGTACGCGGAGAGTGGTAGGAGACAGACCCATCGCCTAAATGCTTCCAACGAGTAATTGCGGTATAGCTGCCACTGTTTCCACGCACGATAAGGTGTCCAACGTGCCTCATCATCAATGTGGAAGCATTTAGGGGGCAGTCGCGGCACGACTCCCGACGGTGCCGAGCCGCGTGTGATGACGCGGCCTGCAGTGATAACCTAGCGCATCGACGGGGGCGTGATCGCGCCCCCGTCGATGCGCTAGTGTTGATCAGGATGGTGGCTAACCCAGCTTCCTGGTTGCCTGCACGATAACTGGGGGGGAGAATGTGCATCCACAGGACAACCAGGAAGCTGGAGATTAATCCGCCGCCTATGCTAGGCGGCACGGCGCGCTGCGGCGAAAGAGACAAATGGGATGTTGGCTGTGGACTCGTCCATTTCCCCGCATGAGAGGCCCAAGACGTCCATGGTCGAGCGCCCGCGTCCCCCTTCGTGCCCCCTGTCAGTGCCGCACATTACGGTGATTGGGTCGACCCGATACGCGCCGATGTCACGATCAACTCGCCCTGCCACTGGAACAGGGCGCGCTGTACAGGCTGCGCGCGAAAGGTCGCGCCCTGGGGGCCGGGGCACGACGGCCCTTGATCCCGGCACACAAACCAGATGCGCGCGCGCCGAGCGACGAGTTGACGATACGCCCCCTGCTCCGCCGGCCCCCCTCTCCCTGACAGCCACGCCGCCGCCCGTGCCTCCACCCCTTGCCGTGTGAACACTTGACCAAGGAAGGCCGCAGGGGTAGTGGGCAGGGATTGTAGGGGTGAGAGGATCAATGGGGGGCAGGGCCGCGTCATGGTGTAATAGGCCAGGGGCGCCAGGGCATAGTCGGGCTCGGCGTAGACAACATCGCCGGGCCGGGCATTGGCGCACAGCGTGGCGGCCAATCCCCGCCAGGGTTCCTTCGCCGGCGTCGGTGTTAGCGCGCCCAGACCCGCGATCAGGATGAGGGCGGCGAGGCCAGCGGGGCGTGGGAGACGGGCGAGACCGCGCGCCACGAGCATGGCCATGCCGCCCGCGGCGAACAGGACAGCGCGCGGGGCCCACAGGTGCAGGTGCGTGGAGAGAGCGAAAAGGAGGACCGCCGGACCCATGAAGAGCAACGCCTCCCGCCAGCCCACGCGCAGGGACGCGACCGCGACCGTGAGCAGGAGGCCCGCGACGATTTGGTGTAAGAGATCCGGTTGCACTTGGCCCAAGCCCGTGTCCAGGCCGGTGAGCGCACGCAGGAACGTCCACGCGTCCCCGCCGGTCGCATACGGGATCCAGTTTGTCTGCCCCCGCCCCATCTGCGCGAGCGTCGTCGGGACCCAGGGCAGCCACAGCGCGAGGGCGCCCACGAAGGGCCACAGGAGTCGGATAGACCGGGTCATCCGCGTCGAAGAGAGGGGGCGTGGGCCCGTCGTGACGACGACGTAGCCTACCTGCGCCGCCACGAATAACACCGTCGTGCTCTGTGTGTAGAGCAGGAGCGCGTTTGCCACCGTGAGCAGGACTCCCCACAGGGGCCGCGCGGAACCTACCCAACGCGGCAGCAGCCACGCCGCGGCAAGGGCCAGGGTCGCCATCAAGGCATAGCCACGCGTTTCCTGGCTATACCAGATGTGGAAGGGGTTGGCGATGAGAAGCAACGCGGCCAGCGCCGCGACCCAGCGACCAGCTAGCATCCGACCTACGGCATAAAGGAGAGGTGCGGCCAGCGCTCCCGTCACAGCAGAGAGGAACCGCACGTCCACCACCGATCGCCCGAAGGCCACCATCCATCCATGGAGCGCGATGTAATACAAGGGGGGCTGTGTGTCGCTCTGCGCCAACCGGGCGAGGATCGTGCGAACGGGAAGGGCGGAGGACCAGACTTGCGTCGCCTCGTCGAGCCACAGAGACTGACGTCCCAGGTCGTGGACGCGCGCGAGGAGAGCGAGCGCGAACACGATTAGCATAAAGACGCCGTCCACCACGCCCGTCCTCTGCCGCATCTCCCGACGGAGGGCCTGGAGAATGGAGAGGAGGGGACCAGCAACAGCCCCTTGTTCGTGATCCGCGACGCGCGACGCGTCACCACTTATGTAGCCAAACATGTGCTATTCCTTATTCGTTTACGCCTGTTGTTCCGCGCCGGGAGTCCTGGGTGCCAGATGTAGATATGGCGCGCGGTGTAGGCGTCCATGTGCGATGCCGCACACCACGGGCGACGCGCCACGCGACGTGCCCGCGTCGACGGACGGTCCGCGCCAACCACGCGCCCGTTGACTGCTGGTCCATGCGACTGGCCCCGCTCCTCCGGCGCCACGACGACGATTATGCCCTCGACGACCCATTGTGGAAGGGGATCGTGTCGATGGTGCTTTCAGGATGAGGGTCGGCGCTGTGGAGGCGTTAGATAGCACATGGCCCCGGCTGACGACATGGAGCGTAAGGCGCCTGTTCTCCGTCCCTTCCGCGCTCCCCGTGACGTCGACGACCACTATGGAGTCGGCGCGGGCCGTGATGCTGAAGCAACAGGCCTGGGCGATAGTACGCTTCCCACACCGCGCACATGTCGCGCGCCAGGTTCGTCTAAGCACATGACCATAAATTTGGCACGTTTTCCGCGCCTGGATCACGCGTAGATAGGCCATGCCAGACTTGTGGACACCTGCTTAGCGCCGGATAGTCTGGTCGCGCCGCACCATCGGCGGTCCGGCGATCCGTACGGCCGCCACCCGAACCAGGCGCGCCATGCACTGTCGCTCGGGGAAACGGTGATGTCCCGCCGGAGGCTCGTCGTCCCGTAGACGGCGTTGTCCGTCTCACTACTGTCGCCGGCGCGGAGCAGAGAACCGGCGACGACTACATTGTCGCGTGTACGGGGGGGCTCGGAGGACGCGAGAGCGCCGATGCCGTCGTCGGTCAGCATGCCGCCTCCAGCCGCCGTCCCGCGCCCCAGCATGGCGACGCCCCTCCCACCCATGGCCGGTCGCCATGCAACTCCTTGCGTAAGGAGCGTACGACGCGTCGCTGGACAGGTAGGCCATCCTGTCCCATGACGCCCATGACAAGGACGTCAACGGTCCCCCGCAGCATCGTCGTGGAGGAGACGCGGGATACGACCAGGCGCTCCGTCGTTTCCCACGTCCCGCTCCGTGGGTCGTACAACTCGGCGCCGTCGAGGACCATTGGCACGCACGTGTATTGGCCGGTACGGTAGCACCGAGAGCCGCCGGCGACGAGGACGTGCCCCGTCGGGAGCAACGTCGCCGTATGGAACGCGCGTGCCATGCGCATGGACCCGGTCGTCGTCCATGTCCCGCTCCGTGGGTCGTACAACTCGGCGCTCGATACATCGCCCGCCATGCCGTAGCCGCCGGCGACGAGGACTTTACCGGCGGGAAGGAGTGTCCCCGTGTGGAACGCGCGTGCCCCATGCAAGCTTCCGGTCGCCGTCCACACCCCCGTACGCGGATCGTAGAGCTCGGCGCGATCGGTGGGCCGGTGTGCGGCGTCGAGGCCGCCGGCAGTGAGGATTCCACCGCCCGAAAGAGTCGTTACCGTGTCCCCCACTCGCGCCGGGGCTAGGTGTGCGCTCATCATCCATGTGGCCGCGCCGTTCGCTGTGCCGGCCCACGCGCCCCCTGGCCGTGTGAACGCGATGAGGAGCGAGAGGACGAGACACGAGGACCTCAACGCCCCGCCACGACGAACTCCCGGAACGAGATGTTCCGCCGGCTGGCGGGAGCATATTTCCTGCGTTGTGCGGACCAGGATGCGCTCATGGCTCTCACCACCGAGGATACGCATGGTCCAATCCTTTTCTACATGGATGCCAGGGTGTAGCGCCACACGCCGATTTGGGCGATCTAACAGGGGACACCACGGGCCATAATCCCATGCTACATGTCCCCAAGACGCACGAAGCGGGACTCCCTGGATGCGTGTTACTCACCGATAAACCAATACGATACGGGCACTGCGCCGCGTCACCGTGCGCCCCGCGTAGGCGACGACGGCGAGGCTGCCGGACGCCGGCTGTGTGGGGACGTAGGCGTACCGCAGGGGCAGCGCTGCCCGCCCGAAGTGGTCGGCCCGTGCCTGCGTCGTGTAGCGGTAGATTTGTGCGATACGCCGGCCACCGACACCGCGATCGACCACTCTGACCCGCAGGGTGACGACGATCAACGCGCCCGGCGCCGCGGTCAGCCGCAGCGTTTCCAGATGGCTGAAGCGCAGCGTGGCGTCAGATGGCCATGCCACGCGCAAGACCGTCCGCCGGACATCCGCGACCGCGGGACGGCCTCCGCGTCGGAGATGGGTACGATAGGACGGAGCGTAAGTCTGCCGACGGCCCACGCCCCGGACGACCGACCGCTGTGGCGGGCGACGCCGAGTCCCTCCTTGAACGCCGCGCGCCGAGTGTCGCGGAACGCCGCGCGCCGAGTGTCGCGGAACGCCGCGCGCCGAGTGTCGCGGAACGCCGCGCGCCACCCGTCCACGGCGGACGTGGGAGCTTGCCGTGCCCACGCGGACACCCGTCACCCTCCGGCGTGTGCGTCCCTGTGTCCCCACTGATACCCGCGCTCCGTGGAGCGCCGACGCCGTGCGACGGACGGACGGTCGCGCGCGCGCCATAGTGAGAATAGAGCGAGCCGCGCGGACTCTCAATGGGGCTGTGTGTCGCGCGCGGTCCACACTGGCGACCCGTACGCGCGGGCGTGGACTGGGCGCTGCGGCGTCGCGCGCGACCGGCTGCGCGTGCGGCGTGGGCGTCCGGAACGGGGTCGGTCGCGCGGGGAGAACGACATGCGGCGACGGGGTCGGTCGCGCGGGGAGAACGACATGCGGCGACGGGGTCGGTCGCGACGGCGTAGCCGATGCAGCCAGCGGACCGGCGGCGACCGACCCCGTCGCCAGGTGCGGTCGCCGCGGCACCCGCACGGGATCGTGCACGGCGGCCGGCAACGGGAAGGTGGGGTTCCTCGTCGGGAATACGCCCGGCGCGACCCCGCCGAGCGCCACCAGCGCCGCGATCGGCCTCGGCGCGTGGGAAGAACGTGGTCGAAGCAGGACGACACCCGCGAAGAGGGCGAGGGCAAGGGCGAGTAACGGTATCCCGATGGCCGCCCGCCACCCAGATGATTCTAGCCAGATGGGTCGCGCCCCCTCGATGAAACGGGCGTGTCGTACGAGCAGGGGATCGTCCACGCTTTCGCGCCCCGCCCGGACGCCACGCACCTCGATCTCGTGCGCCCCCCATCGCGCCCCGGGTCGCCGCCCCCGCGGGGGCCGAGCCGCCACGTGGACCAGCGCGGAAGCTGTTCCACCCCCTGGCACGATGATCGGCCCCGCCGGCTCCATGCGGATGCGCGCCTCGTCGTCGGAGTGTGCCAGCAGCGCCACGCTCTCGGACTGCTCCGTGTCGTTGCGCAGTGTCACATGGAGCGTGCCCCGACGCCCCGCTACCTCCGTCGGCTGTAGGTCCATGCGCACGCCGCCCACGTCGACGATCACCTCGATGTCCCGTGACGTCCGCTGCGTCGATGTATCTTCCGAGACGACCTGCACGACGATCGGATACCGCCCAACCGTCACGGGCGCGTCCGGTAGATGCACCGCGAGGCGCACGGATGTGGATACGCCCGGGCCCAGCAAGACGCTCGGCCGATCGAGGCTGTACCAGTCCGCGCGCAGACCACGCACCGCGATGAGGCAGTGCTCCGCGACGCTACTCGTGTTCTCTAACGCGAACAGGAACACGAGCCGACCACCCGGCGCGAGGTGCGCCGTCTCCGGTCGCACGGCGAGGCGAATCGATTCCGACATGGTCATGACGCCTTCCCGCTTCCCGTCCCTAATACCCGCTCTTGTTGCGCCCGACCGCACGAGCGATCTGCGCCGGCGTGGGGAGCGGGCGCGCCACGCCGCCGCCGGGGAGTCCTTCACCTGTGAGGAAAGGCCGCAAGGCCGCCGCGGCGTCGCCGACGCAGGCGAACGAGGAGACCTCGACCGTGACGTTGTTCGCCGGCTCGTCCCCCGCGATCACACGATAGAGCGCCCGGTGCTCGCTCTCGACCCCGAGGATGCGCATGGCGAGGAGCGCCAGGTCGTCCCGCCCGAGGATGTCGAAGCGCGCGGCCGCCGCGAGGTACGCGCCGATGAACGCCGTTTCAAGGTGGTCGAGCACCCAGAGGAACGTGCCGGGGTGTGTCGTATAGCCTAGCGTCTCGAAGGTCGCGGCGGGGAAGTAGAACCGCGTGGACGGAGCCGTCGCGCCCAGCCCTTGCAGGAGGTGAGCATGCGTGTCCTCCTGATCGAGCGCGGCCTGGAGATACGCGACGTTCCCCGGATCGCCGTCGCGCGCGACGGCATTGGGGTTGGCCGACGAGCCGGCCACGCGCTTGTCGCGTAGGATCGGACGCTCCGACAGCCCCGCATGGTAGAAGGTTACGGCCAGGCGCTCAGCGATGAGGGCCGTATCCAGGATGTCCCGCACACTCTCGTTACACGCCGCCGCGGGAGGTGTCGCCGCGACGGCGCGTCCCGTGCCAGCGCCCGCCAACACAAGCCCCGCCCCCGCCACAGCCGTGGCCTGCAGGAACCGCTTGCGCGCTGGCCTCGCCTCGAGACGGAGCAGCGCACGATTACCCTCCGCGCTATCGGCGCTATTTTCGCTCATTTTCCTCTCCTTGTTCTATCCTTGCCACTGCTAACGGGCTGGCGGGCGACAGAGGCTTGCCCCACCGCCCACGCCACCCGCGGCTACATACCGACACGGAAGTGGGCCACGAAGTGCGTATGGTTCCGCCCGATCACGCGATTGGCCTGTGCCGCCGTCGGCACAGCGACGGCCAGCGTCTTTCCCGCGGCGACGCCCCTACCGGTCACGAAGGGGCGCAATACCTCGCCCGCGTCGCTGACGAAGGTGTAGGGCGCCCGCTCCAGCGTGAGGTTGTTGGCGGGCAGGGCCACACCGATCACGCGGCCCAGCATGCGATGCTCGGCCTCAACCCCCATGATCTGCGTGGCAACGCGCGCGAGGTCGGGGCGCCCGACCCGCAAAAACTGCCGCGCCGCCGCGATGTAAACGCCGACGCACATCGTCTCCAACGTGTCGAGCATGCTCAGGAAACTGCCCGCCTCCACTGGACTGCCCAGACGCGCGAAGGCGGTCGCGGGGAAATAGAACCCTGGGCGGCCACCCGTCGCGGCCGCGCTCCTGGCGGCCGCCGCGTGCTTGACCTCGGCATCTAGCGCGGCCTGCAGGAAACGCACGTTCCGGGGCATGCCGCCCGGCGGGAGCCCCGGATTGTTGGGGTCGGCCGACGGGCCGCCCAGCCGTTGATCGTGCATCACCGTCGGGCTCGTGAGCGCCGTGTAGTAGAAAGTCATCATGAGTTGCTCGGCGACCAGCAGCGTGTCGACGACCTCCTGGACGGTGTCCGGGGCCGCTGCGCTGATCGCCCCCTGCACGCGCCCCGTCCGACTGCTCTCCGCGCGCGCGTCCATCCCGACCATCGGCGTGCTCACGCCCACGCCGCGCAGCACCTGGCGCCCGCGCGCCTGCTCATCCTGATCCATGACCATGCCTCCTAATCTTACATCCTATTCCTCCCGCACGTTTGGCCGCCGCGCGGGAGGCTACGGGCACGCCGTCACACAGGTGTGGAACCAATAGCTGCCCTGCGGCCGGTGGTAGCCGGTCGCGTCAATGGCGTAGAGACGCCAGTTGTACCCTCCCGGGAACTCCGCGATGAGATGGGCCCAGGGCTCACCCTTGCTCCACAGCTGGGGATACCGCCGATTCACGGCGTCGAGCGCCCCGACCGTGGTCGGACGGGGCACAAGGAATGCAGTGGCCCGCCCGAAGGGATAGTTCAAGATGCTCTTGAAGTCGATGTCCGAGGTGATGATAAACTGCTTGGGCCGCTGCCCCTGGATGATGATGGGGAAACTGGAAAACGAATCGGTCAGCACTGTGAGATCGGGATGAGCGTTGAGATAGGCCACAATCCCTCCGTCTTGGTGCTGGGTCTGCAACGGCTCGTAGCGCAGTGCGTTGTGCATCGATGACGTGGGCGCCATCATGGCATAGGTGGCGCCGTTGCCCCCCGCGAGCACGAGCAGACAGGCGGCCCAGGCCAGCCACCGCGGCCACCGCGCCGCCAGGAGGCCGGCCCCATAGGCCACCAGCACGAAGCCAAAGGGGACAAAGGGAAGGAAGAAGCGCAGCCAGCCGGCGCTGATGCCGCGATAGAGCAGCAGCACCTGCAAGAGCGGCACGCCGAGCGTCGCGGCCACCAGGATGAGCGCGCGTGTGTGCCGCTCGTAGCGCCCGCGCAGTCCGAAGACGAGGAGCCCCACGAGCCCGATCACCACGGGCGGAAAGAGCAGGGCCTGGCGCAGCACATAGGCCAGCGTCTCCCCCACGCTGTTGTGAGCCAGGGTCAGGGGTCCGTACACGTAGGCCCCCGACCCGATGCTCGAGGCGTTGCCGTACGACGACCGCACGAAATAGAGGGGATCGCCCATGATCATCCAGTTGACGAACAGCCAGGTGGTCACGGCGCACACGAGCGGCGCCAGCCAAAATAGCAGGAGGCCGGCGATCCAGGTCCCGCGGCGCTGGGTCGACACCCCCCGCAGGGGGTGGCGCGCCAGGCCGAACACGAGGGCCACCGCGACCACGATGGCCCAGAAGGCCACCTCGTAGCGCGTGAGGAAGCCGACGGCGACCCAGACCCCTGACGCCAGGAGGCTGGGGAAGTTCCCCTCCTCCAGGTAGCCCCACAGGCCGTCCACCGCGCCCAGCATCGTCGCCTCCATCATCAGGTCGCTCATACCGTTGGTGGCGTAGAAGGCCACGGCCGGGTTCAACGCGAACAGGGCGGCGATGGCCCAGCGCAGCCCCTGGGGGAGGCCGAGACGGCGCAGGATGCGCAGGACATAGTAGACCGCGATGCCGCCGAAGGCGGCGCTGATGATATTGGCCGCGACCGCTTCTTGCGCCAGGGGCGCCCAGAGCCCTTTCAAGGCGACGAGGGGCAGCATCAGGATGCTCGGCAGCGGGGTCCAGACGAAGCCGATGGCTTCGGGGTGCGGCCCACGGCCGAAAAGCACGTAGTAGGCGTCGGCGACGCGCGCGAGGGCGTCGGTCATCACACCGTACCGCGGCACGATGAAGACGCCGACGAGACAATAGGCGAGGGCGGCGAGGAGACCGCCGACAAGCGGCTCCCGTCTGAAGAGGCTCCGCGTCCGCTGCTCGGGCAAGAGGACGACGTCGTCTTCGGGGAACCGCGCCCAGGTGGCGAGGGACGTCGCGCTGTCAAGGGTCGTTGCACGGGCGCTCATGAGGCTACGCTCCGTCCGTGCAACGCGGCCATCGTCGGCGCGGTCGTGAGGCCGTGATCGGTCTTCTCCCAATATGAGGGCCGCGTGATCAACTGGATCAAGGCCTTCCAGGCCGCGATGGACATCAGGCTCCAGTAGGCCGGCGAGAGGGCCGCCCACAGCATGAGGTCCCAGATATTGCGGCGTGCCACGGCGACCATGTTGGCGTAGGTAAAGGCGAACGTCCCGATCAGCAGGTTGCTGGCGGCGATCCAGTACACCCAGCCCGGGAAGGGCGACTCCAGTAGGCCCAGGTGGGTCAGGTACCATAGCGTGGTGAGCAGCGCGTAGATGGGGTTGAGCAGCAGCGTGAGCGGCGTCCCCCCAATCAGGGCATGGAAGCCGATGAAGCCCGGTGTTCCCAGGGCGCGCCACAGCCGGAGGGGGTGGCGCATGTGGACGAGGTACGTCTGCATGTATCCCTTGATCCACCGCGAACGCTGGCGGATCCAATTGCCCGTGCGCGCGGTCGCCTCCTCGTACGTCGTCGCGTCCATGACGGCCGTCCGGTAGCCGGCCTTGTGCAGCCGGATGCCGAGGTCGGCGTCTTCCGCCACGTTGTAGGGGTCCCAGGCACCGAGTTCGCGCAGCACGGAGGTGCGAAAGTGGTTCGAGGTCCCGCCCAGCGGGATCGGGACGGGAGAGGCGTGGAGCGCCGGCAGGAGCAGATCGAACCACATGACGTACTCGGCGGTAAACCAGCGCGTGAGGATGCTCTGAGCGCGGTTGAAGTAGGCAAGCTTGGCCTGGATGCAGCCGATCCGGGAGCCCGCGCGGCGGAAGGCGACCACCGCCTTGAGGAGTTGATCGGGCTCGGGGATGTCTTCGGCGTCGAAAATCACCGTGTACTGGCCGCGGGCAAGGCACAAACCGTAGTTACAGGCCTTCGGCTTCGTCCGCGGCTCTGATGGCGGCACGACGACGATCTCGATGAAGCTGGGCAGGCGCAGCGCGCGCGCGGCCGCGACCATCTCCACATCGTCGGCCTCCAGCAGGAGCTTGACGTCGAGGCGATCGTGCGGGTAGTCCAACTCGGAGAGCGCCTTGGCCAGGATCGGCAGCACCCCCGTCTCGCGGTACGCGGGGACGAGGACGGTGTACGTCGGCAGGGTCCCGCGATCGAGCGCCGCGAGGTCGTCCTCTGAGATAGCCAGGCCATGCCCGATGCGGCCCAGCCGCGCCATGAGCCCGAGCTTGAGGACAGCCAGGCCGAGATAGAACACCTGCGCCACGGCGTTCACGGCGACGAGGGCGACGAGCGGCCGGATGACGAAGGCGGCGAGCATCAGCGCCCCGAGCGCGAGGCCCCAAGCTTTCTGCGCGGCGCTCAGGACGTAGGACGCGGAGTCATCCGGTTGCCGGCGTTGCAACCCATGCCGGCTCTCCGTGGTGAACGCGGGGCCGTAGACATGCTGTAACGCGGCCGAGATGTCGCGCTGGCCAGTCACCACGGGCCGGATGTCCCAGCCGGTGTTCTCGCGTAGGCGCTCCGGCGCCGTGCGGTCCGCGGGGTCGGCCAGCGCGACCGTCAGGGTCTCGCCGTCGAGCCTGAGGGGAACCAGGAGGCCATCGCGCCAGAAGCCCTCGGGCATCGCGCGAAAGAGGGACGGGTCGAGCGCTCCGAGTCCCGCCCCGTCGCCAGCCTGCAGGTCGACGACGGGGAGGGCGTGCTGCTCCGCGACGGCGCGGGCGACATCCAGGGAGGTCGCGCTGTTCGCGCTAACCAGGATGGCGCCCAGGCGACCGCCGGTCTCCACCTGACGACGCACAGCCTCGTCCAGAACATGGACATCGACGACGCCCGCGTCCACGAGCAACTCGCCCAGCCGCCGCGACCCTGGATGGCGCCGCCGCAACGGCAAAGGGGCGACGGCGTCGCGGTCCTCTCGGGCGTCGCGCGCGGGCGTCCATACGCGCTGTTGAGCGGCTGTGAGTTGGCTGTGCGGCGCACGAAAGAACCGTACGGGGAGCTCCAAGTGCTCCAGCGCGCGCAGCCCGTCGCCCTCGACGGTGTCGCTAACGGCCACGAGCACGGCGTCCGGCGTGGTGGCGAAGGGAAGCAGGCCGTACCGCCGGGCGCTGCTCTGAGGGATCAGCCTGGCCGCCTCCGGATCGACCGGATCGGCCGGGGGGTGCTGCGCATGGTGGGAAACCGGGCGCAGATCAATCTGCGGAAGGGTCTCGGCGTCGACAAATTCTAGTTGCATGACAGTGGTCGTTCCTTAATGGGCTGTGCGAATAATGGGCTGTGCGATGGGCTGTGCGAATAATGGGCTGTGCGAACGGGAAAACGTTGAGGGGAAGGCTATGTGCGGGGGCCAGCCATCTAGTCACTAGGCGACACATTGGCACGATGGCCACGCCCCACTATCCCGATGTGTCGCTGCGAGATCTCGTTCACGGCCCAGAGTAGCGCGGGCACCGCGACGAGGAGCAGCGCCGGGTACGAGTAGAGCAGCCAGAAGAGGACCGCGATGGCCAGGGTGGCCAGGACGACGCCTCCCATCTTGCGCGCCAAAAGATACACCGTGTCGAGGCGCAACTGGAGCACCATGAGCGCGGCCTCCGCGGCGATACGCCCCGACATCTTAGAGGCGCCGCGCGTGCGGTCGGGGAACACGATGGGCACCTCGGCGATGCGTAGGCCGGCGCGATGGCACAGGTAGTTCAACTCGACCTGGAAGCCGAAGCCAGTCGATCGGACACCGTCGAGGTCAAGCGCCGTCAGCGCCTCCCGCCGGAAACACTTGAAACCGCCCGTGCAATCCTTGATCGGCAGGCCCAGGACGGTTCGGGCGTACAGGCTGCCGCCCTTGCTGATCGCGTGGCGCACCGGCGACCAGTTCTCGACACGGCCATCGGGGACGTTGCGCGAACCGACGACGACATCGGCGGTCTCGGCGGCGTGCAACAGGCTCGGCAGGTCCTCGGGGCGGTGCGAGAAGTCGGCGTCCATCTCGACGACACGCGCATAGCCGCGGTCGAGGGCGTCGCGGAATCCGGCCAGGTAGGCGGTGCCGAGTCCCCCCTTGCCGGGACGGTGCAGCACACGCACGCGGCCGGTCTCCCAGGCCAGCGCATCGGCGAGCGCGCCCGTGCCGTCGGGTGAGTTGTCGTCGACCACGAGCACGTCGAGTGCGGAATCGACGGCCAGGACCGCTCGGACCAGCGGCCCGATGTTGTCGCGCTCGTTATAGGTTGGAATGATCACGAGGGTCTGCATGGTCATGGTAGCTTCTCCAGGGTCTCGCGGCCACTTGTCCCGTGAAGGTGAAGCGACGCGCGGCAGTAGGGCGGGACGGGACACCGATGCGCTGCCTTGCTCATGCGGTGGCGTGCTTTCTCGCTGGCAGTTATTTTTCATCGTGACGACGTCCGCCACGCGGCGGTACCACGCGGCTTGGGCTTCGACCAACTCCGCCACGGGGCCGTCGGTGCGGTGCGCGACCCAGGTGAAGCGCGCATTGACCGTGTAGTTCCACAGAGTCGCCGCGCCAATGGACATGAGGTTGGCGACGAGGTAGTGCAGGTGGAACATCGCGGTTAGCAGCGCCAGGACCACGAGCGACACGACCAACCCGCCGAGGGCGACGACGTTGTAGCGGGCCATGCGGCGCGGCCAGGGCGACCGACCGCGCGCGTCGTGAAAGGTCCAGCGATCATTGAGCGCGAAATTGCCCAGGATCGCCGCTTCTGTCGCCACGGCCGCGGCGGGCACATAGGCCCAACGTCCGAAGTGGACGAGGAGATAGAGCAGCGCCGTGTTGAGCACCGCCCCCATCCCGCCGACCAAGCCAAAGCGCACAAAGCGGCACCCATGCGTCGTCAGGATCAGTCGTATAGGGGCAACCCAGAACGGCGTCCGCTCACGCGTAAGCCCAAGATAGCGCATCATGTGCGACGACCATCTTTAGGCATGCCGAGCGCGGGGACGACGGCCCAGGCTAGCGGCCCGGTGTTGTCGCGCTCGTTGTAGGTCGGAATGATCACGAGGGTCTGCCTATCTCTCACTTTAGGACTACCGAGGCTGTACACCATCCCATGGACGTGCCGCGCACGACCTGCATGGCCGTGCCTAACGGGTAAACGGGATCGATCATCGCGGAACGTATATAGACGGAACGCACGCTTGCCACCAGTGAGCACACGGTGCGGATGTCGTACGACGCGGAGGAGGGCTGTATCAGCCGCGGTACAAAGGTGAACACGGCGCCGACATCCGAAACGCGGCGCGCTACGCGCCCCTGTGTGCATAGCGGATCGTCGCCGAAGAGTTGTCGCTCCTACATGGGGAGGGGGAACGGCCTCAAAAGCACGTCTTACTGGAATAATTACTCCCTCAGAGGTAGGGGGACACACGCATGAAAATAGGGCCTTGGCTCCCTGTGCCGCACGATCACCATGTACAGGGGTCAACCGCGTCTGTTGTTCCTCTTGGGGAGAGCATCGGTGCAGGAAAGCGGCGCCGCGAGAGGAGGGGGCTGTCCTCCCTTCGCGCGCGGCCGTATCCCCGACGAGGACACAGAATCGCGACGTGAGGTAATGGTACGCATCATTGCCTACCATATATAGTCTACCAGACGCGCCACAAACCCATAAACATGTAGCTATGTCGCAATCGCTACATAGAGAGTAGTGATGTATTGCGATAACGCAGGTTTCGTGCCGCGTCTGTGGGGTCGTGTAAGAATAAGACGTGGGCCACAATGAGACCGCGACGGTGCGGCCTGCGGCATTAGCATCACTCGTTTCTCTCATGCAGTACCTTACCGTCCCGTCTTTGTCAGCCTGTCCATCCGCGCGCCTCACTACTATCCTCCTTCTTACGATAGTACGATTTGCCCTCGCGCGGCCACGGTTCAGGTGAACCGCGGCCGCGACGCGTGTATAAAATCGTGCGTTACGTCAGCCTTCTCGCTGTTATCCTTGCATCCGCGCGATGACGACGACGCGGTGCGTGTCGACGTTGTAGGGAGTGCAGGAAATGAGCGCGAGGGTTGGCCGCGCGTAGGGCGCGTTGAGCATAGCTACATCGTCGGGCGTCACCACATGCACGGACTGAACGACGTAGCGGTATAGGTGGGGCCCCTGCGTCACGACGATGGCGTCGTCGGGCCGCATCCAATCGAGGTTTTTGAAGATGCTGCCATAGATGTCGTCGTGGCCGCTGAGCATGCTCAGGCCGGGCTGGCCGAAGCGCGCCGAGGGGCTAAAGCGCGTCACGCCGTACTGGGGTACGATGTCGTAGGTAAAGGCGTTCCAACCCGTCTGGATGAAGTCACGCGCCCACACTGAGGCCCAAGCGATGCCCAGGCGGGCGATGCTGATGCGCGCTTCAACGGGTGGGGTGACGCCGCGCCAGGTCTGCTGCGGGCCGCCGAAGCGCCCCGTGACGGGCTGACGCACGATGCGCAGCGCCCGGACCTCCTGGACCTTGGTGACGTGGTGGACGACGGTGACGACGCGGTAGGTCACCTTCGTCACCGGCTTGACCACCGTCTTATAGACGACAACCGTCTTATGGTTGACGATGTTTCGCACTTTCACTTTCGTGACGGTGTGGGTGATGGTGATGTACCTGTAGCGCGTGATCGTTTTGTACACGATGACCGTCCTGGTCTTGGTGACGATCTTCGTCACGTATTTGACCTTGGTGTACGTCTTCGTGTGCGACCGAGTCACTCCCGCTTTAATTGGCGTCGGCGTGGTCGTGGGAGCGTGGACGGTGCCTGCGGTGACGCCACCCCCAGTCGGCGTGTTAACGACGGTAGCCAGGCCGGTGGTGGTCGGGGTAGCCGTGGTGGTGGCGGTCGGGGTAGCCGTGGTTGCAGGCGCGAACGTGGCCGTCCCCATGGAGGCAACGGCCGTGCCGGCCGTCGTGGTAGCTCTAGGTGTGCTGCTGGGCACAGTGGTGGTTGGGACAGACGGCGGACTTGATCCTACGGTTGGGAACGGGAGGCAGCCGTTGAAGGGCGGTTGGTTCAACTGGCCCGAGTTTAGCTGGCCGGAGTTGGACTGTCTCAACCCGCTCAACGAACCAGCGATCAGCGTCCCTTCCAGTGCCGCATTGGTGAAGTCCACGGCGGCGCGCGGCGCCAGGACGCTGGCCGCCACATAGTTGCCGGAGATAGTCAGTGATGTCGTCGCCTGGAAGTTAAATAGAATATGGCTCGGACTGATCCCAGTCACTGCAAAGCCCAGATTCAGCAACTGGTTGCTGGCGCCGCTCACGTTGATCAGGAACGTTTGATCACCCTGACCATCGTCATTTCCAGTGATCCGGAAGATACCCGGCGTTGGTATAGTACCGGTGATAGCGAAAACCGTTAGCCCTTTCGCGCCGGACGCGAGGTTGTAGTTTCCGTCGCCAGGGTTGTAGACCGTGATCCCGTTGGCTTTCAGGTTGCCGTAGTAGTCCGCCAGGGCGAGCAAAGATCTGCTGGTGGCTGCAAAGTCGATCGATGAACTCTGGCGGACTGTCCCGCTGACGGACGACTGCGACACCGTCGACGTCGTCCCATACGTCGCGTCGCCGAGGAGGGCGCCCCGCGTGAAGGCCAGGGACCCGCCGACGGTCAAGACGGTCGTATACGGGACCGTCGCGGAGAAAGCCGTCCCGATGGCATAGTCGGTGAGGGTGGCGTTCCCGCCGACGGCCACGAGGCCTTCGGTGTCAGAGCCGGATTGAGTCGCGTTGCCCAGGATAAATGCGTTGTAGGGACTCGCCGGGCCGAGCGGCGCGGGCGCGCAGGCTGTAGCCAGCGGCGCGGCGCTCCTCGTTGCGGCGTCGACGTGTGTGAGGAAACCGGATGTGGGACCAAATTGAGCTACAGCCAGGACGCATGCAAGCATCCGTGGCAGTGCCCGTCGTGCGGATGAATACCAAGACATTGCCAAAGTTCCTCTTTAAATTGTCGGGACGCTACGTTGCGTTGGATGGGTTGTTTAACGGGCCAAAAGCGAGTGTGCATGCTTGAGCGGTGAAAGGCCTTCTCGCGGTCACCTACTGCACACATGGTTGTCGCCAAACGGGAAACGATAGGGCTAGCGATCGGACGACATTGTCCTGCGGAGCGCTATCGCTTGATGCCGAGGGAAAGCACCGCCCCACCTCAAGTGGGGCTGAATGGACGAAGCACTCGCACCACGCGTGGTTATAGAAAACTCTCAGAAAACCCACGGCTTCAGTCGTGGATGAATGGGATCGCGCCGCGCGCGATTGGGCCGCGACAAGCGGCACATCGCTGCAATCACCCGCGCTCTCCCCTATAAAGACGCACAAGCGCAGCAATACTTACGTGTCATTTTGTCTTTTCCTCGCTCAAAATGTAGCATTATAGCGACTAGATCGCTTCGTAGGTCACAAGCATATAAGACGTGGTGGAGTGCAGGATGCGCCAGGGCTCAGACCCTAATCGGGTTGTTGCACGCGTCAGCCTGCGATGTTGCCCTGTGAGATCTCACAGGTGGGGGCTAGCGGAAAAGGACTGTACGTCGCCCTTCACCGCCGCGCCGGCTGCGGCGACGTATGGGCCACGCCGGTGAAGGGCGCGGCTTACGCCAGCGCGAAGACGCCGACACGCAGGGCAGGCCGCGAGGCGTAACGGATGATCGATAGGCAAGCTCCTTCTCTCCTGACGGGCGTGTGGCCACCAGATATCCTACTATTTATATCGGACGATCGGCCCCCCCCCGTTTAGGCCTAATAACCTCTGGTGCTAGTTGAAATCTCCATTTTGTTCGCGTCCTTGTTGCTTTTGTCTAATATTTGATGCGCATATGTCTAACGAGAGGGCGGGGCACGCTGTCGAATGAGTTCCGATGACCGTGACTCGTCCGTAGACGCACCATTTGACACAATACAGAGGCCTTATGGCTGCTTCCATGACATCAAAGATGTTGGAGAGGCTTTCCAACTAGCCCCAAAGGTTAATACGCTTTGGATAGGGTATGGGTGCCAGACACGCCGCGTCTAAAGCATCGTCGAGCGGTACAGGGGTATCGAGGTATTGCACGGTGAGCGACGACGCGGACTTGAGAGGCGCCTTGGACCTCTTGCGCGTGGCGGCGCGGAGATTGGGGATTGGTCCGGTTGGCTCACGCGGACAGGTCGCTGATACAGTAGCGCGTGTCGTGCGGGAGCAGTTAAGGATGTAGGTTCCGTACGAGCCATCGGGCAGCAACTGCCGCGGGATCAGTATGATACGGGCAAAGACATGCCTCAGCTCCAGGGCGTGGGCACCGGTGGTCCGCGCGCGCAATCATCGCATAGCTGCAGAAGCCGCGGTTTAGGATCAGCATCATGCCCGCGTCCACCTGTCCCGCGCTTGGGGGAAGGCGCTGTCCCTACGGTTTCCGTAGCGCCACGTCAAGGCGCGGACATTGCTCGGAGAGTCAGTCGGGCACATCCTCAACTATACCGTGGCTGGTCATCAGCCGCATGCCACGATCGCGCCTTTGGCCGTCAGCAGGAGGTCCGGATCGGACGACAATAGGTGCAGGCCGCGCCATTTTGCCCGTGACCCTGTCCAGGGCCTACCGCGTCCACAGGCTCATGGCGATGCACAGCAGTAGCACGTCGGCGGATAGGGCGCGTTGCCGCGTTGCCGCACCAATCGACGGTCATGTATCGCCTCGTGTAGTAGAATGAATGAACGTGCATAGAGTGAAGACGCAATCGTCGCCTGGTTGGCACTACGCATGGGGGGGTGCGCTTATCCTACTTGTCGCGCTCACGCGCTGGTTCGCGTTTGACTCCCCGCGCGCGGCGCGCGTGCCGACGGTCACCGTTACAGTCGATGCGCGTCGCACGTTGGGGACGATTTCCGCGACCGCGCTGGGGCTGAACACCACGGTCTGGGACAATCATCTACGCGATGCAGACGTCCCGTCGGTGCTGCGGCAGGCCGGCGTGACCGTCCTGCGCTTCCCGGGCGGATCGAGCGCCGACAACTATCACTGGCAGACCAATTCCTTCTGCAATGGCGGCTACGCCAACCCCAACAACACGTTCGATGCCTTCATGGGTGTCGCACGGGCGACGGGCGCGCAACCACTCATCACCGTCAATTACGGGAGCAACGCCACATGCACCGGTGGGGGCGACCCCGCGGAGGCGGCGGCCTGGGTGCGCTACGCCAACGTGACTAAAGGCTACGGCGTCAAATACTGGGAGATCGGCAACGAGGTCTACGGCAACGGCACCTATCCCGGCGGGTGGGAAACCGACTTGCACCCGCAAAAAGGCCCGGCCGCCTACGCCAGCAACGCCTCGGCCTTTGTCGATGCCATGAAAGCCGCCGATCCGTCCATCAAGGTGGGGGTGGCGCTCACCACGCCCGGTTATTGGCCGGACGGGCAGGTACCGGCCTGGAACACGGCCGTGCTCGACGGCGTGTGCGCCAAGATCGACTTCGTCGACGTGCATTGGTACCCCACAACCACGCGCAGCACCGACGCCGACCTGCTCGCCAGCACAGGCCAGATCGCCGGCATGATGGCCACGTTGCGCGCGGCGATCACCGCGCACTGCGGCGCCCGCGCCAACCAGATCCAGATCCTCCTCGGTGAGATGAACACGAATAACGTGGGCAAGCAGCGCGTCGGTCTCGTCGATGCCCTGTTCCTCGCCGACGGCTCTATGACCTGGCTAGAGGACGGCGCCGCCAACGCGAGCTGGTGGGACGTGCACAACGGTATCGACACGAGCGGCAACAACAGCCCGTCCCTGTACGGCGCCGCTACCTATGGCGACCTCGGCGTCCTCTCCAACGGCGACACGACGGCCCGGGCGAGCGAACCTCCGGTCAACACGCCGTTCCCTCCGTACTATGGGATGGAAATGCTGGCGAACCTGGGCCGACCGGGTGACCAAATGGTCGCGGCATCGTCGGACCAGGCACTCGTGGCCGCCCACGCCGTCCGGCAAGCCAACGGTAACCTTGCCCTGATGCTGGTCAACAAGTCCCCCCACACGAGCTATGACGTCAACATGGCGCTCTCCGGCTACACGCCCATCGCCGCGGCGACCATGTTCACGTACGGGATGAACAGCGCGCGCATATCCTCCGGATCCATATCCAACGCGGGGACCACCTTCGTACGCACCATCCCCCCATACTCACTGACCACTGTTGTCCTGCGGCCGGCCGCGCCGGTGGGCCCGCTCAAGGTCACGATCGGCGGCGGCTTCGTCACCACGCCCAGCCTCGCCCCCGGTAGCGCAACGACGTTCGGAGCCACGGTGACGACCACCGCGCGACTCAACGGCGCGGTGGTCGACTTCTATATCTATGATGCAACCGGTAAGCTCGTCAATCAGACGTGGCACAGTCCCGTCACCCTTGCCGCAGGCCCGCAAAACGTGACGGTGGGCTGGACGGCGCCGGCCACTGTGACGCCGGGTGCCTATACGCTCAAGGTCGCGGTCTTCCGCAAGGGATGGTCGCTGCTGTACGCCTGGGATAGCGCGGCAGCCACCTTCACCGTATCTTGACACTCCACACTAAAGACGTAGGATTCTCAGCTAGTCGAAGCTACCTGACGGGTTAGGCCGAGATGTTGCGCGCGGCGTTGTAGTCCCTCTGCACAGAGAGGCTGCACGCCGTGCACACATGCCACCCGTCCGCGAACATCTTGGGCGTCTTGGCGTTGCACCCGCTACAATGTTGGCTTGTGCCGCTTGAGTTCACCCGCACGATTGGACTGGGTCTCATAACACTTGACATCCTTAGGGATACTCGCTGTTAGCATCCGAACATGCAGTAATGGTGAGGTGGACGCACAAATGGAAGACTTCGAGTGCCAAATACGTCCATCCGTCACTAACTATACGATGATTGTTGACAGGGGGCCATGCGTCACTCCTCACTATTGCCAAGATGAACTATTGAAGGGCTGTTGGACGGATGCGGACAACCCCTATCGTCAGTGCTGAAACCTCGGTTACACGGGCACGCTACCCGTTCGGAAACACGTCGGGACCTGCCGCCACGCGCCGTTTGTATGTCGCCCTAATCGGGCATTAATGTCAATGACGCACTCTCGCAGAGGCCACAGCGGCCCCGCCCTCCAGTCAGGCGGAGCGCACACGACGGCCTATCGCCTGCGGGATTGGGCTGGCCCCTGTGCTAGCACAACTGGACAGTGCTCCGGCTTGCCACGACATAACGCAAGGTTTTTTCGCGCCAACCACCTCCGTCTTAGCCGCTCCCGTTGTTCGCGGCACCTTGCCCTGTCTCACTGCCCGTTGCACGGCCGGCGGGTCGACACCCGCACGACCCGCGGATCATGATCGATGTCTCCACCAATACCCGCTGATAAGGGGTATCGGGTTGAGCAATACGGCGTAGAAGCTGCCGCGCGGCTATGCGGCCCAAGTGCTGTTTAGGGAGACTAATGGTCGTGAGCGCGGCGTTAATACATCCGTCGCGCCCGATGTCCTCGATGTCCTCAAAGCCCGTAATCGCAAGATCACCGGGCACGGAAAGGCCTGCCGATGTCGCGGCGTCGATGGCACCCATCGCCAGTGCGTCACTGGTTGCCAAAATGGCTGTTGGCCGGCACCTCAAAGCCTCTCGCAGGAGGTCATATCCCGCATCATAAGATGGCGCAGCGGCACGCAAAGTCACCAGGGGCTTCACCCGCGCCCGACGGAGCGCGTCGGCGAATCCAGAGCAACGCTCGCGATTAATGATCGCATCTCTCGGGCCGGTCAGCACGACCACGCGCTGGCGCCCATGGCCGAGTAGATGTTCAGCAATGAGACGCGCTCCATCACGATCATCGCTCAACACGGTATCCGTAGAGGTCGTCGCCGCAGCCGTAGCAACTAAGCTAGACTTTGGCCATTTGGGCAGAAAGTAAGAGGCAGATTACGCTGTAGACAACTCCTACCACAGAGAGGTCTACGATGTTCAATCTGCCTAACACCATTATGGTGTATCTGCTCCCCTT
>JAABUM010002312.1_pt1 | contig 25868 bp, 48 predicted proteins | sample 5559161 | NCBI WGS metagenome assembly JAABUM01 (sample SAMN10711868, study PRJNA513369) | rock metagenome | isolation source: Antarctica rocks | place: Antarctica: Victoria Land, Siegfried Peak nord
GGCGTCCATCGTCAACAAGGCGCCTGCAGGTGGGCATACGGCGCTTAGCATGGTGCATTATTCGGGCATCTCAGAAGGCTGGCCAGCACTCGCCGCAAGACGCACAGGTTGTCTGACTTCAGCCCACGGAAGACTCGCCCATCCAAGCAGCTTTAATAGAATGAGACTGACCACAAGTCCCAGGCCATACCATGATTCTGTGTTGCAGCTTGCGCATCCATGTGTGTCACCGATTGTACAGGCGATGCACTGGAGGCGGCCCTGGCTGCGGCGCTGGACGAGGTCGTCCTGCCCGCGCTGGCCACGCCGTCGCCTGCCCGCCAGGCAGAGGTACATCTGCATCAGTCGCTTTCACATCCACGCGACGCACCGTCCGCAACCGTCCTGCATCTTACTGTTGCTGACGGTCTGTTGCTGTTGCTGCTGCTGCTTGCTCCTCCTGTGGACACACCGCAGCAGGGGCAGTGCTGGCAAGCGCGGAGCAGCCTCCCCAAAGCTGCTGCGTTTTCGTGCCCTCAATCCTGAACCCTACACCTTGTGCGGCAGGCGATGCTGGCGTTGGGGTGGCTGACGCGCGGCCTGGCGATGCGGGGCCACGTGCGCACTGAGGAATGCCTGCAGCAGATCGTCTCCCTCGTCCGCCAGCCTGCAGGTGAGGCACGATGCCACGGCGATCTTCTCAGATCTCGCTGAAAGACATTCATTGCAGGACAACCGCTGTGTTGGGCTTGTACCCAGGCCCCACTATCCGCACGTGCTTTGGAAGAGACCGGCGCTATGCACCAACAGAGTCAACTGTGAACAGCTGTTATCATATACCAGTGGCGGACGGTGGTTGCACTGTTGAATGCAGCGTGCCACTCGGGGGTTTAAACCCTGCTGACGCTATGCCCACACCCGACTGCAGGCCCACAGGAAGGGCAGCTGCTGGCAGACGCGGCAGCGGCGGCTCTGGAAACCCTGCTGTCGGACGCGCCGCCCGGGCAGATCGGCCTGGACAAAGCGAGCCATGCGGCGGGGAAGCTGCTGTGGCAGCAGCGCACCTTCAACCTGGCGTCAGGTGCTGCACTGCTTGATCATGCTGTTCGCTACAACAGCATAATTGGCGATAATTCACCACTTGAATCATGTGTAGACACTGCTGTGGCGCCGTAATGCTGCTGGAAGGCCACGGTCTGAGAAGTGCCCGAATAGCCCTCCTCCCATTGCGGAATGCAGGCTGGCGGCGCTGCACGAGCAGCTGTGCACTGCGCAGCATGCGCCTTATCTGCACTCAGTTACGTAACCTGCAAGATCGAAGCTTTTCGCAGCGTAGGCCTGCTGCTGGCGGCGCTGCACGAGGGGCTGCGCACAGCGCAGCCGGCGCCGCTGCCGCTGCTCGCGGCGCTCGTCCGCCTCGTCGCCGCGACGCCGCCCAAGCTGCTGCGCCCCGACACGCCGCGCCTGCTGCCCTGGCTGCTGGAGGCGCTGCGGCGGCTGCAGGAGGACGGCGGCGGCGGCGGCGGCGGGGGCAGCGGCATAAGCGGCGGCGGCGGCGGCGGCAGGCGGGAGACGGTGCTGGCGGCCGCGGCGGCGGTCCAGACCGCCATCCAGCAGCCGACAGGTACTACCGCGTGCTGTTGGAGCTCAGACCAACGGTGATGCCGGCGCCTTTTTGTTTTGCACGCCTGCTCAGCAAGATCTCAGTGACAGCGTCGTCTGAGATCTTGGAGTCAGCGACAAGCAGAAACGTAGTTCTCCTCCTGTGCAGCCTCGGCAGCGGCGGGGGAGCAGACCGACTGCTTCAGATAGGCAACGGCACCGTAGCTCTGCTGTCCAACCGAGCAAAATTTTGATAATGAAAATCCTTTCATCTTCGTGTGCAGCCAACGAAGCGGTCGAGGAGCAGGCAGACCGCTTGTAGGCACAACACCCTGGCTTCGCTCCACATTTCCCCAATGAACCGTAGACTGTGTTGTAAACAACTACAAATTCTTGGTGTGCAGCCATGGAGGCGGTAGAGGAGCAGGCCGATCGGCTGCTGCAGCTGCTGGCGGGCTTGGCCGGCTACCAGCCTGCATCAGGAGCACGCAAGACAGCCCTGGAGTGCCTGGCCACGCTTGCGGCGGCGGGGCTGCCGCTGGGCAAGCGCGCCGAGCACAAGGCTGCGGTCCTGGCGGCGGCGCGGGCGGCGCTTGACGACCGCAAGCGGGTCGTGCGGCAGGCGGCGGTGCGCTGCCGCGCCGCCTGGACCGCCGCATGACTTCCGACGCATGAAATCAGACGACCCAGACCGAGGATTCAAGCCATTCGCTTCGTGGAGCTGAGCCGGAGGCGGCGGTGCAGTGCCGCGCTGCCTGGACTGCCGCATACATCCACCACACGAGTTTAAATGTTCAGCTAATACCGCTTCGTGGTCACCGGCGGTGCCGTTGCTGCGCATGCAGAGATGAGGGCGAAAACTCTCGTCAACACGCGCAAGGCCTTGCAGCGATTCTGTAGAGCAGGAAGTGATTGGGCGTGAAGTGCAGCGCTGTTGCTGCGCCGCTCGGCAGGTGTACTGCCGCTGCAATTTCCGTGGCTTTCAAGGCAAGGTGACGATGAAGCGACGGGGCAGATTGCCAACATGTCCAGCAAACCGACAGGAGTTCTCCACTTTGCGACGTTTGCACAGTGCGATATGTCCTTGTTCTATACTACAAATCATCAGAGTGCAATTCGAGAGGACAGCCTGCGCAGAGACGGCTTCTGATTCAAATTTTGCATTCAACTCCTTTAGATCGTCGAGACCCAGAATTCCAGCAACTGCGCTTGTTGCATAGCGTCAACCTGTGCTATCGAAGCACAGAGCATACAGTTCCTGGACTGTGATGTCCAAGTCGGCCAGCAAGAAGCGGGCCGACCAAAAACAAGCTACCTTGGCACTCAAGAAGCGGCTCAAGTCAGCGCATGTGAGTCCAGTGCTCAGACCTCATAGCGCGTCGATCCCCGGCCTCAACGACGGGACGATGACATGAACCTGTCTCGTTGACTTGCAGGAAATACTCGAAGAGGTCCGAAAGCTCTCGGCAGAGGTGAAAGCGGCGCCGCAGGAGTCACGGTGCGTCTGAGCGTTCTCAGCGGTCGCAGATGATGGCAAAATGGATGTCACACGCACGCATGTCAGTGGCCGAACAAGCGTGTGTTGTGCATATTGCAGGACATTGGATGAGCTTGGGCTGCTTGACTCGTGCCGAGAGGTGCGCTGCTGCCGCTGCACATGCCATGCTCCCATGCATACTGCGATTGTCATAGCTTACACTCGTGCAGCAGGTCAAACGCACATGTCAAAGACGCGGCGTCTGTGTCAACCTTCATGATGTTGCTCCCCACATGCCGAGGCGCTTTTGAACCGCGCTGGGCGCAGGTCATCGACAAGGACGCAGATGGCGTGCTGGACGAGATAGAGAGCGCGATTTTTCAGGTCGCGGTCAGCATCCTGGATGGTCGGGGCTTCTCCTACAGGTGAGCGGACGTGCCACATGTTCTCGAAGTAGCAGGCACCAGCGCTTGCCGCTAGGCAATTGAAGACGGCTCGTTTCTGCAGCGGTCCCCGCCTGCAGTCAACCTCTGGTCGTCTCAAACACTGCCCGCATCCAGACAACATGCCTCGCCTGTTTGTGAACAGCTCGGGAGTCTGTACCCTTGCTGCTGCTGTATAACGATGGACTAAGGCCGACTTGGGAAGACACAAATGTCCAGCTTCCGCTTTCGCAGCGTGGAGCATAGAAAACCAGCTGTACATGCCGGAACTGGACCGTAATGTGCTCAAAGACTCGTCATCAAATGCTGTCAATCTTAAACCGCCTACTGAGTCGCGCCTCAAACAACTGGCTGCAGCGTGCCGTCGCGGGGCAAGGCCAACCAGCTGTACGTGCCGGAACTGGACCGCATCGTGCTCAAAGACTCGGCGTCGCAGCGGCCCTTCGCCAGCACGGGTACCTGCCGCAAGGCGGTCATCACCACCCGCATCCTGCAGCTGGTGCACGAGCTGTGCGTCAAGCGCATCCACGTCACCAAGCGCGACCTCTTCTACACCGACGTCAAGCTCTTCGAGGTGATTACGCGTCAATGATTGTGTGGTCGAAGTGGAGGTTGGGTGCTCGTTGCGTGCGCTGTCAACCGCCCAGGCTGCTCGTGCCTTCCAGTTTCAGTGAGGTGCTGGATGCTACAGCAGTCAGTTGGCGGCTGCAAACCTGTGTTGAGCCTCCTCTCGCTGATCCAGACAGCACTCTCTTCGTGCAGGAGCAAGGCAACTCGGACGCGGTGCTGGATGATGTCGCCTGCATGCTCGGCTGCACCCGATCCAGCCTCCACGGTGCGCTTTTCTGGAGATTGCCGCTGCATGCTCTGTGCGCAAGGGGCTTCGTCTCCCTGACTGCGCCCTGATATGCTGCCGCGCTCACTCACACCTGCACCAGCCTCTCAATCCGAGCATGCAAACGGTCAAATGCGAGTCCGAAGTATTCCACCTCGACATGCACAACGAATCATTGCACGGCGACTTGACATGCCTTCGCTTCTTTTATGTGCAGTGGTGGCATCAGAAAAGGGCGTGGTGGTGGGGCGGCTGACCTTCCAGGAGGACGGCGATGTCATCGACTGCGCCCGCATGGGCGTCGGCGGCAAGGCCATCCCGCCCAACGTGGACAAGGCACGGCGCAGCGCCTCTGTATGGAAGTCATCGCCGGCAGCCTTGCTTGCCATATTGTTCAGCCATGCATGGCTGAGATACCCTCATCGCGCCGCACAGACTGGCAGGGCACTGCATGTCGCCCAATGCGCGCCATTGGCAATAGGATCCCTGGGATCGCACAGCTGCGCGCCGGACTCCGTCCAACCGCCCCAGCCTCATGCGACTGACTGGCGGGCCCACCCTTATGCAGGTGTCCAACATCCAGAGCGACGCGATGTTCATCCTGCTGGTGGAGAAGGATGCCGCCTTCATGCGGTAGGCTTCACTTGTGTTTTCAGCATGTTGGCGGTCGTCGAAGTCTTGCAGAAAGCCTCAGTAGAATGGCTTTGCCAGTTCAATGTATCCCCTTGGAATTCGATGCAGGCTGGCGGAGGACCGCTTCTACAACGCGTACCCCTGCATCATCATCACCGCCAAGGGGCAGCCGGACGTCGCCTCCCGGTGCGCTGCCCCCCTCCTGCAAATCCTTCCTGGCGCAATGTGGGCAGTGAACGTGCCTTTGTGCTGCATGTGGCCACTCGCTTGGCAGCCTGCGAGGTCGCGTCGGTGTCTCGGCTCCAGCAGCTGGGTGTCTGTGCTATAGTTGCGGCTGCAGCTGCCTGCCGCAGACGGTGAAGTGGCTCAAGGCCATGCATTTTCTTGCAGGCTGTTCCTGCGGAAGCTGAAGAACGAGCTGAAGATCCCCGTGCTGGCGCTGGTGGACTCCGACCCCTACGGCCTCAAGATCCTGTCAGTCTACATGAAGGGTGCGCGCCACACTGCTCACCATATTGCTGCACCTCGCTCTCTGGCACAACGCCATGCTCCAGCTGTTCAGTGTCCGCCAGTGTCTGTGCATGACTTCCGCATCGAGCTCCCTGCGAGATCAGCCGACACTGCAAGCATTCCGCCTTCAAATGCAGTTACCCAAAAGATGCTAATTTGTCTGCAGGCTCGATGAACATGTCGTACGACAGCTCGAACCTCACGACGCCCGACATCAAGGTGCAGCCCACAGAGCGCGACGCCCTGAATCCGCTGGCGAACACTTCCTTTGGCAACTGTTCAACTCACCCCATGCACATGCGGAAAAGTGAGCTGTTGCTTCCATTTGATATATTTGATTGTGAGTTGAGCTGGTGCAGTGGCTGGGGGTGCGGCCATCGGACCTGGACCGCTTCAACATCCCGCAGCAGTGCCGGCTGCCCATGACCGACGAGGATATCAAGACCGGCAAGCGCCTGGTGCGCACTTTGCCCCGCACAAGCATGCCTGCATGACCAACAAAGCGTTGCTCTCGGGAGCCTGTGGCGGGCGCTCATGCCGGCGGGTGGCTTGCAGGCAGGCTTTCAAAGCCTAGCTGTCGGGTACTGGTTGACACAGTTTCACAGCATGCAGCTAAACCCCACACCCCTGCTATCTCTCCGCAGCTGGAGGAGGACTTTGTGAAAGCCAACCCGGACTGGGTGACGGAGCTGCAGATCATGGTCACCACCAAGGTCAAGGCCGAGATACAGGCGCTGTCGTCATTCGGTGCGCGTCAGCCGACGCTGACGACTGTTGGGTTTGTACGGGGCAGGTGGAGAGCGGTGCTGGCAGTAGTGTGGCAGTGCATGTGCTGTAAATCTGGCGGTGGTGCTGGCAGCGCCTGACGCTTCGTACACTTTCGTGCAGGCTTCCAGTACCTGTCGCAGGTGAGAAAGTGTTGCAGGAAAGGGCTTCTGCTGTGCATCTATTTCAAATGAAGCCGTAAAGCAAGGGCATCAGCAGTCCGGCTGACACGATACCGTGCCACGCAGGTGTACCTGCCGCTGAAATTGCAAGAGGGCGACTGGATCTGATGCGACGCCATCTGCGCAGCGCTCTGCTATGTGGAGTAGGTGCTGGCAGTTTTTGACGGTCAAATTCAATGTACCATAGCGGCACGGCAGGGCAGACGGCAAGCGTCCTCTGCTTCACTCTTGAAACTTTGTAATTTAAGGACAGGTCATCTGTCGATATCTTTCACATTTCAGACCCCACACCTGACCCTCACCAAACTTTTCACAGAATGAAAACCCACGACATGTAGGCAACGACAAACTCTCTCGAGTGCACACGCCTGAGTATCGCAGCGCACTGCCTGTCACTGCAGTTGCAACAGCCTTCCAATTCATCCATGACCAATCCCGTAGAGGGTCGCGCATGCAACCAAAGGCTCGTGCTGCCGCTGCTTGAGTCAGTCCAACCACGATGTCCAGTCACAGCATCCAGTCACAACAGCACGACCGTTGCGCCGCGTCAGGCCATCTGCACGATGCCTTGCCGTGTCACAACAGCGTGGCCGCCGCGCCACTGTCGGGGCATCTGATGCGACGCATCAGGCCATTTGCACAATGCCGGCCTTGATCAGCTTCTGCAGTTTGGCCATGATCTGGGGCGCCTTGAGGTGGCGCTGCGCTGCCGGCGGGTCGTTCTGGAAGTCGTCCAGCACCTGCAGGGGAGGGAATTAATGGTGAATTGATGGTCATCTAATGCCGAGTGAGAGCACGGTCATCGCCAAGGCTTTCTTGTGAAGAGTCCTGCGAATCCTGCCTTGTGAAACAAAGTCTATATGTGGCTTCTCACACCAGGTGCCCCGCAGGTTGCTGCCTCTCACCTGGCGCATGATGGGGTCGGTGAGGATGCCCTGGATCTCGGGGTCCGCCATCGCCTTCTGCTGCTTCAGCTTGCGCTCCTCGTCGGTCATGGGCTGCGCGCCCTGCAAGAATTGGACGAGGCAAGATTTGAGGCCCGTACTTGGACCTCGTCGATAGCCATCAGCTCACGGCACAAGTCCCACAGCGCAGAAGGATGCCGGTGCCAGGGGGCTCATGACCGACTGTGGAGGTGCTAACCTGTTACCTGTGTCGTGCTGACGTCAGTGGCAGATATGAGTGGCAAACGGTGTCACCAACAACATCATGCTACGAAATATTCATATGGAGTTTTGTGCTGGGACTGAATGGAAGAGGCGCACGCACCGAGGTCATGGCCTGGATGGTGCGCATCCTGCCCTCCTTCAGCTCCTCGCTGTCCGGGTCCTGCTTCAGGCCGGCCTGCGCAAGCCCACAGAGGCGGACGGCAGTCAGGACCGCGTGGTCGGTGCAGCACCACGCATCGTCTGCCCAGCATCTCCCGACTACAGTAGGTTCTGGTTCCGCACCACACTCATGGGAGTACAGATAAACACAGCGGGTGGCAGTGCCGTCGAGGAACAGGGACGGACTTCGTACATCTGCAGCGCGGAGTGGTAGTCGAAGCGTCACAGAAGCGAAGGTGACTGGTGTTCCACATGAACAGTCAAGCACAAGAACGCACCTCGTAGGTCTCCAGCGCAGCATCGTAGTCCTTCATGAAGAACTCCAGGTGGCCCTTGCGGCTGTAGCCCTTGATGAACGTCGGCTCCAGCTTGATGCACTCCTCCGCGTCCTGGGGGGTCGACATAGAAGCTTTTGGTGAGCTGCGTCAACCTTGCAAAAGTCGAGGAATCCACTGCGTGCTGGCCAGTGCAAGACGGCCGGGGCGTTGCTGCAAAGGACATCGCCGCAGCCGACGTTGCAGGTTGCTGCGTCGGGCGACGCGTGAGTTAGTGGTCGAGGATGCAAGCGCACAGCGGCGGGAGGCTGGACAGGCGCATGACACATGATGCTGCGCTCGGCGGGCAGCAGGGTGCCATCAGCGCGCGGCCGCTGTTGCATGGGGGCCAGTTGGGAAGGCGGAAGCAACACCTTGAGGCCCTCCTTCCAGGCGCCCAGCTTGGTGTAGCAGGCGGCGCGGTTGGAGTACAGCTTGTGCGCCTCCGGGTTGACCGCCGGCGGCCCCCGCTTCAGCGCCTCCGTGTAGTGCTGCACCGCCTCCGGGTACCTGAGGCCGCGGAAACACAGCGGTCAAATTCTAATCGCTGCTTCGCAGCAGCAAGCTTTGCACATGACAGCAGGTTGCTCGCCGGCGGCCCCGGCTCCAGCGCCTCCATGTAGTGCTGCACAGCCTCCGGGTATCTGCGAGACACATTTGTGACTTCAGTTTGTGTGTGAATGATCAACCCTAATCTCAGCCTCAGTCTAATCCACAAGGAACGTGTCGAACACGCTCCCCGTTTCAGCGCCTCCGTGTAGTGCTGCACCTCCTCTGGGTCCCTGCCTAGCGGGAACACAGAAGTCTGTTCGAGCGCATTGTGCCGAGTCCCAGCTGCACCCTTGATACACAACAGCAGATCCCATGCCAAAAACAGATGCATCCGCTTCAGCGCTTTCGTGTTGTGCTGCACCGCCTCCAGGTACCTGCGCCCGCCGGCATGTAAGTAGAAATGAACAGGTGGCTGGTGATGGCGCATGTGGCCGCATCTGCAGACCGGAGGTCAGGCCTTGCGGGCACAGCTCTTGGTAGCTGTGCATGGGCTGCACGCAAGAGCCTCCGCCAGATCTCCCACAACATCAAGGCCAGGAAACATGGCTTGTCACAAAGCAGATTGCTGCGCGTCCCATGCCCCATTGCCAAGCTCCTTCTCATCGTCTGACACGCAGATATTTGGGCAAAAACATTCGCACTAGAAGGCCTCGTTGCCAGCCTCCTTCTTCGACATGAATATGCAAATATGTTGACCATATCGTCAGAAGACGCACCTCTGGCCCTTAAAGGCCTCGTTGCCGGCCTCCTTCTCCGTGTTGGCTACATCCATGTTGATGTACGCTGACTCCTGCTCCGCCTTGAGCGCCTTCTCCGCCGCCTGCAGCTTCGCCAGCGTGTCCGGATTCCTGCGGCATGCAGAGTGAGATCAGGGCTTGTGACGACATTCACGCCCGCCCATGTTGATGTGCGCCGACTCTTGCACCGCATTGAGCTGCATTTTTGCCGCCTGCAGCTCCTTCAACATGTCCAGATTCCTGCGGCGCACACTGAGCGCGTGTTTCAGCTTGTCGCGACCTCTGCGCATGCCTCTGCTGCAGGAAGGCATCCTTCTGCAGTGTCAAACCCGTGACCAAGGCCTTCGATGCACCACATCCGCAGCCTCTGAATGCGGCACAGGTCCCTCGACCTATGCCGCCCGGCCCGGCTTTGCTGCAGGCGAACGCTCCTGCCGCGACCTTCGGCAGTCCTTGAGAAAGTTTCGAGATGGAAGCAAGGGCGGGCGCACCGGTGCTCCGTGAGCGCCTTGTGGTAGGCCTCGATGGCGGCCGGCAGATCGCCCATTTTGAGAAGCGCGTTGCCCTTGCGCGTGAGGGCGCGCGCCACCATCTTGTAGTCGGCGCGCAGCTCCCGGCCGCGCTCCACTGCGGACGTGCAGTCTGCGACCACCTTCTCGTACTCCCCCATCTCGAAGTACACCGCCGCCCTGCGTTGGTGATTGGACACGATACGGGTGTAAGATTGCATTTCCCCATCTTGAGGTACACTGCCGCCCTGTATTGACGGCGGAAGACAGGTCAGCAGATTGACATGCCCACCTCAAATCACAGTGCTGCTCTGCAGCATGCCATCCTCTGCTGGCAGCCTGCAGCAGCGCTGCACAAGCCAGCAGTTCGGATTTGCGCACAGCTGCAGACGGGGCTAAAACAACGGCCCGCCTGAGGAATTTTCTATGCGCAACGAAGCAGATGTGATTGCAGCAGCCCAGCATCTGACAGCAGCGGCTTGCCGTTTGGGGATGACGGCAACAGCGGTTTTTGAAAGCCCCAGGGCTTTCGTTTTCCCGCGGCCAACAACACTGACAGACAGCGTTGGGCATGTGTTCACCGGTTGGTGGGGAAGGAGAGGTTGCTCCTTCCAACAGCCCCACGCTTTCAGCATTCGCTAATCCATGATAACAAAATGTAATGATAGGGCACACCGATTGGTGAGGAAGGAGATGCCGCCGTCAAAGAGCTTCAGGGCATTCAGACGTCTTCCGATTGAAACCAAAGCGATATGAAAATTTGTGTACCGGTTGGTGAGGAAGGAGATGTCGCCATCAAAGAGCTCCAGCGCGCGGTCGTAGTGCTGCACCGCGCTTTGGAAGTCCTTCTTTTTGTAGGCCGCGTTCCCCTGCTCCTTCTCCGCCAGCGCGTCCGCCTTCCGCTTTGCGTTCGCCTGCCAGGGCGACATCTCCAGTGAGCACCACAATACAGGGGGGCGTCGAGCGCCGAGATGCATTCAAATGATCTGGATGAAAGTCCTGCCAAAATGACGCCTGCAGCGAGCACCACATTGAAAGGGGGCGTCGAGCGCGTCTCAAGCACTGCATTGTGGTCAAGCGACCTGGTTCAGGAAAGCCAGCCGGACGTTCTAGTGTGCCTCACAAGGCCATCTATACACTCCATGTGTGATACATCCGGCAAGCTGGCATTACAGTGGCGTACCAACTCCACAGCGTGACGCACAGCGCGCTCATCGAGGCCCGAAAGGGCTCAGCATGAGCACATGCGCTGTGCGTACACTCAGCCCCAGAGGCACGACTAATGCCTGGCGCTGCTGCGGAATCCCATTGGTCACGTCCCAGCCGGCTCATATGCGCGTCTCTTGGAAGGTCCTCTTCCAGGCCCACCGGAGCAGCGGAAGAGTGCAGCGACAGGATGTCACACCGTCTCTTCCCCCGGCACCATGCCACAACAATATGAGATATCACAAGTGACGTCCGAGAGTTTTTAAACTGATTTTGCTTCGAGATTCCTTCTCCAGACGTACATGTTCACATACCTCCTCCTCCTCAGACAGCGCTGGCTCCGGCTCGGGCGCGGGGGGCGGCTCCGGCGCGCTGGGCTTCTCCCGCTGCTGCGGCGCTGAGGCTGCGGCGGCCTCTTCCGCCCCGCCCATCTTCTGCTCGTCCGCAAACTGGTCGCCCGACATGACGTTCAGCCCGAGGCCCGCCTGCAGGCAGTGCATTTGCACATTTCATTAGGACTCTGCCATTGACTGGCTGGCTGGTGGCTGCTGACCGCCTGCAGCAATCCGAAGTCTTGCCAGCTTACTGCCTGGCGACTCAGACTCCAACCGGCTCCAACCGGCTAGGCAAGGGTGAGTCCGTGCAAGCAGGAAGCTGGCATCCATTCATGTCTAGCATTCAAACTGCTATGCGTGGCACGGCGTGAGATCGCAAGGCGCAGCCACGTGCACGATCCCTGGATCGCACTGAAGGAAATGTGAGTACGCCTGCACATCCATCCTACGCACATCTGCACAACACAACTCGCAGGTGTATACAAACCTGCAGCGCTGCCTGGAAGCGGGGGTCGCCCAGGTACTTGTTCATGTTGCCGGGGTTCGAGGACATGTCTTGCATCATGGCCACGAAGTCTGGCTGCGACAGGTAACCACGCGTCTGCGGATTTTGGGCCTGTAGCAAAAGTGACACTCTCAAAACCGAGAACGCTGCCAAATTGAGGGTTTCTCGATGTTCATACCTTGTTGACCCGGCTCTTCTCTCTTGATCGACAGGTATCTCGAGCAAGCGATGCATGCATGACGCGCCATGCTGCAGGCAGATTTGAGCATGCAGGGCAAGGGTTCGTTTTGTTGCCCACCAGTTTGGCCATGAACTCAGGGCCAAAGATGCTGCCCATGCCGCCGCCGCTGCCGGCAGAGCGCCGCTTGCCAGCCTCCGCTTCGGACAGGCCCCCCTTCAGGGCAGCATTCTGCGGATCGATGTCCAGACCTGCGTCGTTACAACAAAAAGCTGGGCCAGTGTGAATCACTGTTGGAGTTTTCAATGGATGTCAGGGCAACTGTTGGCAACATCCGTGAATGTGCGTGCCAGTCAGGGTGTGTCTCTAAGCAGATAGTCAACCAGCAGTTCGATGTGTCTTCTCTAGCCTGCGACTTTGTGCTATCGGGTCTGCCCACCTTTCTGGTAGGCTGAAACGGCCTCGTCCCACCGCTGCAGCCCGGACAGCGCGCCGCCCAGCCGCGAGTAGCCCTTTGGCCAGTCTGCTTTGATCTTCACCACCTGGATCATGAACCCTGTCATGTGAGACGGCCTGCACATCAACATGCGGTGCCGCCACCTCCAGCATGCGGAGCCAGCCCCGTGGCCGCTGGCACCGCAAGGGCTGACAAGTCTGCAGCCAGCTTCACACATCCTCACCTGTTCTGCGTCTTCCAGCGCTCCCTCGTAGTCCTGCAGGCTGGCCTGCATGACCCAATAATCGCTGTGTCTGCTTTGGTGCACGCTCGACAAACAGCCGCTGACAAACCGACAGCCATGGTAAGCACGTGCAAGCATGTGCAGTTCTGAAAGGCTGTGACAACTGCAACGCCCTGGCATCCGTCAGCAGCATGTCGCAGCGCCACCCCATACTCACCTTCGCCGCCGAGCGGTTGCTGTACAAAACATGGTTCTCCGGCGCCAGGGCAATGCCTTCTGTGAAGTGCTCTATCGCCTCATCGAAGTTACCAGCCTGGAAGGCCGCATTGCCCTTGGCCTGCACATGCATCGGCGTGCATCAGTGACGTTCAAGTTGCAGGGACTGAATCGACATCTTGACATGCCTTCGTAATCGCGTGCTCCTGATTAAAGTAGTTGTAAATCCTGCACGTAGAATGTCGACATGCATTTCGCATATCAATTTGGCATGCGATCGTCTGCACCGGACCTTGAACCCATCGGCCATCACACTTTAGCCGCCTCGTTTCCCGTCAGATGCTCACTGCAAATCGCGAGCGATTCTGCAGCGGATGCAAACGCGGGGTTCGATGACTATTGAATGTTTGTGAACGTCGTTGCTGCTGGACATGTATGCTGCACTTAGCTGCACAGAACCATCTCGATGGCGAGTGCATCAGGGTTCGTGCTTAAACCTCAAAGTTCTGCCGTAGTAGTCTCGCATACGAATTCGCAATTTTCGCCTACGGCTCGGAGGTTTTGCACTAAACCTCCACCGCCGCTGCCGTCGCTACTGAAGGCTCTGCCGCCGACAGCCATATTTTTGCAGAACAGACCACAACTGGCCATGCGAAAGCTCACAGGCCTATCTGAGGCCCATCGTACGCTTGCAGCAGTTGCTCTGCTGCAACCTGGTTTCCAGCCCGCCTGCCCGAGGGACCAGGCCAATCGCTAATCAACTCACTAGGTGTGATTAACCTAGGTACCAGGCTGGTGCGCCCCTCGAAGTGGCAGCCGAACTCAGGGCTGTGACGTGATTTTGGAAGGAACAAGACGCGTGCATTTGGAAGCTTTAGCAGGGCGTTTCCGAGCTTGGGTTGGGAAATTACGGCAGATTTAGGGTTTCGCATCCAAACGTTTCGCCGACAGTACTTTGAGTTTCCTATTTCGCATATCGCGTCTGAGGTTTAAGCACGAACCCAGTGCACCCTGAGTTTCCATTTAGGGTTTGAAGGTCAGTTCAATCATGGCTCACGTGATACAAATCTTCGACGACACTCGTACTTGGGCACACACCGTCACTGTCCATCACGAGCCCGACCTGTGCAACAAGCCCGCAGTTGTATGTTCTTCTAGATCTGCCACAGTTCGGGGCGTTCCCCGTGTTTACGAGGCTTGTCCGGAAGCTCACAAGGGTCTCCGCCGCTCTATCGCGCTTTGCCAGCCCAGCAGCATGATCGTTAGTCAGAGATGAGAAGTGTTGCTCCTGAGTGTCGATTCGAAAGGGGGGCGGCCAGCTGGAAGGTTTTGCTTCAGGTGCGATGCACTGCATAGACGCACCTATCTGCAGGGCTGCTGGCCTTTCGTGGATTATCGGGACGTGTATTACAAGTGAACGTATCGATGGCAGTTGAGTGGCTGGCCAGGCCGCTCGTGGATGCTGCTTGGAGGCTTGAGGTGCTTGATGTGCCGTGGCATCGAGCCACATGCTTTCTGACCCAATGGCCGGCCATCGGGCGTGGTGTTCACAGCACCCATGATACACATCTACATTCTTCGTCGCGAGACTCCAGCTCATGCCGCGAGACCAGCACAGGATGCTGGCAAGCTGATCGGTTTTGGACACACTCATTGGGCGGCAAATTGCGCATTGCGCCATGCAGGCGTGAGAGGCTGCGGGAGGCTTGTCGCACAAGGCGCAGCCGTGCGGTGGAGCTCCACACATGGGATGCTTCTGGGCGTCAAAGCCCAAGCCCAGGCTGCAGCCAAGGAGGCCGCAGGCAAGGAAGCCGGCGGCCCCGGACAACTGGCCACAGATTAATGGAGGTAGGCAACACAGATTACCTAGCGGTGAAGCGGCATGCTCTGAGCACTGCGTTGGCATTCTGCAACCTGTGAAAATTGCTGCGAGAGGGAAATCACATTGCCGTGCATCCGCAGGCAGCGGCGGCGCCCATGAGCGGGTGGTGGCGAATGCGAGCACCAGCAGCAGCGACAGCGACGCGGCGCAGGACAAGGTGCCGGCGCTGCTGTCAAGCGGGCTGAGCAGCTTCCCGGACCACTGCCGCCGCTTCCGCTACCGCGAGCTGGAGGAGGCGACCAGCGGTTTCGATGATGAGCTCGCCATTGGCGAAGGTGAGCAACGACAGACGCTGGCATCAACCACCATGTGTCCTGCAGAGGATTCGCTTGGTTTGTGATGAGGTCAACCCAATGATGGAGAAGGCAGCGGTTAGGCTGTCTGTAGCGGTGCATGCCGTCGCACAGCCTCTGCCTTGCCATGCATGATTGTGCATGCCAGCAGTGTTGCGTGAACCACAAGGGCGCTCGCACCCCTGCGCCTGGCGTGCACAATCAGCTGCCACGTTATCTAAGCTATTTTTTTGTTTGATGCCACCTTTCCTGAGCCGTTTCTATCATGTGCAAAACGCAGGCGGCTTCGGGAAGGTGTACCGGGGCACGCTGCGGGACGGCGTGCAGGTCGCCATCAAGCGGCTGGACCGGAAGGGCATGCAGGGCGACAAGGAGTTCGGCATGGAGGCCAGCATGCTGTGCCAGTTGCGGCATTCAAACATCGTCACGCTGCGCGGCGTGTGCGTGGAGGGCGACCACCGCTGCACCATCTTCGACCTCGCCGCCAATGTGAGCGCAATTGATCTTCTGATGCGATGCCGGTCGCCTTGCAAGCGGAGCGCTTGTGTCTGGGGCATCGTGCGCATGCAAGCCCCTGGTCTACCAGGTGGGAAACAGGTTTGTGTAACCACCGCAGCAGGCGTGTGGCGTGTGCTGAGTGCACGGCATCGCATTTGCGCAGGGGTCGCTGCGGACGCAGCTGGACCTGAAGAAGGAGGGCCTGGACTGGCCACAGCGGGTGAACGCGGCGCTGGGCTCTGCACGTGGCCTTGCCTACTTGCACGACCAGGCGGAGCCGCCGGTGCGTTATGATCAGACTAGATGCTTCAGAGATCCAGTTATTCTTGTTATGGCGGTGACGCCGCCTGCGGCCTTGCCTACCTGCACGATCAGACGGAGCCGCCGGTGCGCCTTGAGATTGTGAAAGCTCGGAGTCCGTGATAGCTTGGAGTGTGTGAAAGCTCGGAGGATGATTGTTCCGTCCTTGGGATGCGCGCCTCTCATCCCCTATACGCAGTGCCCTGGCAGCCTTTCGGCTGCGGCCTGCCGCTGCGGCGTGTTCAGGGGCAAACTCAAATGCTGGCAAGTTTCGAGCCCATCTTGTCTCAGCAAAGAATTGAAGATCGGAAAGGTCGTAAGTGAACCACTTCAAACCCTGCAGGTGGTGCACCGCGACTTCAAGACATCCAACATCCTGGTGGACGCCGAGTGGAACGGCATCGTCGCGGACTTTGGGCTGGCGCGCGCCATGAAGTCGCGCGGCGGCGGCGGCTGCCACGAGCCGCTCCCGCCCGAGTGCACTGTCGTCATGGGCACCTTTGGCTACGTCGCCCCCGAGTACGCGCGCACAGGTGGGCTCACGATCTCCTCAGAGATGACATGCTTTCTTCTTGTGAACAGCATGCTTCGTCAATCGCGAGGACAAGACTAGTGGCAGCGGAAAGGACCTCAGCGCTGGGCTTGCAGTTCGAGGCACCCTGGCCTGACGCTGCTCACTAACGCTGCACACACCGGGGGGCTGCTGGCCCTGGCTAACCCTGCATGCCGGCTCCCGCAGGCACGCTGAACGAGAAGAGCGACGTGTACGCATTCGGCGTGGTGCTGCTGGAGCTGCTAACAGGGGCGGAGGTGGTGGACCCTCAGCGCCCGCTCGCCAACCGCAACCTGGTCGACTGGCTGTACTCCAAGCTGCACGACATCGCGCAGGTCAAGGAGGTGCGCGCCCCTCAGCACACATGCCAAATGCAACATGTACAGGCAGGTGAAATCTGCACCCTCTGATCGTTTGGACACAGATGTGCCAACTGACGCTCCAGCCATGCTTTGCACCGAGCTGCTTGTGCCTCTTGTCTGTGACGCCTGCTAATCCGGCCGACTATGACAAGATCCGAGGTAGCCACCACGCCAAAACGATTCCACCTGCAAGCTCCATGCTTCGTTCGTGATGCGTTTATGCCTTTGCCGCTGCTGAGCAGGTGCTGGACGAGTGCCTGGGGGAGGTGTCGGACGCTGAGTTGGCCTCCTTCTGCGAGCTGGCGGCGGCGTGCCTGCAGCACGACGGCTTCCGGCGGCCGCGCATGACGGAGGCCGCTGCGCTGCTGACCCAGATCTGCGAGTGCCACCAGCGCGAGTCGGGGGCCGGCAGCCGGCCGCCCGCGACGGCGCGTCAGACCGCCGCCGCGCAGCGCCCGCCCAGCCGGGTAAATGCTATAATAACTCCCACCTGTAACATTGAAGCGCTATTCCAGAGTTCTGCTTCTGCACGCGCTCGTGCCGCAAACTTTGAGGAAACTTTCCAGGGGGGCTTTGCTCATGCTCATGCGCATAGGCGTGTCTGGCTGCAGGCGCAGATGTCAGGGAGCAACTTCCAGTCAAGGACGTTCGCCAACGCGCCCGGCGGCGGCGCTGACAGCCCCGCAGCCTTCCGCTCGCTGTCGCACGAGGCCACCATCGTCTGTGAGTCCCTGTCTCCCCTTGCATTGCCCGTACCCGCTGCTGCTTTATTCACTCCTGCTGTGCACCGATTCCCATATAAAATTGTCACTGCATGTGACATGCCGGGATGCCTCACTGCTTATATCCCAGGCCCCTCCGCTTCACCTCTCATCTCTGAGTCTCGGGACCTGCACAATCTGCAGGCCTGGACGGCGGCGCGAACGACTCGCCGGGTGCCCACGCGGTGCGGGACCCCTTCGCGGCATCCTTCGGCGGCTTCGAGCCGCCCAGCAGCATGCCGGAGCAGCGCGGCTTCAGCGGCTACGGCAGCGGCGCCACACCTTTCGCAGCCCTGTCATCCACCGGCGGTGGCGGCGGCGGCCCGGGGCCCTACGACGGCGGCGGCGGCGTGGCGGGCCCCTCGGCAGCCAGTGCTGCGCCCGGCGGCCAGTGGCAGCCGGGCGCAGGGCTGCGCCCAGTGGCGACGCGGCCGCCGCCGGGCCCGAGCCGGCCAGGCGGCGCTGGCAGCGGCCGCTCCCACGAGCGCACGGGATCCTTCTCAGAGTCCCTGGACATCCTGGCGGCCAGATTGGGCCTGTCGGGGCCCATGGGCCACAACGGGCAGCCGACGCTCGCCGGCGCGCCGCAGCCGCCAAGGCCGCCGCCGCTGCAGCCGCCGCCGGAGCAGGCCTGGCGGTCCGACTGGACGTTCAACAACATGGCGTGGAACCTGCCGCCGCAGCCGGGCATGCCGGCGAACCCGGCGTCCCCGCAGCAGCGGTCTCCGCAGCAGCGGCAGCCGGAGGACCCGGCGAGCGTGCAGTACATCCAGCGGCTCAAGGCCAGTGAGGGCGCCGCCTTCGTCAGCTCCACCCAGGAGTGGAAACGGCGCGCCCTGTCGCCCGCGGCCGACCCGCAGCAGCAGCAGCAGCAGCAGAACGGCCGCGGCGGCGGCTACGCCTACTCCAACGGGCATGCCGGCCCGCAGCAGGGGGGGCGGTCGCCGCAGAACCCCACAGCGTCGCCGACACGGCGGCCGACGTCGCCGCGGGTGTCCAACGGCTGGGCGCCGCGGCAGCCGGCGGTCGCGCAGGTGGGCAGCCCGCCATGGCTGCAGTCGCGTGAGCAGCGGGAGGCGACGGCGCAGCCGCCGCAGCCTTTGCCGCCGCGGGACCCCTTTGCGGCGAGCCAGGGGCTGCCGCCTGCAGCCGGGCCGCCGCCCTACAACAACCCCTTCCACAGCACAGGTGCAGGCCTTGCTGCTCCTAAATCTCCTGCACGCCTCTGGGCGTGGCATGCACCTTTGCTTGCACTGCGTCGAAGCATTGCCTTTGGTGGGCGTCTCTCACGAATGGTGCTAGCGCTGCCACGGTCGAGGCTTTGGCATCTCGGCCCCCATGCTAACTGCTCCATTTCTCTGTGCTGCGCCGCCAAGCTGTGCGTGGTGTGTGAACCTGCTCTGCATCTGCTTATTCGTTGCCCACGCACCAAGCTGCCTCGATGTTGACCTGTGCTGCGCCGCAGAGCCGTGCATGGTGTGCTCGGAGCACATGCGGGAGTGGCACCTGGCGCCCTGCGGCCATGCCGTCGGCTGCAAGCCGTGCGTGCTGCGCATCGCGCGCGTCGGCGAGCCCTGCCCCGTGTGCGAGGTGCCCGCCACCGGCATGCTGCACAAGCGCTTCGTGCACGCCACGCCCGCGGCGGCACCGCTGCCGCCGCCGGTCGCCTATGTGTGATGACCTGCCCCTGGCCTCAGCGGGCCGCGGCACTGGCCGGCGGCCTGCCGCGAGGCTTTTCGCTGCACCATTAGCTATTCAATACTTCAGGAGGACCGTATGTATGACGGCACGGACGACGTGTACACGACTGCCGGTTTTCCGTGGCAGCATTGTGTTGGAGCGCTGCCTCCCCGAGTCTCGGTCCGTCCGCGGCCCGCTTTACGGCTTGTTTCAGATGATGCAGGTTCCGCATTTGTTCTTTGCCTGTGGTTTTTGTTCGAGGGCGTTTATGTACCTACTCGTGTGCCCGCCAGATCTACCACCACCAGGGCGGGCGGCGTATTTTCAGTGGCCGTGGTGCTGACACACGCATTTCCACATATGAACTACTACCTACTTAAGGTGATGACAACTGATGAACACCGACTTCCTTCACTCCTGAGCATCTCAAAACACGCAAGCGATGTTTCTCCACCTGAGGCGGTCGTCCATGGAGCGCCAAAAGCAATCTTGATAGCAGACCCCAGGCGACTCGATTTGCAGCGGCAATTTGCCCGCAGCCTTCTATGGGGTCGCATCCCCAGCCACAGCCGACTCCCTGAGAGGAGGAACGACGGGCAACCCTGATACTATGTTGCATGTCGTCCTCACTGAATGCCAGTCCACCTCGCTGTGTCAATGAAATTCTCGCCTGCGAGAACAGCGACACCAATTTAGCTATACAGCGACATTATAAACTAGCTTCACAGGGTTATGGCGCATGTCTATGTGAGCGAGCAGATCGGGCAGGTTGCGGCGTCAAGCTGATAACGTAGCAAGAGCGGGATGGCATGAGTGGCAAGCAGGGCTCACCGCCGATGACGTTGTTGACAAAGCGCAGCAGGAATGACGTGATGTACGCCACCTGCGCCGTCAACACAGAGTCAATCAGCCCTTAACGCCACTCCTCGACATCACAGTGCCGCAGACTTTGCTGTAGCGACTCGCTCATGAGCTGTGCCAATGCCTTCGAAGCCACGTCCTCAACATTGAACTATGCCTCGCCTGCCGCTGCAGCCCGCTGCGCCGGCCGGTTTGCCACAAGGAGCAACGCTGATTCGAAGCTGCCGTGAGTTTGAAGCAGATTGCCATAAACATCTGAGGCCAGGAACCCCACCTGCGGCACGCGGCGTGCGACGGTCTTGTCGACGACGCGCTCGAGGCCGAAGACGACCTGGTAGCGCACGTTGGAGGAGACGCCCATGAAGAGGCCCCACGTCAGCGCCGTCATCCCCAGCGGCGGGATCTCCAGCTGCCGCCCCTCCCCACTCGAGTAGTGCCGCCTGCCGTATATTAAATTAGCGTTGTGTCAGATGATGATTGCATATCTGGTCATGCCCAGCGGCGGGATCTCCAGCTGCCGCCACTCCCCACTAGAGCAGTGCCGCCTGCCGGAGAGGGAGTCTTTTGTCAACCCACAGCTGCGTATGAAAATGGCTGGAACGCTTCAAAAGAAGGATGAGAGACATTGGAAGAATGGAGTGTCAATCAGGGAATTGGGTCTGCCGCTGCAGGACGGTGAAAGGGCAGGGCCGCCCAGAGACGCATCAGCTGTGGCCATCGGGTTTCCAGTTGCAGCTGAAGTTCAAAGCTGGAGTGTGATGAGCCAGCATGCTCTCCGCACTTGAGGTGCATGAGCTGGTTGGCGATGCCCTGCCCGATGAAGCCGCACACTATACCGGCCAGCGAGTACTCCAGGAACTTGACGCCAAGGCAGCCGGCGCGGGCGCCGGGACCGTAGTGTCGCCCCGGCTTGCTGGGCTCGAACACGGCGCTGGGCACGCCCGCCAACAGCCGCTTCAGACCTGGACGGGCACAGCCACAGCGGTGTCGCAAGGTGTGCCAGTCACATGTGCGGGCTTAGCGATATGAAATCTGCATGCCTGCATGCAGCATGCCTCGCAGCAGTTCTTTCTGGGCCGCCGATGCAGATGCAGTGTCTCGCAAAGCAGATGTGCATACAGCAGACTGGTTCCCGCGCTGGGGCCCGTTCACCTGACTGCTTGCCGGGCTTGGCGGCGCCGAGGGTGGCCACGGGCGCCATCAGCGAAACGAGCACCACGTCCAGCACGCAACCCACCACCAGGTCGGACAGGTAAAACTCGAATTCATCCCAGAACTCGGGCCCCCGCTTGCGCACCTCCGCCACCGTGGCGCAGCCTGCGGGGTAAAAGTAGTGTGGGTCCAGGTTTCGGGACTTTCTCGAGAAGGAGTCAGCGGTGCCTCCAGAGCTGCTCTCTCATGGAGATGCCCGGGGTGGCACTGCCCGTGCCCGGCAAGAGCCGCAGTGCAGCAGCAGGGCGACTGGCCTCGCCTGGCGGTCCAAACCAAACCGCAGCGGAAGCGGTCCACACCACACCGCAGCGGTCGCGGCAGCCTGGCTGTGAAGCTGAGGGCATCAAAATTGAGTGCCGCCAAACCCTGGGGTGCAAGGTGATTCAAGTGCAGGTGCTGCAGCAATGAGCAACGGGCTCCCCACCTGAGTCGATGAGGACCTCAGACAGCACGAGGCACAATGAACAGGCAGCGCAATTGGGCTGCTGAAAAGGACAACAGATTGTTCTCTCATCTCACCTGAGTCGATGAGGACCTCAGACAGCACAATAAACAGGTAGCGCGGGTCCGCCAGCAGCCGGTCGCGCGCCGCGGGCACCTTCCTCGACAGCCACCCCAGGAACGCCGACCCCTGCGCCCGAGGATGCGGGCTGTGAGAGGTGAGGGCTGCAAGGGAAGGGCGAGAAAGGGCGATGCCGGTCGCGGTCGCGAGTTGCCTTGTGGGGCTGACAGCATACGCCTGCCGGACTGAAACGACAGGGCAGACACCTCCAGCTGTGTTGCAGCAATTGGCGGCAGCCACTCTCTCCTCTCCTTTGCGGCGGCAAGTCAGGTAGCGCCGGGTGCATGCAGCTGACGCTGTGCAAACAACAGGAGGAATGTCAGTACGATCTCACACCTGCAGCTTCAGGTACTGCTGCAGCGCCCCCTGGCGCAGACCGCCGGCAGCTGCTGCCGCGATGAATTCCTTTGGCAGCTTCACGCCCTGCGCCCCCGCAATGAGCTCCGCCTGCCGCCGCATGAAAGTCAATTGATTCCTGCGGTTGCCCTGGTCTCTGGAGATGCTGTGGCTGGAACGGTCGATGCGACCTGCAGCTTGCAGTTTGGCACGCACATCCAAACGCACAGGAGCTGCCGGCTTGACCGGCAGCGAGAGCCACAGCGAGGCGCGGCGACGCTGCCATCTTGCTGAGACCGACATGTTGCCGGGTGTATCCTCCAGATCATTCTGCGCCGCACCTGCTCCAGGCTCAGGAGCCGCTCGTCGTCGTCGCCCTCACCCGCGCCGTCGCTGTCGCCAAAGCCGCCGCTGCCGTTACCGCCGTTACCGGCACCGCCGCCGGGCCCGCCGGTCTCCACTGACGGCACTGACGATGGCGTTGCCGTGCGGCAGGTCTGCAGCTCTGAGGGGCGCGCCGGCCGCATCATCGATGGCACGCGGACGCTGCTGGCGGCGCTGCACGCCGGCCAAGCCTGCCGCTCCTCAGCCGCTGAGCACCGCGCCGGAAGGCATGGCCGCAGCGGCGACTGCAGACACACGATACTAACATCGATGCCAGCTTGAGGAGCCGACGGGTCGTCTATGCAAGACCAGCTCCCTGATCTGCACCTGAGACGCCTCGCCAGAGCCCGGACCGTCCACAATTCGAGAGTCAAGCAGGCGATGTAGCCGCATTTCGCACATGCAGCGTGTGTAGCTTGACTCGCATCGCGAAGGACGTGTCACTAATCGAGGGATGGGAGTGGCTGCTGGTGCAGACGCGGTGAAAAGCCGCCAGCACGTGGAGGGTTGCACAAGGCGCACTTTTGATCGTGTGGAGCATCGCTTGCAGACAAGCGACATGTTGTTGTTTCCAACGTGAAGGTCAAGGTGGGAGGCGCGCTGCCTTGCGTAGCGGCGATCAGCAGGCCCAAACCTACCGCGCATCCGCACCTGAGCTGGAGTCAACGCGTTGAGGTGCAGCGAGCGGCTCGCGAGCTGAGCGGACCCGCATGCCTGCAGGCGCATGGTATGCGGCTTGGTACGTGGAAAGGGAGCGTGCTCGGCGGTGCAAGCGAACAATGCGCGTGACGGCTGGCCAGGGTCATCAGGTCGATCATGTGAGTCAGGGGACTTCGAAATGGGAGTTTGAGATCCCAATTGAATTGCATTCGAAAGGCAATCCCTCGTGCAGTTTCAGTCAAAATCTGCGACTCGCATGGTTAGGAGGTGGTACCTTGCAATACCAATACGACCTTGCATCAACACCAAAATCTGTCTGCAGTCCGTTAGACATCTGCTCGACGGCCGTCAGTCCACCCGCTTCAGCCTGCGCAGCCGGTATACCCAGATTCAGCAGTCATCAGCGGCGGCGATTGGCGCGAAGTGGGCAGGTATTGCGCTGAATGCATGTTCAGCAAGAGGTTGGCTGCAGTACGCACTCGATGTCGAAGAGCAGTGTCCTGTCAATCATGCCCTGCAACATAAACACACGACATGAGGTCAGCAGCATGGAGGTTATTGCAGCCAATCAGCCCATGCCATTATGCAGTCTGGTGTCAGACCGTTTGACACTCCAACCTGGTTTTTGAGCACGAAGTCCAACGCCCGGCGCCCCTGCATCACCAAACAAACAGACTTGTCAGCTTGGTATGTTCAAAGTGGCTGTCCAGATGCACGGGCACACAAGTCGGATGCCGCAGCAACCGGACTCGCCGAAAATGTTGTTGGCTGCGGTCCCACGCGACTGAAGTCGTTGTTGGGATACCCTGCAGCAAGAGGGCACCGCCGTTTTCGATGCTTAATATTCAATTGCACGCATTGGTACTGGAAGAGCCAGACAATGCTGCCCTGTAGCGCCATCCAATGCCGCTAAAGCCGTACCAATCTCCTCCGGCACAATGATCCGCCGCACGCCGCCGACCTTCATTGTCTTCAGTGCCTCCTCAAAGGCTGGTATGACCTGTAAACGTTGAAAACACACACGATCAGGCGTGGCATGCAGAGGCAGGCATTCCTTGTCGCGCGCAAGAGTATTCCAATCGCCATTCACATGCGGCGTCCAGCTCACCTGCCCTGTGCCCAGCTTGATCCTGAGGAATTCCTTGTCATCGCCCGTGAAACTGCCGCCTTTGACCTGCATGTGTATAGCTGGGAGGCATGAGCCAAGAGGCATAAGCAGGTGGTGTGGGACAGCAAGATTCGAGCGTCAAAGACAGCGGTGCATTTTTTCAATCGCCTCACCTTATTCCTGGCCTCGAAAGGTCGCCCGTAGTAGCCAATTGTGTAGCCATCCCAGTCGACAGTGCACGTCGCTCCGGGGCCAGGGGCGCTGCCGCTTCCCTCGCGCTACGCAATGCGAAATCAGGGTTACAGCGATGATATAAGCAACGTGAAGGTGCAGCGGCTGGCCGTGCGGCTCTCTCGCTGTGCAATCGCTGAGAACAGCCCATTTGGGCACCCACTAGTACATGCTGCCACAAATAGATGAGCAGGCAATGCTGTTGAAGCATACCAGATCAAAGTACTGCAGGCCTGATGCTGTGCTTGTGTAGTCACCATAGCTGCGTGAACACTAACCATGAGTGAGGCGGCAGCGCGCCATGCACGCAAGACGCTTTGGGGCAATTGGCAGCCAGCGCTGTCATCACGTCAGCTCATGTTCGTCCAAGCATGCAGCGGTGTGGGTCCTTCGAGAGAGGTCCCACCTCATGCGAGCTTTGCCATAGTCCTTCCCCTTCAAGGCTGTCATGGGCGTGTACCTGCATGATCAACACAACCGCAATAGCTTAAAGATGATGCGCAATGTCTGTTTGCCGAAGGCTTTGAGTTTGAGGATCAAAGCCACCTAAAAGTGTTAAAATGGCATCACCATGGTGATAGGTGTGCTGGAAACATGACCTGAATAATCTGATATCAGAGCATATGCAGACCAACTTCCAATAAGTAAAGGCATTACTACTTGTGGATGTGGCAATGTTGTACCCCTCGACCACGGCTGCGGCGGGGCCCGCAGCTACCATCGACAATGCGCCGGCAGCTGCCAGCAACACGCCACGCCTGTCGCTGACGCTCGGAGCGACTTCATCGCCGCTGGGCTGCTCAGGGCCTGAGGAGGCTCTGCATGCATGACCGCATCGCGCCAGCGCTGCCAGCCTGCTGCCGCTGGCGTTCGGTCTGCATGCCGACTGGAACGGCGCCCTTGACGGTGCGCACGGCGGAAGAACGCTGTACAGCATGCAAACAGGCATTTTCAGAAGCTACGCTGGATGTCTAATGGCCACTGCCGGTCCGAAACGCTGTCGTGAATCGGCCAGATGCAACTGGTCAGTGGTGCGCGAATTCACAGCTGATGGCGAGTCGTCACTCTATCAGATAATCAAGATGTGTTGATGTGATATTCGCAGGCTGGCGCAGTGGCGCTCTGCGCAAGTGCGAGCCTGCTGAGCTGGCACGAGAGCTTTGCAGGGGACCTATTCTGCGCCTGCCCTGCAGTCCCCC
>JAABUM010002313.1_pt1 | contig 25851 bp, 33 predicted proteins | sample 5559161 | NCBI WGS metagenome assembly JAABUM01 (sample SAMN10711868, study PRJNA513369) | rock metagenome | isolation source: Antarctica rocks | place: Antarctica: Victoria Land, Siegfried Peak nord
CGCCCGGGGTCGTGCGCGGCTCCGCCCGCCAAGCCTCGACGGCTTCGTCCGTAAACCAGACCGTCAGGCTGCCACGCTGGCGCAAGCTGGCGTCATACGCGCGCCAGTTCATGACCTTGTGCTTCTGTTTGGGAATGTGGTGGCGGCGGTCTTGGTTCAGCTTGAAAGGCAAGATCGATGTCCGAGATGAAGGTGGAGCCTCCTACTCCGGACCTTGTCCCGGAACCACCATGCAGGTCCGTGCAACAAAGTCAAAGGTGTTGCCAATCCAACCTCCCTGCTTCTGGCGGCCGGGCTTATGCTGGAATTTGTCGGACTCCATGAGTTGCGACAACGCCTTGAGGGTGCGGTCGACATAGTACTTAACTCGGACAAGGTGAGGACGGCAGACTTAGGTGGCATAGCCAGCACTCGGGAGTATACACGTGCGTTGATACGACATCTCTCTTGATAATGCCTTACGATGGAGATTTGGACTTACGTCCCGACAAGCCCGATGGGGATTTTCGTGCAGAAGTGCATTCTTCGAGAGCAGCCGACCTGTTTGTTATCTTCTTCTCTGCAATTCATCATATCGAGTGTGGAAGAATAATGCCGGTGTAGTCTGACACGTCTCTTCGCTTCTCTAACCCATCTTATTCACGGCATGGCAGGGATTCGGCTGGCGGGTGTCGCGTAAGCTGCTGATCGTGTTTACGGATTGGGTGTCGAGACCGATCCACTCACCCGAGCACGCTGAGCCACACCCGCCATGTCCGACGATACGACCGCACCGTTCCTGTTTCCAGCCGTGGGCCGCAAGAAAGTCATCGCTGACTTCGATGGCGGACGCCTCACCTCCGATGGCGGCGTCATGCTGCTGGCTGCCGCCGAGCGCCGTTTGGGGATCGCCGATAGCTTGGCAGGTCTGATTGCTGATCCTCGTAACCCATTGTTCGTGACACACAGCGTCGCCGACATCCTGCGTGCCCGCATGCTCGCCATCGCTTGTGGCTATGAGGACGCCGACGACCTCGACCACCTGCGCACGGACCCCGGCTTCAAGCTCGCTTGTGGCCGTCTCCCGGACAGCGGCCACGACCTGTGTTCGCAGCCGACCGTGTCACGCTGGGAGAACGCGCCCAGCTTACGCGAGGTGGTGCGCCTGACCTACGCCATGGTCGACACCTACTGCACCAGCTACGCCCGTCCCCCCGCCGCGGTGACGCTCGATATCGACGACACCTTGGACGTCGTACGGGCATCAGCAGATGGCCTTGTTCAACGCCCACCACGACGAGCGCTGCTTCATGCCGATCCATGTCTATGACACCGCCACCTCGCGCCCGGTCGCCATCCTGCTGCGGCCTGGCAAGACCCCGTCCGGGTTCGAGGTTTGCTGCCATGTGAGGCGCCTGGTGCGCCGCATCCGAAAGCATTGGCCGAGCACGCGGCTGACTCTCCGCGGCGACGGCCACTACGGCCGCCCCGAGGTGATGACCTGGTGCGAGGCGAATGCGGTCGACTACATCTTCGGCCTGCCGGGCAACGCGGTGCTGAGCCGGCTGCTCGAGGAGGCCGCCGATGATGTCCGGGTCCGGCGCGCCGAGGCCCAAGCACCAGTGCTGCGCCGCTATGCCGAGGTCCGCTACGGCGCCAGGTCCTGGGGCTGCGAGCGTCGGGTCTCGGCGAGGATCGAGGCCAGCACGATGGGGCTCGACATCCGCTGCGTGGTGACCAACCTGCGCTGCGGCAGCGCCGAATGGCTGTATGACACCCTGTATTGCGCCCGCGGCCAGGTAGAGAACCTGATCAAGCTGCATAAGGGCCAACTCGCATCGGACCGCACCAGTTGCCGATCAGCACTCGCCAACCAGGTCCGCCTCGTGCTGCACACCACCGCCTACTGGCTCATGCTGACGGTGCGCGATGCCATCCCCAAGCCTCAGCCGCTCGCCACGGCCGAGTTCACTACCCTGCGGCTGCGCTTGCTCAAGATCGCCGGGCGCATCACCGAAACGGCGACACGGGTTCGCATTGCGTTTGCCAACGCCTGCCCCGAAGCCGAGCTGTTCCGCGGCGTCGCCCGCAGCCTGCAACTCGCCGGGCCATGACGATCGGGGCTATCGCCCCAGACCCGCCCCGTCTCACCAACCCCAACGCCCAGCACCTCCGGACCGAAATCGCGATGAAACAGGCGCAGTGCTGAACCACGTCCGGCGCTCAGCTCTCGAAATGAGCCTCAGAGCGCTGAATAGGATAGGCTAGCCCGGCGGGGTCGATGCCCTTCTCGCGCGCAATCGCGTCCAAGCGGGCTGGGAAGCTTTTTTAAAAAGCTCGATTGCCCCGTCGGCCTGCGCATGGTGGCGCGGGCGGGCAGAGAGCTTGCGGTAGTCCATGGCGCGCAACTCGCGGCTCAGCGTCTGCTTGGCCACCGTAACGCCGTGCTCCTCCCACAGCCACTGGCACAGATCGACCAGCCGCCAGCGCACGACGCCATGGACCGCAGGCGTCGGTCCGCTCTCGATCATCGCCGCAAGCGCCGCCCGGTGCGCATCCGTGAGTCGGGACGGCTGGCCCGGCGCCTTGCGGTCAATGAGGCCCTCAGGCCCATCGGCGTTGAACTTCACCACCCAATCCCGCACGATCTGCAACGTCACACCGCCAATTATGGCCGCCTCCGTGCGCGTCACCCCATCATAGATCGCAGCCAGCGCCAGAAGACGTCGGGCTTGCGGCCCGTCTTTCGTCCGCTTGGCAGCCGCCCGCACCTGCAACGCATCGAGATCAGTGCGGAGTGGAAGCGCAATAGGCACGGCAAACCTCCTTGGTTCACCGCGTTCAACCAGATCAGCAGCCGTTTGAGAACCCCCGTAAGTCACGTTCTCAGGGATGTGGTATAAGGACGTCAGGGCCGCCCGCTTGCCGAATAACGATCGCTTTCATGGGGTCGCCGAACCCTTTTCAGTTAGACCGTCGCCTAGGCTTGTGCTGCGGCGAGCGGCTCAAGCGACCAGTATCCTATTTGTGGGGGGCTGACGGTCATCGCCATCAGCTTTGCTATGTCGCCGGTCTCGGTGCGAAACTGCATGTAGTCTTGATGGTCTTGGACCTCGTCCCATTCCTGGACCAGGATGAATTCGTTGGGATCGACCTCACTCCTCAAAAGGCGAATGTTCCGGAAGCCCTTCTTCAGCCGTGTTGTCGGGAACATACCCCGAAGGGCCTCGATGCATGTATCGGCGAGTTCGGGCTTGATCCTCCAAGTCACGGTCGTAAGTACACCCGTTGACATGCTCATATCCTCTCGTCGTGTTGTGTGGACTGGCGCGCTGCGAGGCGACGGTGACTGGCGCCGTCTTGGGAGGTCCATCGAAGCGCTTCGCCCGATCGAGTAGCGAGTGCTACATAGCAACTTCCTGTAGCCCATGCTACAGCGAATCTTATGAATATTCGCGACGACCGCCGGGAAGCCGCCATCGAGCGCATGGCCGATCATGTTCTGTCGGAGGGCCTTGGGGCTGCGACGCTCCGGCCCTTGGCCGCCGCAGCGGGAACCAGCGACCGGATGCTGCTCTACTACTTCGCCGACAAGGAAGAGCTGCTTACCGCTACGCTGGACAGGATCGCCGCGCGAATGATCGCGCAGCTCGACGGCGCGATCCCTGTCGAGCCCCGCAAACCCTTTTCTGTGTTGCTGGAGCAGGTCTGGGCGACGATGGCCTCTGAAAGCCTGCAGCCATTCATGCATCTATGGCTCGACTTGGCGTCGGGTGCGGCCCGGGGTCTTCAGCCGCACCGCGATGTCGCCGGCGAAATCGCGGATGGGTTCCTGGCCTGGGTGACCGTCCGCCTGCAGCCGGAAAGTGAGAGCGAGCCGCCCGTGTTGGCGCCGCTGTTCCTCGCGTCTATCGAGGGAACGTATCTTCTCAAGGCCATCGGCCGAGGCGCCCTCGCGGAATCGGCGGTGAGTGAGCTTGCTTCGCGCTCTTGTCACTGACTCCAAATCCTTGCCCTGCAAGTGACAAGCCCCCAATGAGTGGTCCGGTGGGAATGTTAGTGCAGCATGGTCAGGGACGGCTGATGTGATCCGGTCGGACCTGCCGGCCCGGGTGGCAGTATGGGCACGCCTGACACGATGGCCTCCGGTGCGGGTGGCCGGTACCCCAGGGCTCACGCATGAGATCGCGCCGGTAGAACCACCCGGTCCAAGGAACGCATTGAGATTGTCGGAGAACCCTCGCCGCTGACCTCGGACAGCCACAGTTTAGTTTATGCTCCATCAAACGTTTCAACCTAAAGCTGCTCGTGCGTTGGCCCTGGCCGGTACCCCAGGGAAGAGTGCGGGCGTACCCTGTTGTAATGCACCCGCCATTGCTCGATCAGCACGCGCGCCTCGAGCAGCGTGTTGAACACCTCGGCGTTCAGCAGCTCGTCCCGCAGCTTGCCATTGAAGCTTTCCACATAGCCGTTCTCCCACGGGCTGCCGGGCTCGATAAACGCCGTCTTGGCGCCGACGCCGCTGATCCAGCCCTTCAAGCCGTGGCAACAAACTCCGGCCCATTGTCCGACCGCACGTAGCCCGGCGTGCCGCGCGCGACGAACAGGTCGGCCAGCACGTCGATGACGTCGGCCGAGCCCAGCTTGCGCCCAACCCGGATCGCCAGGCACTCGCGGGTGAACTCGTCCACAACGTTCAGCAGCCGGATCTTGCGCCCGTCTCGCGTCCGGTCCTCGACAAAGTCGTAGGCCCACACTTGGTTCGCCCGCTCCGGCCGCAGCCGCCACACGACCCGTCGTTCAGCCACAGCCGCCCGCGCTTCGGCTGCTGGGCAGGCACCTTCAGGCCCTCACGCCGCCAAATCCGCTCCACGCGCTTGTGGTTCACCCGCCAACCTTCGGCCCGCAGCAAGGCCGTGACCCGCCGGTAACCATACCGGCCATACTGCCGGGCCAGGGCTGTAATCGCCGCTGTCAGCGCCGCCTCGTCGTCGGCCGTTCTCGGCGCCTTGCGCTGCGTCGAGCGGTGCTGACCCAGCACCCGACAGGCAAACCGCTCGGAAACGTCCAGCTTGGCCGTGACGTGCGTGATGCACGCCCGACGACGAGAGGCGCTCAGAAGTTTCCCGCGGCAGCTTCCTTCAGCACCAGCTTCTCCAGCGTCAGGTCAGCCACCGCCTGCCGCAGGCGGCCGTTCTCCTGCTCCAAAACCTTCAGCCGCTTCACCTGGTCCAGCTTCAGACCGCCAAACTCAGATCGCCACCGATAGTACGTCGCCTCCGTCACCCCAATTGCCCGCACCGCGTCGGCCACAGGCTTGCCTTGCCCACCCAGCACCTCAACCTGTCGCAGCTTGGCGACGATCTCCTCCGGCTTGTGATGCTTGCGTGCCATCGCAGTTCCCCTCCGTTTGCCCCGGCCTCTCACAGCCGGCGGCTCACTTCTAGGGGGGCAGGTCAGCTGACACGAACGCCGGCCGGGAGGCCGGCAGGAACACCCGCCATCGCTGTCGATCCCAGAAAACTCGACCAGTGATATAGGGTGCCTAAAATCTAAATGAACAGTATTGGGCGTAGCCCGCGAATTCGCCAACGGTATTCGACCGGTTGACGTGCTGCGCTACGCCCCGGCGCGCTCGCCCGCTGCGGCAGGCGCCTGCCGGAACCGGTCGAACCGTTCGAGGTTCGCGTCTCCCCATCGCTTCAGCGCCGCAAGCACCGGCTCCATCGAGCGGCCCAAGGGCGAAAGGCTGTATTCCACCTTGGGTGGCACCTGTGCATAGACCGTCCGGGTAATCAGGCCGTCGGCTTCCAGCTCGCGAAGCTGGTTGGTCAGCATGCGCTGCGTGACGCCCGGCAGGCGGCGGCGCAGCTCGTTGAAGCGCGCTGTGCCGCGCTGCAGGTGGAACAGGATCACGCATTTCCACTTGCCGTCGATCAGGCTGACCGCGGCCTCGACCGCGCAGCCGGGGTTGCAGTCCAGGCGGGAATGGCGGGGCTTCGTCATGGGGCGGTATCCTTTCGGGTCCTATAGGCGGTTTTTGTGCGTATTGCCGATGCTGCCGGGTAGGCTCGATATAGGCCGCACCAGAGCAGGGGTTCAATCATGCGTGCCATCGGTTACCAAAAGCCCGGATCCATCGGACGCGACGACGCACTCGTGGACATCGAGCTTCCCACGCCAACCCCCACCGGACGGGACATCCTGGTCAAGGTAAGGGCCGTGTCGGTCAACCCCGTGGACACCAAGGTCCGAAAGGGGAACACCCCGGAACCAGGGCAATGGAAAGTCCTGGGCTGGGACGCCGCAGGGGTCGTCACGGCCACCGGACCCGAGGCCACCCTGTTCCGGCTGGGAGACGAGGTGTTCTACGCCGGCGCCATCGGGCGGCCTGGCACCAACAGCCAGTTCCACCTGGTTGACGAGCGCATCGTCGGCCACAAGCCGAAGTCGCTCGGCTGGGCGGAGGCCGCCGCCGTGCCGCTGACGGCCATCACGGCCTGGGAGGCCATGTTCGACCGGCTGGACGTAAGCAGGCCCGTGCCGGGCGCAGCACCCGCCATTCTGATCATCGGCGGCGCGGGTGGCGTCGGGTCCATTGCCATCCAGCTCGCACGCGCGCTGACGGGGCTGACGGTGATCGGCACGGCGTCCCGCCCGGAGACCCGCGACTGGGTCACAGGCATGGGCGCGCACCACGTCGTGGACCATAGCAAGCCGCTGGCGGCCGAAGTCGCGGCGCTCAGGATCGGCGCGCCGTCCCTCGTGCTCTCAACGACGCAAACAGAGCGCCACCTGGAGCAGATCGCAGAGCTGATTGCCCCCCAGGGCCGCTTCGCGCTGATCGATGACCCGGCGACGCTCAACGTCAACCTGTTCAAGCGCAAGTCGGTCTCGATCCACCTGGAGCTGATGTACACTCGCTCCATCTACGGCACCGCCGACATGGCCGAGCAGGGCAAGCTGCTCAACGAGGTGTCGCGCCTGCTCGACGCCGGCACGCTGCGCACGACGATGACGGAGCGGGTGTCACCCATCAGCGCCGCCAACCTGAGGCACGTCCACGCCCAAGTCGAGAGCGGCACGACGCGGGGAAAGATTGTCCTCGAAGGCTTCGGCACCCAGGCGTGAGGGGGCTGCCCGCCCTTGTGACCCGGCGTGCAGCCGGGCCAACCAAACCACCTCAACCAAGGCCAGCATCATGAACACACAAACAATGCAGGCTAGGTCCAATACTGTTCATTTAAGGTCAAACTGTTCACTTAGCTCGGTCCGCAAAGGAATCTCAGAAGTCGGCAGCTGGGGTCGTTACGCATAGATCCGACTAAGTGAACCGTATTGAGGCTAGGTCGTATCTCACGCCCTCCATCACCCGTGCTGCCGCGGCGGCCCTCATCGAGGCAGCGCGCGAGGCCGCAGGCAGGATCGGGCATGAGGTCGCCGTTGCCGTTACGGACAGCGCCGGCAACTTCCAAGGAGTCCTTTGCAAATGAGTGCATGGCACCAATCACCATTGAGGCGGCGCCGCATCATCGCGCTTGCTGCCGCGGCAGGGATTGCCGGCCTTCTCCGACCAGCTATCCCGTCAGCGGCAGCCGGAGAAGACAGCGGCGCCGCGGCAGCCTCGGCTGCCCTGTTTGCGAACATGACCGCCCGCGATCTGCCCGGCGTCCTGCGCCTCGTTCCCGCAGACGGCTTCACGGAGATCGGCGCCAACTCGGCCGAGGTTCATCGGCTGGATGCGAAGGCGTTCGAGGGACTGTTCAAGTCCGGCATGGCGATCAGCCTGCGCATGACCGGGATACAGGAGCAAACTTTCGGCGACACGGCGGTGGTCACGGGGACGCGGGTCGGCGGCATCGCGCCGCAAGGCGCCGTCCCGGCCGAAGACCGGCAGCTTGCCACGCTGGTCTGGTCGAAAGCGGGCAACGGGTGGCAGCTTCGGCATATCCACCTGTCCGCCCCGCCTTCGACGAAGTAGCGTCAGGAAAACAAGCGCACGTGGCGTCGAACACCGGGATGGTGGCCCCGACGCACCCAGAACAACAAAGGGAAGAAACAGATTGCCCGCAACCTCGGAGGCTCTGAGCTTGGCTTTGGCCATTTTCGGGCTGCCGTCGGACCTGAATTGCGTGTGATGGAACCTGGGGCTTTCGGCTGAGGCGGTGCTGGCAAATTTCTCCTCGACGTTGAGTGGGGAGCGAGCGGATGCCGGCGGAACGGACGGGCGACACGGCGCAAACAAAGTTGGGCTCCTGGATGGAGCCGTTCAGCGCAGCCTTCACCGCGCCCACCTGGCAGCACGTGCTGGTGCTGATCGCGGGCGCCATCCTGAGCCCCGGACGACGCACCGTCGCTGCTGCTTTGCGCGTCACCGGCCTCGACCAGGATCCACGCTTCACGAACTATCACCGGGTTCTCAACCGCAATCGCTGGTCGAGCCTGCGGCTCGCGCGCTGCCTGTGCCGTTTGCTGGTCAGCACCTTTGTCAGCCGCATCAGCTCCAAGTTCAGCGGCGTCTCGCCCACAGGCTGGTAGTAGAAGCCGGAACGGCTGATCGACACCAGCTCGCATTGGCGCACCACGGACAGGCTGGGATGCTCCGGCTCGACCATCTGCCGCCTCCGCTCCAGGCTCATCGACCGGAGGCCTTCGCCAAAAAATCCCCCTCCACCACCAGTTGCCCGATCTTCGCGTGCAGCTTCTCCACCTCGGCCTCGGACGACTTTGCCGTCTCCTGCGCAGCCTCCTTGCCGGAGAACACCCCCGCCAAACCTTCCATGGCCTGCTTCTTCCATTCACCCACCATCGTCTGGTGAATGCCGTGCTTGGTCGCCAACTGCACCGTCGTCAGCTCACCCCGCAGCGCATCCAGCGCCACACGCGCCTTGAACTCAGCCGAATACCGCTTCCGCTTGCCCGTCATCGGGTCCGTCCTTCTCGTAGGCCGAACCGAGCTTAACCGCCTGTCCGAAGAACGGGTACCACCTCAGACCATGGACTGAGGATGGTCCTGATCAACACGCCCGCCGGCGAGCGCAGCCGTGGGGAACAGTCCGGCCTCGCCTGCCTGCCGGATCGGCGGGACGCCTTCCGCGACGACCTGCGCCGGGGCCTGGACTATGCGGCCGGCCTCGGGTGCAGGCTGCTGCATCTCCAGGCGGGAATCCTGCCCGCAGACGTCAGCCGGGACCGCGGATGGGCAACCTACCTCGCCAACGTCGTATGGGCGGCGGAGCTGGCCAGCGTGGCGGGCGTCCGCCTGGCGCTGGAGCCGATCAATCAGATCGACATCCCCGGCTTGCTGCTCCGCACCCAGGAGGAAGGGGCGGCGGTCGTGGAGGCCGTTGGGCCTGACAAGGCTGGCTTGCAGTTCGATATTTATCATTGCCAAGTGGAGCAAGGCAGCGTGAGCCGGCGGATGCAGGCGCTGATGCCGATCATCGCCCATATTCAGGTCGCTGACGCTCCCGGGCGGAATGAGCCAGGAACGGGTGAGATCGGCTGGGAGCACATGTTCGGCCTGATCGACCGGCTGGGCTACGGCGGATGGATCGGGTGCGAATACACGCCGCGGCACGATTCGGCCGAAGGGCTCGGCTGGCGGGAGCGGTTCGTACCGCGTAAGGGCTGACCGTCAAGCCGCGGGACATCATTCATAGCCCCCGCAGGCTCACGTCCACGCACCTGGTGCCTGGCTGCAATGGCACCGCAGCGCATCCCGGCCTGCTGGCTATTCTCGCCCGCCCCATCAGCCCCTCCAGCCCAGCCTCGCTCCAGATCACAGCGATAGGCCGGGGCAGCGGCAGCGGCAAGCCGGTCGCCGCTGCCAGGCAGGCCCGAAAAGGAAGACGGAGCCAAGCTATCCTGCCGCTGCAGCGCCGGGCCGCAAGCTTCGAACGTTGCCCTCCGCCGGGCACGTCAGCCGAGCTGTCCCAATGTGGACACGGGTGGCCCGGCTGGGATCAGCCTGCCAGCAGCCACACCGCCCAGGCCGCGGCGACGCCGGCCGCAATCGCCCAGCCGATGCTGCGCGTCGCCGCCATGGCGGCCAGGGTGGCGGCCGCGCCCACCCATTGCACAGCGCCGCCGCGGGCGAGCAACGGCACGACGTAGGCCACGAACAGGGCGCCGGGCAGGTAGCCCAGCACGGCGCGGGTCAGCGGCGTCGGCGATGCCTGGCGGAACAGCACGTAGCCGCCAGCCCGGCACAAATAGGTTGCCGCCGCCATGCCCGCGATGGCCAGGAGGGTCGCGGGATCAAGCGTGGTCACGCCGCGACACCCTGCCGGCGGTCCCGCAATGCGCCGGCAAAGCTGCCGGCCAGCGCGCCGACGACGATGTGCCAGTAGGAACCCGGGCACGCTTGGGAAACCACGAAGGCGACGGCGGCCGCCACGGCCCAAGGCAGGAGGTCGCGGCGCACGCCGCACCACATCGGCACCAGCACGGCGACAAAGGCAGCCGCCACGGCGAAGAACAAGGGGTGCCCCGGCGGCGGCTGCACGGCCGCGCCGACGAGGAAGCCGGCGGCGCTGGTCAGTACCCACCAGGCCCAAAGCACCAGGCCCGCCCCAAGCAGGAAACCGGCGTCAGTGCTCCCTGTCTGCATCTCGGTCAGCGACAGCGCCCCGATCAGGTCCGTCATGACGAACAGGCTGCCCCACAGCCGCCAGCCGCGCAGCCCGTCGAGCCAGGGCGACAGCACCGGACCCACCAGCACCATGCGCAGGTTCACCGCGAAGCAGGCCAGGCTCGCGGCCACGAGCGAGGCCGGGTGCGTCCAGGCGCCGAGCGCCATGATCTGGCCCGCGCCCGCGAACACGGCCGCGCTCATGAGCGCCGCTTCGGCGAGCGACAGGCCGTGCCCCTGGGCGACCACGCCGGCGACCAGGCCATACGGCGTCAGCCCGGCGACCAGCGGCAGGCAGCGGCGCACGCCCCGCAGGACCCCTGCAAGCGTGAAGGCGACGGGCGCCCCGGCGGCAAGCCCGTGCCGGGCCGTGCCCGCCGCAGCGCCCGCGCCGTCCATCACGCGACCCGGTAGTCAAGCCCGATGTCGAGCACCGGCGCGCTGTGGGTCAGCCAGCCGATCGAGATCAGGTCCACGCCGCTTGCCGCGATGTCCGGCGCCGTCTCGGGCGTGACGCGGCCGGACGCCTCCGTGACCACGCGCCCGGCGGCCATGGCCACGCCCCGCCGCAGCATGTCAGGCCCCATGTTGTCGAGCAGCACGGCATCGACGCCGAGGCCCAGCGCCTCCTCAAGCTGCTCCAGCGTGTCCACTTCCAGCTCGACCTTGACCAGGTGGCTGGCAGCGGCGCGGGCGCGCTCCACCGCGGCGCGGACCCCGCCCGCGAGCGCGACATGGTTGTCCTTAATCAGCACCGCGTCATCGAGGCCGAAGCGGTGATTGCTCCCGCCGCCTGCACGCACCGCGTGCTTCTGCACCGCGCGCAGCCCCGGCAGCGTCTTGCGCGTGCAGACGACCTGCGCCTTGTAGCCGCGGATCGCCGCGACGACCGAAGCGGTCGCGGTCGCGACGCCGCTCAGGTGGCACAGGAAGTTCAGCGCGGTCCGCTCGGCGGTCAGCATGCCGCGCGCCCGGCCGTCAAGCGTCGCGATCACGTCGCCGGGCGCCACCGCGCCGCCGTCCGCGACGTTCGCCCGCATCTCGATGGCCGGGTCTATCAAACGGAACGCGAGCCGGGCAAGCTGCAGCCCGGCCACGACGCCGTGCTGCCGGGCGACGAGCGCCGTCGTCGCGCGGAGATCGGCCGCCACGACGGCGTTCGTCGTCAGGTCGCCAGCCCGGCCGAGATCCTCCAGAAGTGCCGCGTGCACCATCGGCTCAAGCATGATGTCCGGAAGAGGCGGAACCGCATCAGCCATTGCATAAGCATCCTTCTCGAAACGGGGCGCCTGCTTGGCCGGTGGGCCGTGCCGCCGCAGGGCCAGGCCAGCACGCCCACCGAACACCTATGCTCATCCTGAGCATTACTGCCTCAAGCTGGTCTCGGGCGCAAGCCGTGTCAAGTCCGCGCGAGCGGCGGCTTCGTGCCCGCGGCGGCACGCTCGGCCAGGATTTCCCGCCGGAAGCGGAACACCTTCGCCGGGCGGCCGCCCGTGCCCTGCGCGGCGCCGCCGGTCTCCTCCACAAGTTCCTGCAGCTCGATCAGGCGGCGAAAGTTCTGCTTGTGCACCGCACGCCCGGCGATGGCCTCGACGCAGCGCTGGAGCTGCAGCAGGGTGAAGTCCGGCGGCATAAGTTCGAACACCACGGGGCGGTACTTGATCTTGGCCCGCAGCCGGGCGATGCCGGTCGCCAGGATCCGGCGGTGGTCGGACATCATGGGCTGGCCTGCCGCAACGCAGGCGGCCGGCGTGGCGGCGCTTTCCGGCACGAGCCCGGCCTCGAACAGCAGCTCGTAACGCTGCAACGCCAGCTCCTCGTTCCAGGCTTCCCCGAACGCGATGGCGGTGCGCCGCAGCCGGTCCTCGCGGGCGGACGCGCCCGCGGCGGCGGCCCACTCGGTCAGGCGCGGCACGATGGTTTGGCCGATCAGAGCGGGCCGTCCTGCGCGATGGTCCTCCCAAGGGAAGAACTCATACCAGCTCCGCCAAGCGGCCTCATGGCCTGGCAGCCCGCGCCGCCGGGTCAGGCCGAGGTAGCTGATCGAGATCAAATGGCCTTCCCCGTCCGGCGCGCGGCCGCGGTCTGCGAAAGTGTAGAGCTGCTCGAGGTAGCCGACCGGATGGTGCGTTTGCCGTTCCACCCAGGCGCGCAGGCCCGATTGCAGCGAACGATGTGCCGTCTCAAGCGGGCCGGACGGCAGGGCCTGCCTGCCCTGCACCGTCAGCACGCAGGGACCGCTTCCGGTGACGGCCACAAGCACTGCGACCAGGTCGGCCGCAACCGTGCCTTGGGCCATCGCCGCGGTCTCGACGCTGTTCTTGGTTCCTGCCGCCATTCTGGTCCTGTGCGCGAAGGCGCCCGCCGGTGAGGGGCAGGCGCCGCTTCGGGCAACCGATGTATCGCACGGCGCCGGCCGCGTGAACGGCGGCTGGCCAGGGCGCGAGAGCCTGGCGAGGGTGGTGAATGAGGCTGTCCCCTGGCCTGCGTCGCCACGCCGTGGCGCAGGCCGCCCCATCCAGGGGCTACGCATGAGATTTCTCTCGCCTGCCGTGCCCTGACGTATGATGACGCGCCCTCGCGATGGCGGGGGAGCGGGGCATGTCGATCGAGAAGCTGGGGCGGTATTTTGTGGCGGTTGAGGACCCGCGCTGCTCCGGCAAGGTCGAGCACCGCCTGGTCGAGGTGCTGGTGATCGCGGTCTGCGCCGTGATCGCCTGCGCCGAGAGCTGGGACGACATCGCCCTGTATGGCCGCAGCAAGCTGGCTTGGCTTCAAACGTTCCTGGAGTTGGCGAACGGCATTCCCTCGCACGACACGTTTCGGCGCGTGTTCATGCTGATCGACCCTGACGCCTTCGAGGCCGGGTTCACGGCCTGGGTCGGATCGCTTGTAGATAGGTTCGAGCGCGAGGTGGTCGCCATCGACGGAAGACTATCCGGCGCTCGTTCGACCATGGGCGGGAGCAATCGCCGCTGCACGTGGTGAGTGCTTGGGCCAGCGAGCAGGGCCTAGTGCTGGGCCAGCGCTGTGTCGACGGCAAGTCGAACGAGATCACCGCCGTGCCCGAGCTGCTGGACCAGCTTGCATTGCAGAACAGCATTGTGACGCTGGACGCCATGGGGTGCCAGACTGCGATCGCCGAGAAGATCTTGGCGCGCGGGGGAGACTACCTGCTGACGCTCAAAGGCAACCACCCCTTGGCCCACGCGGCTGTGGTCGGGCACTTCGACCAGCACTGCTTCCGCATTGGCGCATCCCAGCGTGCCGATTGCGACGCCTTCGACGATACACACGGCCGCCTGGTCCGGCGCCGGGTGTTCGCCAGCACCGATGCTGCGACCCTGGGCGCTCTGAGCGGCTGGCCTGGGCTGCGCACCGTGCTCGCCGTCGAGAGCATCCGCAGTGTCAACAGCGCGCCCAAGGTCGAAAGCGAGATCCGCTACTTCCTGTCGAGTTGCCCCGACAGTCCGGCCGTCCTGGGCCAAGCGATCCGCTCGCATTGGGCCGTGGAGAACGCACTCCATTGGGTGCTGGATGTGACGTTTCGCGAGGACGACAGCCGCGTGCGCGACCGCACGGCCGCGCGCAACCTGGCGCTGCTGCGCAAGATCGCGCTGAACATCGTCGGCCGCGACAAGACAACCAAAGCCAGCGTGCGTGCCCGGCGGAAAAAGGCCGCCTGGAACGACGCCTACATGCTCAAGCTCCTGGCTGGATAGCCGACGAATCCTGTGCCAAACCGATACAAAATTTCATGCGTAGCCCCTGCCGGCAGGGAGTCTGCTTCCAGTCCAAAGCTGGAGGTAGCTCCCGACTGCGGTTATTCGCAAAATGATCGTTACCTGTGACGTTGCGGTGGTTAGGACTATTGCAACTGGCCCATAGCCACTCGTCGGACAGGGCTTACATATGTTTTCCGTTCCCTTGGTCCCCGGACCCCAAAGACGACCGAATGTGCGGTGCTCGGTAGAACTCAATTGCCACCGTCCAGTCTGCGTTGAGTCTCGCTGACGAAGGTGCGGATCGCCTCTTCCACTGCCTCGGGCTGTTCCTCGGCGATCCAATGGCCACCCTTCTTGATCTTGACCGTGCGAACGTTGGCGATCCCCATTTGTGTGAGGCCGTTCGCCATCAGTTGCAGGAACTGGCTCGACGGCCCCTCCGGCCCGAGCAATAGCATTGGCGTCGTCAGCGGTTCGGCATGGGCCTTGTTGAACGCCTCATCCTGCGGAAAGGCGCGATACCATTCGAAGCCGGCTTTCAATTGCCCTGGCGAGCGGTATGCGTTGACGTAGAGTGCCTCGTCTGTGGGCGTGATCACCTCGGAAGTCGCCCCGAGCCGACTGTAGAAGCTGTGGAAGTAGATATCCTGTCGGTCCGCGACGAGCGCCTCGGGCAAGTCGGGCGTCTGATGGAACGCGAAGTGCCAGTCGGACGGCGCGGACTTGGCCATCTCCCAAGGTCCGATTCCCGGCAAGGCAACGTCGAAGACGCCGAACCCTGCTAACTCGCCGGGGAAGCTCCGGGCGTAGGCGTACGCGACCATGCCGCCGATATCGTGTCCGAACACATAGACGTTGTGCAGCCCCAGCGAACGGACGAGTTCGTGAATGTCCCTCGCCATGTTGGCCTTGTCGTAGCCTGCGGGAGTCGGCGCCGCGAAGATCGACTGCGATCACCCGGTAGGTTTCGGACAGTCTCGGCATGACCTTACGCCACTCGTACGAACTCTCCGCAAAGCCGTGAATAAGTACGACCGTGATGGGACCGGAACCAGCGCTGAGGTAGTGAAGTTCGGTACCGTTAACCTGAGCGGTCCTTGAAATCTGCGCTTGGTGACTAATTGCCTTTGTAGCAGCGGCGGCCGTACCGATGCTTAGCATGGTGAGCGCTGAACCCAAGGTAACGGAGAGAAGGTGGCGAAACATCGAAGTTCCTTTTTGGCTCCTGGGCTTATTTCGCGGTTTTATGCCTTGCGCGAAAAACGCCGAACTGCTGCCTGATCGTCTTCAGACGGTGCCCGCCATCTCCGCGACCTTGTCGCTTCTTTCTCCTCCAGGGTGGCCAGGACCGCTCGCCCAAACGGGCTGACGGGAGCGGAATAGACGACGAACTCAGACATGTGCCCCACTCGCCATCGATTTCCCGGTAAGGCCGCCAAAGGCGAGTTCAAGCACCGCAGGCGGATAGGTCGCCGGGAGGGCACTCGGCCGCTTCGAGAAGCTGTCGTGCCAAGCAACAAGCGCGGGACAATCGGCGGGGATCGGCACGCCGTGCAGGTCATCGGCGTTTTGCAGAATGGCCATCGCCATGCAGTCCGCGATAGTGACGCTGCTCCCGGCCAGGAACTTCCCCTTCACCAACGTGTCGAGCAGCTTGAGCTTCTTCGCGTAGCCGTCGCTGCCACCGCCACCGCCTCCGCACTCTGCGGCGCGTAGGCCGCCATCAACGGACTGCCGCAGCGAGTCCAGTTCGCCAGAGCGTGAGTGAGGTCGTCGACCACGTTCATCAGGTCGCGGGTCACCGCGCGCTCTGCGGCGGTTGCACCGATCATGTTCGGCGATGGGAACCGCTCCTCGAGATATTCCAGGATCGCCACCGACGAGCCGATGACCGTCCCGTCCCCGACATCGAGGACCGGCAAGGTTCCCGCCGGGTTTAGCGCGAGGATCTCCGGCGTCTTCCAGTCGCCCATGACGTCGACCGCGATCCGTTCGACGTTCGGGATCGCCTTCTCAGCGAGATAGATGATGACGCGGCGAGGATAAGGACCCCACGGAAGTTCATAGAGCTTCATCGCAATGCTCCTCTGAAAGCGGTGGGTTAGGCGGCGACTGGATCAAACATGAGCGCCTGATGCAGCGAGGCGCCGGCAAGCACCCCGTCAGCGGAAGCGAAGGTGGCGTTGTGCATCGCGCGGGCGTTGTCGCCGGCGGCGTAGACGCCGGGCACCGTCGTCATCTTGGCGGCGTCGATGCGGATGAAGGGTCCGAACGGGCCGTCTTCGAAGTCGCAGCCGAGCTGGGCTGCGAGCGGAGTGATCCTGAGCTTGGTTCCCAAAAACAGCGCATTGATCTCGACCAGCCGGCCATTCGCCAGGCGCAGGCCGGCCATGGCCGAGCCTGAGCCTTCAACCGCGAGAATCATCGCGGGCTCGACCGTCACACGTCGTTGCGCCAGCTTGCGCAGGCCCTCGGTGTCGGGCGCGTCACCGCCGTTGAGGAAGAATGTTGTCGGCCCCCAATCCGGGATCATCAATGCTTGGTGGATCGAAAGCGGCGCGACGTTCAGGACCCCGAGCGGCCGGCCGCCGAACTCATAGCCGTGACAGTAGGGACAATGAAGCACGCTCACGCCCCATCGCTCGCTAAGCCCGGGGATATCGGGCAGCATGTCTTCGCCGCCGGTGGCTAGAACCAACTTCGTGGCGCGTAGCGTCTCTCCGAAAGTCAGATCGACCGAAAACAGGCCGTCATCGTCGCGTCGCGCCGCGACCACTTCACCCTCGACGAACGTCACCGACGGGTAGGCGAGGAGCTTCGCCCGCGCCTGCGCAATCATGGCGAGCGGCGTGGCGCCGTCTTGACCGAAGAAGCCATGTGAGTGCGCCGCGAAGCGATTGCGCGGGCGCCCGGCATCGACGACGCAGACGCTGCGGCGGCCGCGGGCGAGCTGCATCGCGGCTGACAGGCCGGCGTAGCTGCCGCCGATGACGATTGCATCATGCTGCATGGGAAGTCTCCTTGGTGAGCCTGCCGCCGTGGGCCGCTAGGCGGTCATGGAAATCGGAGGAGATCGCCGCGACGGTCACGGCGCCAAACCGCTCCAGCAGCAGGGCCTCCGCATCCTGAAAGGCGTCGCCGAGCGCGGCGTTGACGGCCACCTCCACAAGGCATCCAGGCGCTTCGGTGCGGTTGCCCATCGCGAACATCTCGGGCGATCCGAGCGCCGTGTAGACGTCGCGCAGGGTCAGCATCGACAGATCGCGAGCAAGAGACCAGCCCCCGCCATGACCCTTCTCCGAACGGACGAAGCCTGCGTCGCGCAACCCAGCCATCACCCTTCGTGCGACGACCGGGTTGGTGTTCATCGCCTTCGACATGGCTTCCGAGGTAACCGGTTCACCGGCTTCGGCCATGTGGATCAGGACGTGAAGCACGCCCGACAATCTGCTGTCTCGTCTCATGCAACTTGATATGATGCGTGATGGGAGCCGTGTCAATATGAGGCGGTGATGGCCTGCGAGTTCACGGCAAGCTGCCCGGCGTACCGAGGTGGGTGGTCGCCGACTGGGCTACAGCAGCCAAGCCTTTCGCGAGCACATCTGGAGCCTGGGTGCCCGCCCGGTGATCCCAACCCGCCGAAACGAGGGGACGCCAACCACCCGCGACCGGGCACGCTTGCTCTGTCCGTCAAACGAACCCTGGCGGACAGCGGGTCGCTCGGCGCCTATGTTGGATGCTGCGGCCAAAACGCACATTCTGCGGTGCTGCAAGGTGTATGAACTCATCTCTGCGGACACCGGTGGTGAATTCGCCGGTCCTGCCGGCAGACCGCCCTTCACATTCGTCGCCGGATCGAAACTCGCAGCGGACGCGGGCTAGGCGGGTCGTCTTGCCCATGAACAAATGGACAACTCCGAATTCGCCACCGATGTCTCTGGGTTTAGATTCCATACACCTATCGCCGCTATCCACGACCGCGCAAGGTGTCTTGCGGCCGGGATCAATCCCAAGGCCACCAGTAACCGGACACCTGCGGAACGCCCATCGGACTGGCTTCGGCTCTCGACACTTCGCGGAAAGGGCCGCATGGGAACATCATGTCCCACCTCCGGACCGCACGCGACCACGGTGGTGCCGCACATCGGCGAGCCTTGGGCGCCGCTCTCATGGCAGCCGCCATGCTGATTATTCCGTGCGCCGACGCCATTGGCAAATATCTCAGCGGCCAGCACGCGCCGCTGTTCCTGGGCTGGGCGCGCTACGCGGCCGGCGCGGCGTTCGTCATCCCGGCTTTCCTCCTCGCCGGTCGCGGTGCCGGGATCGCGCGCGGGCAGGTGCCAGTCCAGGTACTTAGAGCCGCCTTTCTCGCCGGCTCTCTCAGCCTCTATTACCTGGCCATCGCCCGCATCCCTCTCGCCGACGCTCTCGGCGCTTACTTCGTCGCACCCATCCTGGCGACGCTTCTCTCGGCCGTCTTCCTCGGGGAGGCATTGAACCCGCGACGCCTGCTCGCGGTAGCAATCGGGTTTGTCGGAGCACTCCTGGTCGCCCGGCCAGGAATAACGATGGACGCAGGGATGGCCTACGCCCTCGCTGCCGGCGGCTGCATGGCTTGCTATATGGTGGCGACGCGGGCGGTGGCGCAATCCGGCTCGCCGCTGGCTACTCTTGCCTTCCAGTATGTGGCCGGCGGGCTGCTGCTGCTCGTGCCAGCCCTGCTCGACTGGAGCGTCCCTACCGCATCCGCTTGGCTGCTTATCCTCCTTATGGGCCTCGTGTCTGCGGTCAGCCACATGCTGCTGATCACGGCCTTCCGTCTCGCTGAGGCGTCGTCGCTCGCGCCGCTGGTGTACCTCGAACTGCTTGGCAGCACGCTTTTCGGCCTGCTCGTATTCGGCCAGATCCCGGCGCCCGTGACATGGCTCGGCATCGCGCTGATCGTGGCGGGCGGCCTGATCCTAATCGAGCGCCAACCACCATCAGCCCGTGTAAGCTGATCAGTTGTTCGATGAAGTGGTACAGCCGGCCGGGCAGTGTCTCAGTTTGAATGCCTGTGATTGGTGGAAACCGAGACGACCGCTTCCGGAAGCGGATTGAGCGATTCCGGCTGCTCGTTCAAGCGCTGCAAATGACGGCGACGCGCACACGTCGGCGGCTCATTGTGCCGGTAGCGACCTCTCAAAAGCACACGTGGTCCCGCCGCTGTAGGAAGGCGGACCTCGGCGGAGGTATGGTTCTCGGGAAATGATTGATTGGCTTAGGGGCCTAGGCGGTTTCTCTTGCGTACTCAGTGGGAGGAGATCGGCTGTGGCCGGTGAAGGCTCCAATGGAGCGGCCGACGTCTGACAACACTGCGATCAGCCAACGGACGGGTTCTGCTGCCATGCTGTGCTGCGTGTAGATCAGATCGACGCTGAAGGGCGGCACATCGACCGGCAGGGGCACTACGGCGATCTTCGCGAGACCACTCAGGCGGTGCGCCACGCGTTCGGCAAGAGCGGCCACAAGATCGGTTTCGGCGATGGTGAAGGGCAGCGCCATCGCATGCGGCAGCGTAACCACCACGCGGCGGTGCAGCCCCCGCTGCGCAAGGATGGCGTCCAAGGCGGCAGGCGCACCATCGCCGCCGGAAGCGGAGAACAGCGCATACGGCAGGGCAGCGTAACCCGCCAGGTCCAAGCCGGCGAGCTTGGCCGCATGCGGTGCCGCGCTGACACCGACGAAGCGCTCGTCGAACAGGCGTTGCCGGAGCCCCCCACGCGGCAACGGCAGGTGTCCGCCCACCATAAGATCAATCTGTCCATGCTCCAGCTGCTCAACCGCGATACGCGCATCGCTGATTGGATGGACCTGAAGGTCAACGCCCGGCGCCAGCGCCCGGAGAGCACGTACCAGTGGTGGCACCACAATCAGATCACCATAGTCCGTCACCGCAAGACGGAACCGATGACGCGAGGTGGCGGGCACGAAACCTATGTCCTGACTGAGGGCCAGCCGAACTTGCCGAAGGGCCTCCTTGATGGGGTTGGCCAACACCAGGGCTCGTGGGGTTGGAACCATGTCCCCACCGCTTCGCTGGAACAGCTCATCGCCGAACAGGTCGCGCAAGCGGCGCAGAGCACCGCTCATGGAAGGTTGCGCCAGGCCAATCCGCTGCCCTGCCCGGGTGACGTTTCCCTCCTCCAGCAACGCTTCAAAGGCGACCAACAGGTTCAGGTCAGCCGATGCAACATTCTTCTCCGCAATGATGCTCATCACAACTATCGATTTAACAGATGACTTGTGCCGCGTCTATCCTGATTGGCATGAAACCGCATCTTGCGCCGATGCAGCGCATCCTGATCGCCTCGACAGAAAGTGGCCCGACCCTGCTGGCTGGCGGCGTCGTGGTGGGCCTGGTCTGGCCCTGGCTGGCACAGCAAGCGCGTCCTGCCATGCCATGCGCCATCTTCGTGCTTGTCCTTGGGACGCTGCTCCGGGTGGACCCTCGTCAGATTGGCGTGACCCTGCGGCAGCCATCAGCCGTTGCCGCCCTGCCGATGCTTTGCATGGTTGGCGCGCCGTTGCTGGTAGGCGGCCTCGCGCACCAAGCTGGACTATCGCAGGAGCTCAGCCTGGCGCTCGTCCTAGCTGTCGCCGCACCACCCTCCAGCGGCAATGCCTCGATTGCCAGGATGCTGGGGCTGGACGACACCCTGGCGTTGGTCGCGACGTTCGCATCCATGGCGATCGCGCCGGTCACCGTGCCGCTGGCCGCGGCGCTCGTCGGCGGTGTGGGTGTGGACCCACTGGCGCTTGCCTGGCGCTTGGCGACGCTGATCGGCAGCGCCGGGGGTCTGGCCCTGCTGCTGCGACGGCATGCGGCCGCGACCCTGTCCAAGCAGGGCGCTGCCATCGATGCCATCGTGTTGGCAGCCTTGCTGCTCTTTGCCCTTTCTACCATGGCCGGAATCCAGGCGCGCATCCTGGCCGGGCCGTTGGAGGCCCTGGGCTGCCTAGCGCTTGCCTTCGCCGTCAATGTTGGCCTCCAGACGTTGGGCGCTTTGTTGCCCGGCACCGCCGAGCGCCGGGCATCGGCGGGCCTTGTGATGGGCAACCGCAATGTTGGGCTGGTCTGGTCGGTGCTCGGCACCTCTGTTTCGCCGCTGATGGCGCTGTACTTCGCCGCCACGCAGCTGCCAATCTACACGCTGCCACGGCTCTTGCAGTTTGCCTTGTCACGGCGAAGCGCTCGCCTTTCCCCGAAGAAGAGCATCCAGTCTAACGGAGAGCCATGATGCAGAACACCCTGACCCAAGAGATCGGCGCGGGCTTCGCGGAGATCGCACTCGGTCACGTCGCCCGCGAATATCCGAACAAGCCAGTCAACGTCCTGGCCGGGCCGCAGGATGCACGAGCGCCGTCCGATCTGCATCCAGTGTTCTATGGTAGCTATGACTGGCATTCCTGCGTCCATGGCTATTGGTTGCTGGCGCGCCTGCTGCGACACTTTCCCAACGTGCCACAGGCCACTGCCATCCGGGCGCTGTTCAACCAGCAAATCGTGCCGGAGAAAGTGGCGGGGGAATGCACCTACCTCGCCTCACCCACCGCGCGCGGCTTCGAGCGGCCCTATGGCTGGGCGTGGCTGCTGAAGCTGGCCAACGAATTGTCCCATCTGCCGGACCAAAGCTGGTCCGCCGCCCTTTCGCCGTTGGCCGAAATCTTCGCCCAGCGCTTTCGGGATTTCCTGCCCATCGCACCCTATCCCGTCAGGGCTGGGACCCACTTCAACACCGCCTTCGGCCTGCGCATGGCCGCCGACTATGCCGAGGGAACGGATGATACGGCCCTGACTGCCCTTTTAGTCAGCACGGCCGAACGCTGGTATGGCGGAGACGTGGACTGCCCCGCCTGGGGCGAGCCCGGTGGGGACGACTTCCAGTCCTCCGCCCTGATCGAGGCCGAATGCATGCGGCGCTTGCTGCCAGCCGAGCGATTCCTGCCCTGGTTCAACCGCTTCCTGCCAAGGCTCGACACGCGGCAGCCCGCAACGCTGTTCCGGCCCGCCAAGGCAACCGACCGCAGCGATGGCAAGATCGCCCATCTCGACGGGCTGAACCTCAGCCGCGCTTGGTGCTTCCGCGCGCTCGCCGCGGCCTTGCCGGAGGGGGATGCGCGCCGTGCCCTCATGCACGAGACCGCTGCGGCGCATCTGGCGATCAGCATCACCCATGTCACCGGGAACTACATGGGCGAGCATTGGTTGGCGACCTTCGCACTTCTAGCGATCGAGAGCTGAGAATGGCTGTGCGGGCGGCCACCACAGTACGGCGCGCGACACCAATGGGCCGCTTTGTCGCGTTGCACGTCCAAAAGCGGAAATTCAAACTGAGACGCTACCGCCGGCCATGCTGACTTGACGAGCGGCGGCTCTTAGCGGACGGTTGGGATGTGCCGGGGTGCCCGCGATCCGTGGGCTGAGATCATACCCGTTGAACCTGATCCGGGTAATGCCGGTGGAGGAAGCCGCCTTGATCCGTCCTGCAACCCTGGCCGACGACGACGTGATTGCCAGTCACTTTCTGCGTATGTGGACCGACTCGCCAACCACGGCAGGAGCGGTTGTTCCGGACGGTCGCGACCGGGTGTTGGCGTTCGTAGCAGAAGCGCGGGAGCGTCTCGCGTTCGCGGCTTTCATAGCGGAGGTGGACGGCGTGTCCGTAGGATCGGCGTCGTGCCAGCTTCACCTCACTCCCTACCCGAACGTGCTGGAGCCGGGCTACCGCCGCTACGGTTATATTTGGGGCGTGTACGTCGAACCAGACTGGCGCAGGCGCGGTCTGGCGCGTCAACTAACAGAGGCTACGCTGACTTATTTGTGTGACCTGGCCTGCACGCGGGTCATCCTCAACGCGTCGCCCAGCGGTCGTCCGGTATACGAGCGCATGGGGTTCCAGCCGTCAAACGAGATGCGACTGAACCTAGAGAAAGTCGCGTGAAAAAGTCGTCCGCAGCAGGCACACGACTGCTTCTATCAGCATGGGCAAGGGCAGACACGGACAGTTTGGGTGCCGCATCGTCATCGGCTCCTCGGCAATGACCTGCTGCGGTAGCACTGGAACATGCACGAAGGTGACGGCACATGGCTGGCTGCGATTGGCAGTGGCGTGTAGCGCAAGGTAGAGAAGCTGGTTGCAAAGGTGGTTCCCGGCGTCGTTTGAGATGGCTGCCGGAATGCCCGCTGCGTTAAGCGCCGCAGTCAGCCGTTTCTGCTCGGGCCAAGTCGAGTGGAAGGCGGCTGGCCCTCCATGTGCAATCGGCTCATCACGAGGTAGGTTGCCATGCCGGTCCGGCGTGCCGAAATCGCGTAGGTTGGTTGCAATCCGTTCCAACGTGACTTTGTTGCGGCCCGGCGCCTGCCCCAGCAGCAACAGATGTGTGAGCCAGGGCTGTTCATCCAAGGCCGCTTCAAGTGATGCTGACAATGCCGTCGTGTCACCAGGCATGATCCTGGTGCGGACCTCGGCACCACCGGACGCGCGCCGCAGCTCTTGGAGATGTCCTGCGAGTGCCCCGACCAGAACGGCAGAGGCATTGCGATGCGGCGGGTCGTTCGCCTCGTAGCCAGTTATCAGCACGACGCGGCGGTCCGTCGGCGCAGGCGACGTGACACTGCTTCCTGCTGTTGGATTGCCGCTGCTTGGCATTATCGCGCAACGTCGCGGAGGGACACGCACGGATGCAAGGCCCTGTCCCGCACCTGCCTTGCCTTCTTGGCCACTTCATCGACGGCCAGACTCGTTTGGATACCTGACGATGACAGCTCATCGAAGGTGAACCATCTTGCCTCCATGGCGTCGTCGCCGGCAACCGGCTCACCGGAGCGCCAGCGGCAGAGCACCGCTATGAGCACGAAATGCCGCATGACTGTGCCATCCGCTGCGGTCTCCAATGCATCCAGTGCGGTGAAGGTCTCGGTGGCATAGGCGACGACCCCTGTCTCCTCTCTGAGTTCCCGGACGGCAGCTTGCTCGGTTGCTTCCCCAAACTCGATCTTGCCTCCCGGGAAGCCCCAGAGTCCGGCATCCGGGGGGTTGGCTCTACGCACAAGGATCATCGCGTCGCCGCGTAGAACCACTGCAATCACAGCAGCAACCGGCGTTCGACCATGTTCAAGCATGACCCGCATGATAGCCTCCTACCGCGCTTCCTGTCTCGCCGATGTGCCTGGCGGGAGGCTTTTCCTGTCGCAATGGCATCCTGTCCGCCAAACGAACCCTGACGGACACCTGGCTATGATGGTTCGCTCTCGACCTAAAATGGACCCTCCCGGCGGGTAGTGGGTCAGTTTGAAATGCCCTGATTTTATTCCTAGATGAATGCAGTACACTAGACTACACATTGGTGTAGGATGCGTGCATGGCAATGAAGCGCACCCCTTGCCCTCGGGTTCCGTTTGGCTTCACGGATGGGTTTATAAAAGCAGCGCGCGAACCACAACCGGCGCCAGCGCAAGCGCGCCTGGACCTCTAGGCCGGTAGGCTACTCTTGTATATCAATAGCAATTTATCAGTCCATGTCTTATTTTTAAATGCTTCACTCTAGGTTAACAGCGGCATATATTAGTTATATCATCGGCAAGGGCCTGCACCAAGGCGTCGGTGACTGAGAGGTCGTCACCCTCCCGCCTTGTAAGGCATGGAGCCTGTGATGACGAATCATTACCGAATATATCCGATAGATAAACGTGATCGCATTGGGGGTAGCCACGACGCAATTTGTGACGACGATGCACAGGCAATTACATATGCCGCGCAAATCATTACGCCAAACGGTCAAGTAGAGATTTGGTCTAATAGTAGGTTGGTGGGTAGGTTTCCAACCCTCTTAGTGACGGAAATTATCAAATAGGGCCAAGGCTGCCTACTTCTGTATTTAGCACCGCAGTTGAGAGGTGGAGGTGAGCGTGATCAATGATCATGCCCCAGTCGTTCAGTTAGGTTCTCGACCTGAGAAACCCGAAATGGTTTTTCAAGGACGCCCGCATAGCCAGAACAGCGCATGGCGATGATCTTTTCAGGCAACGCACTCATTATTACGACTGGAATCTTTTGCCAGACCGGATCGGCCATCATCATCTCAAGCATCACGGATGCGCCCATTACCGGCATCATGAAGTCAAGAAAGACTAGGTCGGCGTGTTCTTGGGCCAGCACCTCTAATCCGTGCTTGCCGTTGATGGCGGTCAGCACGCGGTGACCCCTATCGGTAAGAATGGCGTCGAGTAGCTCCGCAACCCCGTGCTCATCATCCACCACGAGTACAGTCGCCATAACTACGTAAGTCGTCGGGAGGATAGTGATGGCGTCATTCGTGTGACGGTTCGGTGCGCATCGCTCTAGCCCATCTTATTCAGGGCATGGCAGGGCTTCGGCGGCGGGTGTCGCGTAAGCTGCTGATCGCGTTTACGGATTGGGTGTCGACGCCATCCATTCATCCGATCACGCCGAGCCACACCCGCCATGTCCG
>JAABUM010002316.1_pt1 | contig 25834 bp, 22 predicted proteins | sample 5559161 | NCBI WGS metagenome assembly JAABUM01 (sample SAMN10711868, study PRJNA513369) | rock metagenome | isolation source: Antarctica rocks | place: Antarctica: Victoria Land, Siegfried Peak nord
GGCGTGACCGTCCTGAACCGGATGCTGCGGACAGGACGCCCGAAATCCGTCCGTTGCCAGCGGGTCGTCGCATAACGGACCGGGGCTGGGGTCATCTCGCCCTCCATCCACCGAGTGCACCAACGCCACGGCACCCCGTTCACCGCTGCCGACGTAGCGTTCAGCTTCCACTGGGTGATGACGTTGCAGACGCCGGCGTCGTTCGCCAGCAACATGCACGGCATCGTGCGCACCGAGGTCGTGGACCCGCTCACGGTCCGCATCGTCACCGAGCAGCCGAACGCCGTGCTGCCGGGTCAGCTCACGAACATCTTCATCGTCTCGGCCAAGCTCGCGCAGGACGCGACCACGGCGGACTTCCAGTCCGGCCGCGCCGCGATCGGGACCGGGCCCTACAAGGTCGTGTCCTATACGCGCGGCACTGCCTTGGAGCTGGTGCGCAACGACGGCTATTGGGGTCCCAAGCCCGCCTGGGCGCAGATCAGCACGCGGGTGATCGGCAATGACGCCCGCGGGTGGCTGCCCTGCTCGCCGGCGACCTCGACCTGATCGACGTCGTGCCGCCGACCGAGGTCGCGCGCCTCGAGCGCACGGCAGGCCTCAAGGTGTACAAGCACCCGAGCGACCGGGTGATGTTCCTCCAGCCGAACACCCGCCTGGACCGGCTGCCGCTGCTGACCGACATGGCGGGCGTGCCGCTGCCGGCCAACCCGCTGCGTGACATCCGGGTACGCCGCGCCCTCTCGCTCGCGATCGACCGCAAAGCCCTGGCGGCCCGAGCCTTCGACGGGCAGGCCATCCCGGCGACCCAGTTGGTGCCGCCGGGCTTTGGCGCGTATGACGCGGCACTCCCCATCCTGCCCTACAACCCGGCCGCGGCTAAGGCATTATTGGCTGAGGCCGGCTACCCCAATGGGTTCGGGATGACCATCGCCTGCACCAACGACCGCTACGTGGCCGACGCGAAGGTCTGCCAGGTGATCGGCCAGATGCTGGAGCGGGCCGGCCTGCGCATGAAGGTCGAGACGCAGCCGGCCAGCATGCTGTTCCCCCACGCCCGCCCGGACACGAACGAATTTCCGCTGCTGTTCGCCGGGCAATCCAACTCCACATCGCGCGATCCGACGCATGTGCTCGCACTGGCGCTGCATAGCTTTGATACCAAGGCAGGACTGGGTTCGTCGAACCGCGGGGGCTTCGCCGATGCCGGGCTGGACGCCATGATCGACGCGGCGGTGCACCGGTTGGACGGCGGGCGCGAGGATGCCGTGCGGGCGACGATGATGCGAGGCATCGAACTTGGCGCGGCGATCCCACTTTATGTCCAAGTAGTCGCGACGGCTGCCCGCGACGGCGTCGTATACCAGCCGCGGATGGACGAGCAGACCGTGGCGCAGAATGCCACGCTTGCGAGGCAATAGAGCACTTGGCGCTTAATCTAAACAGAAAGTGACGCAAAATAAGAGACTCGTCTCAGAAGTCAGGGTGCTTTTATCCACGGTGGGTCGGCGTTCCGGTGGCGAACTTATACCGGCAGCCCTTTAGGCTGACCGGTATGCGCACGGCGTTGGTGGGGCGGCCGTGCGCCAAAAACGACTCTGATACCGGTCGCCCCGAAGGGCGGCTGGTATTACTGTGTCATCATTCGCGCCGATACGCCGAATGCCGCCACCCTGGTGAGCGAACACTGCCCCGACGCATGGTCCGTGGGTGTGCTGGTCCGGTGGTACGGGATTGTGCACTTGCAGGCCCGATCCAAACGGCGGCGGCAGACACTTGAGTTGACACAGGCGAAGCCTGGGCCGACAATTTATGAAACAGAGGTTCAAAATCCGGAATACTGGCCGCTGAACAGCGTGGCAGGCTGGGGAAAGGGGGCGAGCGGTGGATGGACGATCTATGCAGGTGTCCCATGCGGGCAAGCTCAGTGCCTTGGCCTGCGTGTTGGCCGGCATGCTGCTGATCGCCCCGCCCGCTGGGGCAGCAGAACCGATCGTGCTGCGATTCGCCGACGACATCCCGAAGACACATCCGATCAGCGTCTACGGCTCGAAGGTATGGATGGACGCGGTCGAGCGCCTGACCCAGGGCCGCGTTCAGTTCCAATGGTATCCGAGCGGGCAGCTCGGCAAGGGCCGGGACGTGCTGGCCCTGGTGCAGTCCGGGGCCATCGACGTCGGCAGCATCGGGCCGTCCTACACGCCGGACAAGCTGCCCTTGTCCGCAGTGGCGGAGCTGCCGGGAATGTTTGGGTCCTCCTGCGCCGGCAGCCAGGCTGCATGGAGCCTGCTGAAGCGCGGCGGCCTGCTGGACCAGAAGGAATACGCGCCGCTCGGCCTTCATGTCGTGTTCGGCCTGACCAACCCGCCGTATGAGATCCAGACGGTGAAGCGGGACGTGGCCGGGCCCACGGACATGAAGGGTCTGCGCCTCAAGACCCTCGGTGGCGCGTCGGACCAGGCTGCCCTGAAGCTCGAGGCGGTGCCGGTGCAGATGGCGGTGCCGGACCTGTTCCTGGGGCTGCAGCGCGGAACCGTCGATGGCCGGTTCGGCGCCTTCACCAGCGTTTACGCAAACAGCACGCAGGACGTGCTCAGCCATAGCACCGTGGGGGCGGACATCGGGGGATTCGTGCTGACGACGTTCATCGGCGACCGGCGCTGGAAGACCCTGCCGGCCGACGTGCAGGAGGCGATGCTGCAGGCCGGGGACGAGGCCTGGAAGAGCTTCTGCCAGGAAGCCGACAGAGAAAACGCGGCGCAGGCGAAGCAGCTGCAAGAAAAGAACCACTGGGTGCTGCACCAGGTAACGCCGGAGGAGCATATCGCCTGGCGCCAGGCGCTCGACCCGGTGGCGGACTCCTGGGCCAGCACGCTCGACCGCCGGGGCAAGCCGGCCAGCCCCGTGCTGCAGGCGTTCCGCGCTGCCGTTCCTTGAACAGGCGGACATGATGGCCATGCTGGACAGGGTGCTGGCCGGGATCGAGGACGCGCTGCTGTTGGTGTCGTGCTTGTGCATCCTGGCCATCGTCGGCATCACCACGGCCGACGTGGCCGCACGCAGCCTGTTCAACGCGCCGTTCGCGTGGTCCCACGACCTGATTACCCAGTACCTGCTGGTGGCGATGTTCTTCCTGTCGCTGCCCTACGTGACCCGGATCGGCGGCCATATGGCGCTCGACTTCGCAGCCCGGAAGATCCGCAGCCCGGCCTTTCGAACCGGCCTCGCACTGTTCGGCGAGGTGCTGGCCCTGTTGTTCATCCTGGGCTTCATCGCCGGCGCCTGGGGCACGGCCATGGAGTCCTACCAGGGCGGCGACATGCTGCCCGGGGATCTTGCCTGGCCCACCTGGCCGTCCCGCCTCGTGGGACCGGTCGGCGCGTTCGCCCTGGCGTTGCGCCTGCTGGTGCGGATTGGGCAGGCCGTGCAGGCCCTGAAGCACGGCGCCGTTCCGCGCTTTTTGGGCCAGGGTGGCCATTGAACCATGACCACCGCGGTCGTCCTGCTGCTGTTCCTGCTGATCGCGACCGGCATGCCGCTCGCCTTTGCGCTGGGCGTGGTGGGAGCGGTCGGCGTCTGGCTGTTCGGCGGATTCGACCCGATGCTGTCGTTCCTCGCCACCACGCCGTACACCAGCGCTTCGAACTACGAGCTAATGACCATCCCGATGTTCGTGCTCATGGCCGAGTTCGTGATCGTCAGTGGCGTGGCCGAGGAGCTGTTCGACGCGATGGATGCCTGGACACGCCGGCTGCGCGGCGGCCTGGGCCTGTCCACCATTGCGACCGGGGCGATGTTCAGCTCGATCTGTGGTTCAAGTGCGGCGTCTGCCGCCACCCTCGCCTCCACCGCCATCCCGCAGATGCGCCGGCACGGTTATGACGTGCGCCTCGCCACTGGGCTCACCGCCATCACCGGCACGCTGTCGTCCATGATCCCGCCAGCCAATGGGCTGATCATCTACGGCGTGCTCAGCGAGGCGGACCTGGGCCGGTTGCTGGTGGCGGGACTACTGCCGGGACTGATCGGCGCCTGCGTGCTGGCGGCCACGCTGCAGATCCAGATCCGCGGCAATCCGGCGTTGATCAAATCCCGTGCGGACCCGCCGTTGCCGCTGATCGAGAAGCTGCGCCGGCTGACCCGCATCCTCCCCATGGTGCTGCTGTTCCTGCTGGTGATGGGCGTGCTCTACACGGGCCTGGGCACCGCGACCGAGGCCTCGGCACTGGGTGCCGTGGGGGCTGCGCTGATCACGATGCAGCGCCGTCGGCTAACCCTCGGCTCGTTATTTCACGCCTTGCGCAACACCATCCGGGTCAGCACGATGATCACGCTGATCATAACCTGCGCGCTGCTGTTCGGCTATTTCCTGACGCTCAGCCAAGCCACGCAGGACCTGACCGGGTTCATCGCCGGGCTAGACACCTCGCGCTGGGTGATCATCGCCCTGCTGATCGCGATCAAACTGGTGCTGGGTTGCTTCATGGACCAAGTTGCGCTGCTGGTGCTGACGGTGCCGATCACCTTGCCGATCGTGGTGGGGCTCGGCTTCGACCCGATCTGGTACGGCATCGTGCTGGCGCTGACGTCGGAAATCGGGCTGGTCACGCCGCCAATCGGGCTGAACGCGTACATCGTGGCCCGCTATACCGATACGCCGGTCGAACAGGTGTTCGTCGGTGTGTTCCCCTACATGGCGGCGATGTTCTTGTTCCTGATCGTGCTGGTGGCATTCCCCGGCATCTCGCTGTTCCTGCCCAGCCTGATGCACCATTGATGGAGAGCGGGATGGCGTTCGAGACTATCCTGGACGAGCTGGAGGCCCGGCGTCACGCCGCGATGGCGATGGGCGGCCCGCGCAAGCTGGACGCACGCAAGGCGGAAGGCATCCTGGATGCCCGCGCGCGGATCGATCGCCTGCTCGATGCCGGATCGTTCCTGGAAACCGGCCTGTTCGCCGCCGCCGAAGCGAAGCCGATGCGCGCCCGCACCCCGGCCGACGGCAAGGTGGCGGGGTTTGGCCGCATCGACGGCCGGCCGGTGGGCATCGTGTCGAACGACTTTACCGTCATGGGCGCCAGCAGCAGCCGCACCAACTCCAAGAAGATGGGCCACGTGAAGGCATCGGCCGAGAAGCGCGGCTTTCCCATGGTGTTCCTGGGCGAATCCACTGGTGCCCGCATGCCGGACATCATGGGCGCGAAAGGCATCGGCGGCGGGGACAGCGGGTCCCGCTACCTGCGCACGCGGCAAGCGCCCTGGGCATCGGCCGTGCTGGGGCCCTGCTACGGCTCGTCGTCCTGGTATGCCGCGATGTCGGACTTCGTCGTTATGCGGAAGGGCGCCGTCATGGCGGTCGCGAGCCCGCGGCTGACGTCGCTGGCCACCTCCGAGGCGATCGAGGACCAGGCGCTGGGCGGCTGGCGGCTGCATTCGCAGACGACGGGTCTGGTGGATCTCGTGGCCGACACGGACGAGCAGGCGCTGGACGCGGTCCGCCGTTTCTTGTCGTACCTGCCGACCCATGCCGGCCAGGCGCCGCCGCGTGCCCCGGTGCCGGACGGCTCCGATGACGGCGTGGGGGCACTACCCGACATCGTGCCGGCCGCACGGTCCCAGGTGTATGACGTCCGCCGGGTCATGGCGGCGGTAGCCGACCGGGACAGCGTGTTCGAGGTGAAGGCGCGCTTCGGCCGGTCCATCGCCACGGCGCTCGCGCGGGTGGACGGCCGCACGGTGGGGTTCATCGCCAACAACCCCATGGTGAAGGGCGGCGCCATCGACGTCGACGCCTGCGACAAGGCCACGAGCTTCCTCGTGCTGTGCGACAGCTTCAACGTGCCCATCGTCCTGCTGGTGGACCAGCCGGGCTTCCTGGTCGGCGTACAGGGCGAGGCACGGCGCGCGGTGGGCAAGGTGATGAATTGGATGAACGCGCTGTCGCTCGTGACGGTGGCGCGTTTCTCCATCGTGCTGCGCAAGAGCTATGGCCAGGCGCACCTCAATATGGGCGGCGCCGGCAATGCGGACGAGATCGCCGCCTGGACTACGGCGGAGGTGAGCTTCATGGAGCCGGAGTATGGCGCGGCCATCGTGCATGGCGCGCACCGGGACGGCGATCAGGAGGCTTTCGCCGCCGCCATGGCCGACATGACGCGGGACACCTCCGCCTACGACCTGGCCGCGATCTACGGCGCGCAGGGGGTTATCGACCCGAGGGAAACCCGGTCCTGGCTGAAGCAAATGCTGGCAATGCGGGAAAGCCCCGGGACCGTGGGCCGGCACATGATGGCCCTCTGGCCAACAAGCTTTTGAAGGGTTTGGCCGCATGACGATGGAAGAGCTGGCCCGCGAGCACGAGGAACGCCGTTCGAAGGCGCTGGCGATGGGCGGCGAGACGAAGCTGGCCAAGCGCCGCGAAGAGGGTGTGCTGAATGCGCGGGAGCGACTCACCGCGCTGCTCGATCCCGACAGCTTCACCGAGTCTGGCCTGTTCGCCCGCAGCATCCGGCCGGAGATGAAAGAGGTGTCGGCGGCCGACGGCAAGATCGCCGGCTTTGGCCGCATGGATGGGCGCCGGGTCGCGGTCGTGTCGAACGACTTCACCGTGCTCGGCGCATCCAGCAGCGCCATCAATGGCAAAAAGATTCGGCACGTGAAGCGTGCGGCGACGCAGGGCGGCATGCCGCTGGTGTTCCTGGGCGAGTCGGCCGGCGCCCGCATGCCGGACCGCATGGGCGCGAGCGGCCGGGCCATGCTGGGCCAGGACCCCGAGGAGTACCTGCGCATACGCAAGATCCCCTGGGTCTCCGCCGTGCTGGGGCCCTGCTATGGGTCATCCACCTGGTATTCCTGCATTTCGGATTTCGTAGTGATGCGTAAGGGCGCCAAGATGTCCGTCGCCTCCAGCCGGGTGACGGCGGTGGCGATCAACAAGGAAGTCGACGCCGAGGAACTGGGTGGCTGGAAGCTGCACGCTGGCATCACAGGCCTGATCGACGCCGTGGCCGACACGGACGAGGAGGCGCTGGGGATCATCCGTCGCTTCCTGGCCTACCTGCCAAGCCACGCAAACGAGGCCGCCCCACGTGCAGCACCGCTCGAGCCGGCCGCCGCCGCCGCGCGCATCCTGGAGCTGCTGCCGGAAAGCCGCCACAAGACGTACGACGTGCGCGGCATTATCCGCTGCATCGTGGACGGCGGCTCCGACTTCGAGATCAAGCCGCGGTTCGGCCGCTCGGTCTGCACCATGCTGGCCCGCCTGGACGGTCGCAGCGTCGGTATCCTGGCCAGCAACCCGCACTTCAAGGGCGGGGCGATCGACGTCGATGCGTGCCGCAAGGCGATCTCGTTCATGGTGCTGTGCGACAGCTTCAACATTCCCCTGATCTTTCTGGTCGACCAACCCGGCTTTTTGATCGGCCTCGAGGGTGAGCTGCGCGGCGCGCCGGGGTTCATCATGAACTGGATGAACGCCATCTCGCTCGTGACGGTGCCGAAGATCTCGGTCGTCATGCGGAAAAGCTACGGCCAGGCCTACCTGAACATGGGCGGCGGCCGGAACTCGGACGAGGTCGCGGTGTGGCCGATGGCCGATCTGGGCTTCGTCGACCCTGCGGTCGGCGTCAGTATCTTGCACAAGATCAAACGTGCCGACGACCCGGCGCGCTTCGACACGCTGGCGGCCGAGCTTGCGCGCGACTCCTCGGCCTGGGAGCTGGCGGCGCTGTATGAGGCGCAGACGGTGCTCGATCCTCGGGACACGCGCGCGTACTTGTCCAACATGCTGGACGTGCACACCGGCAGCGGTGTGGGCAAGCACCTGCTGGCGAACTGGCCGACCAGCTTCTGATGCCGCCGGACATCCAGAAGGCCCGTGCGGTGATCGAGGCGGCGGGTAGTCGCGCGGCCTTGACCGAGGACGACGCAAAGCAGGTGCTGGCCTGCTTCGGCCTGCGCGTTCCGCGCCGGGCCACCGTGCCCTTTGGCCAGCCGGTCAGCATTGCCCTGGACGGGCTCTCAGCCCCCTTCGCGCTGAAGGTCGTCGCCCCGGCTATCCTGCACAAAAGCGACGTTGGCGGCGTGCAGCTCGGCCTGCGCAATGCCATGGAGGCTCAGGCTGCGGTCGACGCGATGGCGGTGCGGCTGTCGGGCGTCGCGATCGAGGGCTGGCTGCTGGAGGAGATGGCTCCACCCGGCCCCGAGATCGTCATCGGCGCCACCGTCGACCCCTGCTTCGGTCCCAATGTCATGGTCGGGCTGGGCGGGGTGCTGGTGGAGCTGTTCGAGGATGTCTGCTTCGGCATCTGCCCCATCCGCCCTGCCGATGCACAGCGCATGCTGGACAGCCTGCGCGGCGTGAAGCTGCTGCGTGGCTTTCGCGGCGCGCCCGCGGTGGACGAGGACGCGGTCGTGGACGCGCTGATGCGCGTTGGGGGCCCGGACGGGCTGATTTCCGTGCTGTCGGACTTAGTGGCGGAGCTGGACGTGAACCCGCTGATCGTTTCCGCGCAGGGTGCGATGGCGGTGGACGCCCGCATCGTGCTTCGAGGCGCGCATGGCTGAGCCGATTGATTTCCGGCCGCTGTTTGCGCCGCAGTCGATCGCCGTCATTGGCGCGTCGGCCTCGGCTGGTGGCGTCGCCAACAACTTCCTGCGCAACCTGAGGACATCAGGCTTTGCGGGCCAGGTCTATGCGGTGCACCCGACGAGCGACGCGATCGAGGGCTGGCCGGCCTTCCCGTCCATCGCCGCCCTGCCCGAGCCCGTGGACTACGCCTACGTCTCCATCGCCGCCGCGCGCACGCCGGAGCTGCTGCGCGCCGCCGCGGGGCGGGTGCGCTTCGCCCAGGTCATCGCCAGCGGCTTCGCCGAGGCGGGGGCGGTGGCGCTGGAGGCGGAGCTGGTGGCGGCCTGCCGGGCTGGGGGCGTGCGGCTGCTGGGGCCGAATTGCCTAGGGCTGTACTCGTCCCGGGCGCGCGTCTCATTTATCGGCGGCATTGAAATGGTGCCGGGCGGCGTCGGCGTGCTGTCGCAAAGCGGCGGGCTGGGGGTGGACATCCTGCGGCGCGGGCAGATGCGCGGCCTACGTTTCAGTGCGCTGGTGACGCTCGGCAACGCCGCCGACTTGGGGCCCACCGACCTGCTGCGTCCCATGCTCGACGACCCGGCCGTGCAGGTAATCGGGCTTTATCTGGAGGACGTGAAGGACGGCCGCGGTTTCTTCGAGGCGCTGCGCGAGGCCGGCGCCCGCAAGCCCGTCGTGATCCTGAAGGGCGGCCGGACGGCGGCTGGGCAGCGGGCATCCGCGTCCCATACCGGCGCCCTGGCGCAAGACGACCGGCTCTGGCAGGCGCTGGCCTGGCAGACCGGTGCGGTGCTGGTGGACACGCTGAACCGCTTCCTCGACGCGCTGCTCGCCTTCCAGTGTCTGACCCCCCGGGCGGATCGGCCCACTGCCAACATCGTGCTGTTCGGCAATGGCGGCGGCACCAGCGTGCTCGCCACCGACGCTTTCAGCCGGGCGGGCTTCGCCATCCCAAGCCTGGGCGGGGCGGCCCTGGCGCAGCTCGAGGCGATGCGGCTGCCCCCGGGGTCGAGCATCGGCAACCCCATCGACACACCGGCCGGCACACTGCGGCAGGACCGCGGCGCGCTGGGTGGGCGCATCCTGGCCGCGGTGGGGGCCGAGCCCGGCATCGACGCCATCGTCATGCACCTGAACATGCCCGTGATCCTCGCCTACTCGGACCCCGAGATCCTGCCCAACCTGATCAAGGGCGCGCTCGACGTGCAGGCGCAGGGCGCCCCCGGGCTGCACTTCGTGCTTGTGCTCCGGTCCGATGGGGAACTGGAGATCGAGGCGGAAAAGCAGCGCTACCGGGCCGCGGCGCTGGCGATGGGCGTCCCGGTGTTCGATGAACTGCCGGATGCGGCGGACGCGCTGGCCTGCGTCGCGGCGCATGAGCGGTTCCAGCTGCATGGTTGAGGTCCTCGTGCTGGAAGAAGTGGACGAGGTCGGCTCGACCTCGGAGATCTTGAAAGCGCGCGTCGCGGCTGGGGAGCTTGGCGAATGTGCGCTGTTGGCCCGGCGGCAAACGGGCGGGCGTGGCCGGATGGGTCGCCGATGGCATTCGATCGAGGGCAACCTGCTCCTGTCGATCCTGCTGCGGCCGACATCGCTCCGGCACCCCGGCCACTGGTCGATCCTGTCCGTGGTCGCCCTGGCCGAGACGGTCCGCCTCTATTTGCCCGAACCCGGGCTGTTGCGGCTGAAATGGCCGAACGACGCCTTGCTGCAAGGCGGAAAGCTGGCTGGCATCTTGCTGGAGGCTGGTACGTCACCCACGCCATGGCTCGTGATCGGTTTTGGCGTCAACCTGGCCAGGGCGCCGGACGACCTGGAACGGAAGGTCGCCTGCCTCGCCGACTGGTCTCCGGCCCCGGCCGCCCCCGTGTTCGCACGCCAATTGCTGGCCGCCCTGCAAGGCTGGCGCGCACGCTACGTCGCGGAGGGTTTCGCCCCAGTCCAGGCCGCTTGGCTCGATGCGGCCCACAGCCCGGGCGAGCGCATCGTCGCGAGCGTCGGCAAGACACGCGTCGAGGGCACGTTCCGCGGTCTCGGCGACGACGGCAGCCTGTTGCTCGACGGTCCCGCAGGCGAGGTCGCGATCCCAGCGGGAGAGCTGGCGTGAGCGCCTCCACCAGCCTGAAACCATCCGAATACTCCGATATTCCTGGGATGACACACCGATGCTAGATCCAAACCTCCTCCACGACCTCGACCAGCGCCGCGAGCGCGCCAGCCAAATGGGTGGGCCGCAGAAGCTGGCTGGCCGTGTAAAGCGCGGCCAAAGCAACGCCACCGAGCGGCTGCAATGGCTGGTGGATGAGGGGAGCTTCATCGAAACCGGCCTGCTCGGGGCGTCCAGCCTCAAAGCCGACGAGGCCAATACCCCGCGTGACGGCAAGATTTGCGGCTTCGCCAAGGTGGACGGGCGCGACATCGCGCTGTGCGTGAACGACTTCACGGTGAAGGGGGCCTCCACCGGCGCCACCAACGGCAGGAAGCTGGGCCACCTGCGACGCACCGCGACCGAAAAAGGCATGGCCTTCGTCCATATCGGCGAGAGCACCGGCGCGCGCCTGCCGGACGCTATGGGCTCCCGCGGGATGGGCACGATGCTGGGCAACGATCCCACTCAGTTCCGTCGCGCGCGGGACACGCCCTGGGCAGCGGCGGCCCTTGACACGTCGTTCGGGTCCTCGGCGTGGCTGTGCTGCTGCTCGGACTTCGCGGTCATGCGCAAGGGCTCGATCATGTCGGTGTCCAGCCCGCGCCTGGTCTCGATGGCGATCGGGGAGAAGGTGGACCTGGAGGAACTCGGCGGCTGGCGTGTGCATGCCGAACTGACCGGGTTGATCGACCGCTTCGTGGACACCGATGCGGAGGCGATGCAGGAGATTCGCCGCTTCCTGAGCTATCTGCCGAGCCACAACAACGAGCCGCCGCCCGAGTACCCCGTGGCCGCGGATGCCACCCAGGACCAGGATGCGATCCTGGGCATCCTGCCCGACCGGCGGACGCAGGTTTATGACATGCGCAAGATCGTCGCGATCATCTTCGACCGCGGCAGCGTGTTCGAGCTGAAGCCGCGTTTCGGCCGCTCCGCCATGGTGGCGCTGGCCCGGCTGAACGGCCACTCCGTCGGCGTGATCGCCAATAATCCGAACGTCGCCGGCGGTGCGCTGTCGGTCGAGGCAATCCGCAAGATCATCGACTTCCAGGTGATGTGCGACAGCTTCAACGTCCCGCTGGTGCGGCTGGTGGACACCCCCGGTTTCGTGGTGGGGACGGACGCCGAACGGAAGGGCGCGCCGGGGCACATCATGAACTTCATGAACTGCACCTCGTTCGTGACCGTCCCAAGCATTACCATCCTTGCCCGCAAGGCCTATGGGCGCGCCTACGTCGCGATGGGGGGCGGCCGCCACAACGAGGAGATGATCGCCTGGCCCTCGGCCGAGGTGAGCTTCATGGACCCGACCTTCGCGACCACGATCGTGCACGGCATGACGCCCGAGGACGAAGGGTTCGCGGATGCCCTGGCCGAGATCCAGAAGGACACCGAGGTTTATGACATGGCAACGATCTATTCGGTGCAGAACGTTATCAAGCCGCAGGAGACGCGGGCCTATCTCGCCCGCATGCTGGACGTGTACCGCCTGCGGAAAAGCGGCGGCATCGGCGAGCACCTGATGCGCAACTGGCCGACCAGCCTGTGAGCCCCTCCGGCATCATCGCCCGTTACCGCCGCGACGGGCGCACCACGGTCGCCGAGACCGACGGCAAGCTGCTGCTGCAGGCGGCGGGTCTCACGGTGCCGCGCTCGGTCGTCGTTCGGGACGCGGGCGCCGTCGACCTGGGAGGCCTGCGCCCGCCCTTCGTGGCCAAGGTGCTTTCGGAAGACATCATCCACAAAAGCGACGCAGGCGGCGTTCGGCTGGGCCTGCAGGACGAAGCGCAGGTGCGCGCGGCCATCGAGGCCATGATGCGGGTGCCCGCCATCGTGGCCGCGCGCCTCGACGGCATCCTGGTCGAAGAGATGGCCCGGCCCGGCACCGAGATCGTCGTCGGTGCGCTGCGCGATCCGCAATTCGGCGCCACCGTGATGGTCGGCCTGGGCGGCGTGTTCGTGGAGGTTCTGAAGGACGTAGCCTTCCGCGTCTGCCCGATCACCAATCAGGATGCCTGCGCCATGCTGGACCAGCTACGTGGCGCCGCCCTGCTGAACGGTGCCCGGGGCCGTGCCCCGGTGGACCGTGCGGCACTGATCCGCGTCCTGATGGCGGTCGGAGGCGCCGAGGGCCTGATCGTCCGGCACGAGGAGATCGCCGAGGTCGACATCAACCCGATCATCGCCAACGAGGACGGCCTGGTCGCGGTCGACGCACGCTTTATCCTGGGCGACCCGCCGGCCGCCGCACCCGGGCGCCCGGCCACCCCGCCCGGCTGGCTCGATCCGCTGTTCGCGCCGCGCACCATCGCCGTCTATGGCGCGTCCGGCACCGCCACGACCGTCGCCAATACCTTCATCCGCCGCACCCTGGCCTTCGGCTTCACGGGCCAGATCTACCCGATCCATCCCAGCGCCGCCGAGATCGAGGGCCTGAAGGCCTACCCGGACCTGGCTGCCGCGCCGGAGCCGATCGACTACGCATACATCGCCATCGGCGCGAAGAACATTTCGGGAATCCTGGAACGCGCGGCCGGGCGCCTGCGGTTTGCACAGGTGATCTCCAGCGGTTTCGGCGAGGTCGAGGACGGCCAGGCGCTGCAGCAGGAGCTGGTCCGGGCCGCCCATGCCGGCGGCTGCCGCGTGCTGGGGCCGAACTGCCTGGGCCTCTATACCCCCCGCGGCGGCGTCACCTTCCCGGTGGGCGCCCCGAAAGAACTCGGCACCGTGGGCGTGCTGACACAAAGCGGTGGCCTCGGCACCGACATCATCAAGCGCGGCCAGTGGCGCGGACTCCGCTTCAGCGGGCTGGTGACGATCGGCAACAGCGCCGACGTCTCGCCGGCCGACCTCGTGCGCTTCTACTTCGAAGATGGACAAACCCGCGTCATCGGCCTGTATGTCGAGGACATCAAGGACGGCCGCGCGTTCTTCGATCTGCTTCGCTCACCCGAGGCGACGAAACCGGTCGTGATCCTACGCGGTGGCCGCTCCGAGCACGGCCGGGCCGCCGCCGTGTCCCACACGGGCGCGCTGGGCGGCAGCGAGCGGACGTGGGACGCGCTGGCCCGGCAGACCGCCTGCGTCATGGTGGATACGGTCGACCAGTTCATCGACGCCCTGCTCGCGTTGCAGTTCTACGGCCTGCGCCCGGAGCGCCCGACGAAGCAGGTCGTGCTGTTCGGCAATGGCGGCGGCACCAGCGTGCTGGCGACCGACTTCTTCGCAAGCATGGGCCTGGAGGTCGTCCCCTTCGGCCCCGCCGCCCGCGCGTCGCTGGAGGCATTGAACCTGCCGCCCGGCACCAGCGTCGCCAACCCGATCGACGCCCCGGTCCGCACGCTGCAGGAGCAGGAAGGCCGCATCGCGAACGAGATCCTGGACCTGGTGTACCGCCATGCCGAGGTGGACGCGGTGGTGATGCACCTCAATCTCGCCGCCTTCGTCGGCCGGGGCGATGTCGACCCGATCGAGAACCTGCTCCAAGCCGCCATCGCCATCCAGCGCAAATACCCCGGCCATGCCCATTTCGCCGTCGTGCTCCGCTCGGACGGCTCGCCGGCGCTTGATGACCTCAAGCGCGCCTATCGCGGCCGCGCGCTGGACGCCGGCATCCCGGTTTTCGACGAGCTGGCGCTGGCGGCCGAGGCGCTGCGCTGCGTCCAGCACCTCGAACGGCAGCTGGCCCGGCGCCCCACCCCGACACCCCAACCCGTATAGAGAACCCAAATGGCCCTGATCGACGTCAAGACCGACATCACCGGCAACGTCTGGAAGATCGTCGCCAAGGTGGGCGACAAGCTCTCCGAGGACGACCCGATCCTGATCCTGGAGTCCATGAAAATGGAAATCCCGGTTTCTGCACCCGAGGACGGCACCGTTGCGGAGATTCTCACCACCGAGGGTGCGACCGTCACCGAGGGCTCGGTGCTGGCGCGGCTGACCGTCTGAGGCGCCCGTGCACAAGGTCCTGATCGCCAACCGGGGCGAGATCGCCTGCCGGATCATCCGGTCGTGCCAGGCGCTCGGCCTGCGCACGGTCGCCGTCTATTCCGAGGCCGACGCGCAGGCGATGCACGTGGCGATGGCCGACGAGGCCGAGGCGATCGGCCCATCTGCGCCGCGGGAAAGCTATCTTGTGCCGGAGCGAATTCTCGCCGCAGCCGCCGCGCACGGGGCGGACGCGGTGCATCCCGGCTACGGCTTCCTATCGGAGAATGCCGGGTTCGCCCGGGGTGTGCAGGCGGCGGGCCTGTTCTGGGTCGGCCCCGCGCCGGACACCATCGACGCCATGGGCGACAAGGAGCGCGCGCGGGAAATCGCCCGTGCGGCCGGAGTTCCCGTGCTGCCCGGCAGCCGGCGCTTTGCCGCAGGCGGCACGCCGAACCTGGTTGAGGCCGCGGCCGCGGTCGGCTATCCGCTGCTGGTCAAGGCGGCCTCAGGCGGCGGCGGCATCGGCATGCGCCGTGTGGACGGGCCCGAGACGCTGAACGACGTTGCATCCGCCACCCAGGCCATGGCCGAACGCTCGTTCGGCGACGGCACCATCTATCTGGAGCGGTACATCCCGCTCGCTCGTCACGTCGAAATCCAGGTGTTCGGCTTCGGCAACGGCGAAGCGGTGCACCTGTTCGAACGCGACTGCTCGCTGCAGCGCCGTTTCCAGAAGATCATCGAGGAAAGCCCGGCGCCCGGTCTGCCGGACGCGGTGCGTGCGCGCATGGCGGACGCCGCCGTGCAGCTTTGCCGGGAGCAGCGCTATGCCGGGGCCGGCACGATCGAGTTCATCGTGGACGCGGACAGCTTCGAGTTCTTCTTCCTCGAGATGAACACCCGCATCCAGGTCGAGCATCCCGTGACCGAGATGACGACGGGGAGAGACCTCGTGGCGCTGCAGCTCGAACTGGCGCGCGGGAGCCTGACGCCCTTCGCGCAATCGGTGGTGCAGGCGAGCGGACATGCTATCGAGTGCCGCCTGTATGCCGAGAACCCGGCGCGCAATTTCTTTCCCTCGCCCGGCACGCTCAATGTGTTTGGGCTGCCGCCGACCGGGCCGGACGTGCGGATCGATACGGGCTTCCGCCAGGGCGATACCATCACGCCGTTCTACGATCCCATGATCGCCAAGGTAATCTGCCGCGGGGACACGCGGGCGCAGGCGATCGAGCGCATGGCCGGGGCGCTGGGTGGCATCGCCGTCGAGGGGCTGAAATCCAATCTGGCTTTCCTGCGGGAGGTCATGCGCCACCCGGCCTTCGGCGCCGGCGCGGTCTCGACCGATTTCGTCGACCGGCATAAGGCGGAGCTGATCCAGAAATGATCCCATGAGCGCTCGCCGCACGCTGGAGGCCGCAGGCAGCCGGTATGAGATCGCCTGCCTGCACACCGCGCTCGAAGCCTGTGGCGGGCCGCAGCGCTTCCCGGCGTCGATCCTGGTGCTACTGGAGAACCTGCTGCGGAGCGGAGGGTGCGTCTTCGACCCCGTCGTCACCGCCGCGTTGCAGGACTGGCCGCGGGGCAGCGCCATCACCGTCCCGTTCCGGCCGTCCCGGGTGCTGCTGCAGGACTACACCGGCATTCCCGTCCTCGTGGACCTGGCCACCCTGCAGCAGGCCGCCGACGCGCGCGGGCTGCCGCCGGGCACATTCGGCTGCGCGGTGCCCACGCACTTGGTCATCGACCATTCATTGTCCGTGGACCTATCCGGCGCGGCGGGGGCGGCCGGGGGTGCCATCGTGGACGGCAACGCCGCGATCGAGATGGACCGTAACCGGGAGCGATTCACCTTCCTCAAATGGGCCGAGGCCGCGTTTCCTGGCCTCCGCCTGTTCCCGCCGGGCTCCGGCATTTGCCACCAGATCAACATGGAGCAGCTGGCGCAGGTCGTGTGCGCCTTGCCGCCCGGGCCTGACGGACTGGCCTGGGCCACGCCGGACACGGTGCTGGGTGCGGATAGCCACACGACGACCATCAACGGCCTCGGCGTGCTGGGCTGGGGCGTCGGCGGGATCGAGGCGCTCACGGCGTTACTGGGCAACCCCGTGTCGATGCTGCTGCCCGAGATCGTGGGCGTGCGGCTGACCGGCCGCCTGTCGGATGTCGCCACCGCGACCGACCTGGTGCTGTCAATGACCGAGCGGCTGCGCCAGGTCGATGTGGTCGGCCGCTTCGTCGAGTTCTTCGGCCCGGGCCTGGCCGCGCTGCCGGCCGCGCATCGCGCCACCGTCGCCAACATGGCGCCCGAGGCCGGGGCAACCTGCCTGTTCTTCCCCTTGGACGACGAGACACTGCGTTACCTGCGCCTGACCGGCCGCGGCCCAGCGCATGTGGCGCTGGTCGAGGCCTACGCCCGCGTGCAGAGCCTATGGCGGGATGCGGACACCCCGGAAGCCGACTTCACCAGGACGATCGAGTTCGACCTTGGCGCCGTCGAGCCTTGCCTGGCCGGGCCGAGCCGTCCGGAGCAGCGCATTCCCCTGTCCGGCGTGGCGGCCGTGTCCCGCGCACTGGGTATGGCCACCGGGATGGGCCTACAGCCGGGCGACGTCGTGCTTGCCGCCATCACGAGCTGCACCAATACCGCCAACCCGCATAGCGTGGTCACCGCCGGCCTCCTGGCCCGCAATGCGGTGGCGGCAGGCTTCGTGCCGAAGCCTTGGGTGAAGACGTCCTTCGCGCCGGGCAGTCGGGCCGTGCAGGAGTATCTGGGCCGCTCCGGCCTGCAGGACAGCCTTGATGCGCTCGGCTTCAGCATCGTCGGCTTCGGCTGCACGACCTGCATCGGCAATGCAGGCCCGCTGCGGCCCGAGGTGGCAGCGGCGCTGGCCCAGGCGCCCGTCGCAGTCAGCGCCGTGCTGTCCGGCAACCGCAACTTCGCCAACCGCGTGCATCCACAGGTGCCCGCCAATTTCCTGGCCTCACCGGCTTTGGTGGTGGCCTATGCGCTCGCGGGCACGACGCATCTCGACTTGACGAACCAGCCGCTGGGCAACGACCCGTCCGGACGGCCCGTCCACCTGGCCGACCTCTGGCCCAGCCGGGCGGAGATCGAGGCCGAGGTCGCCGCCTGGGTCGGTCCCGGCCAGTTCCGAACCCGTCCTGGCAAGCGTGAGGGCTGGGACGGGATCGATGTGCCGTCGGACCGTTTCCCGTGGTCCCTCGCTCCCACCTACATCGCCCGGCCGCCGTTCACGGGAACCGCTCCGGGCGTGCCGCTACGGGGCGCCCGCATCCTCGGCCTGTTCGGGGACGGCGTCACCACGGACCACATCTCCCCGGCCTCGCCGATCCGCCCCGGCACCCTGGCTGGCGCCTTCCTGGCCGAGCATGGCGTGGCACAGGACCGCCTCCATACCTTCGGCGCCCGCCGCGGCCACTGGGAAGTGCTGCTGCTGGGCGCCTTCACCAACCCGGCCTTGCGCAACGAGTTGACGCCCGGCGCGGCTCCCGGCATGACGCGGCACTGGCCAGACGGCGAGACCATGCCCATCCAGCACGCCGCCGCGCGATACGGCGCCGAAGGCGTGCCGCTGGTGCTGGTGGCCGGGCGGAACTATGGCACCGGGTCGTCCCGCGACGACGCGGCCAAAAGCACCCGCTATTTGGGTATCCGTGCCGTCATCGCCGAGAGCTTCGAGCGCATTCACCGCTCGAACCTGCTGGCGCTGGGCGTGCTGCCGTTGACCTTCCCGCCGGGCGTCACGCGACGCACGCTCGGCCTGACCGGGGCCGAGGTCATCGACATCGATGTCGCACCGCTCACTGGTCCCGGCGCCGTGCTGCCCTGCCGCATCTCCGGCCATGCGGAGCCGCTCGGGCTCAGTGCGCGCATCGAGACTGCGGACGAGCTGGCGTATTGGCAGGCAGGCGGCCTGGTGCCCTATCTGCTGGACGCCGCCTTACGCTGAAGCGCCTCAGCTTTCGATGCGGTCCTCGGTCCGTGCCTCGACCGATGCCGGGTCCAGCCGCGGGACGAAGCCGGCGGGGATCGTCATCATCGATCCGTCCACCGGGATCGGATCGGCGAGCAGCCCGGTCTCGAGCTTCATGAAGCCATTGAACTCGCCCGCGCCATGGATGCGGCCGTCGCCTGCCATGGCCTCCATCCAACCCGACAGGTCAGCCCCCAGCCCATCGCCCAGCACCGCACCCATGCCGTGCGAGCGGATCGCATCCAGCGCCTCGATCAGCCTGCCCAGGCCCGAGAACCGCTTCAGCTTGATCTTGCAAAATTGCACGCCGGGGATGCCGCCGGCGCGCTTGATGTCATCCAGCGTGCAGATCGGCTCGTCCAGCATCAGTGGCACGGCGGACACGGCGGCGACGGCGGCGTTGTCGTCCCAGGCCTCGGTCGGGCAGGGTTGCTCGAACAGTTCGATGCCGGCCGGGTCGAGCGCGGTCGCGAAGCGGATCGCCTGGGCGCGGTCGAAACCGCGGTTGGCGTCCAGCCGCAGCGTCGCACGCCCCGAGGCTTGCGCCTGGATGCGCCGCACCCGGTCGAGGTCGGCCGCCACGTCCTTGCCGACCTTCACCTTCAGCGTGGTGAAGCCCTGCTGGATCCATCGCTCCACCTCGGCCTCGATCGCGCCGGGCTCGGTGGCGCCCACAGGCGTCAGCAGCGCATGACGGACCGTGTACGGCACCGTCAGCGCGCGGTGCTCGCCCAGCATCTCCAGGGCAGTGACGATCGCCGTCGCCGCGGCCGGGCTGCGGTGCGCCTCGGCCAGCACGCGACGCCGCGCCTCGGTTACCGGCAGGCCGTGCAAGCCCGGCAGCAGCCCGGTGCAGAACGCCCAGCCGCCCTCCCGGGTCTCCTTGCTCGACCCCGGGGAGATGTGCGCCTCGCCCAAGCCGAGCCGGCCATCGGCGTCCCGCGCCTCCACCAGGAAGGGCTCGAACTCCGTGAAGGTGCGGTAGGACAGGCGGTAAGGCGTGTGCAGAACGACGCGCACGCGACGAAGCAGCAGGCGGTGCACGACCCGATCTGCGGCAGCCATATCGGCCGCGAGGTCTGGCGGGAGGAGATCCGTGCCCATATAATTCCACTACCCTGCGAGGGGATCAGCCCGTATCATATATCGGTCCAATGCATCAACATGTGAACCGTCTCGTGACCAACACCTCCTCGACCGTCAAAAAGGCCCTTCAGGTGCTCGAAAGCGTGGCCACTTCGGCGGCCGGGCTGACGCTGTCGCACATCACCCGAGCCACCGCGCTGAACAAGGCGACCGCCGTCCGGCTGTGCGCTACGTTGGAAAGTGCGGGGTTCCTCGAACGCGACGCGCACATGGTCTATCGCCTGGGTCGGCGCATCTGGCAATTGGGCCAGGTTTATCGGCAGCAGTTCGGTTTCGAGGACATCGTCCGCCCGTCCATCGCCAGCCTTCGGGACCGCACCGGGGAAAGCGCCTCGTTTTACGTGCGTGAGGGGACGGAACGCGTATGCCTGATCCGCGAAAACTCGCGCCAGATCATCCGTCACCACGTGGACGAGGGCACCCGGCTGAGCCTTGCGCACGGCGTTATCGGCCGGGTGCTGCTGGCGTTTTCAGGCGCACGCGGGGCGGAATTCGACGACATCCGCGCCCAGGGCTCGCTGTGCGCCACGGGACGGGAGCCGGACACCGCCTCCGTCGCGGCGCCGGTGCTGGACGCCGACGGCGCGCTGGTAGGCGCGGTCGTGGTATCCGGACCCCGCTCACGCTTCGACGAGAAGCAGCAGCGCGCGGCCTTGGAGCTCGTGCTGGCCACTTGCCGGGACATCAGGGCCGCCCTGCCCAGTGCCACCGTGCCCGCATCTCCCAGACCTGCGACGCCAACGCCGGCCACGTCAAAGCCAGGCTCCGTCAAGTCAGACCAGAAGCCAGCCGCGGGCTTAAAGCCTCGTGCAGGAGCGACACGCCGAGTGGCCGGACGGCTGGTCCCGAAGCGGTAAACGTGACGAGACACCACGCCGGGTTTGGTCCTGTTGCGTGTCGCATTATGGACTATAGGTTCAAAACTTCTATACGTGGTTGCCGACCCGCTGTAGCGTTTCGGCCAGCAAGGGGACTGCGCGCAGACGCAACCCCGCCAGAATGGGCCACAGCCCACGCTGGAACGAAAAGGGAGGTAGGGTTGCGCTTCAATCGGCTGTTCGCGGTCATCATGGGACTTGGGGTGCTGGCCGGACCAAGTGCTCAAGCGGACCAGAAGCCCGTCCGCTACCTCCTGCACGTGTCACCCGGCGGCGCGACCGACGTCATGGCCCGCAAGCTTGGCAACGAATTGCAAAAGATGACCGGCCAGACCTTCGTCATCGAGAACCGGCCAGGCGGCCGCGGCGCCTCCCAACTGGCCGAACTGAAGCGTGCGGAGCCTGACGGCAGCACCATCGGTGCCGTCACCAACACGCACATCGCAGCGTTCCACCAGACGCTCAAATCATACAACGTGGACAGCTTCGACTGGATCGCGAAGCTGGTCTACGAGCCCTACGTCTTCGTCGTGCGCAGCGACAGCCCGATCAAGACCATGCCGGACCTGATCGCCGGGATAAGGAACGCTACCAGCAACATGGTCGTCGCCGGCTTCGTTCGCGGGTCCGGCAGCCACGTCGCGTGGGAGATGTTCATGCACGCCGCCAAGCTGCCGAGCGCCAGCGTGAACTGGGTGCCGTATGACAGCGTGGGCGAGGGCGTCACCTCGGTGCTGGGCGGGCACGGCGCGGTCACGATCGCCTATGTGGACCTGGTGAAGGACTACGTGACGGCTGGGCAGCTGCGGGTGATCGGCGTCATGTCGGACAAGCGCCTGGATGAGCTGAAGGACGTGCCGACATTGAAGGAGCAAGGCATCGAGGTCGCGACCGCGTGGGAGCAGTGGCGCGGCGTGATCGGCCCCAAGGGCATGCCGGCCGACGTCAAGCAAAAGCTGGCCGATTCCATCGAGAAGGCACTGAAGTCGCCTGACCTGCAAGAATACATCCACGGCTCCTCGCTGGTATACGATTTCAAGGACCCGGCAGCGTTCACCCAGTTCGCCAAGAAGCAGGACGCCATCACGGTCGATTGGCTCAAGCGGCTGGGCATCGCCCGATGAGCGGGCACACGACCGATTCCGGCATGGGCCCAGGTCCGGGGCAGCCTGGCGCACCGGCAACGCCCGTCTGGAGCATCCCGGCCCCGCTGCTGAACGGCATTGGCGGTGCTGCCCTGCTGGGCATGGCCGGCTGGCTGTGGATCGGCGCCTCGGACATCGATGGCGCGGGCAACGGGCTGATGGGACCGGACGGCTTCCCGCGAGCCGTAGCCATACTGCTCGCCGCCACGTCGCTGATGGTCGTCGCGCAGGCCGTGCGCTCGGCCGTCTCGGGCGCGCTGCCCGCGCCGATCCAGATCAGGCGGCCGGTCAGCGTGCTGCTGGCGATCGTGCTGGTGACGACGTATCCGGTGCTGGTCACACAGCTGCACTATTATGTCGGCACCGCTATCTGGCTGGTGCCGTTTCTGTGGGTTTCCGGGATGCGCAAGCCGACCGGCATTGCATTGACAACCGGCGGGTTCCTCCTGTTCACCAAGGTCCTGTTCCAAATGGTCCTTGGTACACCGCTGCCATAGGGGCGCGGGCATGTGGGATGGTTTCGCGCAGGCGCTGTCGGCTATGGCGGGCTGGGACGTGCTCATTGGGCTGATCCTTGGCATCGTCGTCGGCTACACCGTCGGCAGCCTGCCAGGCCTCACATCCAGCATCGGCATCGCGCTGATGGTGCCATTCACCTTTTCGATGTCGCCCGTGGTGTCGATAACCATGCTGGTGACGCTGTACATGGCAACCGAGTACGCCGGGGCGATCCCGGCGATCCTGGTCAACACCCCGGGCGTGCCCGCAGCCGCCGTGACAGCGCTCGACGGCTACCCGATGCGGCTGCGCGGCGAGGCCGGCACGGCGCTCACGATGTCGATCCTGAGCGCCGCCTTCGGGTCGATCACCAGCACGCTGCTGCTGATCGTCACTGCGACGTGGATCGCGTCGTTCGCGCTGGCGTTCGGGCCTGTCGAATACTTCGCGCTCGCTGTTCTGGGGCTCAGCCTCGTGTCGTCGCTCGCGAGCGGATCGATGCTGAAGGGCTTCGTCGGCCTGTTCTTTGGCCTCGCCGTGGGTGTCATCGGCACGGACCCGCTGGACGGCGTAAGCCGCTACGTGATGACCGACAGCATGCTGAGCGGCGTGCCGTTCCTTCCGGCGCTGATCGGTCTGTTCGCGCTGTCCGGCGTGTTCACCATGATCGAGCGCGCGGACGAGATACCGGTCCCCATCAAACGCATCCCCTCCGTGTCCGGCCAGTTCGGCCTGATGCGCCCGCACCTAGGCACGCTCGTCCGCAGTACGCTGATCGGCTATATCGTCAGCGTCATTCCCGGCCATGGAGCCACCATATCGGCCATGGTCGCCTATGCCGTGCAGAAGCGTTTCTCGCGTAGCCCAGAGACGTTCGGCCACGGCAATCCAGAAGGTCTGGTCGCGGCCGAGAGTGCCGCCAACGCGTCGGTGCCAGGCGCGCTGGCGCCGATGCTGTCGCTGGGCATCCCCGGGTCCGCCAGCACGGCGGTGCTGATCGGCGCGCTGACGCTGCATGGGGTGCAGCCCGGGCCGCTGCTGTTCGCTCGCCACCCGGAGATCCCATTTTCCATCTTTATCGCCATGGCGGTGACCATGCCGTTCATGGTGGCGCTTGGCCTGGGAGGCGTGCGGGTCTGGGTACGGGTGACGCAGGTGCCGCGCAGCCTGATCGCGAGCCTGGTAGGCGCCATGTGTCTGCTGGGCAGCTACGCCTCGCAGAACGACGTATTCGCCATCTGGACCACTGTGTTCTTTGGGATCGTCGGCTTCGGCCTCAACAAGATCGAGATCCACGCGGCGCCGATCGTCCTGGCGCTCGTGCTCGGTTATCTGACTGAATCGAACCTGCGCCGGGCCCTGCTGGGCTCTGGCGGGGACCCGACCGTTCTTGTCACCCATCCTATCGCCGTCGTGTGCCTGCTCGCGGCCGTCGTCACGCTCATCCTGCCGTTCATCCGGAAAGCAGCCCCTCTTCCGTCGCCACAAAGGGCCAGCCATCCCTAATGTGGGACGTGGTCGCCTTTGTCTGTAAAACACATTTTTCACCATCGAGGAACAATCATCGTGAAAACCCCAGCCATGGCGATCACCACGCGCATACCCAGGCAACGTGCTGCCGGCGTCTTGACCCGTTACCTGACCGCCATGCTGATCGGCAGCGCAGTGCTGGCGTTGTCTGCACACCTGCAAGTGCCGTTCTGGCCGGTACGCCTGTCCATGCAGAGCTTCGTCGTGCTCGTGATTGGCCTGGCGTGCGGTGGCCGACTTGGGGCAGCGACACTGCTCGCCTATCTGGCCGAAGGTGCATTTGGCCTCCCCGTGTTCCAGGGTGGTGCGGGCCTGGCCTACATGGCTGGGCCAACGGGTGGGTATCTGCTGGGCTATCTGCTCGCGGCAGCGGTGGTGGGCGCGCTGGCGGACCGGGGAGCCACACGACGGTGGCCAGGGACGATCGCCGTCCTGCTGCTCGGCCTCGTGCTGATCTATGCGCCTGGCCTCGCTTGGCTCGCGGTATTGTTTGGCCCGGCCAAAAGCCTGGCGTTCGGCCTGGTGCCATTCCTGCCGGCCGAAGCCTGCAAGCTGGCACTCGCCGTTGCGTTGGCGCCGCTCCTGCGGCGTGGAATGCATTGAGCGGCCCGCCCTGTCTTCCGTACCCAAAAAGCGAAGGCAGGGCCGCAGGCTACAGGATCCATCGCGTTCCCAACCTGGGCGAATTCTTCCGTGGCGTGTGGGAGGTCAAAAAGCTCGGCTGGGATGGTGTGACCGGACAAAGGATACAGTTTCTTGGCAAAGCAATGTTCTCTGCTTGTGTCGGGGGCCTGCTTTTCCAGGAGCACGGCACGATTGGTTTTGGCGCTTACCAGGGCGAGGCGAGCCGAGACTACATTTTTGCCTTTCAGGACAGCCACACGGCCGAGGTCCGCTTTGCTGATGAGCGTCCTTTTCATACTCTGAATCTAGAGACCGGGGAGGCGCATGTTTGGCACGATTGTGCGCCGGACCGCTACATGGGCCGTTATCGCGTTTTTGACTCGAACAGCTGGATGCTGAGTTGGCGGGTAGCCGGTCCGCGCAAGCGCCATATTTTGACTAGCCGCTTTTCCAGAGTAAGGGAGCAGGAATGACTCGCTACGCGGGTTTTGCGTGGTCTGTCTCGCCGAGGGCAGTCTCAAAGACTTGGGGCAGGCTGCTTGCCTACCGGGTTCTGTTGCAAACGCTACATAGGGTTGTGCCGAGTGAGCTGGTGGCAGCAAGTTCAGGTGGCAACCTGGAAGAGCGGAACCTGTCAACGACTATGAGACGGCCGAAGTCTTGGTAGGCCTGGTTGTTAGCCGGTTTCTGGGGTGGGTTGATCCAGGTAGCGGTTGGCACGGCGGGTGGTTCGGGCATTTTGCGGACGAAGCGTTCTGGGTTGGCTTGGTAGGCGCGGGCGAGGATGTGCTGTCGGGCGGCGTGGACGGCGTTTGCTTGGCCGTAATGGACCTGATCGGGTGTCATCAGGCCGATGCCGGCGTGATGATGGTGTTGGTTGTACCAGGTGAAGAAGTAGCGGCAGAAAGCTTTGGCGTCTTCGATGCAGCCGAAGCGCTGGGAGAACTCCGGCCGATACTTGAGTGTCTTGAAGTGGGCTTCCGAGAACGGGTTGTCGTTGGAGGTGTGCGGCCGGCTGTGCGACTTGGTGACGCCGAGGTCGGCGAGCATGAGTGCGGTGGCTTTGGCCTTCATCGGCGCGCCGCGGTCGGCGTGCAGCGTCAATTGTCCGGGTAGGACGGTGTGCTTGGCGAGGGTGTCGTCGAACAGGGCCTTGAACAGGGTGGCGCTTTCGGTGTCGGCGACACACCAGCCGACGACGCGGCGGCTGAAGATGTCGAGCATGTCGACCACGCGACGCCGCTCCAGGTCGACGACGATCGTTCCATAGCTGCGTCCTTTGCGCTTCGCCCAGTCGTCGACCCCGATGACGCGAAGGCCGGTCGGCAGCGGCAAAGGAAGTCGGT
>JAABUM010002318.1_pt1 | contig 25825 bp, 19 predicted proteins | sample 5559161 | NCBI WGS metagenome assembly JAABUM01 (sample SAMN10711868, study PRJNA513369) | rock metagenome | isolation source: Antarctica rocks | place: Antarctica: Victoria Land, Siegfried Peak nord
GGGTCTGGAGATCCTCAAAGCCGGGGTGGGCTTGGCCGACAAGTTCGGCAGCGTCAACCTCGACGTGCACTCCGGGCCGATGGCCGCGGTGTGGTCGGTGACCCTGCCCATCGGGTTGGCGATCGCTGGCTGCCTCTTCTACTTCTCCCTGGCCACCGTCCCCTTCCAAGGGCGCGGCGGTGTGCTCCGGGCGGTGCGCGGCATCGGCCAGTTCGGGGTGGCCCTGGCCGGGTCGATCGGCGCCTTCGCGTCCCTTCTCGCGCTCTCCGATGCGTTCACCAGCTTCATCCTGAGCAAGGGGCTCTCCTCAGCGAACTTCGACGAGGCCTTCACCCACACCGGGTTCTCCGACGCCACCGCCAACGCGGTCAAGGGCGGGGCGCTGGCACTGATGTCGCTGTTCGGGGTGATCCCCATCGGCCTGGGCTTCGCCTTCGAAAACGTCATGCGCGCCGCCACGATCTACCTGCTGGCAGCGGTCATCCCCATCACCGCCGCCGGACTGCTCTCGGGCAACACCGCCAGCTGGTACTGGAAAACCGCCCACTGGATGATGGCCGCCATCGCCATGAAACCGGTGATGGCCCTGGCCCTGGCCCTCGGGGTCGGCATCGCCGGCGGTGGCCAAGGCCTCGTAGCCCTGATCGTCGGCCTCGCGGTGCTGTTCGTGGCCTTGTTCGCCCCGTTGGCGTTGTTCCGGCTGTTCGCGTTCGCCTCGGAGAAAGCCACCGACGGGTTCAAGAGCGGCTGGAGCAGCAGCGGCGCGGAGGACGCCGTGCATGGCGCCACGGACAAGGTCACCTCCATGGTCAGCGGCTCGGACAGCACCTCCTCGATGGAGTCCACCACCGACGCCCGCTACAGCGACGCATCGTCCGACACCGACACCGGGACCGGGGACAGCACCGGTGCCGGAGGAAGCAACAGCGCTGGAGCCAGCAGCAGCACCGGTGCCGCGGGTCGGGGCGGTGCCCAGACGGGCGTTACTGCCAGCGAGGCGGTCAACGCCGAAACGGGGAGCGACACCCCCGGAACGGACACCGACCGGCAACAGCAGGCACCCGGCGGGGACGAGCACGGTGCGAACGGCACCGGTGAGACCGCTGACGCGCACGCGGTGCAGCAGGGCGATGTCGCGGCCACTACCCCAGCAGACGTCCCCGGAGAAGGGGGTACGAACTCGCCGCCGGCGCCGGACGCCGCCGGCGCATCCCAGCAGCCCTCGCAGCAGCCCGCCGGGCAAGGGGCTGGTTCGGGTGCCCAGCAGCCCGCCGAGCAGAGGGCTGGTTCGGGTGCCCAGCAGGAGCAGATGCCGGCACCGCCGACACCTGCTGGTGGAGGTAGTGGGGAGCAGAGCCCCGCGCCGTCCAGCTCAGCGGGTGGTGCCGGTGACGGGGCGCAGGCACCGAGTGTGCCGAGCTCGTCAGGCGGTTCCGGTGACGGGGCGCAGGCACCGGGTGCGCCACCCGGCTCATCCGGTGGTGCACCAGCACCGCAGCCCTTCGCCAACGATGCCGCCCGCAGCGGTGGTGGCGGGGGTGCGGGCAGCTCCGGAAGTGGGGGTGGCGGAAGTGGGGGTGGCGCTGCGGGTGGTGCGGGCGCGGGAGACGCGGCGGCGGCCGCCGCGGTGTGAACGCCACGCGCCGCACCGGCGTCGGTGAGGACGGTCAGCTCCGGTGGTGCACGGATCACCGGAAACGAGGAGGAGGAGGACAACGCAATGACGGCAGCAGCTGGGTTCCGTAAGGAACGCCTTGGATGGGTTTTTGGGCTCTCGGCGGTGCAGCTCGCGGTGTGCACCGCAGCCTGGGTGCCGATCGTGGGGGCGATGAGCGCCCAGAAATACCGGTTCGCGTTGATGTGGTTGCCGGTCGCGGTGCTCATCGTCCTGCTGGCCACGGTCCCCATCAAGGGGCGAGTGGCGGTGACCTGGTTGACCCACTGGGTACGCCACACCACCGGGACCGCGGCGGGCTGGTCCGCGTGGCAGTCCAAGGCCGCCGCGGGGCTCCCGGTGACCCCCACCGACCCGGACCTGCCCGGGGTCCTGACCCGCTTCCGGCTGCTGGACGGTCCGGTCCTGGGTGAGCACGGGCGGGTGTGTCTGACCCATGACACCGTGGACGACCGGTGGGGGGCCACCGCACGACTGACGTTCAGCGGGGTGGGGCTCATCTCCACCGCGGAGTGCGCCGCTCTGGGCGAGGCGATGGGCAACCTCGCGGTCGGGTTGAACGCCTCGCGACGGGTGAACCGGTTCTCGCTGTACCTGCGTACGGTGCCCGATGACGGGACCCGCTACACCGCCTACCGGCAGCACAACCGGGTCGCCGACATCCCCGAGCTCGTGCGCACGTCGGCGGAGCAGATGTCCCGGATGACCGGGGCGGCATCAGTGCTCACCGAAGCGTTCCTGCACGTCTCACACCAGAGGATGAATGGTTACACGAACACAGCCACGCGGACCTTCTCAGTGAGCCAACGCGGCGGGGGATTGCAAATGCCGACAAACGGTGTCAGAGTCTGCAACTGGAGAGTCGGGCCGTACTGCGCTGGTTGCCTGGGCCAAACCGCTTCGATTCGAATGCGCGCAGAAAGTGAGCTGTGAATGGCAGAGAGTCAGAAAACCTGGCACGAGTCGACACACACGGTTGAAGACGGCGTCTACCGCATCGCCTTCAGTCGGCCGGAGCAGATGAATGCGCTGACACCGTCGCTATACGGCGAGGTGAAGCGGGGAGTGCAACGCGCCGGTGCACGGGCCGATGTGGACACCGTGGTCATCGCGGGCAGCCCCGGAATTTTTGCCGCTGGCGGTGACCTGAAGTTCTTCCTTTCCTTGCTCGACTTGCCCGATGACGACTTCGCTGAGGCATTCGGAAGAGCCTATGATGAGCCTTTGCCTTTTCGCGCCATTTTGGAATGTCCAAAGCCGGTTATCACCGCGGTCGACGGTATTTGCCTTGCAGGTGGCCTAATCATGGCTGCGGCAAGTGACGTTGTCCTGGCTACGGCCGACTCCACCTTCGGTGTACCCGAGGGTCGGGTTGGGCTGGCGGATCCATACTGCGCCACGCTGCTCCCGCTCGCACTCGGGATATCGCGGGCCCGTTATCTCATGCTGACCGGGCGCAACATCGATGCAGTGACCGCCGAGCGGTGGGGGCTAGTGCATCAAGTCGTAGGTGCAGGTGAACTCGATGATGCCGTCGAACGGGCGGTGCACGACCTTCGCCGCGCCGCGCCGGAAGCCAAAACTGCCTACAAGCTAGTGGCTAACTCGCACGTGCCGTACATGTCGGCGGAGGTTATCAAAAACGTGGCCAGCACCGCTAACGGTCGTGAGGGGCTCGCGGCATTCAAGGAGAAGCGGTCTCCGGTGTGGCGGTCGCCGGGGAACTGAGGACGTAAGCGACCGAGCCGTTACGTGGCTGGCGACGTTTCTCCTGCTCTGGCGTCGAAGCCGGTGAGCAGCAGGTTCGTCACGTCCTTCGCTAGAGCTCGAGCGCTCTTGCTGCCACCAGGGTCGTACCACTTGTACACCCAATGAGCAGCTCCGAGCAGGGTGTTAACGGCGATCCGCGGCGTGGTGGACAAACGAACGCTGCCGTCTTCGACACCACGCTTAAGCAGGGAAATGATCAGGTCCTCGTACTCCCTCTTCTGCTGCCGCACCGTCTGCGTCAGCTCTGCTGGGATCTCCGCCTCCTCTTCGAAAAAGATTCGGAGCAGTTTTCGGTTCTCGCATGTGTAGACGATGCGCTCGATCACGATCTCTCGCGTCGCCTCCAGCGGAGGCAACGACCTTGTTCCGATGCGCCGCGCTGACTCGATCCCCTCTGCTATGACGTTCTCATACAGCTCGACGAGCAGATCCTCCTTGCTGCTGACGTAGTGGTAGAGCGAGGGCTTGCTCAAGCCAACCGCGGCCGCCAGATCATGCATCGACGTCGCGCGGTAGCCCTGCTCGCTGAACACCATGACCGCTGCGTCGATAACCTGCTTGCGCCGCTCCTTCCGGCCAACTCCGTTACCGCTGGCCATGTCCACTCTCCGAGCTATCGAGACAGAGTTGGATCGTTCGGTCTCCATTCGATGATGCAAGTCCGCACGGGCAGCCGGACGCGGCCGTACGCGACACGGGCGGCGGCGGTTGGACTGCCAGCACCGCCGGACGGTCTTCTGGGTTGGGCGCGTCATCCACCGAGCGATAGCCTTTCACGCCGCCACGCACGGACACCGCCGCGTCGATCCTGACGCTGCTTGCGTCACGATGCCGCACCGGGCGCACGTGGCCGGAGCGCGTCGCCGCCGTCCGCGGGAAACTGCCTTGTAAAGAAGTTCATGACCGACATCGTCATTACGGTGACCCCTTTCCGGTTCTCGGCGGTCGCGAGACCCTGCACGATTCCCCACTCTGGACGGCTACGAGACTACCGGGCGCTGGCTACGCGGTACCGCGCCCGGAGGGTGTCCCCGGGCCGTACGGGCGTCCGCCATCGCAACTCGTCTATGCCCGGAGACCCCAGACTTGCGCTGTCGCTCAGCAGCCCGACGACGAATAGCCTCATGTACAGAGCCATCGTGTGCACCCACACACCGGTGCTGCTGCGCCACCGCGTGGGCGAGCTCGGCACGCAGGCGCACCGTCAACCGGGCCCGCGCCGGGACCGCCGGGATCGCCTCGGTGGAAAACACGCCGCACGAAGGGCAGGCCGCGGCCAACTCATCGGCGGTGAGGACGTGCACCACCCGAGCCCCCGAACACTCCTCGACCTCGACCTCCGTCACCGCCAGACCCTCCAAACCCAGCAGCCGCGAAACATCCGAGGCGGGATCCCCAGCAATCGTTGGAAACATGCGTAATCTCGGACAAGCCCGTGACCTCACTCCGACGAAGACTGCGTAGACAACAGTCATCATCGCCGAGGCCACGGGCGCTTTACGTCAACGACGCGCCAACCCGTTGCCCGGTCAACTGTGAAGAGCCGCTAATCCTGAGTCCGCATCGAAGGATTCGCCGGCGGAGTGCTGTCCGACCCGATCGCCGGTGCTCCCCCACTCATCAGGATCTCACGGGTTTTCGCCACGTCCCCAAGTGCACCTCTTCGTCGCAACTCTTCAACTATGGGAGTAATCCGCCGAGGCTGCCAACTCTTACGGGCCTGTCCAAGGTCACCGGTCCACTTATACGGAGAGTGTGTGACGGTGCCAGGATGACTGGCTTCCGATAGGACCGACAGAGCATCTACGAGGACATCGTAGTGCCGTCCTGCGTCACCCGGTGCACCCATCGGCATACCGAAAGGGTGCTCGACCGCCAAGGTTCGGGGTGCGCCATATCTCTCGGACCATACTGGCATCATCGTGACTATTAAAGTTGCAAACCCCAGGCTTTCAAACGTACGCGCCAGCACGGGCGCGTTTCGGCAGCAATCAGGTCAAACAGGCGTCAGAACGAGAATGTCAACAGCCCTTGAACGGAACTCCCCTGCCATGAGCGGAACGGACCTCCGGCGCCACTCTGAAGTATCCGGTTGATACCCCATCACGCTGTAGTTCTGGTCCGCCACATCAGCAATCGCGCCCTCCGCAATGGCCTGTTCAGCTGCATCCAGCGGGACAGCGATATTCAGGTCTTCTCGTAGGGGATCATTGTTGATATGGAGATGGCTGGTACCTATCCCGGTTCGCGGTATATCCCGCGGGATCGCACGGTAACTCGGATCACCCCAGAATGGATTTTCAAGTTCCCCCTGGACGTCGAAAGGTATGTCGACGCGCGAGTCGTAGATCCCTGCCGTTGTGACGAACCCCAGCTTAAGTTGAGAAAGGGGGCGCTTTACCGGCGTCCAAGGCGGCGGAGCGGGCTCCGCCAAGGGCCATTCAGCGAAGACTTCTGCCAGCTTGGGTGGCAGGAACTTATAGCTGTCGACGGTCACATGCACTTCTTTCATCAGCGCTACGGCACGATTCTTATAAAAGACTACTGGCGCTGTCAAGGCAAAGTAGCCGGTGAAGCGACGCGCCGATGAGTCGGGCAGCGCTGGTTCAGCCGTGGGTGGAAGGGAACTCCGGGGGCCGCTTCTCCTTGAGCGCCGCAACGCCCTCGACGACGTCGGGACCGAGGAAGCACAACATCTCGTAGGCCGCGGACTGGTCGAAGATCGGTCCGGCCATCTTGATCCAGTTGTTCAGCGCCCGCTTGGTCCACCGGATCGCCAGCTGCGAACCGGTGCCCAGCCCGTCCGCGACTCGCAACGCCTCCTCCAACACCTGCTCCCGCGGCAGCGCCTTGCTCACCAAGCCGATGCGTTCGGCCTCGGCGCCGAGAACCATCTCGCCGGTCAGCAGGTAGTAGCGGGCCTTGGCCATCCCGGCCAGCAGCGGCCAGAGGATCGCCGCGTGGTCACCGGCGGCCACGCCGAGCTTGACGTGCCCGTCCCCCAGCTTGGCGTCCTCGGCGCAGATCGAAATGTCGGCGAGCAAGCCCACGACCAGCCCGGCACCGACCGCCACGCCGTTGATCGCGGAGACGATGGGCTTCGTGCAGTTGATGATGTTGTAGACCATGTCGCTCATCTCGGTGAGCATGTGCGACACGCGATCGTGGTCGCCGGCCAGTTGCTCCACCATCGCCAGGTCGCCTCCGGCGGAGAACGCCTTGCCGGCACCGGTCACCACCGCGACCCGGGTCTCCTCGTCGCGGGACACGTCGGCCCACACCCGGGCCAGCTCACCGTGCATCTCCTCGTCGGTGGCGTTGTACTTCTCCGGGCGGTTCAGAGTGATCAGCAGGACGCCGTGCTCGCGCCGCTCGAACGTCAGCTGGTTGTACTCGGAATAGTCCATAGCTCCTCAGTCATGTCAACAGGTGCTGATAGGTTCGTCGGCTGCTCGGGGTGAGCACAGTATTCAGGACGAACCGGGTTTGCGCGCGGACGTAGGAATCGAGGCTGTAGCGGTCGCGGAAGTGCCAGTGCTTTAGAGCCCAACCGTGCGCCAGCATCATCAAGTCGAAAACCATCAGGACGATGTCGACGCCATTCATCACCCCCGCGGCGACCCCGGCTTCCAGGGCTACCCGCAGCGGCGCCGAGGTCTCGATCTCCAGGGCCTTGATCCGCTGGCGACCGGCCGCATCCAGGGTCCGGCTCTCCCGGTAGGTGAGCACCACGGCGTCGATGTTGGCGTCCACCACCTCGACATAGCGGCGGATGCCGGCCGCCAGGCGGTCGACGGGGTCGTCCCCGACCGCGTCCATCGCCGGTTGGAGCTGGTCGCGGAAGGCGTCGAGGATGTCCAGAATGGTGGCGAGCAGAAGGTCTTCCTTGCCGCCGAAGTAGCTGTAGATCAGCCCGACGCTGACGTCCGCTTCCTCGGCCAAGGCCTGCATGGACATCTGGTGAAATCCGGTGCGCTGCATGAGGCGTACCGCGGCGTCGAGAATCTGGCGGCGACGGGAGCTGGCGCGTATGGCCCGCACCGCCTCGTCGAGGCCAACGTTCCTGGCTATCAGCGCCGTTGCGGTCCTCGCTCGCTGTAGGCCATCACGGCGAGAGGCGCACGGTTGTCGGTGTGATGGCGATGGGGAACTCGAGACCCAGCCGGGCCAAGGCGGTAAGCGAGAGCGCTTGGTCCCCCCGCTCGAGCTTGGCCACGTAGGGCTGGGACACACCCGAGCCTGCTGCCCAGCTCGGTCCGCGACAGGTCGTGCTCCACCCGGTAGCGCAGCACCCGTGGGCTACCTCGCGGCCGACCGCCGTACGGTCCCCCAGTCGGCGCGCACCGCAGGGTTCTCCAACGCCTCGGCGTTCACCTGCTCCGTACTGGTCAGGTCCGAAAGCTTCATGCCAGTCCTTCCTCAAGCACCTCCAGTCGAGCCTGGGCCGCAGCAACAGTACGGCGAAAGCCGAGCGCCACCCGGTGGTGTGCGCCACCGCGGGGACCGACTGCCCGGACAGCATCACCACTGTCTTCGGGGGCAAGCCAGCGCGTGGCGGTGGTGCGGCAGCAGCGCTGTTCTCGCCCGGTTGCTGCGGGAGTGATGGAGGTGGACTGTGGTGGGTGCCGCTGGCGACCCCAGGGGTCTGGTGTGGTCGGTCCTCTCGGTCGGCCTACACCAGCACCAGTGCCGACGTGAGGTATTCCGCCGCCGCTAGGGGGTGGCCGATGCTGGGCGGGGGTGTGATGAGCTGGTCGCGGTAAGGACAGTGCGTTCGCGCTGCCCACGGGGTGCGTGGGGTCCTACTGCAAGCCCAAGCCCACGCACTCGGGTTGGGCCTGCACGTCGTCGAGCTGCCCACCCCGTGTCCCAGCGAGATCTACGAGCAGGTGCTGACGGCGGCGCGCCAGGCCGGCGCCGACCAGCTGGTGTTCGGTGACCTGTTCCTCGCTGATGTCCGCGCCTACCGGGACCAGCTCTGCGCGGGCACCGGCATCATCCCAGTGTTCCCGCTGTGGCAGCGGCCCACCGCCGAGCTCGCGGCGGACATGCTCCCTGCGGGCTGCGGGCTGCGGGCGCCTCGCGCAGACTGGGTCGGTCGCGGTTGGTGCCAGTCAGGCAGTGATCGGTGCAGGTGAGCTTGTGGTCCAAACCTGAGGCGACCAGCGCCTCACGCTGAGCGGTGAGGTCCTGGTCCGCGGTCGAGACGCGCACATAGTCGATCTTGAGGTCGGTCACGAAGACGTGTCCCGCACGGGCCCAGATCACCGGAATGACACACCGAACCAGTCTCACGGGATGCCTGCCACTGAGCTGTGTATCGACGAGCATGAGACATCCAACAGGCTGCGACGAGCTGCCAGAACATGCGTCCGCTCTTGGCTGAACGTCCCAGCCAGTGACCGATTACCGCCACGTATCAGCAGCGGCCCTGCGGCGCGCCGGTCGTGGTGGTGGGAAAGAGTTCTGGTGGGTGATACAACTTCTGCGTGACGAGTACGGGCGTGGCGGTGGTGCGGGATCGGCGACCCCAGTGGCGTGGTGAGCGCAAAGCCGTGCTTATACGTATGCCAGTCGAGGTGGCACAGCGCTTGGCCTGGGCTGCGCAGCGAGAGAACCGGTCGGTCAGCGAGCACGCAGCCGCAGTCCTCGCTCAGATCCTGCCGGCGAGTGAGCAGGAGTGAGTTCTGCAGCTGGTTCGACGTTCGACGGGGTGTTGGTTCCGGACACGGCGTCTTTACGGAAGGCGCGGGGGGCATTCTTTACCCCGGTCGACTTGTCGGATTTCATCTGCCGGTGGGCGATCCGCGAGCCTGCGGACCGGGTGCTGGAACCCTCGTGCGGGGAGGCCGCGTTCTTGGTGTCGGCGTCGCTGCGCCTGAATGAGCTGGGTGCGCCTCGTCGGGACGATCAGCTCGCAGGAGTCGAACTGCATGAGGCCAGCGCGGCCTCCGCGCAGGCGTTCGTAGCCGCCACGGGTCGCAACGCCCAGGTGCAGGTGGGTGACTTCTTTGAGGTGCCCAGTGAGCGTCGCTTCGATGCCGTGGTCGGCAACCCGCCCTACGTCCGTTACCAAGGATTCAGCGGCGAAGCCCGGGCAGCGAGCCGTAGAGCCGCGCTACGCGGTGGAGTAGGACTGACCGGGTTGGCGTCCTCGTGGGCGGCGTCCACGGTGCACGCCGCAGAGTTCCTCCGTCCAGGGGGCCGGTTGGGTCTGGTGCTGCCCGCGGAACTGCTCACCGTCAACTACGCCGCCGATGTACGCCGTTACCTGATGCAGAGTTTCGGACGGGTGCGGTTGGTGATGTTCACCGACCGTGTCTTCCCCGGTGTGCTGGAAGAGGTGGTGTTGCTGCTGGCCGATGACGCGCTCGCCACCGGTGGCACCGACCACTGCGAGCTCCACCAGATAGCCAACACCGCCGACCTGGATGCCGTGCTCGGCGAGGACGCCAACGGGAGCAAGCCTCGGCACCGGTGGTGGCCCACCGACACGAGCGCGAAGTGGACACCCGCGTTGCTGTCAACGACCGCGTTGGGCATCTACGCACCGCTTGTCGCCGGTAAGGGATTCACCGGACTGCAGAGCTGGGGCCAAACCACCCTCGGCGCAGTTACTGGGCGCAATGCCTATTTTGCGCTGTCTCCCGCCCAAGCCCGCGAACTGCGGCTCCGCGACACTGAGACGGTGCCGTTGTCCCCGCCCGGGAGCAGGCACTTGCGGGGTCTCTCCTTCACCGCAGCAGCGCACCAGCAGCTGGGAGACGCCGGGGCGCGAACTTTGCTGTTTCGACCAGGACCGGATCGGCGGGCGATGTCGGCCGGGGCACGCCGCTACCTGGCCCACGGCGAAGCGAATGGGGTCCATGAGGCCTACAAGTGTCGGGTCCGCACACCGTGGTGGCAGGTTGCGATCAACGCCGCCCCCGACCTGTTTTTGACCTACATGAACGCAGACACCCCACGACTGAGCACAAATACCACTGGGGCGCTGCACCTGAACAGCGTCCATGGCGTCTACCTCCATGACGACACTCAAGCCATAGGGCGAGAGCTGCTGGCGCTGGCCAGCTTGAACACCCTCACCCTGCTCGGCGCCGAGCTGGTCGGCCGCGCCTACGGCGGGGGGATGCTCAAAATCGAGCCCCGCGAAGCCGACGTGCTGCCCGTCCCCACCCCTGCCGCTGTCGAGGCCGCCCGGGCTGGGTTGCAACATCGCCGCCGCCGCGTCCGCGACGCTCTCATTCGCGGAGATCTCCTCGCCGCGGTGCGCATCGTCGACCAGGTCCTACTCCGTGAGCAGATGGGCCTATCCGAAGACCAGCACACCGAACTGGTTGCCGCCCACGCCCTGATGACCGCCCGCCGGGTCGCCCGCGGCGCCACCCGCCTGCCGGTGGACAAGTGACGGCCCGGTCGGACTCATTCAGCCAGTTCGACCACCTGCTCACCGGCCCGCTGTCCGACCCCTGGACCCATTCCCGCGGTGCTGAGCCGGTCTACGCACCGAACTATGACCTCCTCGGTGAACTCCTCACCATCCCGACCAGTGCGGGTGCCGTGTCTGAAAGCGGCAATTTCGCCAACGGCATCGACGCCTGGATCGCCACCGAACTCCGCCGAGCCGGCTTCGGTGAAGACGAGGTGTGGCCCCGCGCTACCCGCCCGCGGGTCCTGCCCCGCGACATCACCACCCTGATCAGCAAGGTGCCCGCCGCGCTGCGAGCGGAACTGCTGCACCGGGTACAGAACATCCCCGCCGTCGCACCCGTCGACGCCCGCGTACTCGGCCGCGCCTACGAAAAACAGGTGGATGTCGTCATCGCTCGGTGGGACCGCGGCCCCGAGCTACTGATCTCCACGAAGGCACAACTGTCCAGCTTTGGCAAGAATCTGCCCAACAGGTTCGAGGAGTCCTACGGCGACGCCGGCAACCTCCGCGGCCGCTATCCCCTCGCCGCCGTGGGCTACTTCTTCGTCCAACGCGCGACCATCCGCACTGCCGAACCCGATGCATTCGAACGCAGCATTGACATGATCCGCAAACTCCGTGACACCGGCGACACCAACGGTTACACCGCCACCGCCCTGCTACTCGTCGACTGGGATTCTGCCACCGGTACCGTCACCGCCCAACCCGACCTCGTCCCCACAGACGTACGACCAGATCAGCTGTTCATCCAGCTCATCGATCGAATCCTCGCCGCCACCCCCGTCTCCTTCCACGTCACCGTCCGAGAACGCCGAGAACGCCGCACCATCCCAATCGCCGACCTTGAGCCCCCCACCGTGTGACTCCGCAGCGGTTACGCAACAACGCTGGGGCGTGTTGCCCAACAGCACACTCACGATGGCGCGGCGTTCTCGGCGTTGCCATACACCGCACCGGGGCAATCGCGGGTGGCCTACAACAGTCATCCCATGCTGAATTTTGTCCCTCTTCTTGTGACGCGGCTGACGCGCCGTGGTCCTGAGGGCGTCCGGCGCCGGGCGCCCTTGTGACGCGGCTGACGCGCCGTGGTCCTGAGGGCGTCCGGCGCCGGGCGCACTGGATACCGGAGACCGACGGACTCCGAGCGGTGGACGGCTTATGCATGTAACTGGACTTCGAGACGGTCGATCCGACCCTGGTACAGCTACCTACACCACCTTGGGCTTGACTGACGCTAGAACTTCACCGAGGTGGGGCTCTCGTAGCGAGCGAGCTGCCATGTCTACTTGTGCAATCCCACCTTGGCGCGCGACCTTTCACGCCGGCGGTGGTTGGGCGTCCGTAAAAGATCGCATTTGCAACACGGCTCCGGTTTGGGTTGTGCGACGCGTCGAGGACACCGGTCGGCGTAGTCATCAGACCATGTCGCGTCGGTGGTCGGTCACGTGCAGGGTGCGCTCACGGTAACGGGTGCTTATCTGTCGACCGGTGAAGGTGTCCGGTCAGACGACTCGCGGGCGTCAGGCCCGTGGGCCCTGACCGCGCCCCGGTCGGTCGCCGGGTGACGTAATCCCCAGGCAGGCGAACGCGGACTGAGTGAGGAGCGCCACCACCTCTGCGATAGGCAGTCCGCTGTCGTAGGTGGCTACCGATTGGATGGCACCTATCGCGGCGTGCACCGACGCGCGGGCCACACCGTCGGTCAGCTCGGGGCGCAGCTCGACCAGCACGTGCACCCACTCCTCGACGTAGTGTCGTTGCAGGCGCCGCAACCGGCGTCGGTCGCCGTCGGGTAGGCTGTGCACCTCACGCTGGTAAAGTTGTAGCAATGCCCGGTCGTTGACGGCGAAACACACCTGACTGCGGACCAGGGCGGCCAGCACCTCACGCTCGTCGCGACCCGAGGCGCCGGCCTCGGACGCGGTCTGCAGCAACCGGTCCATCACCTCGTCGAGCAGTGCGACGAGGACGGCGGACTTGCTGTCGAAGTGTCGGTAGACCCCGGATCCGACAATGCCTGCGGCCCCGCCGATGTCGGCCATCGAGACGCCATGGAAGCCGCGCTCGGCCAGCAGCACCTCCGCGACGCGCAGGATCCGCTGCCGCCGCCCCGGGTCCCGGGTTCGCACGCCGCCGCTGGTCACCGGAGGAGTCTGACTGGGACCTCGATCATCCTGGACCGCAGATACTCCCCCAGTCCCTTGGCCTGCGGGTCGGGCCGGGTGTTCGAGGCCACGCCCTCACCGAGGAGGCCGACGACGACCAGGTTCAGGGCCCGCAGCCGCGGCAGCTCGTACCGGCGGACGGTGAGGCCGCCGGCTTCGGGCAGCAACTCGCGGAAGCGCTCGATGGTGAAGCTGCCAGACAGCCACTCCCAGGTCGCGTCGTCCCGGGCCCAGAGCCCGACGTTGGCGTTCCCGCCCTTGTCCCCTGAGCGTGCCCCGACCAGACGGCCCAGCGGCACGCGCTCGGTCGCCTCGTCGGTCAATTCACCGACGGCGTTCACGGTTGGGAGCACGGGCAGCGGGCCCGATGGTGGGTGCTCGACGACCCGGGAGGTGCCGTCCGGGAGGACGACGACGTGCTCGACCAGGCACCGGGGCACCAGGGCCGGCCAATAGACACCGTAGGCGCTGGCGGTCGAGGGCGGTGTGGTCGTGTGGAACCCCGCGTAACCGCCCAACGCGAGCTGCATGGTGGCGTCGGAGAACCGGCGGCCGACCTTGCGTGGGTCGGGGTCCTTGACCGTGATCCGCAGGTGCGCGGTGGCCTGGGCGTTGGTCGGCGCGTCGGCGGTGTCGAAGCGCAGCAGGGACACGTCGGTCTCCGCGAAGGAGTCCCGGCCGCCGAGGATCCCGAAGATCTCCTCGGTGGCCCAGGCCGCCTTCTCCTCGACGTCCAGCCCGGTGAGCACCAGTGTCATGGTGTTGCGATGACCGCCGAGGTGGTTGAGGGCCACCTTGAGCGAGTCGGTCGGCGGGGCGCCCCGGGTGCCCGAGAGCAGCACCCGGTCCGGGCCCTGCTGGATGAGCTTGACGGTGGAGAAGTTGGCGACCACGTCGGGGTTGACGTAGGCCGGGGAGTCGATCTCGTAGAGCAGCTGCGCGGTGACCGTGCCGACCGACACCAGGCCGCCGGTGTCCGCGTGCTTGGTGATCACGCTGGACCCGTCGGCGGCGACCTCGGCGATCGGGAAGCCCGGGTAACGCCGGTCGGTGACCTCCTCGAGGAACGCATAGTTGCCCCCGGACGCCTGGGGGCCGCACTCGATGACGTGTCCCGCGGCGACCGCACCGGCCAGGGCGTCCCAGTCGGTGCGCGACCAGCCGTGCCACCACGCCGCGGGTCCGACGACGAGCGAGGCGTCAGTGACCCGCCCGGTGACGACGACGTCCGCGCCGGCGCTCAGTGCCTCGGCGATCCCCCAGCCACCCAGGTAGGCGTTAGCCGAGACCGGGTCGAGGCCGGTGTCGGCCAGTCGCTGCCCGGTGTCCAGGTGGGCCAGGTCGACGCCGGCGGCCAGCAGATCAGGCACCCGGGGCAGCAGGTCGTCGCCGTGGACGTAGGCGACCCGCGCGTGCAGCCCGAGCCGCTCGGCAAGCTGCCCGATCTGCGCGGTCAGCCCGGCCGGGTTCAGGCCGCCGGCGTTGCTGACCACTCGAATGCCGCGGTCCAGGCAGGTGCCGAGGACCTCCTCGAGCTGGGTGAGGAAGGTGCGGGCGTACCCGGTGTCGGAGTCCTTCTGCCGCGCCTTCCAGAGGATGAGCATGGTCAGCTCGGCCAGGTAGTCCCCGGTGAGGACGTCGATCGGACCGCCCTCGACCATCTCCCGGGCGGCGGCGAGCCGATCGCCGTAGAAGCCGGAGCAGTTGGCGATCCGGATCGGTCTGCGGTCACCTGTCGGTGTCGTGGTCATGCGGGCTCCCGTCCCGACCCGGGCGGGCCGGCGAAGGCCTGCGCGACGTCCAGCCAGCGGTCGGCGACCGGGCCGGTGGCTACCAGGGCCAGGTCGGCGCGATGGCGGCGCTGGGTGACCAGCAGGCAGAAGTCCAGCGCCGAGCCGGTGACCCGGTCGGCTGCATCGGCCGGGCCCCAGGTCCACTGCGCGCCGTCCGGGGCGGTGAGCTCGACCCGGACCGGTGTGGTCGGGGGTTCCTGGCCGTGCACGCGGTGGCTCCAGCCGTAGGTGGCGACGCCGAGGTGGGCTACGTTCCTTAGCCGGCTCGTGGGCTCCCGGATCGCCCCGACCGCGTCGACGACGTCCTGTCCGTGCGCCCAGGTCTCCATCAGCCGTGCGGTGACCGATGAGGCGGCGCTCATCGGCGGTCCGTACCAGGGCAGCGTCGTCCCGGCATCCATCGCGGCGAACACCCGCAGGTATTCCGCGCGGGCGGTACGCAGCCAGGCGAGCAGGTCCGTCGGCGTCCGGCGGCGGTTGTCCCGGGTGACGACCTCGGTGAAGTCGTCACCGTGCCCCATCAGGGTGGCGGCGTCGGTCCGGAACCGGTCGGGGTCGACGGCGGCCGCGGTGGCGGTCTCGTCGAAGTGCGCCAGGTGCACGACCTGGTCGGCGACCGACCAGCCGGCCGCGGGCGTCGGGGTGGACCAGGCGTCGTCGGGCAGGGCGGCGAGTACCCGGTCCAGGTCGGCGGACTCGGCGGCCAGGTCCGCGGTGAGCGCGGTCATGTCGGCGGCCATCAGCGGCCGGTCCAGATCGGGGTGCGCTTGTCCCGGTAGGCGGCCGGTCCCTCCTGGGCGTCGTCGGAGAGGTAGACCGGCTCCCAGAGCGCCTCGGCCTCGGCGTACGCGTCGGCGAACCGGGGCCCGGCCATCAGCCGGACGGTGGCCTTGGCGGCGGCGACCGACAGCGGGGCGTTGGCCGCGATCCGCTCGCCCAGCGCCTGCGCGGCGTCGTGCAGCTCGGCGGCCGGCACGACCTCGTTGACCAGGCCGACCTGGTGCGCCCGCTGGGCGCTGATCGGGTCGCCGGTGACCAGTAGCTGCATGGCGACCCGGGGCGGGATCAGCCAGGACAGCGGTGCGGCCCACGGGGCGCCGCGGCCTAGCTTGGCCTCGCTGACGGCGAACCGGGCGTGCTCGGCGGCGAGCACCAGATCGCACTGCTGGGCCAGCAGGAACCCGCCGCCGTAGGCGAGACCGTTGACCGCGGCGATCACGGGCTTGGTCAGCTGCACGGTCCGGCCAGGCTGGGGCACGAAGTCCGGCGGCGGGATGGTCAGCCCGGTGTCGGCCATCTCGCGCAGATCGCCGCCGGCGCAGAACGCTTTGTCCCCGGCCCCGGTGAGCACCAACACCGCGGCGTCGTCCCCGGCGAAGCGCTCGAAGCCCTCGCTGAGCCCGCGGCGCACCTCGGCGGAGAGCGCGTTGCGGGCCTCGGGCCGGTCGATGGTGAGCCAGGCGACCCGGCGGACCACCTCGTAGCGGACGGTCATGCGGCGGCTCCCTCGTCAGGCGTCACGACGGCGAGCACCGTGCCGGTGTCGACGGTGTCACCGACAACCGCGTGCAGCTCGCCGACCACGCCGTCGGTGGGTGCGGCCACCACGTGTTCCATCTTCATCGCCTCCAGCACCAGGACGGTCTGCCCCGCGGCCACCGCGTCGCCCTCGGCCACGGCGACCCTGACGACGGTGCCGGGCATCGGCGCGAGCAGCGAACCCTCGCCGGCCTGGCTGCCGGGGACGGGGAAGCGCGGGGCCTCGATGAACGTCGTCGACCCGCCGGGGCCGTCGACGAAGACGTCGTCACCGACCCGGTGCACGGCCAGTGTGCGGTGCACCCCGTCGATGGTGAGCCGGACCTCATCGGCACTGGCCTGCACGGCGTCCACCCGCAGGGCGGTGTCGCCCACGGTGACCCGCCAGTTGTCCCGTGCCCGGCGGTATCGGACCTCCAGCTCGGTGTCCCCGCGTGCCAGGACGGTGACCTGGTCGCCGCTGGGCACGTTGCGCCAGCCGGTGGGCACCGGCTGCTGGACCCGGGCCGCCGACCGGCGGGCGGCCTGGTCGGCGAGCACCGCGGCGGCGGCGTGCAGCGCGACCACCGCGTCGTCGACCGGCGGGCTGACCAGCTCGGGGTGCCGCCCCAGGTGACCGGTGTCGATCTCCCCGGCCCGGAACTCGGCGTCGCGCAGCACGCCGACCAGTAGGTCCCGGTTGGTGGTGATGCCGTGCACCTGGGTCTCGGCCAGGGCCCGGGCCAGCCGGCGGCAGGCCTCGTCGCGGGTCGCGCCGTGCGCGATGACCTTGGCCAGCATGGAGTCGTAGTGCACGCCGACGACGGAGCCGGCGGCCACCCCGCTGTCCACCCGCACCCCAGGCAGGGCGGGCACGGCGAACCGGTGCACGGTGCCGGTGACCGGCAGGTACCCGGCCGGCACGTCCTCGGCGTTGAGCCGGGCCTCGATCGCGTGCCCGGTGATCCGGGCGCCCCGAACCTCGGGCGGCAGCGGCAGTCCCTCGGCCACGTGCAGCTGCACCCGGACCAGGTCCAGGCCGGTGACCAGCTCCGTGACCGGGTGCTCAACCTGCAGCCGGGTGTTGACCTCGAGGAAGAAGAAATTGCCGTCGGGGGCGAGCACGAACTCCACGGTGCCCGCGCCGACGTAGCCGATCGCCTCGGCCGCGGCGACGGCGGCCTTGCCCAGCTGGGCGCGCAGCGCATCGTCCACCGCCGGGGACGGCGCCTCCTCCAGGACCTTCTGGTACCGGCGCTGGATCGAGCACTCCCGCTCGAACAGGTGAACGACGGTGCCGTGGGTGTCCCCAACGATCTGGACCTCGACGTGTCGGGGCCGCTCCACGTAGCGCTCTAGGAAGACGGTGCCGTCACCGAACGCCGACACCGCCTCCCGCCGGGCGCTGTCCACGGCGGCGGCAAGCTCGTCGGGGCCGGTGACGATGCGCATGCCCCGGCCCCCGCCACCGAACGCGGCCTTGACCAGCACCGGGTAGCCGATCCCCGCCGCCTGGTCAGGCAGCTCGGTGGTGTCCTCGCCGACCACGACGCCGGGCAGCACAGGCACACCGGCGGCGGCCATCAGCTCCTTGGCCGCGGTCTTGGAACCCATCGCGTCGATCGCCTCGGGCGTGGGGCCGACGAAGACCAGGCCAGCGGCGGCGCAGTCCCGGGCGAACCCGGCGTTCTCCGACAGGAACCCGTAGCCGGGGTGCACGGCCTGCGCACCGGTGGCCAGCGCCGCGGCGATGACCAGGTCACCCCGGAGGTAGGTGTCGGTCGGGCTGGCGCCCGGCAGCCGGACCGCCTCGTCCGCGGCGGCCACGAAGGGTGCATCGGCGTCGGGGTCGGCGAAGACGGCGACGGTGACGACGTCCATCTCGCGGGCGGTGCGCATGACCCGCAGCGCGATCTCGCCACGGTTGGCGACCAGCAGCTTGGTGATCGGCAGGGTTGGGGACACAGCACTCACATCCGGAAGACGCCGTAACCGCGGCGCCCCTCGATCGGGCCCGAGTGGGCGGCGGACAGCGCGATGCCGAGCACCGTGCGGGTGTCGCGGGGGTCGAGCAGGCCGTCGTCGTAGAGCCGGGAGGTGACGAAGAAGGCGTGCGACTCGGCCTCGATCTGGGCCTCGATACCGCGCCGACGCTCGTCGTCCGCAGCCTGGTCGAAAGGCCGCCCTGACGCCGCTGCGGACGCTTTGCCGACGATGGACATGACCCCGGCCAGCTGGGTGGCGCCCATGACGGCGAGCTTGGCGCCGGCCCAGGCGAACATTAGCCTGGGGTCGTAGGCCCGCCCGCTCATCCCGTAGTTGCCGGCCCCGAAGGACGCCGCGGTGTTGATCGTGATGTGCGGGACCGTGCTGTTGGTGACGGCATTGATCATCTTCGCGCCGTCCTTGATGATGCCGCCCTGCTCATAGGATTTCCCCACCATGTAGCCGGTGGTGTTCTGCAGGAAGACCAGCGGGGTGTCGACCTGGTTGGCCAGCTGGATGAACTCAGCGGCCTTCTTGGCCTCCTCGCTGAACAGCACGCCGCGGGCGTTGGCCAGCACCCCCACCGGGAAGCCGTGGACCGAGGCGAAGCCGGTGACCAGGCTGGTGCCGTACTCGGGCTTGTACTCACCGAACCGGGAGCCGTCGACGACCCGGGCGAGGACCTCGCGGGGGTCGAAGGGCACCCGGATCTCGGCCGGGGCGATGCCGAGCAGCTCATCGGGGTCGTGCACCGGCTCGTCGGCGGGAAGCGTCGCACCCGGGCCCTGCTTGCGCCAGCTCAGCTCGGACAGGATCCGCCTGCCCAGCCGGATGGCGTCCCGCTCGTCGACGGCGAAGTGGTCGGCCACCCCGGAGACCCGGGCATGCATCGCGGCCCCGCCCAGCTCTTCGTCGTCGGCGTCCTCACCGGTGGCCATCTTGACCAGCGGCGGACCGCCCAGAAACACCTTGGCCTGCTGGTCGACGAGCACCGAGTAGTCGCACATGCCTGGGACGTAGGCACCCCCTGCGGTGGAGTTGCCGAAGACCAGCGCGATGGTCGGGACGCCCATCGCGGACAGCTTGGTGAGGTCGTGGAAGATCTGGCCGGCGTTGACGAAGAGGTCGGCCTGGCTGGGCAGGTCGGCTCCACCGGACTCAACCAGGTTGACCACCGGCAGGCGGTTGCGCCGCGCGATCTCCAGCGCCCGAAGCGTCTTCTTCAGCGAGACCGGGTTCATCGCGCCACCGCGCACGGTCGGGTCGTGCGCGATGAGCACGCACTCCACCCCCGAGACGACGCCGATACCGGAGACGATGCTGGCGCCCACCGTGAACGCGGTACCCCAGGCGGCCAGCGAGGACAGCTCCAGGAAGGCCGCGTCCCGGTCCAGCAGCAGCTCGATCCGCTCGCGGGCCAGCAGCCGGCCGCGGTCTCGGTGCCGGGCGGCGTACCGCTCGCCGCCACCGGCGCGGGCCAGGTCCAGCTGCTCGTCCAGCTGGTCCAGCACGGCCAGGGAGGCTGCCCGGTTGGTGCGGTACTGCTCCCCGCGGGTGTCCAGCGCCGAGGGGAGCACCGTGCCCTCGGTGACACGGGGCTCGATCGAGAACGTCACGCCGTCACCCCGCGGTAGTGGTCGGCCAGCCGCTGGCGCAGCACGTTCTTCTGCACCTTGCCGGTGGAGGTACGCGGCAGGTCGCTCAGCACCACGACGGCCTTAGGGACCTTGTAGCCGTCCAGGTGCGCCCGGACGGCGGTGAGCAGCTCGGTCTCGTCGATGGTCGCGCCGGGCTGGACCACGACCACGGCGGTGATCGCCTCGGTCCAACGCTCGTGCGGCAGCCCCACGGCAACGACCTCCACAATCCGCGGGTCGGCGGCGTAGAGCGCTCGTTCGACCTCGATGGAGGCGACGTTCTCCCCGCCGGTCTTGATCACGTCCTTGGACCGGTCGGTGAACCACAGCACACCGTCGGCGTCGAAGCGGCCGATGTCGCCGGAGTGGAACCAGCCCCCGGCGAACGCGGCCTCGGTCGCGGCCTCGTCGTGCAGGTAACCGGTGAGGGTCTGCGGGCTGCGGTAGACGATCTCACCCTCCTCGCCCGGGCCGACCATCGCGCCGTCTGGGCCCATCAGCGCCACCCGGACGCTCACGGTCGGGGTGCCGACCGCACCGGCGTGGCTCAGCTGGTGCTCGGGTCGGAACAACGTCGTCGTCGGGCTCATCTCGGTCTGCCCGAACAGGAGGAAGAAGTCGCAGCCAAAGATCTCGATCGCCCGGCGCAGCTGCGGTTCGGGCATCGGGGCCATGGCGTAGCAGGCCCGGCGCAGGCTGGACAGGTCCCGACTACCGATGTCGGCCCGCTCCGTGAGCGCGCGGTACATCATCGGCAACCCGAACACCTGGGTGATCCGCTCGGCCTCGATGGCATCCAGCAGCCGGTCGGCGTCGAACCCACGGTGCACGTGCAGCGTGGCGCCGAGGACCACGGCCGGGGTGCAGAAGCAGTTCAGCTGCGCGGTGTGGAACATCGGCATCATCGCCACGAACCGGTCGTCGTCGGTCCAGCGCGCCTCCAGCGCCATCGTCAGCGACTCGACCACGACGGCCAGGTGGTTGCCCACCACGCCCTTGGGCGCCGTGGTCGTGCCCGAGGTGTAGAGGTAGGTCATCGGGGCGCGGTCCCCGACGAGCACCTCGACGGAGCTCGAGTCGTGGGTGGCGAAGGCCTCGATCGTGGTCGTGGCCCGGCCGGCGAGGGTGTCCGGCACCGGGCCGTCGGTGCCCGGGGCGACGACGACGTCGGCGATTCCGTCCTGGCCCTCGAGTGCTTGCCCGACCCAGTCCACGAGCTGGGTCTCGACGACGACGCCACGGACGCCGGCGTGGCCCAACACGAAGGCCGCCTCGTCCGGGCGCCAGCCCAGGTTCAGCGGCACGCAGACAACGCCGGCCTTGGCACAGGCGTAGTAGACGGCCAAAAACTCGGCGCTGTTGCCCGAGGCCAGGGCCAGGGAGTCCCCGGGGACGTAACCGCGGTCGACCAGCGCGTGCGCCAGCCGGTTGGTCCAAACGTCGAGCTGGCGGTAGGTGATCCGCCGCTCACCGTCGACCAGCGCAACCTTCGCCGGCATCCGGTCCGCGGTGCGGGTAAGGGTGTCGCCGACGTTGACCCGGTGGACCAGGTCGTCCTGCAGGGGGGTGACGGGCATAGGAGGCTCCTTCAGTACGAGCGGGGCAGGCCAAGGGTGTGCTGGGCGACGAAATTAAGGACCATCTCCCGGTTGACCGGGGCGATGCGCAGCAACCGGGCCAGCCCCCAGTAGGGGACCAGGCCGTACTCGGTGGACAGCCCGTTCCCGCCATGGGTCTGGATCGCGGCGTCGACGGCGCCCAGCGCCGCCTCGGCGGCGGCGTACTTGGCCATGTTCGAGGCCTCCCCGGCCGGCACGTGGGAGTCGTGCGCCCAGGCGGCCTTGCGGGTCATGAGCGCGGCCAGCTCCGTCTCGATCGCGGCTTTGGCCAGTGGGTGCGAGACACCCTGGTGACTGCCAATCGGGGCTTTCCACACGGTGCGCTGGTTGGCGTAGTCGGCGGCCTTGGCCAGCGCGTGCCGGGCGATGCCCACACAGAGAGCAGCACCGGTGATCCGCTCGGGGTTCAGGCCGTGGAAGACCTGCGCGAAGCCGGCACCGACCTGGCCGACGACCATTTCGGGGCCGACCCGCACATCGTCGAAGAAAAGCGTGAACTGCCGCTCAGGGAGCATCGCGTCCACCGGGAGCGGCTGGGCCACCAACCCGGGAGCGTCGGTGGGCACCAGAAACAACGACATCTGGGCCTTGCCGGTGACTTCGTCGGTGCCGGTGCGGGCCACGACCATCAGCGCCTGGGCCTCGTCGACACCGGAGATGTAGTACTTAGTGCCCGAAATCAGCCAGTCCTCGCCGTCCCGGCGGGCCGCGGTGGCCAGCTGGTGGCTGTTGGAACCGGCACCGGGCTCGGTGATCGCGAAAACCACCTTGCTGGTGCCGTCGGCCATGCCGGGGAGCCAGCGCTGCTTTTGTTCGTCGTCACCGAACCGGGCGATCACCTCGGCGGAGATGCCCGCGGAGACCAAGAGCAACAGCATCGGACAGCCCTGAGCGGCGATCTCCTCGCACACGATGGCCAGCTCGGCCAGGCCACCCCCGCCGCCGCCATACGCCTCGGGCACGTTGATGCCGATGAACCCAGACCGGGCCAAGTCGTTCCACAGCTCGGTGAGCGGCTCGTGCCTGGCGGCCCGCTCCACGTAGTAGGAGCTGCCGTACCGGGCGGCGATCTGCCCCACGGTCTCGCGCAGCGCCTGCAGCTCGGGCTTCTCGGCGAAATCCACGGGGGTACTCCGATTGTGATCGATGGTTCACTAATTCTGTCACCGTAGCGCTCCTTCTGGGGTTGCACCAGCAGATGCGCGTCCAAGTCTCGGGAACACCTTGACGTGCACCCCCGCAGTGGTCGAAGGTTCACTCGCAGCGACGCCGTGCACCGGCGATGTCGGCAGAGGACGAGGAGCACCCGTGGCCATCGACGTGGACAGCCTGTACAACCGCCGAGCTGACGACCGGTGGAACCGGACAAGCGTCGGCGACGTGCTGGAGCGGCTGACCTACAGCCGCCCTGCCCAGGTCGCGATCACCGGCTGGGCCGGTGCATTCGGTGACGCCACGTATGAGCGGCTGACCTACCGCGAGGCGGCCACCGTCGTCGAACAAGTGGCGAACGGCCTGCTCGCCACCGGACTTGCGCGTGGTGACCGGGTGCTGTTGGTCTGTGAGAACTCAGTTGAGGCATACCTGACCAAGCTCGGTGCGGCGCGGGCCGGGCTGGTATCGGTGCCACTGAACCCATCCCTGGCCCCGGACGTGGTGAGCAGGCTCATCGAGCAGGCGCAACCGCGGTTCGCCGTCGTGGACGCCGAGCTGTGGGATCACGTGCAACCCGCGTTCGCCGAGCAAGGGCTGGCACCCGACGTCACCATCACCATCGGCGGCGGGCCGGTCGAGGACAGCGTCACCTTCACCGACTTCGTTGCCGCCCAGTCGACGACCGACGCCGGGGCGACCGTCCACGGGGACGACATCTGGGAGATCCTGTTTACCTCTGGGACCACCGCTCTACCCAAGGGCGTGATGCTGTCCCACCACTACGCCCACTTCGGGGCGTACTCGTTCGCGCTGTCGCTCACCCGGGGTCTGGCCGTGGAGGCCGACCTGGTGCAGGTGTGCTTCCTGCCGATCGTCTACCACGTGGCCGACCAGTGTCTGTCGCTGTCGGCGTTCCTGGCCGGCGGGCGACTGGTGATCGGACGCCGTCCGGTGCCGGCGGAGATGGCCGCGGCCGTCCAGCAGGAGTCGGCCACCTCGATCTGGGGCGGGTCACCCCAGCTGGTGAAGGCGTTCGCGGCCGAGCTCGCAGCCCTGGTCGGGTCCGGGCCCCGGAGCTCGCTGCGCATGGTGGTCTACGGCTGGGGCGCCGTGGAAGCCGCCGCGCGGACCTCCCTGCAGAGCAGCTGCGGGGACCAGCTGACCCTGATGGGCATCTTCGGGCAGACCGAGGCAATCAGTTGCCACCGGTTCTGGCCGGCGACCGAAGAGACCAAAGTCGCGGCGGCCGGGACCTCGCTGAACTACGTCGGCATCCCCAGCCCGTTGCTGTCCTCAATCGTGATGGACGTCGACGGCAGTTCGCTCATGGACTCCCCCGGGGTGCCCGGCGAGGCTGTCTACCGCTCACCGGCCGTCACCGCCGGCTACTACCGGGACCGGGCGGCCACCGAGGAGGCGCTCCGACACGGCTGGTTCCACTCCGGCGACAGTTGCATCGTCGACGAGGACGGGCTCCGGGTAATGGTCGACCGGTACAAGGACATCATCAAGAGCGGTGGGGAGAACGTGTCCAGCCTGCGTGTCGAGGCCCTGCTGCACGAACACCCGCAGGTTCACAAGGCCGCCGTCGTCGGTCTGCGACACGACCGGTGGGGTGAGGCCGTGACAGCGGTCGTCGTCCGGGCATCGGACGCGACAGTGACCGAGGTGGAGCTAATGGACTGGTGCCGCACCCGGTTAGCCGGCTTCGAAACCCCCAAGGCGGTGCTGTTCACCGACGCGCTGCCCGAGACGGTGGGCGGCAAGGTGCTCAAGTACAAGTTGCGTCAGGCGATGGCCGGATACTTCGCCGAGTCTGCGGCGGATCCCCCCGTTCACCACAGGTGAGCGGCGCGATCTCACTGTCGCGATCCGGTCTGGACGATGGGCGGGGGCGGGGAAGAACCGGGTGGCTGCCACGTCCGGCACCGGCACCGAAGCCAAAGATCAAGATCTTCTTTGGCACGTAACCGCGCCGCGCGTCGGCCCGTCCCAGCGCGAACACCGTCCGACGCACTCCTCGGCCTGCCCGATCGACCAACCATCGGGTGCCCGCTGTTCGGCGGTGCCGTGATGCAAAGCAGCCGGGGTGTAGAGCCCAAGGCCGGCGGCGCTGTCGAGCAAGTTCCTGGCCCTGGCCGCCCTGCTGCTGCAGTTCACTATCAACGGCGTCATCGCCACCGACTACGCGTTCACCGGGGGTCCGCACCGCCGACGTCGCGACCGCGTTCGAAAGCTACAACTTCGCGCCCACCACCGAGCTGACGGGCAAGCTCCTAGCCACCTACGCCTATCCTCGGGTATCGGACTCTCACAAACACTGGCACCACCTACAGGGACCCAGTCACCTCCTCAGCGCCACAACCGGTCCATCTGTGTATGACTATGGTTTTCCATGAAGTGAACTGTTGATAGGTCAGGTCCCCGAACCCCGAGGGCACGGGCTGCGGTTCAGACGGTGGCTACTCGAAGCCGCTACGACGTGAAGCGTTGTTCCAGCTCGCGCATCTCGGAAACGCCGATCAGGTCGAGGAAGCCGTCGAAGGATTGAATCGGCGGGGTGTGTTCGGTCGAGGTCCCCGTGCGGCTGATGGTATCCAGTACGCCGCGCATCGCTGCGGTGGCCGCCAAGAGGGTGCTGACTGGGAAAATGACGAGGCGGAAGCCCAGCTGCTGGAGCCGCTTCAGCGATAGCGGTGGTGTCTTTCCCCCTTCTACCCAGTTGAACAGCAGAGGGTGACCGGCGAGCTCGGCGGCGACCGTCTCGATGTCCTCGGTGGTGCGGGGCGCCTCGACGAAGAGTACGTCGGCGCCCGCGTCCCGGAAGCGCTTTGCGCGCTGGATCGCAGCCGCGATGCCCTGCGTCTCAGCGGCATCGGTTCGCGCGATGATCACAAGGTCCGGGTCGTGCCGCGCGGCAGCAGCGGCGGCAATCTTCGCGCACATGCCCTCGACGCTGACCACCGTTTTTCCACTCATGTGCCCGCAACGCTTGGGAGCCACCTGATCTTCGAGCTGCAAGGCCGCGACGCCGGCTTGTTCGTACTCGCGCACGGTGCGAATGACGTTCACGGG
>JAABUM010002319.1_pt1 | contig 25820 bp, 23 predicted proteins | sample 5559161 | NCBI WGS metagenome assembly JAABUM01 (sample SAMN10711868, study PRJNA513369) | rock metagenome | isolation source: Antarctica rocks | place: Antarctica: Victoria Land, Siegfried Peak nord
GGCTGCCACGGCGCGGTGACGGTGTTCGTCGACTGCGCCACGACCGCGGCGGCCTGCTTGGTCCCCGGCTGGGGGGTCGACGTCCATACCTGTTGGGTGGCGGCACCCATCCGGTACGCGGTCGCCCTATAGGTGTGGGCGGTGGTGGAGACGAACAATTGCACCCTCTGCCCCGCGGTGATGCTGGTGTGGTCGGCGAAGCCCTCGATGTCACCCGGCTTACCGGGATGGGTGATCCGCCACAGGGCCGGTGTCCCCACTGCAGGCGGCGCCGGAGTAGCCACACTGCTGGGCGGTGTTGGCGCCGGTGTCGTCACCGGCGTCTTCGCCGGTGCCGCGCACGAGACGGCGAGGACCAGCAGGACGCAGAGGGACCCCACCGGGCCAAGCGCTCGGCACGGCATCACCACCCCAGCAGTGTGCACCCTCGCCCGGATCTTTCCGGCAACGCAACGCACCCGCACCACATGGGTGGCACCTCCGAACGCGACGGCCACATCCCCACCCCGGACGTCGGGCCGCCTGGCCCGGTGTGTGCACGATAACGGTCATTATCGTGCACTTCCGGTCGGTGCTCGGCGGTAGGCTCAGATCACCCATTAGGGAGGGAATACCACGATGATCGACGCCGACCTTGACGCGTCCGCGGTGTACGAAGTCCAAGCACCGAACTTCACCGACGCGCACCCGCACAGCGACAGCGAGCTCGCCCGGATCGTGGCCAGCAACAGCCCCTGGAGGGTCGCGCACAGCGATCATCTCGTCGACGCGCAGAAGCGCGTCATTACCGACACGCTCACCGCGGCCGGGCAGGCGATGGCCACGCTCGGGTGGTTTCACAAGTTCAGCGGGTTCACGCACATCAACTGGGCAGGAATGCCGCACGACTCCGAGGAGCGCGCCGAGCAGATCCGGGCCGCAGCCGTGGGGCAGGAGGCGTCGTGAGCTTCTCCCCGTGCCGGTACGCCCGGCGGTGGCCCGACCTGTGGGCCCGGTTGCCCGATGACCGGGCCCGCCAATCGCTGTCGGATGCGTTGGCCAACGGCCGCCTGGAAGGTATGGAGCCCACCGAGGCCGACGTGCAGCTGCTCGTCGCCCGGGCGCGCAGCGAGCTGACCGACGCCGAATTCGCAGCCCGCGTGCTGATGCTCGCCGGGCAGGAAGCCGCCCACGAGGCCGCCGCCGGTTGATGGCCCGGCATTACGAGTGGGAGGACTATTTCTGGCCGGGCACCACGGTGTTGGCCAACAAGTTGGGTGTTACCGATGCCGGCGGGCTGCGCCGGGTGGAGTACCTGTACGCGGCGCAGCGCCAGCAGGAAATTACCGACGGCCACGTCGCGGTCCCGGACACGTTCGACGCGGAGCACCTCAAGGCGGTGCATGCGCACCTGTTCGGTGACGTGTACGAGTGGGCGGGGCAGTGGCGCACGGTGAACATGTCCAAGAACTCCTCGACGTTCGCCGATTACCGCGGCGAGCTGGAGATGCGTCTCGGGGAGGGTGCGAAGGTCGCCGCGGTCACGGACTGGGCGCACGTGGACCGGGAAGGCTTTGCGCAGGCGATGGGCGCGTTCTACGCCGAGGTCAACCACGCCCACCCGTTCCGGGAGGGCAACGGCCGCGCCACCAAACTCGTCCTCACCCAGCTGGCGGAGCGCAGCCCGTATCGGTTGGACTTCGACCGGATCAGCGGGTCGGAGTGGAACCAGGCCGCGGAACGCAGCAGCCCCCGCTACCCGGGTTGGCCCCCCGAACCCGCGTCGCTGGTGCCAATCTTCCGGGGCATGACTCTCGACCGCAACCCCGCACCGGCGCCCAAACAGGGTGCGGGGTCGGAGGCGGCGCGCATCGCCGGGCTGTCCCATCCCCGCAGCATCACCGAGCAGCTCGCGAACCGCCGCGACCCGGGCAGGAACACCCCGGCACCGGGCCCGCGGTACGGCCGCGGTCCGCACCGTGAGGCCGAGCGTGGTGGTGGGTATGAGCGCTGAGCTCCTCGCACCGCCGGTGCTCGGCGCCGCCGACCCGATGCCCGCGGTCGAGGTGAGGACCCGGCGAGTGGGGGTGGCGGAGGTGACCGCGGCGTGGTTGGCGGCACGGCGTTCCCCCCATACCCGCCGCGCTTACCACGGCGATCTGGCGGCGTGGTCCCGGTGGTGCGCGGTGCACCACCTGGACCCGTTGGCGGTGCGGCGCCGGCATGTGCAGGTGTGGGGGGCCCAGCTGAGTGCGCAGGGGATGGCGCCGGCGTCGGTGGCGCGGCGTCTCGCGGCGGTCTCGGCGTGGTACCGGGTGCTGGCGGGGGAGGACCTGATCGACCTGGTGCCGACCGTGGACCTTGGCCGCCCGGTGGTCAACGTCGACGACTCCGCGGTGCTCGGCATGGACCAGGCCGCGGCCGCACAGTTGTTGCGGACCGCTCAGGCGGATGGTCCCCGCTCGCATGCCTTGGTGGCGTTGCTGTTGCTGCGGGCGCTGCGGATCAGCGAGGCCCTGGCCCTGGACGCGCCCGACGTGAGCGACACGCTGCGCGGGCATCGCATCGCCCGGGTAGCCGGCAAGGGCGGTCGCACCCGGGTGGCGGCCATGCCCCCGGCGGTCACCCGGGCGGTGGACACCTTGCTCGACGGGCGCACCGAAGGGCCTGTGTTTCGCACCCGAACGGGGGCGCGGTGGCAACCCTCCGGGGCCTACCGGGTGGTGCGCCGCCTGGCCCGCGACGCCGCGGTGCCGAACTTCGCCCGGGTGCATCCGCACGCCCTGCGGCACACCGCGGTCACCCTCGCCCTGGACTCCGGCGCGAACTTGGTCGATGTGCAGGACATGGCCGGGCACTCCGACCCCCGCACCACCCGGCGTTACGACCGCGCCCGGGGCCGCCTGGACCGTGACCCTTCCTCAACTGGCGATCGCGCCGACGGGGCAGTACGCGGGCTCCGTCCGGGTCTACGCCGCCGGGCGGCGGATCGGCTCGATCCCGGCGTCGATGCTGGAACAATTCCGCCCTATCGTCGCGGAGCTGACCGCTGCCGGACAGCCAGCCACATGCCGGGCGATCGTCGATCCGGGCAGCACGATTACAGGCATCGGACTGCTCGCGCCGTCGAAGCCCAAAGTGGCCACCGCCAGCGAGCCATTCCTGCCGCAACTGTGTGGGCTCACCGTGGACGTGCCGACCGAGACCGCCGAAAGGCTAGACGCGGCGCTGCCCAGCCGTGCCAAAAATTACATTCGCCGATGTTCTGGTGAACTCGACTGCGCGTCCCTGACGCTGGTACTCGACGGCGAACACCTTGGCCCGGTCGCCGTAGACGACACCGAGGCGCTCGCCGTGGTGCGGCACGTTGCCGGACTCGGGATGCCGCTGACCTGCGGGGTACGGGTGATCCGCGCGCCCGAGCGCAAACTGCGCGTGGTGGCGGACCTCCCGGTCCCGTCAATCGGTTCGTCGGATCGAGCCGGCCTGTCGTTCGACCTGATTTGACGTCGCGAGTGCGGTACCCCTCGCCAACCGTTCGTTCGCGGTGGTGGTCTAACTGGTGCCGCGTGCGTGGCCGCCTCTCGGCGAATACGGGGTACGCATTCGACGGCGGTGATCGCGTCGGCGGAAATGGTCTCCGACCAGCCACCGGTCTACGGCATGTCAGCCGGTCCGAGATAGGCAGGTGGTAGCCCGATCTCGGATCGCTACCATCATCGCTTGATCAGCCGCTCCACCGTGGCGGCGTGCGTGCCGATGGTAAACAGCTGCAGGTTGAGCACCGGCAAACCGCGAAGAGAGCCTGTACGCGATCATGAAAGACGAAGGCAAAATGACGCGCTGACAGCTGGGCGTCCTGGACGGCCTGCTGCAACTTGTCACTCCCGAGAGCTTTTCCCCCGTTGTGATCCGAGCGCGGTAGGAGCCTCAGCGGGCGGCCTCGCGCAGCGACCGGTACATGAGGCGGGCGTCCCCGAGGCGGTGCCGCAGTGTGTCCTCGAGCCCGGATATGGGGACGAGGTTTTGCGGCGCCCGCGAATCTTTGTACGCCACCGACGCGTACCGGCACAGCACGCTCTGGCTTAAGGCGGCAAGCGCCGTGACCTGGGTCAACGATAGGTCGGTCGCCGCTTCGCATCGGACCACACCGGCCCACGGCGCGCCTGGTGCGTCTGGGGTCGAGGGCAGCCGCAGATACCAGGCGTACCGCTCCCAACTGGTGCCCATCAGGAACACCGGTGTCCGCTGTCCCGGCATCAGTGCGGCAACGACGCCGTTCAACGCGACCGGGAGGTAACCGGCGCGGTGCGTCTTGATGAACCCGAGCGCGCGCGGCAGATGAGACCGGTTCTGGAGCGGCCCGTCGATGACGAGCAGATCGTCCTCAGCCCTCCCGTGACCCAACGCTGACGCGCTGTGTTCGCTTGCGCCGGGCAGCGTGGCGCGGGCCGCGACAGCGGTGATGCCCTCGATTTCGGCGAGCGCCTGCTGAAGCGCGTTCGAGAGGATCATCGTCAGCGGGACGGTGTTGCTCTCGACCGTGTGCCGGGCGCGGTACACGCCGCCGCGGGTCGCGATGTCCAGTGCGTGCGGCGCGATCGTGAACAGGCCGCGCCTGATCTCCGCGGCCAAGATATGCGCCTGCCGGCTCCCGTGCGACCCGCAGCAGCACACGACACCCGCTGCGTAGGACGCGCACACCGCCATCGACGCCGTGCCGGGTACGACTCCCGTGGCCGGGTCGGCCGGGTCATCGATCCAGACGCGGGCATCGACCCGCCGAACACCGTCGACGAATAGGACCGCGGACGGGTCGGGGACGTCGTCCCGCGCGCCGATGGGCGCCCACTGGTCAGCGGGCACCTCGACGTCGGTGTCGACCCTCGTGATCGAGGACGGCAGATCTTCCTCGGAGATGTTCAGGGCGCTGCCGTAGCTGACGTCCCACGCATCGACAGAGAACCGCATCGACGGCGCAGCGGGCCTGCCGACGTGGGGTCCACCGGGGGACTGCGCCTGGCCCGCGGGGGTCGTCACGCGTTGACCCGCGTGATGGTCGAGCTGGACCCGGCCCGGGTCACTTCGAACCGGACCGGTATCTGCGCGGCGAGCGCCGCCACGTGCGTGACGACGCCAACCATCCGCTCACCTGAAGAAGCCAAGGTTTCGAGCGTCCCTGCGACAACGTCCAGGGACGTTTCGTCAAGCGTGCCGAACCCCTCGTCGAGGAAGATCGACTCGAGCTTTGCCGCACCTGACGCGGCGAGGGTCGCGACCTGCCGGCTCAGTGCCAACGCCAGCGCGAGCGACGCCTGAAACGTTTCGCCGCCGGAAAGGGTCCGGACCGGCCGGAACGAGTCGGCGTCGTTGTGGTCGATCACCTCGAGGTCTTTGGTCGTGGAGCGCAGCTCGAACTGGCCCGATGACATCTCGAACAAGATGTCGGACACGTCATGAACCAGAGAGGAGAGCGCGGACTCGAACAGCCACGCGCGGAACCCGTCCGAGCGCAATAGGTTGGCCAGGGTGCTGGCTACCTGCGCTCGTTCGTCCGCGGCCGCGTGCCGGTCCTCGAGACGTGCGCGTTCATCCAGGCGCGCGACAGCGTGCGTTGCCTCGGCGCGGGCGGTCGCGGCAGCGCCCGCAACGCTTGCCGCGGCGGCGCTGCGCAGCGTTCCGGGTGCCGCGTCGATCGGCGGTGCGGGCAGCCCATTGGCAGCGAACGCGTCAGAGATGGCTGCGGCAGTGGCGCTGTAGGCGGAGGCAGCCGCCAAGTCAGCTTTCTGCGCTTGAGCAATGCTGCGCGTGAGTGCGTGCGCTGTGTTAGCGGCCCACTGCGCGAGCGTGTTCCATGCAGCGGCCAGCCCTCCGCCGCTCACTGACGGGGCGCCGTAGCGGGTCAGCGGGTCACGCACGACCGCGAGCTGCTCGCGACTCTGTGTCACCGCGCCCATGACGTCGTCCAGGGACGCGCTGGCGCTCTTCTCCTTCTGGCGGGCGGCATCACGGGTGGCGCGAGCCTGCGCCGCAGATGCCTCGCGGGTGCCGAGTTCGGTGAGCAGGCTTGCGACTGTGCCCGCGTCGGGCTCGTCCGCCAACGCGGAGCGCAGTCGTTCATGCCGGGTGGCCGTGTCGTCGCGCGCGCCGGCGGTCCGGGCCATGGCCTGCGCCGCGCGGCTTTCGTCTGCTCGCAGCTGCGTGAGCGCTTCCGCTGCGTCCGTGTGCCGCTTCTGCGCCTGCGCCGCAGCTTCTTGGGCCGTGGATTGATTCGCCTTAAGCGTGCCGAGCCGCGTGACGTGGGCTGCGCGCTCCTGCTTGGCCCAGCCGGTCAGCGAGGCCCAGGCGTCGCCGAGCTCGGAGGGGTCGATCGGGGGCGCACCGAGCGTGTGGACCGTGTCCCGGGCAGCGTTCAGAGCGGTGACCGCGCGTCGCTTTGCGTCGTCGACCGCCCGAGTGTTTTGGTCCAGGTCGCGGCGGGCGGCCGTGGCCGCGGTGCGGCGTGTGTCGGCGGCAGCGAGAGCCTCGGCCAGCGTGCGGCGTCCCTGGGCTGCAGCGCTCAACGCGCTGTGCGCCACGTCGGCATCGTCCGCGGCCTGGGACAGGACTGCGTCCGGCGTGCCGGGGACGATCGGATCGTCGATCGGTGCGAACGCGGTCACGCGGTCGCTGTCAGCTACTGCGTCGAGTGTGGCGCGGACTGCGTTGAGCTCGTTGCGGGCCGTCTCAGCGTGTGCGAGGTGCGCAGCCCGCGTCGCGCCAGCCTCTCGGACCTCACCATCGCGCTCGGTCTTGTCGCGTTCAGCTACGGCGACCGCCTCCTGTGCGGCGGAGAGCGCGGCCGTGAGCGCTGCGACGTCGCTGTCCGCGGCACTGTCGGGGACGGTGGCGACTGTCTGTTCGCAGACCGGGCACGTCCCGCCCGAATGCAGGTGCGCCCGCAGCGCGCCAGCCTGGTCGTCTCTCTGCGCTTGCTCGAGGTCCGCGGCAGCTTGCTGCGCTGCCTTGCGGGCGGCCGTCAGCGAGGCAGCGGAATCAGCGGCTGCAGCAACAGCTGCGGCGCGTTTGGTTGCAGCGGCGAGGTCTTCGCGCAGATTGCGCGTCAGCGTGTTCGCCGCGCGCAGCCCGGCGTCCAACGTGTCGGCGCCGACGAACGCCTCCAGAGCTGCCCGTGCCTGGTCGCAGCTCTGGTCGGCTTGATCGGCTTCGAGTTCGGCTGCTGCCCGGCGTCGAGCCAGATCGGCGAGGGTGTCGGCGAGCTCGGCGATCCCGTGGGGAGTGGACACGGCGCCGAGAGTGTTCGCCTGCTGTTCGCAATCGATGGCGGCGGTGGCAGCGTCGACGGCTGCGATCCGGGCAGCGTCAGCCACTTGGCGAAGCGATTCGGCGCCTCGCTCCGCTTCCTCGGTCGCAACTCGAGCCTGCTCGAGCTTTGTTGCTGCGGCAGCTGCCGCCTCAGCGAACTTGGGCAGGTCCACGGCGGCGGCGGCGAGCTCTTCCCACTGCCGTTTGAGGGTCTGCAACTCGAACCGGGGCCGGAACGCGGTGACCGCGTCTGCCGCGGCGCTGTCTGCTTCTTCGGCTGCGGCGAGCTCGGCGCGGGCGGTGGCCTGGGCCCGGATCGCGTCGGTGTTTTTCGCGTCGAGGTTAGCCACGTCGGCCGGCACCGTTACTGAGGCCAACGCGCTCTGCTGAGCTTCGAGCTCGCGCGTCACAGTCGCAGCCGTGGCGACCGCGTCCGCGGCGACATCCAACGCGGGCAAGGAGACATCTGCCAGGGCCGTTTGAAGTTCGGCGAGCTGTTCGGCGGCCGCGGTTCGCTCGGCTGCGTACTCGGCAGTCGCGTCTGCGTACCCGGCCAGGGTGGTCTCCAGCCCGTTGGCCTCCGTGCGATGGTCCCGTGCCTGGACGCCCGCGCGCTGGTGTAGCTCGTCGTAGAACTGGTAGCCGAGCAGGCTCGACAGGATGTCTTGCCGTTCGCTCGCCTTGGCGTGCAGAAATTCTGCGAACCTGCCCTGGGGCAGGGCGACGCACGTGGTGAAGTGCTGATACGTCAGCCCGAGGAGTCGTGCGATTGTGGGAGTCACCTCGGTGTCCGCTGCCAGCAGGTCGGTGTCGCCGTCGAAGTCGTCCGGGTCGTGAAGCCGTTCCAGACGCGATGCGTGCATCGTGACCTGCGGGTTCTTTCCGCCGCCGCGGCGCGCCTCGCGGGCCGCGGCGTACCGCACACCGTCAGCGTCAAAGATGAGCCGGACAACCGCACGCGACGCGGTCGGCGCGAGGGCGGGGGAGATCATCCGCTTGTCGTTCCAGCGGGGCACACTGCCGTAGAGCGCGAACGTAATCCCGTCGAGGACGGTCGACTTCCCCGCGCCGGTCGCGCCGACGAGGGCGAAGTAGTCCGCGTCGGTGAAGTCGATGACCGCGCGGGTGCGGAAGGTGGCGAACCCGTCAAGGACCAGCTGCACGGGCCGCATCAGGCACCCGCCCCGGACGGCGCCGGTGCAGGCGCGGCGGTTGCGGCGTCTGGTGGTGCGTCGGTGGTGAGCTCGTCGTGGAGCTGACCGAAAAGCGCCTGGATGCGGGCGTCATTGACGCCCCGTTCGGCGCAGTACTCAGCGAACAGTTCGCCGGGCGTGCGGTTGGCCCGGGACGCTGCCCGGCTTGTGGCACCGGTGGCGAACTGCGGGTCGATGCGGATCTCGAGTGCGTTCGGGAGCACCTCGAGGACGTCGTCGCGGATCCCGGCGCGGGTCGGCTCGGTCAGGTAGACGCGCAGATGGGCGTCACCGAACTCGGCGACCCGTTCGGCAAGTTCGGCCACCGTTCCGCGCACCGTCCGCAGTCGGCGACCCGCCTCGAGCGGCAGGTCAGTGGTCCGGGCTGGTGTCGTCGGGGCGGCTTCGACCAGGACGACGACTGGGTGGTTGTCCTCTTCGCCGAAATCGACGCAGATCGGTGAGCCGCTGTAGTTGACCGGGCAACCCGCCGGCAAGCTCTGGCGGCGGTGCAGATGGCCGAGCGCGACGTAGTGCGGGTCCGTCCCGAACGCCGCAGCCGGCACCCAGTATTCGAAGATGGTCTGCGCGGCTCGCTCGCCACCGCCGGTTAGGCCGCCGGACACAGTCAGGTGCGCCATGACGACGTTCACCGCGCCGGGCGTGAATCCGGTCTTCAGGTGCGTGATTAGCTCACGGATCTGCTGGTCGTAGTTGCCCGCGGATTCCGCTGGCGTCTGGGTGAGCATCTCCGATGCGCGGATGGCCCACCGCTGCGACAGGAATGGCAGCACTGCAACGTTAAGCGCTTCGCCGGTGCTGCGCGCGGTGATCGTCACGACGCCGCCGTTGCTCGCAGCTCGCGGGGCCCCAACCAGGGTGATGCCGGCGTGGCCGGCGAGCGCCCGGTACGCGTCGATTCCGCCGGCCGAGTCATGGTTCCCGGCCATCGCGACCACATGGGTGCCGGTCGCTGCGAGCGCTAGCAACGTCTTCATCAGGACGCGTTGCGCGTCAGCGCTGGGCATGGCCGCGTCGTAGAGATCTCCGGCGATGAGGACGGCGTCGACCTCGTGCTCGGCAGCGAGCACGACGATCTCATCGAGCACGGCTTCTTGCTCATCCAGGCGGCTGCGCCCCTTGAGCGTCTTGCCGATGTGCCAGTCGGACGTGTGGAGAAACTTCACGGTTGTTGCTCCGGTTACAGGTCAGATGGGTGCGTTCGGGATGGCGGGACGTCCCGCCGTTTAGGGGCCGGACGGGGGCGGCTCTAGAAAGGGGGAGGGTCGTCATCGGCCGCGAACGGAACCCGCGACAGCATCGCCCCGGGCGGGGGCCCGGACTGGCCGGTGCCGTTAGGGCTGTCCTGGTCGACCTCGCCCAGGCGGGTCGCCCATGCAGGGAACGGAAAGTTCACCGCGAGCGGCACTGGGATCTCGGGCTGCGCGATGAACATCGTCCCGGGTTTCGCGATCGTGGCGCGCTGACGCTGGCCCGTGGGAAGAAACCCGTACTCGGGTCTCGACGCCTCAGCTGCGTCCAGGCGTCCGACGACCCTGATGGACGAGTTCGCGATGATGCGCCGTTCGACTTCGCTGGCGGTTTGCTGCGCCCCGATGAGGATGATCCCGAGCGATCGGCCTCGCTCGGCAATGTCGAGCAGCACGTCCTTGATCGGGCTCGCTCCTTCACGGGGCGCGTATTTGTTCAGCTCGTCGATCATCGTGAACAGCAGACACCCGGGTCCGGCTTGTTCTTTGCGTGTCGCTTCTGCTGCGAGGACGACACCGACGACGAACCGCTGCGCGCGCTCGGGCAGGTTGTGCAGGTCTACGACGGTGACTTGCTGCCCGTCGGTAGTGATTTCGCGCCCGCGTACCGTGCCGGAGATACCGGAGGTTCCTGACGGGTCGGGCAGGTCGCCGCGGATCAAATCTGTCAGGGCTCGCTGGCTGGACCGCAGACGGCGCAGGAACGCGTTAATCGTCCCGGCTCCCATCGCGTTGCCTGCCCAAGTGAACATCGTCGCGTCGTCGGTGAGTAGGTCGCTGAGCCGGTCGACCAGCTCGCCGTACGTGCGGCACGTGACTCCGTCGATGACCACGGCGCCGTCCTCGCCGGCCGGGTGCGCTTCCCGGACGAGGCGGCTGGTCACGTTGTGCACGACCATCGTGTACTGCTGCCGGTCGTCTTCGGCGTCTGCGAACACGTAGGGGAGCAGCTGGCGGGAGCAGAACTCTTCCAGGGTCCACCAGAACGCGGTCACGCCGCTGGTGCGGCCAGTGACGTTCGGCCGCCCGATTTTGTCTCCGGGCATCGGCGGGGAGTAGAACGCGGTCGAAGTGAACGGCGCGGCCGGCAGCCCGAGCCGCGCATAGTCCAGACGCAGCGCGTCAGCGTCCGGTCCGGCGAGCCGCTTGTTGCGCCGGTCGAGGAACAAGAGGTCTTCGCCCTTGACCGAGAAGATGAGGGCCTTCGAGTTGTGCGATTCGCGCATCGCTTCCCCGTTGAACATGGCGTGGAGCAGGAACAACGCGAAGGACGTTTTGGTCGCGACACCGGAGATGCCGCTGATAGACACGTGCGCCCCGCGGGTCCCGTCGACGAAGTCCATGTTGACGAAGATCGTTTCGCCGTCACGGCCGGAACCGACCGGAATCTTGCGGTCCATCCGGTCGAAGTACAGCGCCTGGTCGCGTTCGTCGCCGGTCGCGCGCCGCACATGCTCCCCGGGGCGCGGCGGGACGTAGAATTCCGGTTCGACGCGGGTCGTCGTGACTTCAGCGACCTCTTGGACTGCGCCGGGCATGACTCCCTCGGAGACTAAGAAGACGTCACTTCCGAAGCTGACGCCCTCGTGCCGGGCGCGCACCTCGGTCACGAGGCCTGACGTGGTGACCAAGCCACGTCCCGGGACGTCGCGTGCGGTGACCACGACGTCGTCGAGCTGGAGATACGAGCCGTCCTGAACCGCGACGTGCCACAGCAGCGGGGTCGAGTCCTGCAGGCCCTGGACCCGACCAACGACGCTTTCGGCCTGACCAGTCCGCTCAGTAAGTCCCGCTGGTAGTTCGTTCGAGTCCGTGCCCAAAACGTTGGAGGTCGGCAGTGATTCCATCCACATTCCCTTCATGCCGGAAACAGCGTGCGGCGATCTCCCAGTTGAGGCAGTTCGTCACGCCGGTTTCGACGCGGGGTTCACGTTAGGCGGCTCGTCTGACAGTTCGGTGCCGGGTTGGCGACTCGGCGGAACGTTCCGACGGCGCGCCCGTCTGGCGTCGCCGGAGCGTTCGCATCGATCAGCACGGCTAGTTCGCGATTGGTACGGCGCGTCGGACGTGCTGTTTCCGGACCATGACATCCTCAACCTGTATGACGCCGCGCCAGGGAAATGACGACCGCGGTGCGGACGACGAGGCGCGAGTAGCCTGCGCGGCGTGTCATCCCCACCAGTCCGGGGGAACGGGGTTGCACGCCAGGGGTGGCGGGGTCCCGCCGTGGCGTTCGGGCCGGCAGAGGTGGAACGGGCCGTCTTCACCGTTCATCAGCACCACGAGCTGGGCGTCGCAGTGGATGGTCCACCAGCTGCTCATCGCCGAACCGCCGTCAAGGCGGGCGAACTCCCACGCTTCCCACAGCGCCATCAGACGGGCCACGGCCTCGGCGTGGCGCCACCACTCCGGGCACCACACCAAGCCGCGGCCCTGCCCCACCTGGCGGCGGGCGATGATCGGCCCGAGGAACTCGATGACGAACGCCTCCAACGTGGGGTAGCGAGGCTCCTGCGGCTCCTCGGCCGTCTCCGTCTCGCCGCTGCCACGGTCGGGTTCGGCTAGTGCGGCTTCCAGCGCTGCCTGGGTGGCGGCGCGGATTTCGTGGCGTATGCGGACACGCCAGGTGAGGGGCTCGTCCGGGCCGGCATCCCACTCGGCCGGGCGTTCGCCGGTCTCCCCGTGAGCTAGTGCTTGCTCCAGGGCGGTGCGGGCCTCGGTGTCGAAGACCTTGCGCAGCGCCCGGTCGGCGGCACCTGCTGCCGCGGCCGCGGTGGGGTCCGCGGCAGCGGTGTTCGGCGCTGTGCTCACGGGGTCATCCGCTGATCAGCGGGTTCGCCCGGTGCGGCCGGGCTGGCACACCCCCGGCTGCGGCGCTGGCCTTGGCCGGCGCTTCGTCGTCGCTGGCCGTAGCCCATTCGGCTTCGCCCTGCTCGCGGGCAGCGGTCCGCGCGGCCGGTTCCCACCGGGACAGGGAGGCGCGGACGGCGTCGGCGTGGGGGCTGTTCATCCAGGGCAGCGTGCGCACCAGCGTGGCTTTGTTCCCCGAGGACAGCAGCAGTCCGCGGCCGCGGGGTAGGGCCATCAGCTCGTCGACGCTGAGGATCGGTTCCCGGCTCCATGTCTGTGACCGGCTGGATCCGCCGCGCCCGTTGCTGTGTGCCCACCGGGACACGTCGCGGTCCCCGATCAAGGTGGACAGCTCCCGCAGCCACCGCTCATCCCGGACACCGCCGGCGTAGAGGGACACGTTGGCGGCGGTCCAGAGTTTGCGCATTCCCCGCTCGCCCCAGACCTCCTCGCCCTGCACGGCCGACTGTAGGAAGGTTGTCACAATGATGCCGCGGGACCCGAAGTGCGAGTACAGGTTGGGGAGCTCGGAGAGTCGGCACACGTTGGCCGCCTCATCGAGGACGACCGTCAGCGGCACGTCCAGGCGACGGCCGGGCATCGTTGCCCCGCGTCGGGACGCGGCCTCGAACACCTGCCCCATCAACGCGGTGGTCAGCGCGGCCGCCGACTCCGGGCCTTCCATCGACATGGCGTACAAGGTGTCCGTGCTGGCCGCGAAGTCCCCGGGAAAGAACTCGGGCAGCTCGTGGGTGCGCCGCGCCCGGCAGAAGGACACGACCACCCCGGCCTCAACGGTGAAGACCACCCGCGCCGGAGGGGTCACCCACGCAGCGTAGGAGGGTTCGTCGAGGACCTCCAGGAAACGCCGGGCGCCGTCGTAGAGGCCGTCCTTCTGCTTCGACGTCAAGTTGGACGTGGACCGCACCCGCGCCCCCGCGGCGGTGTTGCCGTGGGCTTCCAGCAGCAGGGCTGGGGTGAGGTCGGTGTCCTCATACAGCCACTCCAACACGTGCAGCATGTCGCCCCCGCCCAACGCTGCGGCCAGCAGGAATGTGGACAGCAGCCCTTGGGCGCCGCCGTCGAAGTAGGCGTCGGTGCGGGCATCGGCCGAGCGGGAGGTGGCCACGAAATGTTGCGCCAACGCCCGGGCCGGGGCGATCGAGGTCACCGGGGTCAGCGGGTTCCACCACCAATTGGCCTGCCGTGTGGTGTCGGCGACCCCTTGGGGGTCGAAGGACCAGATGGTGCCGATCTTCGAACGAGGCCCGCGGGTCGCGTCGTGCAGGTCGGGTTTGTTGGACGTGGCCGCGACCGCACCGGGGGCGGCCATGATCGCCGGGATACCCACCGAGGTGGACTTGCCGGTACGGGGACCGGCGATGACCACCGCCACGTCTTCCCAGCCCTGGCGGATGGTCACCCCACCAGGAACCGTTTTCCCGATCGGCAACCCGTGGGCGTCGGGGTCGGCCAGGTCCGCGCCCGGCCGCAGCCGGGCGGCGGTGCGGGCCGCGTCGGTGGGGGTAATGCCTGCGAGCTGCCCGATCGGGGCCATCCGCCGGGCCAGCGGGTCCACCCGGGTGCGTCGCCCGGACCCCGAGCGCCACACCAGTACACCGGCACCGACCGCCACTAGCAGCAGGACGGGCACTCCGATGACCAGGACGGTGGCTTTCCCGCCGGGCCACGGCCGGTGCCCGGTGCCCAGGTCGGCGAGCAGCTGGAACGGGTTGCCCGGGGCCGGTTGCCCGGCCCCGCCGGCGGCGGCAGTAACCGCCGCCCACACCAACCCCACCCCGGCCAGCAGGACCACGACGAGCCCGACAGCCCACACCCAGATGCGGTCGGGGTTCGACGACGGCGCACGGCTGCTCATGCCGCCGAGTCCCGTCGTGGCCCGTTGTGCGCGACCATTCCGGTCACCAGCAACGGCGAACACCGCCCACGCCGCGGTGTTCAGCACGGTCACAGGGCGTCGCGCATCCAGTCGGGCACCGCCAGGTGCGCGGGCAGCACCAACCCCAGGGGCAGGCCGGCGGCGAAGGTGGCGGCTTGGTTGTAGCGGGCCAGGCGCAACCGGATGCGTTGGGAGTCGGCGAGCATCCGCACCGTGGATGCCGCCCGCGGCAGCATGGCCTCGTCGATCACGGTGGCGGTGACGATCATCCCGAACCGCACCACCCCGGCCCCGGTGGCCTGCTCCTTCGCGGACTTGCGGGCGGCGTCGAGCATCGTCAAATCCACCTGCTGGGGACGTCCCCGCGACGTCGCTTGGGTGGTGGCGTCGCGGATGTCTTTCTCCACGATCCGCTGGGCTTGAGCGGCGGGTTCCGGGCGGTACACCAGGGTGACCCGTTTGCGGTCGATGTCGCCGTGGGGTTTGAGCAGATCCCGCAGCACCTGGTCGTAGAACACCCCCGAGGGGGGTTCTTTCATGTGCCAGGAAATGCTGTGCGCCCCGTCGTGGGAGTAGTGCTCACCGAATTCCCGGGCGTAGGCGGGGCCTGCCTCCGACCAGGTCAGACCGGTGCCTCCGGCGGCGCGTTCCTCCTCCACCAACTGGGCTACTGACGGGTCGTAGGCCACCCGTACCGCGTCGGTGAGGTCGGCGGCGCTCATCGCCCGCACCGCCGTGCCGGCCCCGGTGGTGGTCAACCCCGCCCGGAACCCCGGTAGCCGCCGGGCCAGGTAGTCCAGCATGTCCGCCCGGGAACGGGCCTGCTCACCGGCCCGCGGCTTCCCGTTGAACGTCACCGCCACCCGGGTGGTGATCGAGGAGGACGCCACCGGGTACTTCTGCGCGATCTCGTCCATCGTGGCCACGGAGAACTCCGGGGCATCGTCTTGGCGGTGCCGGTTCATCATCCGCACCAGCCGAGTCCCCGGGTCCGGGGCGGTTTCCACCGTCACCGCCGCCGCAACCACGTCAGCTTCCTGCGAGAGCTGCGCCAACCACCCACCGTGGTGGGCGACTTCGTTGTCGGTCACCGACTGGTTCACCATTTCCGCGCCGGTGGCCTCGGTCTGGAAAACGATCGCGTAGTGCTCGATCGCCGGGGTGATGAGCACCCCGAACTCCTCGCCGTACACATCGGTGCCCGACACCAGCTCGGTGGCCGCCAACAACCCCGGCAACCGGGTGCACCCATCGGGGGTCTGCCCCGTCACCCCAGACACGTACTTCGTCTTCCCGGCCCGATCAGCACGCCGAAACAGGGTCGCAGCGAGGATCTTTTCGTAACCGGTATGCCCGTCGCGGCCGTGGATCACCAACGGCAACAGCACCAACGTCAGCACCACCAACGTGACCAGGGCGGCGAGGATGCCCGCGAACATCAACATCACCACCACCACGATCGCGGCGATACCCCCGCACACACTCGCCGCCATCCCCAACCCCAACACCCCAGGGCGCCGCGGCGGACGCAGATTGCCGTAGGAGATGCGCTCCACGATCGGGGCGCTCACGCGAGCACGTCCCCACCCGGTGTCAGCGGTGAGAACACAGCACCGGAGCACGGCACCAGCACCAGCTCACCGCCCCATGCCTCGATGACCTCGACCCACCACCTCGGGTCGGCCGTGTCCACCCCGATCACGCACTCAAGCTGATTGTCAGACATCGACTTACCCTTCTTTCGAGACGAAACGGACATAACGAGGCTCGTGCTCACGTGGGCTCATGGTTGGCACCATTCGGCCCGCTCGGCGGGTCGGCGGATGCACCGTTGGTCTCGGCCAGGCGCCGGGACAGCTCCTGGCCCCCCGCCCACACCGCGCGGCCCGCACTTGAGCGGGCCCCGCCGGGGCCGCCGGCTCGGGCACTGTTGCCGCCGCCACCTGAGGACGACCCCGCTGGTTGCGGGTCAGCACCTGACGCGGCACTGCCGCCGTCATTGCTGGTGGTCGAACTGCCCGCACCGCCGCTGGAACTGCCCGAGGACGCCTCCGACGCGGCGCCCCCCGAGGCGGCACCCGTACCCGAGGAACCGCCCGACTCGGCACCGCCTGACGACGCGGCGCCAACATCACCGCCACCGCCACCGCCACCGCCGCCGGAACCAGTGGGACCGCCACCGCCGCCGGAACCAGTGGGACCGCCACCGCCACCACCGCTCGCGCCGGTGGCCCCACCGGATCCACCACCGGAAGCACCGGAGGCGGAGCTGGCGCCCGAAGCGCCACCCGAGGAAGCAGCCCCCGAGGCGCCACCGGACGCACCACCGGATGCGCCGCTGGCGCCACCCGCGGTCGATCCCGCGCCCATGGTCACCACCGCCGCACCGACCGCGACCGCTGCGCCGAGGGCCGCACCACCAGACAACGACCCCGACCCCGAGGCCATCATCGGTGTCACGAACCGCAGCAGCGCCGGCAACGCCAGGCCGGCCAACCCCAAGATCGCCAACCCCGACAGCGTGCTGGTGATGGCGTTCGTCGTCGCGTCACCCGTCGTGCCCGGGCTGCCCTTCAACAACAGGAAACCCGCCGAGTAGATGATCGCGGACACCGGTTTCAGCAGGACGAACGCGATGATGTAGGCGTTGATCTTCTTGTACCACTGCATGCCCTGCTCCGTCGTGGACATCGACGCCGCCAACGGCCACACCGCCACCAACATCAGCAGCAGACCGCCGCGCAGGATCATGAACACCACCTGCGCGAGGGACCCGAAGATCGCGACGATCGACAGAATGATCGTCAGCAGTGCGGTCATCGACAGCATCGCCCCCGACGACACCAGACTCGGGGCGGACTGGTCGAACGGTTGCCCGGTGGCCTGCTCGATCAGCCACGGCGAGAAATCGTCACCGGCCTTCACCAACACCGCAATGACCGCCGACCCCGCACCGGCGACACCGATCAAGCGGACGAGCATCTTCGCGCCCTCCGCACCATGCTCCCCGCGGGCGGTGATCCCCATCCGCGCACCGCACAACATCAACCCCACGATCGCGGCGATGATCGTGAACCACGCCAAGTTGGACTGCAACACCTCCAGGCCACCCAAACCCTTGGTGCCCGAGGCCCCCTGCACCCCGATCAGAGGCCGCGAATCCAACCCCGGCGACGGGATCTTCAACCAGAACGTGCCCAACGTCTTCAACATCGACGTCGTCGCATCCACCGCCGACTTCCGCAACTCATCCAGAAAGCCGTTCGTCACCTTCGACGCGACCGCACCACCGACGTTACTGAGGCCTTCTTTCGTTTTGCAGACAAGGTCGAGAGTGCTGCACGCCATTAGGAAACACCTGACCATGCGACGTAGCCCGCGAGGGACGTCGTCGATGACGTGGTTACGACCGGACTGGGGCCAGGCTGGAGAACTACCCGCCAATCGCCCTGGTTCCATTCCATTGCAGCGGTAGACACCCCGTACGTTCCGGGGTTGCCGGTAACGCTGATGACCAGGGCGATGCTCGCCTGTGACGGCGAGTACGAAATAACCCGAAACCCGGCAAGCTGGGCCCCAGTGTCAGCGCCCGTTTCTGGTGGTGATGGTTGAGCAGCAACCTGTGCGCTGTACTCGTTCGGGACCGCCGAATGCTCATTTCCGTCCTGCTGAATTTGCGCGGTGGTTCCCGTGCCACGACCCAGGTTGGACGCGGCGAGAAGGGCACCGAGGGGTGTGTCGGAGTAGCAATAGCCAACACCCGCGGCGGTATGCAGTACAGGCCCGTCAGAGGCCGACAAGGGAACCGCGACCCCCTTGGCGAGCGACCAACTCACACCGGCAGGCGTTCCGGTGGGGATGGTTTGGTCGGTGCCGGTGGTGCGGCATCCGGCGGGGCGGGTGGGGTCAGTTGCTGTGGTGGGTGGGGTGGGAACCGGGTTGGTGCCCGCCCCACCCGGGTTGGTCGGTGCGGCGGCTGGGGGTGCCGCCGCTGGGGTGGGTGAGTGGGGCCGGACCCCGATGTAGATGAGGAGCCCGACCAGGGCGAGGATGACCGCCACCATGAGCGCGGCCGAGGCGTACCAGGTCGGTGAGAACCCCGCCGAAGCGGTGTTCTCGGTGGTGGTGCGGCGGCGTTTGCCGAGCATGACGGTCTCCCCGCGGTTGGTTGGGTCAGTTGGTCACGGAGCCGACGATGGCCCCGGCCGCGCCGATGAGGACGGTGCCCAGCAGCGACAGGAACAGTCCCTTCATTGATTCCATCTCTTTGCCGTGGTGGTGGTTGATCGCGATGGAGGCACCGGCGATCACAAACCCGACCAGGCACACCGCGAAGGCACCCCAGGCGAGGTAGTTGACGACGGTGACGATCCCGTCGGTGCCCGGTGGCCGCTTGGAGTTGATGGTGATGTCCGAGCCACCAGCGAGGTAAGCGGCGGAGGTGGTGATGGCCATGATGAATTCCTTTCAGTGGGACGTACTTGCTGAGTGATACGGGTGGTCGTGGGTTACGCGCTCAGGGAAGCGGTGAGGGCGGTAGTGCTGACCCCGAGGCCACCGCCGAGGATCGAGAGAATGACTGCGGCGTTCGGTTCGCTTCGCCGTAACTTGTCCACCACCCCCACTGCGGCGATGACGGAGCCGACAAGACACAGGGCAACAGCGGCCCACACCACGAAAACAACGGTCGGTGAGCTCATGGGTTTTCCTTTCTTTCGGTTGACGTGACTCGGGGAGTGACATGTGGTGGCGGGGTCTGGGGGCCGTTCAGCGCGGCGATGCGGTTCATGGCGGCGTCTCCTGTCAACTGACGGTTTGTGGAGTGATCGGCACGTTGGTGGTGCGCTCGGGTACTGAGGCCTGGCTGGTGCGGGTGCTGGCCGCGGTGGTGCGGGCGTCATCGGCGGTGTGCCAGATCTCGGCGAGGCTTTTGCGGGTGCGCCGCGACAACTTGTCCGTGGGCGGCTCAACGCTGGTCCGCCACCCCTCGGACCAGGGCAGGTGCCACAGGGCGGGCACCATGCCCGCGACCCGGGTGACCTCGGTGGCCAGTTCTTTCGGCAGCCGTGGCCCGTCGTCGAGGACAGCCAGGCCCAGCAGCTCAATCCCGGTGCGCCCGGTGGCCCACTGGGCGGCAACCCCGGCGGCGTAGTGCAACCCGGCGGCGTGGGTGCGGGCGGTGAGCAGCACCCGCGGTGGCGCCCACCCGTGCGGCACGATCGGCAAATGCCGGTACAGCTCGACGGCGTCGTCGCCGAGCAGGGCGGCCACGGTGGAGGCCCCGGACCCGCCGTGGACACCGACCACCCACACCAGGGGTTCGGTGTTCACCCGCCAGGTGGGTAGCTGCGGGCCTTGCGGGTTGGACACGTACAGCGGGGTGGGTGGCCCGTAGTGGGCGCTGACCGCGTCACCGAGGATCGGTGAGGACTCCGGTGCCTGCGCCGGTGGTGTCTGCGGGGGTGGCGGGGGCAGCAGCGGGTTCACAGCGTTCCTTTCTTCGGTCATCGGCCCGGTCCTGCCGGTGTGACCGCGGGTGGGGGTGGTGCTTGTGCGGCCTGCGGGGGCACCACCGGTGCCGCAGGTTGCGCGGTCGGCGCCGGTGGTGGTGGCGGTGGTGGCGTGGTGGGTGAGGGTGCAGGGCTGGGCACGGGGTTGGTCGGGGTCAACGCGGGCGGGGCGGACACCGGCACCGACGGTGTCGGAGTCGCCCCCGCGGTGCTTAGGGGCAGCCCGTAGACGGTGGTGGTGTTCCCGACGGTGGAGGTCACCACCGCCCGACCCGAGGTGGTGCCCACGGGGATGACCCCGGAGCCGGTGTCGGTGACCGTGCCGGTCGCCGACACCGCTTGGTGTTGTTGGCTGGTGGTGCCGTAGGCGGTGGTGTCGCTGGCGTGCTCTAGCTGCCACCCTGTGGGCACCAGGTGCAGGGCTCGTGTCGTGGCGTCGACGAGGACGGTGCCGACCATGCCCAAGGTGCCCCGGGGGGAGGGGTGCCACCCGGCGGAGGACACATCGGTGGTGGCCGCGGTGACCGGGGCTCCCACCGGGGTGGCGGTGGTGGCGTCGAGAAGGCTCACGAGCCTGGTGGCCGGGTCTGGGGTGTACCAGGTGGCCACCACCAACTCCGTGTCCGATCGGCCCAGGGGGGCGGTGTAGCCGGCGATGTCGGCGAGGCTCACCGCCCCGGCCGGAACACTCAGGGCCCCGATGGGGGCGGGGGGGAATTGGGCGGCGGCGGGGGTGAGTCGCCAGAGTTGCCCGGCGCTGTTCGCGGCGACGATGGTGTCACCGGTGGCGCCGAGGGCCACCGCCCCCGCCGGGACGACCCGGTCGGTGAGCTGCCCGTGGGCGATGAGGGCGGCGTGCTGGCCGGGGACCGTGACCATTGGGGTAGACCCGGCCCAGGACACGGCCGCTTGTTCGGGCAGTGTCACCGACTGGGCGGTGTGGTCCCCGGTCAGCGGCCACCACGCCAGGCTGGTCTGGGTGTGCACCACCACGGACTCGACCCCGTCGATCAGCGACACATGCAGTCCGCCGGTGGAGGACCCGGCGTCGGCGGGCAGGGGGGTGGACCACACCGGGACCCCGGTGCTGGGATCGCGGACACTCAACGTGGGGGCGCTGGGGGTGCCGTCGGTGGTGATCACCGTGCCCTGCCCGCTGATCACCGGCACGGAGGAGTCGGTGATGACTGCGGACCAGTCCGCCCGCCCGGAAAACCCCGGCGGCGGCAGCTGCGGGTAGGGGGTGGGAGTCCCGGTCGGGGGTGGCGCCGCGGCGACCGGGGCAGCCGCGGGGGGTTGCCCACCCACCATGAGCAGGGCACCGAGGAACACCACCAACGCCACCACGACACCGCCCCCGACCAGCAGCAGTTGCCGGTTGCGTCCCCCCAACTTCCCGGATGCTGTGGGGGCAGGGGTGGCGTCGAAGACTTCCCCGGCGGCGGTGACGATGGCGTGCCACACCGCCGGGTCATCCCCGGTGCGCACGGTCGCGGTGATCGCCCCGTCCGGTCCGCGCAGCTCCAGGGCTTGCCGGACCAGCTCGTCGATGGCCACCGTGTTCGGTTCCGTCCCGTCGGGGACTGGGATCGCCGTGTCGTCGATGAGGACCTTCTCCGGGTGCAGCACCACGACGGGGCAGGGGTAGCGGGGCACGTTCCACAACTGCCCCGACGGCGACACATGCCCCGTCATCGGCCCCGGTTTCCGGGTGGGGGTGCGGGTCATTGGCCGGACCCGAAGGACACCCGGTCCACCTGCCATGGGGAGGTGCCGCCTGTGCGGGTGAGGTAGAGGTACATGGCTTCGGTGTCCACTGTTTGGGTCCACCCGGCGTCGCCGTGCCCGGTGACGGTGACGGTGTAGCCGCGGGCGGCGGCCCGCAGCTCATCCGGTGGGCGGCCGTCGTCGTTGTTCGCCGCCAACCCGACGGTGGTGAACCCGTGATGAGCGGCCAGGGTGTTCCACTCCTGCCCACCACCCTGGACCAACGGCCGCGTCAAGGTCGCGGCGAAGGTTGGGGTGGCGTAGGTGGCGGAGCGGGCCTGCGCGTCGAAGGGGGACTGGTCCAGGGCGGTGTCGAAGGTGAACGTCACCGTCGCGAACGCCTGCGCCACACTGTCGGGGTCGCTCGTGGTCGCCGCGGTGGTGCTGGCCCCGCGGGGCTGCCCGCTGATTCCGGTCGGCACCGGTGGTGCCGAGGGAATCGGGGTGCCGGTCAATGCCACGGTCGGCCCCTGCGCCGGCGACGAGGACGGCGGGAGGGGTGCAGCGATGCTCGACGTCGGTGCCGGCGGCGGCGGGGTGGTGGTGGTGGTGCACGCCGCGCACACTGTGCCGGCGGCCAGGACCGTGCCGAGGGTCCACCGGCGGGTCAGGGGTGTGCTCATTGGGGGGCTCCGCTCGTTCCGAGTGGTCGGGTGGCCGCGTAAAAATCGCCGCCGTTGTAAATGGGTTTGATGTTCAGCGGCTCACCGAACGTGGATGCCTGGATGAGTTGGCCGTTTCCGATGGCGATCGCGACGTGGTGGATGTTGGCTGATACGCGGCGGGGTTGAAGCCGCCCGGTACCCGAGTCGCCGCGGTGGCGGCGTACTGGGCCTGCGCCGTTCTGGGGAGGTCGAGGCCCACCTGGTGGAAGGCGTAGGAGGTCAGGCCGGAGCAGTCGAACCCGCCCCCGGTGGGCCCGTTGTACCCCCCACCCCCCCAGATGTAGGGCAAACCGAGTTGGGTGTGCGCGGCCGCGACGACCTGCTGGGCTCGGGGGCCACCACCCCCGGACCCCACTCCGCCACCGACCGGGGGTGGGGTGAACCCGAGGGTGTGGTCCAGCCACGTCAACGTCGGTTGCGTCTGCTGGTCTTGATAGGCGGTGGCATGCCCGGTCCCGGGCACGACGACCGCCTGGTGCGGCACCCCGAGGCGGGCCAGGGTGGCGACCATCTGATCCTGCTGGGCCAACGGCACCAACTCGGTCTGCGAATTCGCCAAATACACCGGTGGTGCACCCGGGGTCGCGGACACCGCCGGGGACACCGCGGTGTACACCTGCGGGCAGAAGATCGGCAGGCACCCGGTGTAGATCGCGGGGTCCGCGATCGAGGCGAGTTTCTGGTAGTCGGTGGAGGCGGCGGTCAAACCCGACGGCAAATCCGCCAGGCTGTAGGGACCCGACCATCCCACCGCGGCCTGCAACCCGGCGTGGTCACCGGTGGTGGCCACCGTGACCGCCAGGTTCGCCCCCGCACTGTCGCCCCAGGTGGCCATCTTCGCGGGGTCACCACCCCACTCCCCGGCGTGGGTACGGGCCCAGGCGATCTCTGCCCGCACATCGTCGAGTTCCCGCGGATACCGTGGGGCGTCCAATGTGTAGTCCCCATTGATGATCACGTACCCGTGCATCGCGGCATCCCGCGAGACCTGGTCCAGCTCGTGGCGGTCACCGAAAAACCAGCCACCTCCATGAATTGCCACCACCATGGGGACGGGTGCCTTCCCCGGGCCGCCACCTGGCGGCAGATACACGTCCACCGCGTGCGGACCGCTCACCCCCGGGTAGGTCAGTGCCAACACCTGCACCTGAGGGGCACCACCGCACCCGCCAGCGGCCTGATCACCACCACCGGTGGGAGGCGCATCCGGGGCTGGGGCGCCACCGGGGGCGGCCAGGGTTCCGGCCTCGGAGAACGTGGTGCGTGCTAAGTTCATGATCTTCGGGACGTAGGCGATGGTCTGCGAGTTCTGCGGAATCCCCCCCGCGGCTTCCACTGCGCCGATTCCGGCGTTGTACCCGCCCAGCGCCATCTCCGTCACCGACGCCGCAGAATGAATTTTCCCGGCCGCCTGGGCCGCCTTCACCTGCCCGGCCAGCGCACAGTCATAACGGGCTTGGGCGTCGATCGCGTCCGAGGGGTTGTGCACGTCGGCGAACCCCTTGCCAGTGGTGTCCTTGCCCCAGGACGGCCACGTGTAGGGCTCGAACTGCGCCGGCCCCTCCGCTCCTGTCGAGGACGTGTGGTCGGAAAATCCGGACTCCTGATGCAGCTGCGCCGCGAGGACGGGCGCCGGGAACTCCGGGCACACCGTGCCCGCCTTCTGAATGAGGGGCACGTAGTTGGCGGGGATGCCCCCCACCTTCAACGTCCCCACCCCCGGCGCCGACCCACCGCCCGCACCGCACGGTGGTGGGGTGTCCCCACCCCCGACCAGCACCACCACCAGCAGCAACACCACGAACACAGGGGCCCCGACCAGGGCCAGGATCACCGCAGCCGAAGACTTGCTGTCCTCCTCAGCCACGACGGCCACCTCGCCGCGGTGGGCGCGGCTCACTCGTGGTCATCGGCGGCCTTGCTGGGCGTGGCGGCCCGCGGCCTCGGGGAAGTCTTCGGCGATGGTGCCGGCGAGCTGTTCGAACGCGCGCCGCGTCGACAGCGCCAGGCGGTCGAGGTCGATTTCGGCGCCCTCTTCGAGGTGCTGGTCGTAGGGCAGCACCTGCACCGCCCGGCACCGGGCGGTGAAATGCTCCAACAACGCCGTCATGTTGAGGTGGCGTGTGCGGGCGGGGACGGCGTTGATCACCACTACCGTGCGCTGGGTCAGCTCCCGGTAGCCGTGTGCGTCCAACCAATCCAAGGTGGCGGCGGCGCTGCGGGCGCCGTCGATGGCCGGGGAGGACACCAACACCAGGCTGTCGGCCTCATCGAGCACGCCGGTCATCGCCGAGTGCAGCAAGCCGGTCCCGCAGTCGGTGAGCACGATGTTGTAGAACCGCTCCAGCACGGTCATCGCCTGGCGGTAGTCGGCCTCGCTGAACGCCTCTGAGACCGCCGGGTCGGTGTCGGAGGCGACAACCTCCAGCCGGGACACCGCTTGCGAGGTGTAGGACCGGACGTCGCTGTACCGGTCGATCGACGTATCCGCCAGCAAGTCCCGCACCGTGGCCGACGTTTCTGTGGCGACTCGCTGGCCCAGTGTGCCTCGGTCCGGGTTCGCATCCACAGCCACGACCCGGTCACCGCGCAGCGACGCCAACGTTGCCCCCGTGCACGCGGTGACCGTGGTCTTACCGACCCCGCCCTTTAGCGACAACAGGCGATCTTGTACGCCCCCCGGATCGGCACAGTCACCCGCGCCACCAGCTCCCGATGCACCACCTCCTCCGGAGACTCACCCGGATTCACAGCCCCGCCCGACAACACATGCACCGCACGCCGCCAACCCCGCGTCGGCACCCGCACCGGCGGACGCAACAACACCGACGTCGTCAAATCCGCCACCGACCGCAACCCTGCACGGCCGGACTCCGTGGCCGGCGCCACCTCCGCCGGCGCGACCGGGCGAGTCGGCGCAACACTCAACGCCCAGCGCGAAAGCTTTCGGGTGTGCTCCTCCACGCCGCCCTCTGTTGGATCGGCGACTACCGGACTGGGCCACTTGGGCTCTGAAACCGGAGGCCCAGCCGCCGCTACGGGGCGGGATTTTCCCGCGGATTCCTTCACGACCGGGCGCTCCGCCAACCACGGTGGTGGCAGCGCACCCGTGTGTTCTTCCCCCATCACTGCCCACCCCTTAGGGCCCTGGGCAGACCTAAGATCGCGTACTTCCACGGACCCGGCACGGTCGCCAACAAAAAGCCGCACCCACTGTCAGCGACCGGCCAACGCCAGATACCTCTCGCACGCGCGACTAAGAACGACCGGCAATTGATAGTCACTTGAGTCTTCGGGTGGTGGGTCGGGTTGGCCAGCGGTAGCGGGTGCGGGCTTCGTTGATGAGGCGGCGCAGGACGGTGAGGGCGGCGGCGAGGTAG
>JAABUM010002320.1_pt1 | contig 25801 bp, 25 predicted proteins | sample 5559161 | NCBI WGS metagenome assembly JAABUM01 (sample SAMN10711868, study PRJNA513369) | rock metagenome | isolation source: Antarctica rocks | place: Antarctica: Victoria Land, Siegfried Peak nord
CTACTGTTCACCGCGAGCATCCCACCGTTTCGCGTTCGGCCTGGGTCCGACCCTGCTGCGATGGGCGTAGGCTGCGTGCGGCGCGGGGTTGCGCCGCTCCTCCACACCGCATACGCTACGCGCACTCGTACGCTCAGCGGGAGTGCGCGAGGGGACGACCTGGTGGATCAGGGGCTCGGATCGAAGTGGGAGCGCATAGCGCGCACATTGCTGAAAGGGGGGCACGATGCCACGACCCGTCACGCTGTTCACCGGCCAGTGGGCCGATCTGCCGCTACGCACGCTGGCCGAGAAGGTCAGCGGTTGGGGCTTCGATGGCCTCGAACTCGCTTGCTCGGGGGACCACTTCGATGTCGCCAGGGCCCTCTCCGATGATGGCTACGCGCGCGGGCAACGCGACCTGCTGGAGAGCTTCGGCCTCAAGGTCTGGGCGATCAGCAATCACCTCGTCGGGCAGTGCGTCTGCGATCCGATCGACGAGCGCCACCGGCGCATCCTCTCGCCGGAGCTCTGGGGCGACGGCGAGCCGGAGGGGGTCCGCCAGCGCGCCGCCCAGGAGATGATCAACGCCGCCAGGGCGGCGAAGCTCCTCGGCGTGGACACCGTCACCGGCTTCACCGGCAGCAGCGTCTGGAGCAAGCTCTACTTCTTCCCGCCGACGAGTCAGGCGGACATCGACGCGGGCTACGCCGATTTCGCCACGCGCTGGACGCCGATCCTCGACGCCTTCCAGCAGGAGGGGGTGCGTTTCGCCCTGGAGGTCCACCCGACCGAGATCGCCTACGACATCATCACCACCCGCCGCGCGCTCGATGCGGTGGGGGATCATCCGGCGTTCGGCATCAACTTCGATCCGAGCCACCTGATCCACCAGTTCGTCGATCCGGTCATGTTCATCGAGGAGTTCCCGGACCGCATCTACCACGTCCACGTCAAGGACTCGCGCGTGCGGCTGACCGGGCGCAACAGCATCCTTGGCTCGCACCTCGACTTCGGCGACGCGCGGCGCGGCTGGGACTTCGTCTCGCCCGGTCGCGGCGACGTGAAGTGGGATCTGCTCGTCCGCGCCCTGAACCGGATCGGCTACAACGGCTCCCTCTCGATCGAATGGGAGGACAGCGGCATGGATCGCGAGTACGGCGCGCAGGAAGCGCTCGCGATGATCCGCCGCCAGGACTTCGCCCCCTCGTCCGTGGCGTTCGACGCGGCGTTTGCGAGTCGTGAGTCGTGAGTCGTGGGTCGTGAGAGAGGCGCAAGTGGAGTCGAAAAGCTACCGTGATCTGCTCGCGTGGCAGAAAAGTATGCTGGTCGTCGGGGCTGTCTATACGACAAGTCAGAAATGGCCGCGCGAGGAGTTGGTCGGGCTGACGAGCCAGATCAGGCGTGCGGCGGTGTCAGTCCCGGCCAACATAGCGGAGGGGCAGGGGCGCACAGGGAAGCGCGAGTTCGCGCACCATCTCTCCATCGCCAAAGGCTCGCTGCACGAACTCGAAACGCTGATCCTGATCGCCAGCGATCTGCGCTATCTCGACCTCGCGGTTCGCAATACACTGCTTGAACAGACGGCTGAAGTTGCCCGATTAATCGGTGGCCTCCTTCGTAGCCTCCGCACCAACAACGATCCGGTCCCCTCTCACGACTCACGACTCACGACTCACGACTAACCAGGAGGACATCATGAGCACCGGCTTTACCACGATGGCGAGCGCCAGGGCTGAGGGGGAGGCGCCGGAGATCGGCGTCGGGATGCTCGGCTATGCGTTCATGGGCAAGGCCCACACCAATGCCTATAAGACGATCCCCTACATGGTCTACCCGCCCCCGGCGATACCGAAGCTGGTGGCGATCTGCGGGCGCAACGCCGAGGCAACCAGCGCGGCGGCAGCGCGCTACGGCTACGAAGGGTATTACACCGACTGGCGCACGATGCTGGAAGATGACCGGATACAGCTCTTCGACAACGTCAGTTCCAACAACATGCACGCCGAGCCGACGATCGCCGCGGCGCAGGCGGGCAAGCACGTCCTCTGCGAGAAGCCGCTCGGACGCAACGCCGAGGAATCGAAGGCAATGCTCGACGCCGTCCGCAAGGCGGGCGTTAAGCACATGGTCGCGTTCAACTACCGCTTCGTCCCGGCGGTGCGGCTGATCAAGGACCTGATCGATTCCGGCAAACTCGGGCGGATCTACCACTTCCGCGCGGTCTACCTGCAAGAGTGGATCATGCCGCACTACAACACGCCGCAGATCTGGCGGCTCGACAAGGACGCGGCGGGGAGCGGCGCGCTCGGCGACCTTGGCGCGCACATCATCGACCTCGCGCGCTACCTCATCGGCGAGCCGACAGCGGTCGGCGCGATGACCCGCACCTTCATCCCGGAGCGCCCGCTGGCCGACGGCAGCGGCACCGCGAAGGTCACGGTGGACGACGCCTTCGTGGCGACGGTCGGCTTCGAGAACGGCGCGGTCGGCACGCTGGAAGCATCGCGCTTCGCGGCGGGGCGCAAGAACCATCAGGTGATCGAGATCAACGCCGAGCGCGGCACGGTGCGCTTCGAGCTGGAACGCCTGAACGAGTTGCAGGTCTTCTGGATCGACGACGAGCCGAAGACGACCCAGGGCTTCCACTCGGTGCTGGTCAGCGAGAGCGACCATCCCTTCTGGAAATACTGGTGGCCGCAGGGGCACATCATCGGCTGGGAGCACACCTTCGTCCACGAGGTCACCCACCTCCTCGACGCGATCGCCACCGGCGCGCCGATCGCCCCGCACGGCGCGACCTTCGAGGATGGCTACCGCAACGCCGTGATCTGCGACGCGATCCTCGAATCGGCACGCTCGCGGGGCCAGGTGGATATCAAGTACGAGGACTAGCGCAGTAGCGCCCGCACACGGACGATCCGTCAGACGAAAGGGGCGAGAGTGCGCTTACGCGCACTCTCGCTCCTTGGTTGTCGGTCCTAGAATATGACAACCGTATTGACGATAGCGAAACACCGTGATAGAGTGTTCTTATCCGAGACATATGCTATGCCATACCCCGATGTGACACGCCACGATCCGTACCGTCCAGCACAAGTTCCTGACACCTGACATGATGTTCATCGAAGTATTGCGCCAAATTGTGCGCCCATTGGGAGTGACAGCCATGCGCGCGGCCATCCACCTTAGCACACGGCACTCGCCCCAGATGGCAACGTTCGCCGTCCTCCTCCTCCTCCTGAGCACCGTGTTCGGCCCGACCCCTGTTCGGGCCGCCTCGCTTGTCGTGAACACGTTGAATGACGTCGTCGATGCAGGGAGCTGTGCGACGCTCACCACGGGAGCACTGCCTGGTACCGACGGGGTGACCAGCTTGCGCGAGGCGATCTGCGCCGCGACCAATGGCGGCACGGCGAACACTATCATGTTCGATACCGCACTAAGCGGACAGACGATTCTCCTTGGCGGTACCCCACTTCCGATCGCAACTGATCTGACGATCACCGGCTTGGGCGCAAATAATCTGGCCATCAGCGGCAACAATACCAGTCGCGTTTTCGACATCACTGGCGGCCATGTCGCGATCAGCGACCTCACCATCACCGGCGGCAATTTCTCTAATCAGGGCGGAGGATTCAACATCAACGGTGGGACCGTCGACCTGGCACGCCTCACGATCGCCGCGAACACGGCAAACGAAGGAGGCGGGATACGAGTTAACAGTTCATCCGGCTCATTTTCCGTCACTGTGCGAGATTCCAGCCTCTTCAATAACACAGCCCAGTATTCAGGTGGGGGCATATCGGTGACCAACCCGGTCAATGTTGCCATCACGAATACCACATTCGGCGGGAATCATGCTCACAACGGAGGCGCGATCAATGCCGCAGGCGGCGCGCAGGTTTCTCTGGTGAACGCTACGATCGCGAACAATTCTAGCATCGTCGACAATGACTCCTACGTTGATGCCGCTGTGCAGGCGAATGAAGGACCCTCATTCTCGTTTACAAATACGATCGTCGCCAACAATACCGGCGGTGCGAACTGTGCGTTCAATGCGGCACCAACACCGACGAATGGCGGTCATAATCTCGACGATGGCACTTCGTGCAACTTCGGTTCCGTGAACGGTAACCTCTCGAACACGAACCCGCAGCTTGCACCGCTTGCCGATAACGGCGGGCCGACGAAGACCCTGGCGCTGCTGTCCAATAGCCCAGCGATCGATGCGGGGGATAACGCCGCCTGCCCTACGACCGATCAGCGCGGGGTCAGCCGACCGCAGGGCTCGCGGTGCGACATCGGCGCGTATGAATATGGAGCGCAGCCGCCGACACCAACCACGCCGACACCAACCACGCCGACACCAACCACGCCGACACCAACCACGCCGACACCAACCACGCCGACACCAACCACGCCGACACCAACCACGCCGACACCATCGATGACGCCATCGATGACGCCATCGATGACGCCATCGGCCACCTCAATACCCTCGATACCCTCAGCCACACCGACGCCGCAGGCGCAGCGCATCACCTTCGATTTGCTGGTGGATATCACATTGGGGACGGCACCGTCCGCGCTCCGCGCAACGACGACCTCCGGACTGCCGATCAGCTTCATCGCAGGTCCACCAACGGTCTGCACCGTCGCGGGGACGATCGTCACCGTAGTGAAGCCGGGGGACTGCACCGTCACCGCGAACCAGGGCGGTACCGCCCAGTGGGCACCCGCGCCAACCGTGAGCCGCACGTTCGCGATCCGCGCGTTACTGACCGTCAGTGTCGCGGATGGCGGCACGCTCAACACCGGCACAGCGAGCTATGCGGCGGGCGCGAGCGTCACTCTCGTGCCGACCGCTAGCATCGGCGCGATCTTCACCGGGTGGCAGATCGATGGGCAGCCGCACGGCTGGGCGAGTCCACTCTCCCTGACGATGGACACGAACCATACAGTGCAGGCGACCTTCTCACCGGCGACAGCGTTCGGCGACGTGGACAAACAAACCCCGTACACGACTGCAATCGGGGAGTTGGCGGCTCGGGGAATCATCAAGGGCTGCGATCAGGAAGCGATGCCTAAACGCTTCTGCCCAACCGCACCTACCGTGCGCGCCCAAATGGCCGCATTGGTCGCCCGCGCGATGGGTTGGGTCGGACCGACGACCGATAATCCGTTCAAGGATCGGTGCGAGATGCCGGGCGGGACCAACTGTATTGACACTGAACTCTGGGGCGCTGTTGGTCAACTCGCCGCTCGCGCGGTGGCGCGCGGCTATGCTGAGGCTGGCACTTGCGGCGATGCGCAAAGCACACCCTGTTACGCCCCTCGTGACAACGTTCTCTACGTGCAGATAATCAGCTTCATCACCCGCGCGATGGTCGCGCAAGGGCATTGGACTGCCGCCACGACTGATGATTCGGCGATCTACCCCAATGTGCCTATGAGTAGTGGACATCGGTTCGATCTAATCACTTACGCCGCCAATGTCGGCCCGCTCCCCGGCACGAGTGCGGTGATGGACCAGTTCCCGCAATGGGATCAGGACGCCTCGCGCGGTTGGTTCGCGGAAGCACTCTGGCGGGCACTAAATAGCTACTTCGGCACTGATCGGCCGGGCAAAGGCGGCTATACGCCGTAGACACCACCCACGAATAAGCACGGACAATGGCGTCGTGGGCAACATGCTTCGCGTACGCAGTACAATTTTCCGGTACGGTACATACCATCGAATGGCCTGACCCGAAGGAGTATGGCAGCTGTTCGCGATAGCGTCTCGAATGATCACACCTGCGATCCTCATAGTGCTCCTAACCACACTTGGCGGCTGCACGACCGGCGCAACGCCGACCGCAGCGCCGATCGCACCGAACAGCACCGTCGTCACGCCGGACCGTGCGCCAGGGCCGATGCCACGCGGCGAGCAGGCGCTGACCCTGGCGCTCGGCGGCGATCTGCCCACGCTCGATCCGGCCCTCGTGCGCGACGCCAATTCGAGCTTCCTGGCGCATCAGCTCTTTCGCGGGCTCGTCCGCCTCGATACGCAGCTCAACGCCGTGCCCGATCTCGCGGAGCGGATCGCGGTCAGCGACGATGGCCTGACCTATACCTTCACCCTCCGCCCCGATCTCACCTTCCAGAACGGCACCCCGCTCGACGCCGAGGCGGTGCGCTACAGCCTGGAACGGGCGACCGATCCGACGCTGGCAGGCGGCGGCGCGAGCCTCCCCGGCGCGACCTATCTCGGCGACATCCTCGGCGCGGCGGATAAATTACTGGGGCGCAGCGCCAGCCTCGCCGGACTGCGCGTGCTCGACACGCGCACGGTCGAGATCCGGCTCGGCGCGCCCAAGATCCCCTTCCTGATGAAGCTGAGCTACCCGGTCGCGGCGATCGTGGACGCGAAGACGGTCCGCGCGGGCGGTGTCGACTGGGCGCGCGCGCCGAACGGCAGCGGCCCCTTCCGTCTCGCGCGCCTCACCGACGGGCAGATCGAACTGCGGCGCTTCGAGCGCTTCTACGCCGGGGCACCGCTATTGGAAAAGGTCACCTTCCTCTACGGCGAGGGGGCCGGTTCCCCGATGAATCTCTACGAGGCGGGGAAAATCGACGCCACGCGCGTGCCGCTCAGCTCGGTCGACCGTGTCCTGGCCACGAACAGCCCGCTCCACGCGGAGTTAACCGTCACCCAAGGTCTTTCGCTGACCTATATCGGCTTCAACGTGACGAAGCCCCCCTACGACGACCCGGCGACCCGCCGCGCCTTTGCCCAGGCGGTCGATCGCGAACGCCTGACCACCGTGGGGCTCGACGGCAAGGCGACGCTGGCCGACGGGATCGTGCCCGCGACGATGCCGGGTGGTCCCTGGGCCGGGCGCGTCCTGTCGCGCGATCTCGACGCGGCGCGCGCCGCCCTTGCCGCGCGGCCCGGCGGCGCGGGGTCGGTCGGCGGGGCGCGCATCTACGGCGCGGGGGGTCAGTTGGGCGTCAGCCTCCGCAAGGTCTACGCGCGCGACCTGGGCATAACGCTGGAGGCGATCGATGTGCCGTGGCCAACCTACCTGGCCGGGCTGAGCGCGCGCGACTACCCGGCCTTCGAGCTGACCTGGGTGGCGGACTACCCCGACCCGGAGAATTTCTTGGCGCTGCTCTTCAGCACCGGCAGCGGCGAGAACCACACCGGATACAGCAGCCCGGCGGTGGACGCGCTCCTGCGTGCCGCCGCAGGCGAGCGCGACCCCGCCCGGCGGCGCGACCTCTATCTCCAGGCACAGCAGCTCATCCTGGATGACGCCGTGGTGATCCCCTGCTACTATTCGACCGATTACACCCTGGTCAAGCCGTATGTGCGGGGGCTAGCGATCACCCCCCTCGGCGTGCAAGAATTGGACACCGTCCGGATCGAGCGGTAGCGTCGGCGCGGCGAGCGATGGCCCGGCTGATAATGGAACGAGGGGGGCGAGCGATGGGGCGCGAACAGCGTGTTGGCCTCCACAGCGCGCGGGGCGTGGTCGGGCCGGGTCTCGCCAGGAACGGGTGCCGATGAGACCGCTCGGGTTCAATCGCGCGCCACACGGCCCGGCGGACGAGACGCCGGTACGGCTGGGGCCGCAGGACGTGTCGCGCCTCTCGCTCGGCTGGAGCAGCAGCTTCAACGCGCGGGAGTTGGAACAACACGTCCTCACCCACCCCGGCCTCTCCTGGTGGCTCCCGTCCGGCGGGGAATACCTGGTCGGCGCGCCCTGGCGGCACCGCGACGAGATCACGGTGATCCAGGAATTGTCCGGGCGACTCCGCAGCGAGGAGTTGGTGGCGGCGCTGGTGGCGGGCTGCCGCGAGGGGGGCCAGCGGCTGGTGGTGATGCTCGATCAGTACGAGGGGCGGCGCGACAGCTTCTACGCCCGCATCGACTTCGAGCTCTTGCAGCACATCATCATCTACGAACTGCCACGCCTGCCCCGCGCGATCCCCGCCCCGACGCGCCTCCGCTTCGCGCCCCTCACCCCGGCCAACTGGGACGATCTGCTGGCGGTCGATCACGCCGCTTTCCCCTGGCTCTGGTGGAACAGTCAGGGGGAATTCAACGCCTACCTGGCCCTCTTCGGCGTGGAGATCAGCGTCGCCTACGAGGATGACGGCTCGCCGGTCGCCTACACCGGCATCACCTCCTACCGGGGGTGGGGGCACCTCGACCGGATCGCGGTGATCCCCGACCGGCAAGGGACCGGCTACGGCCTGGAAGCGCTCAACTACGCGGTCACGCGCCTCGGCGAACTCGGCGCGCGGCGGATCGGCCTCAGCACGCAGGCCGACAACATCCGCTCGCAGTACCTCTACGAGCGCTACGGCTTCCGCCGGACCAACGGCAGCGACTATACGATTTACGGCAAGTGGCTGAGCGAAAGCAACGAGTAGTCGGCAGTCGGCAGTCGGCAGTCGGCAGGACAAGGGCGGCGCGCGGTATGTGGCCTGCGCAGGAGGGCAATCCCTTCTGCTGACTGCTGACTGCCGACTGCCGACTTCAGCGCCGGAGGCGCGTCATGGGGAACACATTCGGCCACCTCTTCCGGGTGACGACCTGGGGGGAATCGCACGGGGGCGCGATCGGCGCGGTCATCGACGGCTGCCCGCCGCTGCTCGCGCTGTCGGAGGGCGATATCCAGCCCGAACTCGACCGGCGCGCACCGGGGCAGAGTCGGCTCGTGACGCAGCGCAAGGAGTCGGACACGGTCCGCATCCTCAGCGGCGTCTTCGGCGGACAGACGCTCGGCACGCCGATCAGCCTGCTGATCCCCAATGAGGACCAGCGTTCCGGCGACTACAGCGAGATCGCGGAGAAGTACCGCCCGAGCCACGCCGATTACACCTACGACGCCAAGTACGGCACGCGCGACTATCGCGGCGGCGGGCGCACGAGCGCGCGCGAGACCGCCGGGCGCGTCGCGGCGGGCGCGATCGCCAAGAAGCTGCTGCGCGAGCGCTACGGTGTGGAGGTCATCGCCTGGGTGGCGCAAGTCGGCAACATCGGCGTCGCCTGCGACCCCGAGACGGTGACGCAGGCCGCCGTGGAGCGCACGCCGGTCCGCTGCCCCGACCCGGACGGGGCCGAGCGGATGATCGCGCTGATCGATACGATCCGCAAGGCCGGCAACTCGGTCGGCGGCGTGATCGCCTGCGCGGTGCGCGGCTGCCCGCCCGGTTGGGGCGAGCCGGTCTTCGACCGCCTGGAGGCCGATCTGGCGAAGGGGATGCTGAGTCTCCCCGCGACCAAGGGCTTCGAGATCGGCTCCGGCTTCGCCGGGTCCGCGCTGACCGGCACCGAGCACAACGATCCCTTCTACATGGACGGCGACAGGGTGCGGACGCGCACGAACCGCAGCGGCGGCGTGCAGGGCGGTATCTCGAACGGCGAGACGATCTTCTTCCGCACCGCCTTCAAGCCGACCGCCACGATCCTGCATGAGCAGGCGACGGTCGACCGCCACGGCCAGGAGACGACTCTGAAGGGCCGCGGTCGCCACGATCCCTGCGTCCTCCCGCGCGCGGTCCCCGTGGTGGAGGCGATGGCCGCGCTGGTCCTGATCGACCACGCGCTGCGCCAGGGGGCGCTCACTGCACGAGGCAGCGCCAGCGACGCGCACAGCGAACACGCCGCGCTCCCCGGCGATTGAACCAGGCAAGACAACGCCGTTGCGGCGAGGGGTGATGACCGATCCACAACCGGCCCAGGTCGATGATCAGAGCGCCGCGTCCCCAACAACAAGCCCCATCGGTGAGATCTTCCGGGTCGCGCTGCGCCTGGGGCTGACCTCGTTCGGCGGGCCGACCGCCCACCTCGGCTATTTCCGCGAGGAATACGTGGTGCGACGACGCTGGCTCGATGAGCGTAGCTACGCCGATCTCGTCGCCCTCTGCCAGTTCCTCCCCGGCCCGGCCAGCAGCCAGGTCGGCATCGGCATCGGCACCCTGCGCGGCGGCCTCCCCGGCGGGGTCGCGGCCTGGCTCGGCTTCACGATGCCCTCGGTGCTCCTGCTGGTCGCCTTCGCCTTCGGCGTGGAGCACTTCGCGGTCGCCGACAGCGGCTGGCTGCACGGCCTGGAGGTCGCGGCGGTCGCGGTGGTGGCGCAGGCGGTCTGGGGGATGGCCCGCCAGTTCTGCACCGATCGACAGCGCGCGACGATCGCGGTCGTCGCGGCGATCGTCGCGCTGCTGGTGCCGAACGCGATCGGCCAGTTGGGGGTCATCGCCGGGGCAGGACTCGTCGGCTGGCGATTCCTCGCCACGGAGGACGCGCCCCTGGTGCCGCCGGGCCGGGCGCGCGTCGATCGCCGCTTCGCGGTCGCCTGCCTCGCCCTCTTCTTCGTGCTCCTCGCGGCGCTGCCCCTCCTGCGCCTCGTCGCACCGGGCGGGGGCGTGGCATTGATCGACAGCTTCTACCGCGCGGGCGCGCTGGTCTTCGGCGGCGGCCACGTCGTCCTGCCGCTGCTGCAAACCGCCACCGTCGCCCCCGGCTGGCTGAGCGACGCGCAATTCGTGGCCGGGTACGGCGCGACGCAGGCGGTGCCGGGTCCGCTCTTCACCTTCGCCGCCTACCTCGGCGCGGTGCGCGACCCGGTTCCGCACGGCCTCCCCGGCGCGGCGCTGGCGATCGGGGCGATCTTCCTGCCGTCATTCCTGCTGATCTGGGGGGCGCTCCCCTTCTGGGAGCGCCTGCGGGCGCATCCCGGCTTCGGGCGGGCGCTGCGCGGGATCAACGCGGCGGTCGTGGGTTTGCTGCTCGCCGCGCTCTACACGCCGGTCTGGACCAGCGCGATCCTCGCCCCGCGCGACTTCGCGCTGGCCCTCGCCGCGTTCGGCCTGCTGGCGATCGGGAAGCTGCCACCGTGGCTCGTCGTCGCGCTCGCGGCGCTTGGCGGTGCGGGGCTGGCGGCGCTCGCCTGAGCGCCATGCCTCCCAATGCGCTCGCAGCTTCGGCAGCACAGCGGCGAGGTTGCGCCGCGCTATTTCGCGCTGTTCCTCACCGCCTGCCGTAGGAATCGAGAAGGGGGAAGCAACATTCCAGACACCCCGCATTACGTTATCGGGGGCTCTCGCCGTCTCACCGCAGTTGGGATCGGTATAGTAACGTTTCGTATCCCCAGAAGGGTTTTTATGGGCGTTCAGCTTTTCCGGCTCAGCACCACGCCACCTGATACCCGCGCGTGTACCATCAGGGGCACCAACGAACGCAAGTCCGAACGTTTCGTCGTACTGCCTGATCGCGCCAAAGACAAAACCGTCCAAGTCGGTATCGTCCCGCAGGGTTAATTCGTAGTAGAGCGAACGATAAGGCCGCTAAATGTTTGTCAGCGCCGCGCGTAACGGAGCAGAGAGTCCGAGAGCTTTTATGCGCGGATGCACCCAAAGATCATCGGTAACTCGTCCGCCACCCATCCCACCGGAAACACTCGTGCCGCTCGGATGCCGTTCGTAGAAGACGCGTGCGCCGTCCAGTTCGCACCAGCCGACCGCATCGAGATCACAAAGGAGATCCCTCAGCGTCTCCTTGGAGCAGCGGACAATCGAGGCGGGACAGGTCGCGTAGATTTGCCCACCCCAATCGCCCTCGAAGATCACCACCCCGTCGGGCACGGCTTGCGCCTCGGCTAACGACCGCAGCGGGTGATATGGACGCCTATGAGCATCCGCCATCATTCGGCGCACGCTGCTCTCGTGCTCCGGGATGATCGCCTCGTTCGCGCGGGTTTCTTCATCCATCATGCGTTCACCGGGAGGCGCAAGCGCCCTACAACCCGCCGATCAGCCGCGCCGCGCGCTGCCGCTCGGCGGCCTCGTCCGCGACCGGCAACGGCAGCACCATCAATTCGTCCAGCCCACCATCCAGCAGTTCGCGGAGGCGCGCGGCGATCGTCGCCTCGTCGCCGGAAACGACCAGGCCATCGACCAGCGCGTCCGGCACCGTGCCGTCGGCGTGCGGCGGGAAACCCGCATCGGCGAACATGGCGGCGTAGAACGGCATTCGCGCGTAGCCGCCGATCAGTTCCCGCCCCGCCGCGACGACCGCCGCGCGATCCTCGCTCAGCGCGATCGGGACATGCGCGACCAGCGGCGGCGCGGGTCGCCCCGCCGCCTCGGCCCCGGCGCGGAGGGCGGGCAACGCCGTCCGCAGCAGATAGTCGGGCGGGCAGAGCCAGGAGAGCGCGCCGTCGCTGATCTCCCCGGCCAGCCCGAACGCCCCCTCGCGCAGCGCGGAGATCAGGATCGGCGTGGTCGAGGGGCGCAGCAAGCTCGCCTTGACGCGGTAGAAGTCGCCCGCGAAGTCGCTCCGCCCCTCGTTGAGCAGCCCGTGGAGGATCGCCACGTACTCACGCAGGTGCGCCATCGGCGCGTCCAGCGAGAGCCCGTAAACCCCCTCGATGATCGACTTGTGGCTCGGCCCGACCCCGAGGCGCAGCCGCCCCGGTGCCAGGTCGTTGATCGTCAGCGCCTGCTGCGCCAGCGCGAGCGGGTGGCGGGGGTAGGTCGGCACGATCGCGGTGCCGAGCCCGATCGTCAGCGTCCGCATCGCGGCGGCGGCGAAGGTCGCCAGGGTATCGGGCGTGCTCGGCCCCTGCGTCATCCAGACCTGCCCGACCCCCGCCTCCTCGGCGGCGACGATCAGGTCCACGACCGCGCGGCTATCCGGCCCCGCGACGACCAGTCCCACCCGCTCGCGCATACTCGCGCTCATCTGTTCCCCCATAGCGTTCCCACAGTACCAGCCACAATCGCCGCGCCTAGTCGAGCGTCTCGCGCCCGTGCGGCATCGTCCAATCGATGATCGGGCCGAGTGGCACGATCCGCGTCGGGTTGATCTGCGGGTGCGTGCCGTAGTAGTGGCGCTTGATCTGATCGAAATCGACCGTCTCGCCGAAGCCGGGGCGCCCGTACAGATCGCGCGCGTAGGCCCACAGATTCGGGTAGTCGATCAGGCGGCGCAAGTTGCACTTGAAGTGGCCGTGGTAGACCGCGTCGAAGCGTACCAGCGTCGGGAAGAGGCGGATATCCGCCTCCGTCAACTGCCCGCCGACGAGATAGCGCTGTTTGGAAAGCCGCTCCTCCAGCCAGTCGAGCCGCGCGAAGAGTGCCGTCACGGCCTCGTCGTAGATCGCCTGCGTGGTGGCGAAGCCGGCCTTATAGACGCCGTTATTCACCTCGTCGAAGACGACCGCATTCACGGCGTCGATCTCGGCGCGTAACGGCTCCGGGTAGAGGTCGATCGGGTTCTTCGCCTGGCCGAGGAACGCCTGGCCGAGTTGCAGCGCCAGGTCGGGGTAATCGTTGCTGAGGATGCGTCCCCCGTCTCGGTCCCAGAGGGTCGGGACGGTGTAGCGCCCGGCGAAGTCGGGATGGCTCTTCAGGTACGCCTCGCTGAGGTAGCGGAAGCCGTTGACCGGGTCCGCGTACCCCTCGTTGAAGGCCCAGCCGCGCTCGTCGCGGATCGGGTCCACGGTCGAGAGGGAGATGGCATCCTCCAGTCCGAGCAAGCGTCGGGTGATGATCGAGCGGTGCGCCCACGGGCAGGCGAGCGAGACATACAGATGATAGCGCCCCGGCTCCGCCGGGAAGCCGCTGCTGCCGTCGGCGGTGACGCGATCCGTGAAGGCGTTCGGCTGGCGCTGCAAACGCCCGCTGGCGTCCAGCTCGCCCTTCAACTGCGTTGGGGTGCTCATACACTCTCCTGGCGCTTCTTCATCGCGGGTCATCGTCGATAACGTTCGTCGTGGTCACCCTGGCGCAACGCCCGTGCGGGGGGCCGTATTCCGTCCGTGTGCAGGCCTCTGTAACGCCCCGCCAGATATGCTACCCTTCACCACGCACAACCGGCGCGACAGCACGTACAGAGGGGTGGTATGAGCAGCACCGAGATGGAGACCGCGCCCGCCCGCCCGGCACGCTGGCGCGCGCTGATCGCCCTGTTCGGCGCGGCGATGTTCGTGCTCGGCGTCGGGATCGGCGGCCTCGGCCTGCCGCCCCTCCTCGCGCTCAATCCCGCCACCACCCCGCAAGCCTCGGTCGTCGCCCAGGTGCCGCTCGCCACCGCCACCGCCACCGCCGCGGTCGGCGCGACCGCGACGCCCATGACAACCCCGACCAGCGCCGCGACGGTCGCGCCGCCCACCGTGACCGCCCCGCCATCGACCGCCACCTCTGCGCCGCCCACGACGACAATTCCGCCACCAACCGTCACCGCGACCCTGGCACCGACGCCGACGGTCGCGCCGACCAATCCGGCCTCCGCGATCTTCGCGCCCGACCCGGAGGTCACCGCGACCACGACCGCCACCGCGCCGACCGCTGTCGGCGGCACGGCGACGAGCAGCCCGACGACCACGGCGACCGCGACGGCGACCATGACGGCGACCGTGACGACCACGGTGAGGGCCACCGACACGCCGACCAGCACGCCGACTGCTACCCCCACGAACGCCCCCTTTGCCGCAACCGATCGGATCAACACCGAGTTGCCGGTGAATTTCCGCGCCGGGCCGGGTACGACCTACGCCGCGCAGACCACCCTCCCCCCCGGCACCCTCCTCGCCGCGACCGGCGAGGAGGCGACCGTCGATGGCGTGATCTGGCAACAGTTCCGACTCGCCAGTGGCACGAGTGGCTGGGTGCGCGCACAGGATGTCCTCGCGTTGCGCTGACACCCGCACGTCTCATCGATGGACAAGCCCCCCCCCACGCCCGATAATCATCGGATATGGTGGTGGGCGCGCGATGCACAATGCGGAGGGGCGAGGATGGCACGAACGGAGCAGCAGCCGAGGGCCGATCTGGGCATCGAAACCGAGCGCCCGCCCTTTCCGACGGAGGCGCTGCGCGAATTGCGCGCACACTTTGGCAACGAACGGGTACTGACCGACGAGTGGGATCTGCTCGCCTACTCGTACGACGCCTCGTTCGCCTCGATCCTCCGCCCCGGTCGCCCCGATGTCGTCGTCCAACCGCTGAGCACGGAGGATGTCGCCTTCGCGGTGCGCGTGGCGGCACGCCACAACGTGCCGATCGTGCCGCGCGCCGGGGCCTCGGCGATGACCGGGGGCTCGGTGCCGCGCGCGGGCGGGATCACCCTCGACCTGCGCGGCATGAACACCATCCTGGAGATCGACCTCGACAATCTGCAAGTCGTCTGCGAACCCGGCATCATCCACGACGCCCTCAACGCGCAACTCCTGCCGCTCGGCTACTCCCTTCCCGTCGATCCAGGTTCGACCAAGATGGCGACGATCGGCGGGATGGTGGCGAACAATTCCTGCGGGATGCGCGCCGTCCGCTATGGCAGCACCTATCACTATGTCCTCGGCCTGGAGGTGGTGCTCGCGTCCGGCGAGATTATTTGGACCGGCTCGCAACATTCCAAGGCGCTGCAAAGTGCCTCCGGTCTTAACCTCACCGGCATCTTCTGCGGCTCGGAGGGAACCCTCGGCGTGATCACCAAGATCCGCCTCAAGATTCTCCCCAAGGCGCCCACGCGCGGCGTCGTGACCGCCTTCTTCGACCGTCTGGAAGGCGCGGGCGAGGCGACCCGCGCGATCTTCGGGGGCGGCATCGTCCCGTCCGCCCTCGAACTGATGGACCGCGCCGCGATCCGCGCGGTCAACAAGTACCGCCCCGATCTGGCGTTGCCGGACGCCGAGGCGATGCTGCTGATCGAGATCGAGGGGCTGCCCGCCGGGGTCGCCGAGACGGCCCGGGCGGTCGCCGCGATCCTCGCGTCGTACAGCGAGCGGGTGGAGTGGTCCGACGAGCCGGGTCGGGTCGCGACCCTCTGGCAGGCGCGGAGCGTGATGGGCGCGGCGGCGGGGACGGTGAGGCCGGGGGCCACGCGCGCCGCGACCGGCGAGGATATCGCCGTGCCGCTGACGCGGATACCGGAAACGCTGCGCCGAATCGCCGAGATCGCGCAGAAGTGGGGGCTCGGCTGCACCACCTACGGACACATCGGCAGCGGCAACATCCACTCGGCGTTCGTGGTCGATGCGCGCGACGAAGACGAGGTGATGCGCGTCCTCAAGGCGTCGGACGACATCCACGCGCTGGCACTGGAGATGGGCGGCACCGTCACCGGGGAGCACGGCGTCGGACTGGTGCGCCCGCAATTCATGGCGCAGGAGCACGGCGCGGCCCTGGCAACCATGTGGGCGATCAAGCGCGCCCTCGACCCGCAGAACATCATGAATCCCGGCAAGCTCCTGCCGGTGGACGCGCTGTAGACTGCGACGTGGCCACGAGGGAGGGGGCATGGGCGAGCCAGCACGCGGACCGGGACGCACCAAGCGAGTTGGAACGCCTGCGGCGCAACGCCACCCGGCCCGTGAACGGGCTGACTGTGCCCCCTTCTCGTCGCGGTATCCCTGGCGGACGGCGGCGCTCGGCAATGCCGCGCTATGGACAACGCCCTTCTTTGTGCGTTACTGGTATCACCGCCAACCATTCGGGGAGAGTCTATCGCTCACGCTCGTACCAGGTATTATCTGTTTCTTGCTGCTGGGCAGCCTGAACATGCTCTTGCGACGCTGGGATAACCGCAGCGAGTAGCCGTCGCCAGCGCCATGCACAGTGCTTTGCCCTCAGTCCAACTCCGCGAAGATCTCCTCCACCACAACCACGAATCCTGGGAGCAGGGGCGAGGTCGCAGTCCCGCCTGCCCTGAAGACGCCGTGTTCACTATAGGCACCAGCCCCCGATTGGAGGGTCAGCACCGTCACCGTCCGGTCGAGCGGATTGACGATCCAGTACTCCGGGATCCCCGCCTCGGCGTACTCCCGCCGCTTCGTCACCAGGTCGCGCCCCGGGTCGTCCGGGCTCACCACTTCCAGGACGAGATCGGCCCCATGCCAATAGCGATCGCCGTAACGCGGATCGTGGCGATCGAGGAGGGCGAGGAGATCGGGTTCGCGGAATTGACGCTCGCCGAGCCGTAGACGCAGCGGCGCAAGCAACGCAATGCCGCCGTGTGGAGCAAGCGCATCGAAGAAGCGTCGCCCCAGGAAGAACACGATCCACTGATGTGTCGCCGTCGGCATCGGCAAAACCTCGATCTCGCCATTGGCGTATTCGATCAGCCGTTTGGAATGATCGGTGAACCACAGGTACTCGGTGTCCTCCCAATCGCCCTGCTCGGGCAAGAGTTCGAGCATTGATTCTTGGTATTCGCGCTGCGAGGTTGCCATCGCCGCCCGCTCCTTCCATGAACCGTGGACGCAATCTCGCCAGTAGCGCCGACACCACGATAGCCAGACGCCGAGCGTATACACGCCGACGGATTAATCCAGTTCCGCGAAGACCTCGTCCACCACAACCACGAATCCTGGGAGCAGGGGCGAGGTCGCAGTCCCGCCTGCCCTGAAGACGCCGTGTTCACTATAGGTATCAATCCCCGATGGCAACGTCAGCACCGTCACCGTGCGGTCGAGCGGGTTGACGATCCAGTACTCCGGGATCCCCGCCTCGGCGTACTCCCGGCGCTTCGTCACCAGGTCGCGCGCCGGGTCGTCCGGGCTCACCACCTCCAACACCCAATCGGCCCCGAGCCAGTAGCGCGGCGCGCGGCGCGGGTCATCGCGATCGAGGAGGACGAGGAGATCCGGTTCGCGATATTTATCCACGCCCAGACGTAGGCGCAGCGGCGCGAAGCGGAGTACGCCATCGCGCGGGTCCAGATACCGCAACAGTGCGCGCGTGAGGAAGGTCAGGATCGCCCGATGAATCTCGGTTGGCATCGGGAGAACCTCGATCGCGCCATTATCGTATTCGATCAACCGTCGCGAGCGATCGGTGAGCCACAGGTACTCCTTTTCCCCCCATGCCCCCTGCTCGGGCAGGAGGTCGAGCAACGTTTCCTGGTATTCGTGCTGCGAAGTCGCCATCGTTGCTCGCTCTTTCCGTACGCGTCGGGTTGATGCGGCGCTGTATCAGCGCGTGGTCGGCGTCAGGCCCGGGGTGCCGGGCAGGGTTGCGGGCGCGGCGGTGATATCGATCTGCCGGATCCAGCCCACATCGCCACGCTCGGTCTGGAAACGCATCCAAACCAACTCACCCGCCTGCTCCTGCTCGTCGAGGAATTGCAGCCGGGTGCCGGGCGCGACCAGCGCCACCCGCGCCGACGCCGCACTCGGACCGGCGCGCAGATTCACCTGCTGGCCGAAATCGGCGATGACATGGGTCGCCCGAAAACTCGGCGTGGCGGAGGCACGCGCCGTCCCCGCAGCGCCCAACACCGTCGGGGTCGGGGTATTCGACGCAAGGGGGGGGGCGGTCGGGATCGCGCCGGAAGCGATCCCCCCGCCGGAGGACGTCGCGGTGGGCGTACCGGCGCGCGGCGACACGATGACCCGTGCGACCGGCGAGGCATACGAGACGCCGCTGCGCCCCGCAAAATCGGAGAAAAAGGGATCGAGGCGGAAGAAGAGCCAGGTGAACGAGGCGATCAGCAGCCCGACGACGAGCGCCATCGACACGCCGACCAACATCCCGCTACGCCGATTATTCTGCTTGAGCCGTTCGTTCAATCCGGTCCGGTCGACTATCCGGCTCATCTTTGCTCGCCCTGCTTTCGCTTCGCCATTCTTCGCAATATACGGGCCAGTATACCATCGCCTCACGAGCCGGATCGCCCGCAGCGCGCCTGTGGCATACTTCCGGGATGACCTGGTCTGGCGGGCGAGTGGACAGGCCGCGCGGATGACGCGACACGAGAGGAATGGATGCTACGGGGGCTACGGCGGCGGATCAACGAGTCGCGCACCGCGCCGCGCGATCTCCTCACCTTCCGGGTACAGGCGGTGTCCACGCACCCCGAAGAACCCGAGGCTGACGAGGACTACCGCCCGCCGCTGATCGTCAGCGCGACGCCGGAACCGGACGCGGGGACCACGCCCGAGCAGTTCGCGATCGGCGTGCTCCTCTTCGTCGAATGGGCCGATGAGCGCCTGGACGATCGGATGCTGGCGCTGCGCCTGCAAGCACTGCTCCCGCGCCTGCGCCTCGCGATACGCGGGGGACTCGTCGGCCCGACGCGCTACGCCGAACACCGCGCTCGGCAGCAGGAACGCTACTACCTGCACCGCGATGCCGCGATCTACGAAGCGGCGCTCCGCAGCGAGGAAACCGGCCTCTACCTCACGGTCAAGCAGCGCGTGATCGATGGTCCCTGGCAGGCGGACAAGACGCTCCTCGAAGCGGCGACGCTCGCCCCATACGAGGCGCTGCTGCGTTTAGACGCCACGCAGAGCGGCCAACTCCTCAACTGGCTGGAGGCGGCCACGACGGCCTGGCTCGTCGGGCACGAAGCCGCGTTCCCGATCGTCAGGTGGGCTGAAACCAAACAACTCGGCGAGCCGGGAACCAACACCTGACCTCAATCACCCGGGCGTTCGTAGGCCGCGCAAAGCATCCCGAAGTAGGTCGGCACCTCGTAGGAGAGGAGTTCGCCCCGGAAGCCCTGCCCGGCGAGCGCACCGTGCAGATTGAGCATCTGCCAGAGGGCGTCGATCTTCGCGCGCTCGATCCAGGCCGGGTCGCAATGCGATAGCCGCCCCAGGTCCTGCTCGCGCACCACGGCGCAGGCGAGCGCGTCGAATTCGGCGGCGGCGGGATCGAAGCCATATGGCCCGTCCGAGTCGTGGGCGTGGCCGAGATCGGCGCTGGCGATGAAGGCGATCCGCCGCCCACTCCGCTCGGCGGCGACCCGCACCGCCTCGCCGAGACGGGGGAAGAGCGCCCAGTCGAGCTCCCAGGTCGGACAGAGGACGACCACCTGCGGCTTGGGCGTATAGGAGCGCCCCATGAACCAGAAGGGGATCGTCGCGCCCCAGTCGAGCTCCAGGCAGCTTGTCGGATCACCGGGGATGCCGGGCGTGATCGGCGCGACCGGCACGCCCAATTCAGCCCCCGCCGCCACGATCGCCGCGTTGAGCGCCCGATCGACGCGGAACTCGACCGAGGCCCGCCGAGGGCCGCCGAGCTCCCCCGCGACCCGCCCGCTATCGAGGATCGAGAAGGCTCCTGGCTCGCGCATCCCGTGGGGAGTCACCAGCACGATCGTCTCGGGGTGGTACGCTTCCATACGCCGCCCCAACTCCTCCATCGCCGCCCGTGTCGCCGGGGCCTTGCCCGCGTCGACACCGCCGGTACCGGGGACGAGCATCCCCCCGTGTGGCGCGATACACCCGAAAACGATCCCGCCCATGCCCGCTCCTCCATTCGCTCGCACCGTCCCGCGTACCGCCGATCACTGTACGGCGCTCGCCCACGCTAGTCAACGTATGCGTGCGTCCGAACGCGGGTGATGCACGAATACGCACAGGTTGACAAGGAGGTCCTTTTCCGTTGTAATGTCGCCACCGGCGTGTCCGACGCGCTGCGAAGGAGAAGGACGCCCGCCGCGCGAGCGGTTCGGGCGAGAGAAAGGGACTTTCCTGTGACATACGTCATCACAGAACCGTGCAAAGGTGTCAAAGATGCCTCGTGCGTCGAGGTTTGCCCGGTGGACTGCATCCACTCCGATGACGACCAGGACATGTATTTCATCGATCCCGAGGAGTGCATCGACTGCGGTGCCTGCGAGTCGGTCTGCCCGGTCAACGCGATCTACTACGAGGAAGATACCCCGGAAGAGTGGAAAGAGTACATCGCGATCAACGCCAACTACTTCAAGAAGTAAAACGCACACGCAGAGCGTGAGCGACGGCCCCGGCGTTTGCTACGCCGGGGCTGTCGCCATTGTAGGCGACAGCCCCGCCACAGCGGCGGCGGTCGCGGGACGCGCAACGCACCCGTGGTGGTTCCGGCGCGTGCTATACTTGCGCGCCACCAGGGTAGATACGAATGCACCTACCATACGAGCGAAAGAGCGAGCGCCCGCGACGGTGGAGCAGGCGCGGGATAGCCCTGCGGCGCGGCGAGCGGACGGGCGGCAAGAGTCGGCGTGGAGGAATGCGGTGAAAGTGACGATCATGCAGGAGCAGTTGCAGAAGGGCCTGGGGCACGTCTCGCGCGCGGTCGCCACGAAGACATCGCTGCCGGTGCTCGGGAACATCCTGCTCGCGACCGAGCAGGGGCAACTGAAACTCGCCGCGACCAACCTGGAAGTTGGCATCACCTGCTGGGTCGATTGCTCGATCGAGGAGGAGGGGGCGGTGACCGTCCCGGCCCGCCTGCTGACCGACTTCGTCGCCAACCTCCCGAACGAGTCGGTCAAGCTCGAGCTCGATCGCCGCAACCTGGCGCTCCACGTTCGCGCCGCCCGCTCCAAGGCGACCGTCCGCGGGATCGATGCCGAGGACTTCCCCGCGATCCCGACGGTGGAAGGGAAGCCGACCGCGCTGATCGATCCCGCGATCCTGCGCGAGGCGATCGGGCAGGTCGCTTTCGCGGCGGCGGTCGATGAGAGCCGCCCGGTCCTGGCCGGGGTCCACCTCCGCTTCGCGGGCGACCGCCTCACCCTCTCCGCAGCCGACGGCTTCCGCATGGCCGTGCGCGAGGCCGAACTCGTGGGGGCCGCCGCCGAGGAGGTGTCGATTATCGTCCCGGCGAAGGCGCTCAACGAGCTCGCGCGCGCGATCAGCGACGCGACCGATCCGGTCGAGATCGTGGTGACGCGCGGGCGCAACCAGCTCCTCTGCCGCACCGGCAACATCGAATTCCTCTCCCGCCTGATCGATGGTTCCTTCCCCGACTGGCGGCAGATCGTGCCGACCGGCTACAACACGCGCACCGTCCTCGGGCGGGCGCAGCTGTTGGAGGCGACCAAGCTGGCGTCGTACTTCGCGCGCGACAATAACGATGTCATCAAGCTCTCGATCAAGCCCGGCGACGGCCAGTATGCCCCCGGTAGCCTGACAATCAGCGCCAACGCCGCCGAGGTGGGCGACAACACCAGCGATGTCGACGCCGCCGTGGAGGGGCCGGAGGCGCAGATCGCCTTTAACGTCCGCTATCTCAACGACGTGCTCGGTGCGCTGAAGACGCCGCAAGTGGCGCTGGAGATGCAAAACTCAGCCAGCGCCGGGGTGATCCGCCCGGTCGGCAACAACGACAGCACCCACGTCATCATGCCGATGCACCTGGCGTCGTACTAACGAGTCGTGGGTCGTGAGTGGTGGCGCGGTGCCGGTGACGGGCAATGCTAATGAGCTGACCACTACGGACTACTCGCCTACTCCGCCCACTTCTCCCACGACTCACGACCCACGACCCACGACCCACGACTCCCCAAGGCTCCGATGCAGCAGATCGCGATCGTCCTCGGCTTGCTCGCGGCGGTGGCCGGGGCCATCCCGCTCGCCGCCCGCCTGAACATCGCCTACCCGATCGTGCTCGTCCTCGGCGGCCTCGCGCTCGGCTTCATCCCGTTCGTCCCGAACGTGACGCTCGACCCGGAACTGGTCCTGCTCGTCTTCCTCCCGCCGCTTCTCTATTGGCAGGCGGTCAACACCTCCTGGCGCGATTTCCGGGCGAATCTCCGCCCGATCAGCTCCCTGGCGATCGGGCTGGTGATCGGCACGACCGGCGGCGTGGCGCTCGTCGGCCATTACCTACTCGCCCTGCCGTGGGCCGTCGCCTTCGTCCTCGGTGCGGTCGTCTCCCCGACCGACGCGGTCGCCGCCACCGCGATCACCTCGCGCCTCGGCGTCCCGCACCGGATCATCACCATCATCGAAGGCGAGAGCCTGGTCAACGACGCGAGCGCCCTGGTGATCTACACGACCGCCGTCGCGGCGGTCGTGGCGGGTGCCTTCTCGCTGCCGCGCGCCGGGGCGCAATTTTTCCTCGCCGGGGGGGCGGGGATCGCGATCGGCCTGTGCGCGGGCGTGCTTTTCAGCCGGGCGCGGCTCGCCATCCGGGACACGCGCGTCGAGGGGACGCTGAGCCTCTTGATCCCTTTCCTCGTCTATCTCCCCGCCGATCTCCTCGGCGCGTCGGGCGTCCTCGCCACCGTCGCCACCGGGCTGGTCATCGGGCGCAAGGGGGCCGTTACCGCCGCCCCGGAGGCCCGTCTCCAGATCGGGGCGATCTGGGATCTCGGCACCTTCCTCCTCAACGGCCTGGCTTTCATCCTGATCGGCCTCGAATTCCAGGAGATCCTGCGCGCCCTTGACCGCGACCCACTGCCGTTGCTGCTCCGCGACATCGCGGTCGTCGGATTCACCGTGATCGTCGTACGGATCATCTGGGTCTTCCCCAGCAGCGCCCTCGCACGGGTGATCCAGCGCCAGCACAAACGCGAGGAACCCGTCAGCAAGCGCGAGTTGAGCGTCGTGGCGTGGACCGGGCTGCGCGGCGTGATCGCGCTGGCGGTCGCGCTGGCCCTGCCGGAGATGGCGGGCGACGGGCCGTTCCCCTACCGCAGCCTGATCATCTTCGTCACCTTCGGGGTGATCATCGTCACGCTCGTCGGGCAGGGGCTGACGCTCCCGCCGCTGATCCGGCTCCTCGGTCTCAGCGGCGACGATAATGCGGCCCGCGAGGAGGGGATCGCGCACGCCGCGCTCGCGCGGGCGGCACTCGGGCGACTGGACGAGTGGGAGGGGCGCGACGGACTCCCGGACCGTTTGCTCGGCGAGTTGCGTGGGCGCTACGAACGGCACCTGACCCGGCTGGAAGACACCGAACGGGCGGCGATGCTGCCGCAGGCGGTCCTGATCCCGCAACTCCTCGCGGATCTGCGCGACACGCAACGGCGGACCCTGGTCGAGCTGCGGAACCGCAACGTGATCGGCGACGAAGTACTGCGGCTGATCCAGCGCGAACTCGACCTGGAGCAGCTACGCCTCGGCAGCAGCCTCCCCCAGCCGGAGAACGAGGCCAACGCCTGAAGAAGCCCCGCCGCGGTCGCCGTGCGTCGCACCGCGACGGGGCACCCCCGTTATCGGCGCGCTTTTTTGGACAAAAGGGTGCCCCCGGACCGCCGCCAAACAATCCGGGGGCTTTGAGGAGGGAGGATGGAGTGTTACCCGCCACGGATAGGATACCACTGTACGTACAGCTTGTCAAGCCCCTACTACCACCGGAAAAGTTGCGCGTGTGGCCCGACCTTGGTATGGTCGCACAACCGACGTGCGACGAAGCGCGCCATCTGCACAGTGCGGTTCACCCGAAGAATATTCCGCTCACAGCATCGGACAGGTTGCGCATCGAGGTGGGGTGGCGTGTGAAGTTATCGAGTCGCAGCGAATACGGTATCCGCGCATTGTTAGAACTCGCCCAACGTCTTGGGCAGGGGCCGATCCAGAGCCGCGACATCGCCGAGCGCCAGGAAATCCCCGACGCCTACCTGAATCAACTCCTGCTCACCCTCCGCAAGGCCGGGATCGTGCAGAGCGTGCGCGGCCCCGCCGGTGGGCATCTGCTGGCCCGCGCGCCGGAGCGGGTCACGCTCGCCGAGGTGATCGGGGCGCTCGATGGCCTGCCCCAGACCGACATCACGCCGACCGCGCAGGACGACCGCACCGACTCCTGGGCGGTGCGCTGGATCGGGGCGCAACTCGACGAGTCCGTGGATTGTCTCCTGCGTGAGATCACCCTGGAAACCCTCCTGATCCGCAAGCAGGAGCGTGATAACGTCCTCAACTATCAGATCTGAATCGCAGATCTGCCAGGAACGGAATACGATCGGGTGCGTTATTGTTGATATAACCGATAGATATCCGCCGGTACAGGCCGCGCGGCGACACCGGTGATGAAAGGAAGGACAACCATGAGCACGACAGCGAGCAATGCGACCGAACTGGTCCGTCAACAGCGTCCGAAGATCGCCGACGACGCGACGCAATTGATCGGCAACACGCCGCTCGTGCGCCTCAACCGCGTCACCGATGGCGCGGGGGCCGCCGTCATCGCCAAGATCGAATCCTTCTCCCCCGGCTTCAGCGTCAAGGACCGCATCGGCGTGGCGATGATCGTCGATGCCGAGGAGCGCGGCGAGATCACTCCCGGCAAGACGACGATCGTCGAGCCGACGAGCGGTAACACCGGCATCGCCCTCGCCTGGGTGGCGGCGGCACGCGGCTACAAGATCATCCTGACGATGCCGGAGACGATGAGCGTCGAGCGGCGGATGCTCCTCAAGGGGTATGGCGCGGAGTTGGTGCTGACCCCCGGCTCGGGCGGCATGAACGGGGCGGTGCAGAAGGCCGAGGAGATCCTGGCCCAGACCCCCGACGCCTGGATGCCGCAGCAGTTCAAGAATCCCGCCAACCCGGAGATCCACCGCCAGACCACGGCGGTGGAGATCTGGCAGGATACCGACGGCCAGGTTGACATCCTCGTCGCCGGCATCGGCACCGGCGGGACGATCACTGGCGCGGGCGAGGTGCTGAAGAAGCTGAAGCCCTCGATCCAGGTGGTGGCGGTCGAGCCGACCGAGTCGCCGTTGCTGACCGATGGGAAGTTCGGCCCGCATAAGATCCAGGGGATCGGCGCGAACTTCGTCCCCGAAGTCCTCGACCGCGACGTCTACGACGAGGTCTTCCACGTCTCCGGCGACGAGGCGATCGCGATGAGCCGACGGTTGATGCGCGAGGAAGGGTTGCTGAAGGGGATCAGCTGCGGCGCGGCGGTCCACGCGGCGGTCCAGGTCGCCAAGCGTCCGGAGAACGCGGGCAAGATGATCGTCGTCATCACCCCGGACACCGGCGAGCGCTACCTGAGCACCGCCCTCTTCGCCGATCTCCGGGAGTCGTAGGGCGGTCGCCGCTCAGGGACGGGGCGCGGGGGAATGCCCCCGCGCCCCTCGCGATCATCGCCGCTCGGGGCACCTGTCCGC
>JAABUM010002322.1_pt1 | contig 25777 bp, 22 predicted proteins | sample 5559161 | NCBI WGS metagenome assembly JAABUM01 (sample SAMN10711868, study PRJNA513369) | rock metagenome | isolation source: Antarctica rocks | place: Antarctica: Victoria Land, Siegfried Peak nord
GGGTTGACGCCGGCTCCCGCGCCGGGCTGTTGCGGAGCGGAGCTGGACACAGGCGCGGCGCTCAATGGGCTACTCATCCCAGCAGCATCCTGCGGAAACGCAGCCCACGCAACGACCGGGTACGACACCCGGACTCACGCAATCGCCAGTGTACGAACCGCAGTGTGCGTCGTCGCGCCGCTGTTTCGCGGGCCCTTTCTCGGATCTTCACTGCGCAGCAGAGCCGCGAGATAACCCTGACCTGACCCTGTCCGGTAGATACTGGGGACCACGGGAGCCTTGTATCGGCGACCACATCGATCCTGACGACGGGCTGGGAACAGCACCGATGACGGGGGAACATGGCAGATGCTCGTTCGCGCAGTCTTCGCGGTCCAGACCGGTGAGGCAAAAGTGCTGCGCTCTGCAGAAAATCTGATTGCCGCCGCGCAGGAGAACCTCGAGGTGGAGCTCGTGTGTTTTGGTGAAGGGATCTTTCTGGCTTTGTCCGGCGGCCCGCCCGAGCAGGACCTGATGAGGTTGCTGCACACTACCCAAGGCCCCGGCGCAACGGTGAGCGTCACCATCACCGACTGCCGGAATTTCCTCAGGGCACGGTTTGGACGCCGAAGCCCACCCGGACGTGGTGGTCGCCGGAGTGTCGGTCGTGGCCGTAGGTGTCCTGCAGTTGACCCAGCGCCGGCGTGAGGGCTGGGCCAATCTGTCGGTGTGAACGCGCCACACATCGCGAGTACACCAGTGGCTTCGGTGGCGCACCACTTCGAAGGATCCGCGCAGTGTTCGCTTGGGTATGCCCATGACAGGTGCCCACCGGCCGTCCGCGCCGGCAATGACCTGGCGGTTGGTGGTGGTGGCGGCAACGGCGACCGGGGTCGCGGCGGGGATCGGCGGCATCTGCTTGTCGTTGCTGCTGCACCTTGTGCAGCACCTTGCTTTCGGCTACACAGAGGAAACTTTCCTCACCGGTGTCCAGCGGGCCACGGCCGCCCGCCGGGTGCTGGCCCTGGCGGTCGGCGGTGTGATCGTCGGCCTGGGCTGGTGGGCACTGCGACGGTGGGCCAGACCGGTTCCCTCGGTCGAGCAGGTCCTGGCCCAAGGTGAGGGCACATTCCCGCCGCTGCTGATCACCGCCGATGCCCTGCTGCAGATCGTGGCGGTCGGTGCCGGAGCGTCACTGGGACGCGAGGGCGCCCCGCGCCAGGTCGGCGCAATGCTCGCTCACCTGCTGGCGCAGAGATTGGGTCTGACCGCAGCGCAGCGGCGGACGATCGTGGCGTGCGGCGCCGGCGCCGGCCTGGCTGCGGTCTACAACGTGCCACTGGGCGGTGCCCTGTTCACCCTGGAGATTTTGCTGACCTCGGCGGCCCTGGCCGAGGTGATACCGGCAGTGCTCAGTTCCGCGGTGGCCACCGCGACCGCCTGGCCGGTCCTGTCCGACCGACCGACCTACCTGGTCCCCACCGTCACGATGCACCCGGCGCTGCTGGTGTCGGCGTTGCTGATCGGACCGTGCGCCGGGGCCGTCGGCGTGGGATTCCTGCGGTTGACCTCCGCAGCGCGCGCCGTGGCACCCTCGGGATGGCGACTTGTCGTGGCCCTCCCGTTGACCTTCACCGCCGTCGGGGCTACCGCTATCAGCTTTCCGCAGTTGCTCGGCAACGGAAAGGGACCTGCGCAGTTGGCCTTCGACGGGACCCTGACCCTGTTGGTGCTGGCGGCGCTGGTCGCGCTCAAACCGTTGGCCGCGGCGGCCTGTCTGGCCGGCGGCGCCGCCGGCGGCCTGCTCACACCGGCGCTGGCCACCGGAGCAATGCTGGGCGCGCTGACCGGCGGGGCCTTCTCCCCGCTGTGGCCCGGCGCGCCGATCGCCGGGTACGCCATCATCGCTGCCGCCGCCGTCCTGGCCACCACCCAGAAGGCGCCGCTGTGCGCGATCGTCCTGGTCCTGGAATTCACCCACACCGGGTTGGCCCTAGCAGTGCCCACCATATTGGCCGTCGCCGGAGCCGTGCTGACCGCAGCGTTCCTGGACCGCGAGCCGCGACACGGCTCATAGAACAGCCCCGGCGAGTTTCGGCCGTCCTGAGCCGGTCACCAGACTCCCGACGATTTACTGGTAGACAGCAAATTACTGTCATTGCATGGTTGGCGGCGGCGCCGCATTTTCTGGGTGATGCCGGTCGCCGCGGAACAAGTTCAAAGGTTGGGCCCCGTGACGGGTGCGCTTGACCGAACCCGCAACATGCTGGTCGAGGCGGTGTTCAACGATTGGAATTTGTAGTTCGAGCTGGTGGAGTTCCCGCTGGAGCAGATCCGCACCGACCCCACCCAGCGGGTGCGAGAGACCACCCATATCGCCGACCCGGAATTGGGGGAGGAATACCTCACCCAGCACCGCAACGGTGCGCAGTTCCCGGCGGTCGTGCTCCGCGCCCCTGGATCATGCTGGAGGGGAATACCCGCACCGCAATCGCCCGCAGGGCCGGCGCCTGACCGTTTCTCGGCGTGTGTAGTGCAGATCTCCTCTGGAGACCTGGCGCAGGCGTTGGGTGCGCAGCTCAACCAGATGGGCCGGGGTGCGGCTCACCTCGTCGGAGGCCTACGACCTCGATGAACATGATGACCAATTTGAAGTTCACCGTGAACGACGGGACAAGATGTGGCCCGCCACGTCGACGAACATTCAGATTCCGCTGGCCGCAGTTCTGCACGCGTACTTGCACAACGCGGTCACCCTCACCTCCCGGGATCTGCCGCCGGATTGGTGGCCACGCTCAAGCACGCGGCGTCGATGCCGAATCCGCTGTTCTAGAAGTGTCAGCGGCGCCGCGCCTCGACCCGGGGAACCCCACGGTTCATCTGCAGCTTCGACCAAACACCCAGTGGGACTATCTTGCCTCGCGGACTGGCCGACCGGTTAAGAACCCTTGCCTTGCAAGGCGGGCAGCCGGCTGGAGGGGCCGAACAACGAACCGTCGGCGTGAAGTACCCCTGACCTTTAAGTTAAGGCTGTGCCGGAAACCCGACCTGCAACGGCCCTGGACGAGGTGATTCGCCGCGAAAACGGGATCTTGGTCCCTCCGCCGGGGGCAGGTAAGACCGTCATCGGCTGCGCCATGACCGTGAACACTACGGTGTAGCCGCACTGGTGCTGGTCGACCGCAAAGCGCTGGCCGAGCAAGGTCGGGCACGAATCAACCAGCTCTTGGGCGCCGCCGTCGGGCAACGCGGCGCCGGCCGAACGGAGGACAAGGTCCCATCGGTTGCCGCTGATGTCGCAGAAGACGGCGACCCGGCCGTAGGGCTCATCGCGGGTGCAGTGATGAACTCGACTCCGGCAGCGACCATCTGCGTGTGGGCGGTGTCGAAGTCCCCGACGCGGAGGAAGAATCCGACGCGGCTGGCTACCTGGCGGCCGACCACCGAGTTGCGTCGGCCCGTCGGCCTTGGCGAGCAGATGTCCAGTGACGGCGCCTGGCGGGCGTACTACGACCCATCGTTTGGCTCTACCGTCGTTGGTCAACGACGGCGAGTCGTCCACAAGGTCGAAGCCAAGGATGTGTTGAAAGAAGTGGATCGCGTCGTCGTAGTCGTTGACGACGATCGTCGTCAGCTCTATGTGCACTTCGACTCAGTCGAGTTCGATGTTGAAGTCCCACAGCGCGACCACCGACTTCTGGTTGATCCAAGTGATTTGAGCGGCGCCGCTGGTGAAGCGGCCCGCAATGGCGATGGTGGCGGTTGTTCCCTGGGTGGCGGTGGCTGAACCGGCGCCCTTGGCGGTGAGCACGATGGGTCGGCCGGTCTGGTCCCGCGAGCTGAAGTCGGTAGCGGCCAGGGTGATCGAGCCATGGGTGACCTTGGCGGTGATGGTGATGACGCCGATCGTGCTCAGTGGTGGTTTCCCGCCGCTCGCCGGTGCGCTGCTGACCTGGTCGGGTCCGAGGGCCCTCACCAACGCTGTCGTGCCGCCGGCCAGGTGAGCGATGAGCGGCGCACCGATGGCTAACAGTTGCGGATGGCCCGGCTCAGCCGTCGGGGTCGGATCGGTGGCCGGAGCGGACGGAATCGGCACGGCGCCAGGGGAAGCCATCACCGCGGAGGCCGCCGCGTTGGGGTCGGTAACACTGGTCTGGACGACCACCGGACTGCCGGTGGCGATGCGGGCATGGTCGGGCCGCTGGGCTGGCCCGTCAGACCAGACGTTCCGAGTTACCCAGGGGTGGCGGGCCTGCGACGAACTGCCTGAGCGTCAAAGGTCGCCGTCTGGACCACCCCGGAGGCTGCGGCGGGGGCGTCTCAACGCTTCCTGTTGCCCTCAAATCCGGCGCGGAACGCTGGAACTACTGAGGAGGGGGAGTCCATGGCCCATTTGTCCTGATCAAAATAGGCAACTGCCTGCAGGTTGGGAAACGACATCGACTGGAACATCTGTTGGATCCACTGCGACTTGGTGTACATGGATGAACTATCATCGGCTCCTATCTCTCCGATGGCCACGGGCAACCCGGAAGCACCGGGTAGTGCCGTCACTCGCTGGTAGGCTTTCCCCACCAGGGTGTCGAAACTGACGTTCAGATTTTCGAACATCCGGTAGGTGTCGAAGCCGGTCCAGTCCACATATGCTGCACCGGGCCAACAACTTTCGATGGTGGCTTGAGCGTTGCCGTCTGACCCGTTCGGGCAATACAGCCATTTGATATTGGACTTGCCCAGGGACCGTTGCCTGTCCACCACATATTTCCAGACGCGAATGAAGTCTGCCGTGGAGAAGCAGCCCTTCAGGGGCCCGTCCGCACGGCCTGGGCTGTATTCCGATGAGGGTAGATTCATTTCGTGCGCGAAGCGGACCAGTACCTCGCCCGGGTAGTTGCCGAGTTCGGTCATGACTGTGTCGATGTAGGTGTCGTACGCCCCGGCGAGGATGTCGGTAAATAGCACCGCGCTCGTCTGCATGGAAACGTTGCCCCCATAGGCGCGTTGCGGCATCCACGCCAGCATCAGCGTTGCTCCTTCTGTGGCGCGGGCTCGTCGGATGTCGCGTGCGGCGGGGGAAGTCAAGTCATCGTTCCAGTTGGCGAACATCCCGTACAGGCGTGGAGCGCAGCCGAGGAGCTGTTGACGTGCCTGGTAAGTGGCCTCAGTTTTGGTGGCGGCGAGACCTGCCAGGCCAAAGATTGCTCGGTTCACCAACGCGGTTGCGGTCGGCGCCGGTCCGGCCGAGCCGGCGACATTGACGCTGGCGACGTCGGCGTAGTCTGGCGTGCCGCCGTTGCGGTGGGTGCTGAACTGTAGGTTCTGATTGGGCGTGCCGGTCAGCCAGGTGGGCGTCGCAGTTGAACGGCGGGTGGTCCAACTCGTCCCGTCGCTGCTGGTGTCCCAATCAACTTGCCCGTTGTGTTCGCAGAGCCGTCCCCAGGCGTGCGCTATCGGGTCATAGCGCAGGCGAACCGCGTTCCGGTCGTAATAACCGGTATTACTCGAAAATACGATGGTGCCTTTGGCGCAATTGATGAGGATGCCGACGCTGGTGCCGGCGGTCAGGCTGTTGACGCTCATCCCCAGGTTGGCATCCGTTGAGGCGCCGCCCCGAGCAGGGGGGTACAGCCGGGCGTGCACGGAGGAATCCGCCAGCGTATAGCTATTTGCCGTCATCAGCGAGTGGTAACCCGAATCGACGATGATTCGGGCGCGTCCGCCGGTGAGAGTGACACTGGGTGAACTGGCAGTGAAGGGTGTCAAGTCGGTGTTGAAGTCAGCGGAAAGCGCCCCGAAAGAGGCAGACCCGGACGAGCCGGCGACATTGACGCTGGCGACGTCGGCGTAGTCTGGCGTGCCGCCGTTGCGGTGGGTGCTGAACTGTAGGTTCTGATTGGGCGTGCCGGTCAGCCAGGTGGGCGTCGCAGTTGAACGGCGGGTGGTCCAACTCGTCCCGTCGCTGCTGGTGTCCCAATCAACTTGCCCGTTGTGTTCGCAGAGCCGTCCCCAGGCGTGCGCTATCGGGTCATAGCGCAGGCGAACCGCGTTCCGGTCGTAATAACCGGTATTACTCGAAAATACGATGGTGCCTTTGGCGCAATTGATGAGGATGCCGACGCTGGTGCCGGCGGTCAGGCTGTTGACGCTCATCCCCAGGTTGGCATCCGTTGAGGCGCCGCCCCGAGCAGGGGGGTACAGCCGGGCGTGCACGGAGGAATCCGCCAGCGTATAGCTATTTGCCGTCATCAGCGAGTGGTAACCCGAATCGACGATGATTCGGGCGCGTCCGCCGGTGAGAGTGACACTGGGTGAACTGGCAGTGAAGGGTGTCAAGTCGGTGTTGAAGTCAGCGGAAAGCGCCCCGAAAGCGGCGGACCCGGCCGATACGGCGGCCACCATCTCATTGAGTCGGGCGGTTAATACGTTCACGTCGCCGGCCTTGGCGGAGCCGTCGGCGAATTTCCGAGAAGCGATCTGAAGGTGTGCGAATCCGAGTTGGGCCGAGATCTCGTTGACCTTGAAGATCAGTGCGTTGATGTCCGCGAGGTAGGTAGCCAGGCCGGCGCTGGTGCCCATCCGACTTGGAATGTTCAAGGGTGCGATGTCGCTGGCCACTGCGAGCTCGTTCGCCGTGGCCACGAGTGCGGTGACGTCCGCTTGAACGGTGGCGTGCCGATCTTCGCGTGTGGGTACCAGGAGCGCCGTGATTCTCACCATTGTGCACCGTAGGTGGTCGGGTAAGGCGTGGTCACCGGGCTGGTGGCGAAGGGCAAGAGTGTCGCGGCGAGAGGCAACACGATGCCGGCGGTCAGCAACCCTCGGCGGGTTACATTCCCTGCCCTATTCGCAGTGGGTTGGATTTGCAGTAGCTTCCCGGCGGGTAGGCGGGTGCGTATTAGTTTCATTGAAATTCCTTTTGGGCTTGGTCCCCACTTTTCGTTGGTCTGACCTAAACGGTACGACTACGGAGCGTGTTACGCAATGACGGACTGTGATCGATGGCGGTGTGGTTCCGGGTGGTTGCGGGTTTTGCTTACCGTCTGCAAGACCGCCGGCTATCGTGGCCGTCTGGACGGAGCCCGGTAGGGGTTCGGCACCTCGTCGCGGTCTGATTTTTGCACACGATCAGTGACCGATGGCACCATGATTCGCTGAGTGGAGTGCAACTTCTTGTCACTCCCGGTTGCCGTCCTCCAGACGGTCGATTGTCCCGGAATGGGCGCCTGGGGTCCGATCTCAACTTCGCCGCCAGCACTCCACTAGTGCGTTTAAAGTCCAGGCCCGGGATGAGCGGCGCTGCGTGTCGCGGTTCGCGTCGCGGCCAGCTGGGGTGGCACGGTCAACCCACCGGCGGCCGAGCTGGCATCTACTTTGAACACACTCACGCCCGTGCCCGGGAGGACAGCGCCACCGGGCCCAGGGACGCCGGGTCGGTGCAGGTCCGCACACCCTGCATGTCATGAGGGCTGCGGTCAGCCCGAGCAAACTCCCCAGGCCCGTGGTAGACGGTGACCGTCAAACCTGGTCATCTGTCGCACATCTCGTAGTTACCTAACGTCACCCGGCGTGGCGACCACGCACGTCTGCTTCATCTTCCTCGACTGAGATCCACCGTCCGGCACACCCTCGGTCACCCCCCTCATGGATATTTGGACAGAGGAATGACATCACTTCCGCCGATCCGATCTGTCGGCTTAACCTCTGACTTCGGGGCTATCTGCCAGCCGTAGGGCGCAGTTGTACTACCCAGTTTCTCTACTAATGAGAGCGATCCTCTTTATGTCTGTTTTGGCTGGAATCGCGAGCCCGATTACCCGACGCGACCTGCTCCGTCTGGCCACCGCGGCCGCGGTGATGACGGGTGTGGCCGGGTCGTTATGGCCGGCACCTGCGGAGGCTTCGGCTGTCATGCCGCTGTTTCGCCGCTGCTCCTTCGGGGCCTATACGGCCAATGCTCCGTATCCGACCGTCGCACCTCACTACGCTCTGGAGGCGACGGTCAAGGCCCGACTGGGCCGGATGTCCTGGTTTCAGGACATGGCGGTCCCCTGGATGGAACGGCCTGGGGCGCAAGCGGCCACGAGTGGTCATGATGTCATGATCGCGTGGCAGCCCCGAGACGCAGGACGCCCGATCGGATTCCGCGAGATCTTGGCCGGACGATGGGACGCTCGTCTGGCCACATTCTTCCGCCGCGCCGCAGCCCATCCAGGCTCAGTCATCCTGCGCCCATTTTGGGAGATGAACTCCAACGGCGGGACCTATTCGATGAATTACTCAGGTCCGGACCGCCAGGTCCATAGCTGCCAGCAGTTCATTGCCACCTGGCGGCACTTGGTCCGACTGCAGCGGTCCGTTGGCGGTGCACGGGTCAAGTGGTTTTTCTGCGCCAACGGTTCCGACGTCGGGCGTTACCCGATGGAGGCCTACTACCCCGGCTCGGCCTTTGTGGATGAGCTCGGCTTCGACACCTACATCGATAATTGGGCTCCCTGGACCAGCTTCGAGCACAAAATCGCACCCATGTATACCCGTCTGTCCCGCCTGGATGCGCGGCTGCCCATGACGATCGGCGAGCTCGGCTGCAAGGAGTCCGGCGCACCGGCGCGGCAGAGCAAGGCCAGCTGGTCAGAAGAAATGTTTCTGTGCACCAAGTTCCCCCAATTGCATCATGTGTCGTTCTTCAACGCTCGCCAGGAGCTCGACTGGCGCCTGAACTCCAGTCATGCCACTCTTGCGGTCTATCGCCACTATCTGCCGAAAGCGCGCGGCGGCATCCCTGGGCTAAAGCTGCGACATCCCCCGAGATAGCCATGCGTGACGCCAACCCCCGCCGACAAACGGACAAAAGCCTCACTGGCGTACTCGGGATCCTCAAACGCCAATCAGATCGCACCCACCTATTCTGAAAAGGCTTGGTGCCGTGTGATACTGCTCTGCGTAGATTCACCGACCGCGAATGTGCGTGATCGTTTCGGGCCACCACGGAAGCCCGGGCGCACTAACTGAGATGGAGTGATGAATGAGCGCAGGAACATCCGGTAGGAGTGGCTTGAGTCGCCGGACGGTTTTGGGCGGGGCGCTCGGCGCCGCTGCTCTGACTATCACTGAAAGTCTTCGGCCGCCCAACGCCGAGGCTGCCAACGCACCGCTCTACACCCGTTGTTCTTTCGGCGCGCATGCCGACGATGAACCCTATCCCAATCCGGGTGCGCACTACGGCCTACAGTCCATCACCGGGGCAAAGATCCCCCGGATGAGCTGGTTCCAGGATATGGGTGCACCCTGGATGAACGCCCAGACCGCGGACTCGGCCCGCTCAAATCACGCGCTGTGCATTGCCTGGTCCCCTCAGGCGTTCGGCGGCGCTGTCCCGTTCGGCAACATCGTCAGAGGCGACTTGGATGACCTGCTCAGCAGATACTTCGAAAAGGCCGCCCAATATCCCCGCCCGGTGACCATCCGACCGTTCTGGGAGATGAACTGTTCAGCATCCTCGTCATCGGTTGACTACCAGAATGGCCCGACCCTGGTGCAGAGCGTGCCGCAGTTCCACGATGCGTGGCGTCACCTCGTGGCGTTGCAACGACGGGTAGGCGGTTCACAGGTCAAGTGGTATTTCTGTGTGAACGGCAGTGACGTCGGAGCGCACGCGATGGAGGAATATTGGCCCGGCTCCGACGTGGTCGACGAGATGGGCTTCGACACCTACAACGACCACTGGTCTCCGTGGGCCGACTTCGATGTGAAGGTGGCCCCCATGTATGAGCGACTTGCGGCGCTGGATGCCCAAAAACCGATCACCATCGGTGAGATCGCCTGCCGGGAAGATGGCGCGCCGCCCGGAGAAAGCAAGGCGTCGTGGTCGGAAAAGATGTTCACCAGCACGCAGTTCCCAAGACTGAAGCATGTCGACTTCTTCAACAAGGCAGATGGAGTCGATTGGCGAATTCAGAGCTCCTGGTCATCACTGGCCGTCTATCAGAAATATTTGCCGCAAGCGACATCGGGTCTGGTGCCCTGGTAGTCCTCTCACCGATCCCGCCCCGCCGGTTGACAGGGTGGCTTTCATGCTCCTCTGCCGACGGTGCCAGCTCAGCCGGCGGGGGTGGGCTATCGTCCGCTGGTGGCGCCTGGTGCTCGGCGCAGGAAACGTTGGTGTGTGGCGAGGGAGGCTGTCGATGAGTTGAGTCGCCAGTCAGGGTTCCCGTCGGCGTGGGCGTTGAAGAAAGAAATGTGCCTGATTTGTGGGAACAATTCGGATAGGAACATTTGTTCGGTCCAGCTGCTTTTACTTTCCCCGACTGGTGCGCCGGTTTCTGTGCACCCGATTTCTCCGATGGTCATGGGCAGGTGGGGTGCTAGTTGGGTGAGCCGCCCGTACATGGGTGTCACCCGGTCCTCGAACGATGACCATGGGCCGCGGTCGTCGTTGTAGGTGTCGAATCCGATTTCGTCGACAAATTCGGTTCCGGGCCAGTACTGTTCCGCTCGGTTCGGCCCGGTGTCGGTCCCGTTCGCGCAGAAGAACCATTTGATTTGTGTTCCCCCCACCGCGCGCTGCGCCTTGACCAGGTACTGCCAGGTGGCGATGAACTGCGTGGTGCTGTCGACCTGGCGGTCCGGGCCGGTGTAGTTCAGCGAATAGGCGCCAGCGGAGGCGTTCATCTCCCAGAACGGTCGCAGGATGACGGTCCCCGGGTAGTTGGCGGCGTGCTGGAAGAAGTCCGTCAGGTAGGTGTCCCAATGCCCGGCCAGGATGTCGCTGAATCGGATGGGCCGGCCGGCGGCTGAGGGCTGCCAGGCGATCATGATGTCGTGGTTGCTGTGAGCGGCCTCTGCTGCTTGTTGGTCCAGCCAGGGAACTCCCATGTCCTGAAACCAGGACATCCGGCCCAGGTGAGCCCCGACGATGCTCTCCAAACCGTAGTGCGGCCACACGTGAGGGTAGGGCGCGTTGTCGGCGTAGGCGCCGAAACGGCACCGCTGATACAGAGGTAGCACCGCCGCCTCCGCCGCCGGCGGCGGCTCGATCCGTCCGGGGACGGTGGGAGAGGGCAGGACCGCGGCCGCGGTGAGAGCGGCGGCGCCCAATATCAGCCGCCGCCGCGTCAACGCGCGGTGGTGTGCAGGCCGCGCCGGTGAAGATGCCGGTTGGGGTTGCGTCTCGCCGGCCACCGGCCGGCCGATGACGTGCTTCGGGGTGGTCACGTGCGGCGCCGGCTGAGTCGTCGACCTGGACGGCAGGTCCGGTGTGGGGACGAGCCCGGGGTGCGAGGCCCCATCATGGTCGGTTCCTCAGCCAGCCGGCGGAGCTGGAACGCGAATGAGCGGCTGCAAGGTCGGGGACCTGTGCACCATCGATCCCTACCTCCCCGTCAGCCGGGCGCGACGGCGCACCGGCATTGGTGTCTCTCGCGCCCAGCAGGACGGCGACCCCGACAAAGCCGGGGCAAGTCGCGTGCCCAGGCCGTCTCTGCCGGTGGCGGCACTGGCGGGGACGCGTCCGGCATACCGGTGGTGAGGTGCGACCCGGTGGGTCGGTGGTGACCGGCTGCTCCGGCCCGCGGGTACCGCTACCCCGGTAGAGGCGGGCGAGCCGGATCGGCATGGGGACGCTGGGCCGGTTTGATGCCGTCGCCGCTGCCCGGTCAGTCCGTGGGGTCGCAGGCAATGCCGTCGCCGTTGGTGTCCAGGTGTGCGGGGTCGACACCACGGACGTCCAACCTGATGCCCTTGGGCATCAGGGTGCGTACTTCTGGGCAGGTCCATGGCATCTGGGTCACACTCATCCCCATGGCGCCGGCGCTGGGTGGGGTGATGGGCAGACACTCTTTTCCGTGTCCGTACCCGACGGTGCACCCGGCGCTGTAGTCACCTTTGGCATAGAGCTGCCCGGGCTGCACAGGATGCAGGTCAGGCCCGGTGTGCACTGCGGTGGCCTGCTTCTTGCTGCCGTTGTCCACCCCTGCCGCGCCGGGGTCGACGCCCTGATGCACCTCATGGTTGGCGTCGTGTATGGGGTCTCCGTGGGCGGCTCCGTGTGGTTGCGCCATCGCTTCGGCCAGGCTGGTTTCGTGAGCTGCAGGGCGCCCCTGGGCCGGGACCGACCACGCCGACGCCAGGGCGGTGATCAACACGACCACGGCAGCGACGAGGACACTGGACCAGCTGAGGTAGCGGCGCATGCCCTTTTCCTTCTGTTGGGTGGTCAACGGATGTTCACCCACGATGCGGTGGAGACGGCGCCCTTGTCATCCAGCACCGTCAACATGTAGGGCCCGGGGGGGATCAGCGCCGGGTTGGTCGGAACGGTCGCGGTGCGGGCACTGCCGGTGCCGGTGATCGGCAGGTCGATGAGGCGACTGTTGGTGTCGGTCTGGTGGGTGGCCGACCCCGGGCTGGTCAGCGACGCTGTGACGACCGTACCGTTGACCCCCAGATTGAACGAGGCGCCGTAGGTGGTGTCGGTGGGGGCGGAGGCGATCGTCGGCCGGACACCTTTGAACAGGTACGGCGGTTCGTAGATCGAGATGGTGGTGTCCCAGGACCCGTCGGCTGGGTTGGATCCCATGACCACGACCCGTCCGTCGGGTAGCAGCAGCGAGGAGGAGTGGTAGTCCCGGCCGACCGGGTCGGCCGGGACGGTGGTCCACGCGTTGGCGGCCGGGTTGTAGATGGAGGCGGCGATCAGGTCTCCCCCGCGGGCCATGGTGCTGCCGTTGGAGGCCAGGACGGTCCGGTCGGGCAGGTTGGTCAGGTTCAGGTACAGCCGCGCACCGCCGGGCAGGTCCGGGCCCGGGACGTAGCTGGGGCTCGGGTTGTTCATATTAATGATGTCGACTTTGTTGGTGGGGGGCAGGTTGTTGGTGACGCTCCCGCCGCCGGCGATCATGAAAGTCTGGTTCTGCGCCGGGGGCAGCAGCACGGAGCCGGCCTGGTCACGAAGACCCGGATCCCGCAGGCCCGGGACATCTCCCACGGTTTTGGCCCGCCAGTCGTAGATGGTGGCGCCGGTGCCCGGTCGGGCACCGCCGAAAGTATGCCCGCCGTCGTAGAACAGTCGCCCGTCGGCCAACAGGAACATGTGGGGGTAAGTGCCCCAGTCCTCATAAGTTTGCGGCACTTCGCTGGCCCCGAGCCAACGATTCTGGGTGAAGTTGAACATTTCGGTGCTGACTGCACCGTTGCCGGTGTCGGAGTAGCCACCCGCCATCCATACGTTGCCGTTTTCCAACTTGGTCAAGGTGGGGTACCAATGACCCTGTTGGGCATCTGAGGTGCGGGTGAAGCTATTAGTGGACGGGTCGAAGATGTAGGAGCTTTTCAGGCCCTTGTAGTTCTGCGTGCTGGTGGCGTAGGCGGAGGTGCCGCCCTGGATGAGCACCCGGCCATCAGGCAGCGTGACATGACCGGAACAGAACATGTCGCTGGGTGTGGGGACGGTCAGGAACGTGTTGGTGACGGGGTTCCACACCGAGGTGCTGAAGGTGCCGGCGGCGAAGTTGTTGGCGTCGTTGCCGGAGCCGGCGATCATCAGCACCCGGCCGTCGCGCAGCAGTGTGCTGTGCATCGCATGGACCGGCGAAGTCACCGACGCCGTGGTCCACCGGCCGCTGACCGACAGGCTGGTGAGGGAAAAATCGGTACTCCACAGCGAGCCGTTGCCACCGCTGGCCACCCCGAAGGACACCCGAGAAGTACCAGCCGGCAGGGGCGGCAGAGCCTGGCTCACCCTGGTCCAGGTGGTGGTGGCCGGCAGGCTGGTCAGTATCGTCCAGTAGGACCATCCCGACCCGGCTTTGTAGGTGAACAGCGGGATGCTCAGGTCCGGGTTGGTCGACTTGTAGTAGAGCCCGACCGTGTACTGCTTGCTCGGGTCGACGGTGCCGACGCAGCCGGCAGCATCGGAGGGCATCAATTTCTCGTCGCCGTTCACGTAGTTGGCGATGTCGATGCGCCAGGACCGTCCGGTGATGCCGGTGGGCATGTCTGAGGAGAATCCGCTGGTGATGCTGCTCTGGCCCCACCCTCCGTCGGAGAAGCACGTCGGCAGTGGCGAGCCGGTGACCAGGTCGGGGTTGGCGACCAGGTTGGCGGTGCTGGGGGTGCCGGCCGGAGCGTAGGAAAATTGGGCGACGGCATCGTAGGCGTTCTGGTAGTACTCCACCACCACGGTGTGGGTGCCGGCAGTGACGCTGGCGTTGGCGTTGTAGGTGGTGGCGCCCTGATCGCGCCAGCCGTCCAGGACCATAGTCCCGTCCAGGTACACCCTGATCCCGTCATCGCCGGTGGCGGTGAAGGCGTAGGACCCGGCGGTGAACACACTGGATCGGGTCCACCTGGTGGAGAACTGGTTCGGTGGCACCCCAGCACCCGGCGCCGCGCCCTGCCAGTTGAAGTTGATCGCCGGATCGCAGCGCGACAGTGTCGGGGTGCCGGCCAAGGTCATATTGGCGAAGTAATCGCCGGACCAGTCGGTACCCGAACACGACGCTGCGTGCGCCGCCGGAGCGAGCACCAGGCTGGTGATCAGACACAGCGGAACCGCCACCAGGGTGGTGAACCAACGTCGCTTCAATGAGACCCTCCACATCAAAAACGCCACATTATTTTCGCCCGAACAAGCACCGCAGGTTCTACCGATCCCTTGGGTTCGGCGAACGCCAATCTAAACGCTGATCGAGATCGAGGACCTGGTTGTCCCGCTCGATCCACCTTTGCTGCTGCCGTCGATCAAATAGCTTACTTCAATTTATAGATGTACCACCGTTCGAGGGCGTATTGACGTGTCTGGAATGGCGCCGCGGCCAGCTGGTAACCAGCGTTGTGGTCCAACGCATCTTTCAACACATTCATGTTGGCGTCCTCGGTCGCGTTTCCGGAAGGCCCGGACCGGAAGATGACGTACTGGTAATCGTGGTCGGCGACCGCGTGCCGGATGGCGACCGGGCCGGCCCCGAACAGGCCGTACTGGCTGTCCCAACGGGCCGCAGGTATGGACTGCTTGGTGTAGTAGGCCAGCGCATCGGAGGAGGTGGACAGATATTTTCCGGCCGGCGCGTCGGGGGTGATGATCTGAACGACTCGGGCCACGTCCGGCCACAGGGTGTACATCGACATGGAGCGGGACAATCCGGTCACGGTGATGATGAACAGCATGGCGAACACGCCGAGGAATCGCGGACCTCTGCGGCTCAATCTGGACAGGGCGACACCGGCCAGCGGCGCCAGGAACAAGGCGGAATAGGCGAGATGCTTCTCGAAAGACACCGCTTCACCCAGGCGCAGTTGGCTGGCCGGCAGAATGCAGGCCGCGGCCAACATCGCCAAGGCCATCAAAATCAACCGGGGTCGCCTCGGCACCAGGAAGACGCCGACGATGGCCAGCAGGAAGATCAACCCGATGTCCTGGGCGACGTAGCCCAGCAGCTGACCGGCCGGCGCCGGGAACAGGGCCTTGCGCGAAGTGGTGGTGAATTTGATACCGCGCTCGATCTGTCTGCCCCACACAAGGAGGCCGAGCCCGAGTAACGTCACGGTGCTGGCGGCGGCCACACCGGTCCTGATCAGGGCTCGCCCGCGGGCCCCGTTTACCAGAAAGACGATGAACAGCACGGGCGGGATGAAGGCGGCCCCGGTGTATTTGAATGTGGCGGCCGCTGCGAGGGCCGTCCCCATGGCGATCGAGCTCAACATGCTGCCGTTGCCCCGCACCCCGCTCCACAACGCCAGCGCCAGGCACCACACACATACCGCGTCAAACGTGGCGAACCCGCCGAGGAACATCACCGGTCCACACACCACGAATGCTGCGGCGGCCAGCAGACCGGCCTGCGGGGAATGGAAGATCCGGGCGGTCAGTGATCTGATCAGTACGGTGGTGGCCACCATGCATACCAGACTGAACATCCGTACCAGCCACAGTCCCCCTACATTGTCCAGCAGGGCCGCGATGACCGGATAGGCAGCCGGCGCACCGGAGTAGAAATCACCCGGGTTGCCGGTCGGGGTGCCGTGCAGCCAATGCCCCAGCAGGGCGTGACCGCCATTGATATAGAGCGCCTCGTCCTGAAACGCGGTGTTGTTCAGCCGCAGCGTCAACAGCACCTGGGCCAGGATGATCACCGTCATCGGCAGCCGGCGCAGCCAGATGTCAGCGTGTGGGCGCCGCTGTGGCGTCAGCAGTGACGCCGCCGCCAGACGCCAGATCGGCGCGAGCGGCGGGTCGAGAACCGCTGCAGAACTTGAAGCCATGGTGGGTTTTCCTTCGGACGCTCAGATGAGACATGGGACGGTCGGCCCGGGGCATCCCGCCCGGGAGGGGGCGTTAGAGGTGCGCCGGGGTGGGTTGGGTGCGTGTCGGGGCCAGGGAATAGGCGCGGCTGCTACCGAACGCTGCGGCGACGACCGGCACGAAGATGTACAGGTTCATCACCACGAAGGCGGCCGTGGCCCACCAGTGGGACCAGCCGAACCGGCTGATCTGCCAGAGCAGGCCGCCCACCACCGCGACCTGCGTGCTCAGCAGATACCAGCCCATCACCCGCCGCACTCGGACAGCCACCGGGTTGGGCCGGGCGGTGCCATTCGACGGCACCCAGGCGGCCACTTTGCCGAAGAACACGTCGTGGATGGCAGCCACGTGCGCGAAGGAGTAGATCGCCTGTACCCGCAGACAGTCCAGCCGCCACCGGCCCTTCATGACCACCGGATAGACCACCAACCACAGCAGGACCACCCCCAGCAGGGGAATCATGTTCTGCGGCCCGACCAGCTCGGGCAGCAACCAGATCATCACCAGCGCCGGAAGTGGGGAGAAGAAGCCGTTCATCGCGGTGGACAGGTAATAGGTGATGCCGCTCCAGTAACTCAACCGCTGCGGTCGGGTCATCTTCTCGTCGCTGTGAAACTCCACCAGCCGGACCAACTCCATCGATCCTTCGCACCACCGGTACTGCTGGGAGATGAACGAATTGATATCGGCCGGGCAGATACCTTTCGAGACGATGATCGGCACGTATTGCAGCCGGTACCCGTGTTTGGCGATCGCCAGTCCGGTGTAGACGTCCTCGCTGTGTCCCACCTGCGGGAACCCGCCGGCGGCCGCGATCGCGGCCCGTCGATAGACCGCGGAGGTGCCCACGCAGATCGCCGCGCCCACCCGATCACGAGAGGGTTGGATCATCCGGTAGAACAGTTCCTGGGTCGCGCCGGCCCCTCGTTGCAGCCAATTCATGCTCTTGGGTGTGCCGAAGAACTGGGGGGTCTGCACGATTCCGACATCGTCGATGTCCATATATGGAATGACTTCCAGGAGCAACTCACTTCGTGGTACGAAGTCGGCGTCCAACAAAAGGATATGGTCCCCGGTAGTCCGCTCGAACGCATGCTGCAGATTGCCGGCCTTCTTGAATGCGCTGCCCGTTCTGGCGAGATAGGCAAACCCGTAGAGTTCCGCGAGCATTGCGACCTCAGGGCGGCTGGCATCGTCCAGGACATACACCTTGAGTTCACCGGGCCACTGCAGTTTGCGGACCCAATGGTAGGTGTTGGTCAGCAGCGCGAGGTCTTCCCCGCAGGTCGGTAGATAGACATCCACCGAGGGGTAGACGGGTGGTTTCCACAGTTCCACTCGCATCTGGTGATCCGGCAGGGTCACCACCCGGGCATAGGTGGAGGTCCGCAGGCCGAGCAGCGTTTCCGCCGCATACACCATCAGCGGCACCAGGAAGATCAACGTCCAGTACCGCATCGTGGAAAATCCCACCAGGCTGACGGCGACACCGATGAACGCCACCACCTGCAAGAGGAAAAACCACCGATGCTGGGAGCTGCCGAGGTAGGAGTACTTCTCGACCTCGGTCGGCGGTACGGGATAGGCATTGTCATCTGCCATCGGCGGCCGCGGCCGACGGGTTCCGAGCTTGGCCGGTGCCATGTCGCCGCGCGCTTGGACAGCAACTGCGTGCGGGCCCCTCCCGCGCCCGGTGTCGTCGATAGTGTTAGGCGCGAATTGTTCGCCGCGAGTGGATCGAGATCGCAAATTCATCATGCCACTTCCATTGACTGGTCGGTCGTATCGGTGCTCACCGTGGCGTGACTGAGACTGTGGGAGACCTGGTGGATTTCGGGAGCCGTCGCGGCCGAGGCCTTGCGGTAGGTGTAGCGGCTCAACACCAGATATCGGCCGGCGGAGGCGAGCACGAGTGCCAGGGCCGCAGCCGGCAACTCGGCGATATGTAACGCCCGCACCAGAAACGCCAATACCGGGATCCGCAGGAGTAGTTCTGCGTTGTTGATGGCCGCTGAGTGGAATGCTCGTACCCAGAACCGCCGATGCGCGGCGGCCTCGTGAAACACCACCCGTTCCTGCAGCAGGAAGTTGGTCACGATCGTGACTTCCGATGCCACTACCGCGGCCAGCAGATATCCGGCCCCGTGCGTCAACAGGATCGCCATGATGGCCAGGTTGAGGCCGGCGCCCACGATGCCGACGCCGGCGAACCGCACGAAGGGGGCTCGGCAGCGCAGGCGCAGCAGCTGCGCCATGAATTCCACACCGCGCCGCCAGGAGGCCTTACTGACACCGGAATGACGCTCGGCGAAGGTGAAGGGGACCTCTTCGACACGGAGATCATGCGATACCAAAATTTCCAGCAGGATCTTGAACCCCCGGGCCTGCAGACGGTCCAGATCGACGCTCTCCCGATCCAGGCCGAAGAACCCGGTCATCGGGTCGGTGCATCGGCGGCCGACACGCTGCGGGAACAGGGCTCGCGCGAGGGTGGTCGATCCCCGCGACACGTGCCGCCGCCAGCTACCGGCCAACCCCGACGCAGCACCGGTCCCGCTGTACCGGCTGGCGACCACCACATCCTTGTCGCCGCCTTGGAGGACGGCCAACAGGGACGGCAGCAGCTCAGGCGGATGTTGCAGATCACCGTCCATGACCACGACGTATCGACCTCGAGCGGCGCCCAAACCGGCGGTGACCGCGCCGGCCAACCCGCCGTGACGTAATCCGGGCGGCCGGTGCATGAGCCGAACCGGGACCGGTGACTTCGCCGCAACCTGCTCGATCACCCGGGGGGTGTCGTCATTGGAATCATCCACGAACAAAATCTCCATGTCACGGCGGCCCAGACAACTGCTCACCCGGCCGATAAGTTCCGCGACGTTATCGCTCTCGTTGAACGTCGGGACGATGACCGTGAGCGTGATAGCGTCCGCCAATATCGCCTGTTTCACCGGGCTGCTCTGTTGCAAATTCATTTTAGATCTCCCTGGTTGACACGTGGGATTCCAGCTGGGCAGAAGTAATGACCGGGACGCGGGGCGAGAACCACCGCGCTGCAAGACCCGGGAACGGCCTGTGATCATCGAGATGGCAGCCCAACGACGGGAGACCCGACGGGCTGCAGCGGAACAGGCAGGCCAGAGCCGTTGCGAACATGCCGATATCGCTCCCGCTGCTTGTGCACCATTGCTTGTGTAGTGAGATCGTCGGCGGAGAAGGCAGCCTGTGATTTGCCCCCGAGCATTGTCACGTGGCGGCTGATGACCTCCGGTCGCACTTGGGCCAGGAATGCGGCGAGCATCGCCCATCCGCAGTGCGCCACCTGCTCCCGCAGCGTCCCCGCGGTTGCACCTGCGGTGGCATGGTTGACCGTCTCGCGGATCAGCCGGCGGATCTGAGGGTGGGAGCGGACCGAGGAGTGGAGAACGTCGATGTCGTCAGAGGAACTCGAACCCGAAACGCTGAGGGCTTCCAAAGCGTTGAACAGCGGACTGATCAGGCCGGATACTTTCGGGTCATACAACCCTGGGTAGGGGGCGCTCTCGTAGCCGGCCTCGGTGCCGCAGCAGTAGATCGCAGATGCCGTCGGGTGGGCTGCCACCATCCCTACCGACAGATCCAGCAATGAGACAGGCCAGCCGAGGTCGCGGATGGCCCCGACCGCCAGCCGGCCCGGGCCCGCGTCCAGGACCGATGACATCAGCAGTTGGGCTGCCTCGCGCGCGGACTGCAGATAAAACATGGTGTCCAAGCTGTGAAGCCGAACCGTCTCACCCGTAGCTGTCCAGTCCTGGAGCCGCTGCAGGATGATCGAATTGTTCACCACATGAGTGAACCGGACCGCCGATATTCTCATGGAGGTCAGTGCCGCAGCCTCACCCAAGACCCACTCCGCCATCTTCTTCGAAGCGCAGTAGATATCCCGGCTGAACGGTCGTAACGCTTTCCCGGTGGATGCACACGCCAACCGGACGGTCGGTAGCAGCTTGCACGCCTCGACCACGTTGATCGTGCCGCCCACATTGGTGGACAACGTTCGCTCGACTTCGACCTCGGCCAGACCGGGGTCGTGCTGCGCCGCTAGGTGATACACAATGTCTGGTCTCTCTCGGCGCACCAACTCCGCTAGCGCCTCGCAGTCGCGGATATCCAACTCGACGTATTCCACTCCGGCGTACCTGGGCCAACCGGTCTGCAGACCGCGACTGACACTGATGACACGAGCCGGCGCCAGTCCGCACACCTGCTGGACCACCTCGCTGCCGATACACCCGGTCCCGCCGGTGATCAGCACCACCCGACCAACATGGACCTGGCGCAGGTGTGCCTGATCCACCGCGATGGAACGAGACGAGATCGCCAGGAACCGCGCATACTCTTCGCGCCCGGCACTGCCATCGGCATCCACGAGACGCGCAGTCGCAACGCGAAGCGCCCGCACCGAACGGTCACTCAACTTACCCTGACCAGGCGGGGCTGCGTCCAGCAGGTCCGCCACGGCCTGCGCCTGGGTGGTGGGTGCGATCATCCCCGCGAGCCCTCGGCCGACCCGGTGAAGACGGCGTCAGCTATTTCAGCCGTACGGAAAGGAAGCACTGATCGGCGTCGATCGTTTACCTGTCGGTCGTAGGATATTCGCCAAACCCCCAACATAGGCCCTCCCCTGATCGCGAAAACAAGACGAAAATTGATATGCACACCACATTGATCTGCACACCACCCATTGCACCCCGACATAAGTAACTCAGCTGAGCCAGGCCCGCCAGCGGGAAGCGCTGACCCTCGTCCGACATGCATCCAAACGTGCGCTACCAACCCTGCCAGGGACAATCAATCACAGTCAGTCGCCAAAAACCACCCAAATAGGCCGCAAATGGCTAAAACGTGACTCGGCTCACAACTGCATGTGACGCAGTGTTACGGCGCCGTTTCGGTCAGGGATCGCTTGGTTCTCAAACATCCCCGGACCGAGAGCTTCATTACAGAACGGCACTAAGCAATTACAGGGCTCACGGCGACCATTAGGTTAAGATTAGGTTAAACACTGCTCGCGTCGAACCGGCAGCACTCAGTGGCATTATTAGGTGACCAACGAACGGCATAATCCTGACTTGTTTCGCCGATCAATATCGAATATTCTGAGGCAACGGGGTCGCGCGTCGAAGACCAACGGTGTGCACCGGCACGCACGCTGCCCTCCCACACGTAGATGCCCCCACAACCCCAACGCAACTCGCGACGTTCAAGAGTCCCCGGCAACGCTTCTGAGCCGGAGACCCACCCGCCGCGGGTTCCATCCCGTGCCCTGAGAGGTGAGAGTGAAGGAAGTATTCCGCCAAGCACTGGGGGATCGTTTGCGAGCGGTACGACTTAGCCAGGGGTTGACGCTGCGCGAGGTGGAGCAACGATCTGCTGGACGGTGGAAGGGTATCGTGGTGGGATCCTATGAGCGGGGAGACCGGGCGATGACCGTGGTCAGTCTCGCGGGCCTAGCCCACTTCTACGGGTTGATCCCAGCCGAGCTATTGCCAGGTCCGTACCCGCACCCGACGCCAAAACCTGACGGGACACTCGTCTTGGACCTGCAGCAACTTTCCGGACTCTCCGGCTCGACCGCTCGTCCCCTGCGTCGGTTCATCGAGATCATTCAAAGCCAACGCAGCGACCACAACGGCCGAATTGTTTCCCTCCGCGCCACCGACCTTCGCTCCTTGGCTGTCATCTACAACACCACACCACCCGACATGATCGGCCAGCTAGCCGACTGGGGTTTCCCAATCCCTCACGTAGGTTCGATTCTCCTCCAGCACGCCGGGTCCGATCACGATCATCACTGGCCGTAGAGGCACGCAGGGCGGCTCCAGCCGGGGTTGGAGCGCACCCTAACTTAAGGGCATCGGTCTCTTGCCCGGGCCACATCTTCACTCGTCGGGTCTCTCTGCACCACACGCATCTCCAGGGGCGACGTACACAGCCGTCGCCCCGACGTCGCGCAGGTCGCACCTACCACCCTTGGTCTGTGCGCAATGAGCCCCATGACATCCACACCTTCGCAGCCCGGCACGCGTCTCCCAACAGACGGGCGCCCGGGCCTTTTCCTCACACCCTCAGCACCAGCCGATATTTACCCGACCAGCACCCAGAGGTGGTTTGATGCCTCCCCCACGCAGGACGACACCGAAGAGCCAACAATCCTTCATCTGATGCACAGCCAGCACCTCGAAGAGCACCCCCTACATCAGTGCCCCTCTCCGCGTCCGTGGCACACCTTTTCCCATGAACTCGTTATCCATTCGGAGCTCGCGGACTTCCTTCTCCAGGCCTTGAGCTGTGAATCGCCAAATTAGTTGGCACGTTTTCGCCACGCTAAATGGCACGGTGTCCAGCACACCTTACGCCTGAACCAGGGCGCTCGATGGAATATCGTCGCAGGTCAAAGGGCTTGGGAGCGGTATCGATGCAGTGACTATGCGGCCATTTAATTTGGCGAAAGTGTGCCATATAGCGTGGCGACCGACACAATAGCGCGGTGTCGAGCGGGACGGTGACCGTGTCGCGAGGAAAGTTGGATCGCCGGCGGCCACCCCCCTACAGGGCGCTCACTCGGAATTGGTAGACGCGGCGTGTTCGCCGAGCCCGACGACGCACAGTGTGAGGTCCTGGCACAGGCGGCGCTCGGCCGCCGTTGTCAGGGGGGCAAGCATTCGGACTTCTACGGCGCGGACCGCTTCGCTGGCGGCCTTCAATTGTCTCCGGCCGGCCGCGGTGAGCTGGGTCGGCAGGGCTTTGCCGTGTGCCGGGACGGGCGGCCGGGTCAGCAGCCCGCGGCGCTCCAGGCCTTGGAGCACGAGGTTCATCGATTGCCTGGTGACGAACGTGGCCCGGGCGAGCTCGGAACCGGACAGGCCCGGCTGCTGTCCCAAGAGCTCGAGGCAGGAGTACTGCGGGACCGTCAGCTGCAGCGGTCGCAGCGCGGCATCCATCGCCGACCTCAGCGTGCTCGCCGCCTTCTTCAGCATGTACCCCACCGATTCATCGATAGGACCGACGACCACCCCTTGACTCATGTCAGCATCCTGACACATACTGGTGATGTCAATGAGCTGACACGACCTTAGTAGATGGACCGGTCGCCCGATGACACCGCGACCGCATGGCAGCCACACCTGGGTGACGGTCCCCACCTGCGCAAGCTACGACAACGCGCACCCCACGAAATAGCCAGCCGCGGCCAGCTTCGAACCCCACAACGAGAGGATCAACCATGACCACGCTCGACCCCGCCTCGGACTATCAGGTACTGATCAACACCTTCACCGTCGAACCCGACAACGCCGAACAGTTACTGGCCGAACTGTCCCGCGCCACCGAAACAGGGATGCGACACCGACCCGGCTTCATCTCAGCCAACCTGCACATCAGTAAGGACAGGCGGCACATCGCCAACTACGCCCAATGGCGCAGCCAAGCCGACATCGACGCCATGATGAGCGATCCAGCCAGCCAGCACCACATGAAAGCCGCAGCTGCACTCGCGACTTCCTTCGACCCCATCTACTACCAGCTCAAGGAGACGCACACCGTCGACTAACTCAAGGCGGTGCGCTGACAGCATCTCTTCAAGCACTCCCGGGCTGAGGCTCCGGGCGCGGCCCTCTAGCGGCGACGTTTCCGTCGACAACACGAGCCGATCTTCGCCTGCGTAACTCAGCTCAGCTCGAGGTCCTTAGTTCTGACGATCAACTCTGCGATACGGTTCTCGATGTCGTCGAGGGCGTCGGCGAGTGGGGCGAGCTGCTGTACGGCATCCTTCTTCCGTTGGTTGGCGGCGGCCCAGTCCCATGCCGGCAGCGCCACCGGCGCCGGCTGGACCGCTGCCTTTTGCGGTGAGCCAAAGGCCGCGACGAACTCATCGACCCGTAGCGCCTTGTGGTGCGCGAGGCCGGTGTCGGCCTGCTGTGTGAATTGGCGATTTATCTGGCCGTTTCTTTGCACGCTAAATGGCCTAGTTTTCAAACACCAGTTCGAGTGCAGGGCGTGCGGACGGTAAGGCGGCCAAATAAGTCGCCAATAACGGCCAGATAGCTTGCAAAAACTAGGCCACTTACCGTGCAAGTTCACAGTCTCCGGCGTCGCGGGCAACCGGGCACGGCCGGTGACCGCGCACCAATCGGTGAACAACACCCACTCCGCGCCGTCGGCGGCAGGCGCGCCTGCGGCGGGCGACCAAGGCTTTTCCAGTGGATCCCTCGGGTGGTTCATGGTCTACAGGCCGAGCTTGGTGACCGCGTTGCCGACCAGCGGGGCGTGTTCCCGGGCGTAGGTTTCCAGGATGGCGGGGTTGCGGTGCCCGGTCTGCCGCATGATCGCGTGCGCATCCGCCCCTTGCCGGAACGCTTCGGTGACGAACCCGGCCCGGAGCGAATGCCCACCCAGCCTGGCGACCTGCGCCCGGGTGTATCCGGCGTCGGTGGCGCGGCGGGCCAGCACCACGTTCACCGCCTGCCCCGACATCCCCGCCGCGCTGATCCGGCCGGCTTTGTGGACCAGCGGGAACAACGCCCGACCCGGAACCGCGGGTTCGGGCAGGTCGACTCGGCAGACGTGCCCGTCCACTCCCCCATCGGATGTCTGTCGGCGGAGCTCGGTCATCACCGGCCGCCGCTGCCCCACCGGATCCACCCGGTCGGCGGCGTCCAGGAGTAGCCGCCAGCGGGTGTACGCGCACGGCGGGCACGTCACTGGGTCCCGCCCGTACGGCACGGCTTTCACCGTCCCCCGGGCCTCCTGATCGGTTTTGGACGTCCGCAACCGCAGATGCAGACCGTCCACCCGGTGCACCGCGACATCCCCCACCGCCAGGCCGACCAACTCCGAGCGTCGGGCGGCGGTGGCGAACCCGACCAGCAGCAGCGCCGCGTCCCGCCGGGCGATCACCCCACCCGGCCAGGCCTGAAACGGCGCCATCGCAACAAGCAGCCTGCGGATGTCTTCCAGCAGCAGCGGGGCCCGCCGGTTCGGTGGGGTGGCGCGGAGCCGGCGGATCCCGGACAGCGCCCGGCGGACCACCTCAGACCGACCCGGCGCAGTCAGGCCCGCGGCGGTGTGGAACTGGTTGATCGAGGAGGTCCACCGGGTCAACGTGGCCGGGCTGTACCGCCACTGCCCCACCACCGTCTGCTCCGCGGCCGCCGCCGTCAGGTACGCCGCGACCACCATCGGATCCGCCGGCAACACCGCATACCCCGCCCCGCTCGCCCACCCGGTGAACCGGGCCCAGTCCGACCGGTACGCCGCCTTCGTGTTCACCGACGTCGACGCCTCCACCGCCGCCCACACCCGCTCCAGAGCCTCCACGGGCAAGTCGAGAGCTGTCACTTCTCGAATTATCTGGCGGGTTCTGTTCTGATTAAGTGCCGGGTTCTGTTCTAATTATGTGGCGGGTTGTGTCGTGTTGGCCCCGATCATCGGGGGTGGCGTGGTCTCTGAGCGGGAGCG
>JAABUM010002323.1_pt1 | contig 25769 bp, 57 predicted proteins | sample 5559161 | NCBI WGS metagenome assembly JAABUM01 (sample SAMN10711868, study PRJNA513369) | rock metagenome | isolation source: Antarctica rocks | place: Antarctica: Victoria Land, Siegfried Peak nord
CAACAGTCAGGCGTTGCACAAAGGCAGGACTTGCCTGTGAGCAGATTGCTGAACGTGATCATGTCTGCCTCTCTGCCTGCTGCCTTCATCTCTTCGTACACCTGCGTAGGTGCTGCCAACAACGGGTCAGTACGACGCTTTCAGTTGGCACTATTTCGAGTGCAGACGTTGCCAGCCATGTGGGTAGGACCATTTTGTGAAGTGCCAGCGCCAATGCGTTGCTGCATGGTTGTGGAAGACTTTGCGCACCTGCAGCGCCTTATCTAGGCGGCCGCCCTTCTCGCATGCTGATATCAAAGCCTGCGCATGATGAGGGACCTGTTGCACGATCCTGTTGAACAATTGTGCATCACCATCTCACCCTTCTTCACGAGCAGTCAAAATCGCGGGATTATAGTCTCAAAAGATGGAATGCCTCTCAAGGATTGCCTCTCAGAGCATGTGATAGAACTCTCAAGGTGGACGCACCGAATAGGTGATGGTGTTCGGCACGCATTCGGGGTCATGCCGCGCTGCCTCCTCCTGTTCCCTGAACACCTCGATCGCCTTCTCCCACTGGTTCCCCAGCGCTGATATGAGAGCCTGCAGCACAAAAGCAAAGCACAGTGTGGGCATGGGGCAGTGTGCAGTGCGCGGTGCAAACAGGCAGACGCCGTCTCAGGGAAACGCCCTGATTGCATGGCTGAGCGACAGATGCAGCCTACCGAGTATGTGATGGTATTGGGGTGCAGGTCCGAGCGCTCTCGCAGCGCCTGCCGCACCTCCATGGCCTGGAGCAAGAAATGACAAGGTATGATCGAGGTCTGATGGTAACGCCCGCGGCACAACTGAGGTGAATCGTGCCGGGCAATGCGAGCACGCACGCACGCATGCTCATCTTGATACCTTTTGCCACGCCTTCGACGTCCTGTCGCGGCTGCACAGCTGCAGGAGCGAGGTGAAGCCCCGCACGCCAGGCTTAAACGGCGCCTCAGAGATGATCCGCTGCACCTCGCCAGTGCCAGCTGGGGCGTACCACACGGCAGCCTTCAGACCCTCCTGCGGAAAGCAATAAGCAAGGCGTCCCGCCCCAGGGCCGGCAGACAGAGCGGTCTTGACAGCATCTGATGGAGAAGCTGGCTTAAACACGACTGCTTAGGGCAGCTGGCGCCTGTGAGATCGTAGCGCACCATGGTGGACGGGGCCTGGCCGGTTGGCAGCGGCTGTGGAGGCGACCACGCCGCCCCCGAGCCTGCAGGCACAAGGTTTCGGAACTTTGTTTCACGCCGGATCACGATGGGCACACGTCAGTGCGCCCACGGAGCGTTTGTGCCGCGGCACGACGACCGCGAGAAAATACAGTCCCGCGGATTACAGCCTAAGTCATGGCGGTACCCCTTGCCTGATCGATACGGGCGGTCTGCGCCTGCTGCCCTGCTGCCCTGCTCCGCCCTGCTACGGGGGCCCGCCCCTGAGGATCCGCGGCGGACATCCGGTATGGAGCTAGTCTCTCTGCCACCTGACGCCATGCTTAGCGCCGATGGCCCTGGGGTCCGGTCCGTGCGGCGATTTTGCTCTTGTTCACCGATTCCCTTTTGTTGCCACTGAGACGCCGCGTACGTCGATTGCCGCCTGCCGATCTCGATCAGATGGACCTGCAATTGACTGCTGTCGCTGCTGCTGGCACTGGTGCTTAGAGGCCTTGCAGTCTGCCAAAATTCACAAGTGCAGGGGTGGTTATCACGTGATGCTGCAGCGAGGGCCGCCAGTCCAGCGCCAGCGAGGATTCACAGAATAAATTGCACTTCGCAAGTCACCGAGGTTGTAGCCAGCAGCCAGTCTCAGCGCGGTGACCGCGCAGGTGGAGACTGAACGCAGGACAGCGGCATTGATGTTCCAGCATGATTAAACCCTTCATGGTTGCCGAGCTATCAGCGTTCCGATGCGAGTTCAGCAAGACCAACAACTGAGGGGATTCAAATCCCTGGCGGCCCAGGTGGAGATCGGAGGGAAGACGGTGCGGGTGGGTGGCATCGCCAAGGGCTCCGGCATAACCCCCCCAAACATGGCGACCATGCTGTCGGTGGTGATCTGCGACGGAGCGGTGGGCGTGGACCTCTGGCGGGCGCTTTTCAAGCGCGCCGCCGTCAAGTCCTTCAATCAGGCCAGAAACAGTCGTGACCGGCTGCAAACAAGAGCTCTCCAGAGACGACAGGGAGCCGGCTCGTTTGCCGTTCCCTAACTGCGTATTGATCGACGAATGCCTTGTGGCAGCTTTATGAATCATTAAAATGCGATTTTGAAAGCAAAGGTGGAAGACGGGTCAGTGACTCCCATGTCGTAAAATCCAGGTCAGGGCGGTGGCCGCTGCTGCGCTGCGCCCGCTGGCAGGTGCAGCGGCGGCGGCGCCATTGATGCGCGATCCTCTGATCAAGAAAGGTGCAAAGCTTCAAGTACCAAGTCGATGGCATCACGTTCAGCTCAGCTTTGTGCGGTTCCAGGACAGCAGCTTGGGGTCGCCCAGCTTGCGCGGCCATTGCCACAGCGCGGCCGCAAACAGCAGCGCGCTGGCAAAACTGGCGGAGCCGACGACCAGGTAGGCGATGCCCAGGAAGTCGTTGCGGCCGCCCAGCCAGGACGCCGTGCTGAGCACCACCTGGAATGCGCCAACCCATGATGTGAGATTCGTATCAGCCGACGATGCTGCCTCCGCCGCATGCAGACTAGCATGTGCCTGCAGCCAGATGCCACTTCTTCATGCAAAGTGCGCATGAGCAGACCATACAGTATTCAAACTGGCGCACCTTCTTCTTGCCACCAAAGCGATAGCTGTTGTACCGGTTCTCAATGTCGATGTGGATGGTCGTCCCCGCTGAAATGTCACTCTCGATGCGGCCCCACAGCTTGCGGAAGGACGGCAGCGCCGCCGTCCGCATCCACACGATGAAGTGCTCGTCGTCCTTCACGGGTCCTAAGAGAGGGTAGACACATGGAGCAGTCAAGCATGTGTAGCTGCTGTGCTATATACTGCACCTAGTATGGTGCATGCCATGCTTTCTGTGCCACCGGACACGCCACTGCGGCTGCATCTGGACTTGTGCGGCTGATAACACAGGTGCCCTTATATGCGTTCCTACCTTCGATGGTGCCGCCGCCTCGTGTCGCTGGGTCCACATTGAAGTTTTCAGCTAGATACGAGCCGAACTTTTTGGACCTGTCGGTTTTCCAGGCGATGTCGCTCTCATTGACTGCCAGCGCCACTGGTGCTGCCTGCACCTCTGCCACTATCGACACCTGCACACGAGGAGCTGTACACTGTAAATTCGTGTTGTATGTCGAACACATTGTTCGCTGCACAAGTCAGCTAGTCCACAGCAACACATTACATGCTCCCAGTGAGAAGCGGCACCGCACCGCAAAGGTGTCATTGAAATATGACCATGCGACGAGGCCGCAGGGATTAACTTCTGCAGAGATGTCGCCATCCACATAGCGCTCAGGTGCGCAATCTGAGAGCGATTTGGCCTGCGCCCCTCGCAGCTGCGCATCGCTGCGGCTCTTGACATACCTGCAGTTACGTTCAATGCAATGTCGGAATGTATGGCGGCCAATAAATCTCACTTCCCTCACTAGAACGTCAGGTCAAGGCGCGCCTGCGGTGGTTCTGATAGTAGTTGTCCAGCTCATAGTAGAAGAAAATTGGCGCCTTCATTCTCTTTGGCGCCACAAGCTGAACCGAGCAGTTCATTCCCGCGCCGCCTCTCTGCGGCAGTCGACTTGGGGCTCATACGCATCGGCTTCTACACCATACGATGTGTCGTATATATGTTTGCATGCATCAGGCGCTGAGCATTACACATCTTAAAGCACGGCACGGCAGGCAAAAAGCACCTGTAGGAGGGCAGCATCCCTCTCGGCATCTGAGGGTCCCGCTGCCGCATGTTGTATGCACGTGTCATCATAGCGGACAGACAGCTCAATCACCTGCGCGCATGTTGGAAAAACGTTATTTAACTTACAGATCAGAAAGCCTCAGGCCGTCGGGCATCGTTGTGTATTTCCATGCTGGCTTTCTGCTGCCGCAGCACACGCACCGAACGCGATGCCGTGAGGCAGACGACGCCGATCGGGATGAAGATGAGGCCCACAGCAGAAAGAATTATAAGGACCTGCAGGAAAATTCCTAGCGTCAGAAGGGTACTGAGTGTGAATGCTGGCATGTCGTGCTGGTGAACGTCCTGTGAGGCGCTGCCGCACCCAATTGGCCGTGAGCAACGGACGAAATGCCGGAAGTTCCTGCTGAGTGAGTTTTGAGTCTGCACATCAGCAATCAAAATGCTCATGAGCTCTCACACCCGTGCAATACACTGGCCCCACACAGCAAAGTGATCGAGCCAGTCGCACATTTGGGCTCCCGACTCTGTGCGCTTGCGGGTGGTCTCGTAAGCTGAGGCACTCCACTTTCTGCCATATAGATGCAAGCAGATGTAAAGCTGGCAGCAACAGGCTGCAACACTCCTGGCGAAGGATGTCACTGGACCGATTGGATGACTCCTCAAGGGTTGCGCTGTGCCCGAGCCAAACACGCAGTGTCTCAATGCCTCGTTAAGCTCAATATCATGAAACAAACCAATGCAAGCTCGTTTCTGGTCGTCTAGCGCCGTGGTCAACCCCTGACGATAAATGAATTTTCTAGGACCAGCCGAGTAGCCTGCACCCCCCGCTTTCATTGGGCATCGACTCTCTCGCAGGTTCGCTCACTGCTGCAACCTCGACCAAGCATTTTTGCAATACATTTGGGGCGCTTGAGCCTGTGTTGGCGCCGTCCTGCGTCCTCTCACGTCTCTCACTCACGGCTCCACCACCGCTGCTCCACACCCCACGCGCTCAACCCCATGCGGTCCGTCTCATCATATGGCGCGCGTCACCGCTTCACAGGCTTGGCCATGAGGATGCGCCCGCGGCCCATGAAGGGCTGCTGCTTGTCCAGCTGCACGAAGCCGGAGCGCAGGTACAGCTGCAGCGCCGCCTTGTTGTCGTCGTGCAGGTGGAGCACCAGGTATGGCTGCTTCCATGTGGCTGCGGCAGAAAACAAGATATGGAATAAGAGAACCAGACGGTCGAATCGCTGGCGCAGTCCGATGCGAGCATGGGACTGGGCTGCAGTGCGCTGCGGGTGTGGACACGATGCGGCTTTGTTCAGTTTCAAGCTCCCGGGTGGAAGTGCAGCAAAAACCCAAATGGCATCCGTCTGAGCTTGGGATGCGAGCATGGCAACGAAGGACCACTCAACCCCAAAGTAGAGGATCCCGGAAATATTCAGCATATGGATCAGGAATGGAAGGCAGGACCAGGCGATGAGGGCCCACCTGCCGTTCGCTCTGCGGCTGCAAGTAGCGCCTGGGCGGCGCCCTGCCGCCGTAGCGTGCGGTCCACTGCCATGGAGCTGACGTAGGCGTACTGCTGGACCGGCTCTGGCAGCTTCCGCAGCACCTCCTATGCGGCAGAATGTCAGGCGCATTCATGTCGAGCTTGCGTTCGTGGGGGCAGGCTGCAGACGGTGCAGGAAGCATGGCTGGCCATGTTCCTCTGTTAGATCTGAAGAACCGCAAATCGATATGCTCCAGCGTTCAGAGAGCTCCAGCGTGCAAGGAGGCTGCACCTTGTCGCCCTGGAGGGACACATCGGCAATGCCCACCGTGGCTCGCTCACCCTGACACCGCTCCGCCACGAGGCAGGCAAAGCTGCAGGCAGGGGTTGGGGGCTTCAGCGTCAAACAGGTGGATGCACGAGAATCATCCGATGCAGCTGAAGGGACACCTATTTCGTCTAGAAGCACCGACCTGTCAGGGGTGTTGTACTGCAGCTTTTGTTTGAGCGTCGACAGCACCTCTGCCCTGCGAGCAGGAAGGTATATTGAGTCACAGTGGCGCTTCGGTAGGATGTCTGCTTGGCCGTTGTAGACTCATGTGAAGGTCGCGGATCACCCTGGAAGGTTCAACCGAATTGAGGGGGCTGCACAGCCATGAGCATCTCGCTGTTACCGATGCACATGATGCAGGCCCACCTGAACGTCATTCGCGCCAGCGCGTCCAGTGGCGGGAACTTCTGCCTCCTGTGAAATCCCTCAAACTGAATCTCTGCCGCTTGCAGCAGCTCCTCCTGCGCCAGCGGGCGGACCCGCCACTTTGTACCGAGTGCCGAAGCCCGCAGCTCGGCGCGGCGTGGCGAATGATGCGCTGGGCGCACCTGGCTCAAGGTGCCTGGATGCAGTTGCCGTGACTGATGCCGGTGGCCGACACTGCGGCAGTGGCAGCACGGCAGAAGAAGTGGCTCATCAGCAAGACAGACAGAGAAGTTTGTGGACGAGAGATATCCGGTAGACTAACCACAGAACCGGTGCTGCCATGGCCTGACTAGCAACTAAACAGCATGATGACCGCCAGGCGGCCCAAGCACCTGGAAGTTGCTGGAGATAGTCTGCCGTGGTGTACGCAGGTTATCCACTGGCATTTGGCAACTGCAGAGGACCAAGGCCGCCTGCCGCCGACTGAATGGACATGCGGCGTCTGCGCCATGCCAAGCATCACGGCGCACAGTCCAGCCACGTGCTGCACTCCAGGACCACACTTTCTTGTGGCGTGACACTTTACAGATTCACTGACGAGCTGGCACGGAGCGACAAGCGGGATGATGCTGGATGAGGCGCATTCGATGGACAGCAATGCAATGAAATGTTCTCTCGAACAGTCCGTTCGGCGTGGGTCTGCCAATGTGCGAGCGCTGAGATACGTGTAGGGCAGTTTCACGGGAGGCACAAGTGGTGATCAAGAGGGCAAACCGACGATGAGGACCAGAATTTGTACGTGCACGATTCTGTGCATGTCGCCTCGCAACTGCGCACCGGCAGCCATACCTTATTTGGACGTCAGTACGCTCATGCGGTACTAGACGGGAGTTCATCCGCGTCACAAGGCGCACTACAGCAAAGCTGCAATATAGTTTCGAGTGCATCAGCTCCAAGCCGGGTGTCTTGCTGAAGATGCACCACCGCTGAAAATCGTCGCAGAGCAGTCTTCGAGGGTGTCGAACTAGACAGCCGGCTCGCCAGCAGGTTGGCTTGCCGTCATGTCGACGAAGCACCTTGCGCGGCTTCGCGCGCAGGCGCAGGAGCAGCCTGCGGTCAGCGCTTCAGAAGACGACAGCGACAGCGAGGAAGAGGCGTCGCAGCCGCAGCTGAAGTTCAACCCGTTCGACCTGATTCAGGACGAGGAGGGCAGCGAGGCAGAGAGCGAAGCTGCCGGCAGTCCCCCCAGCGGTGCAGAAGCCGCGCCGCCGGTAGAGGCGGCGCCGCAGCAAAAGCCCGCCGCTAGCCGCAAGGCGGCAGGCAAGCAGGCCAAGCAGAAAGGCAGTAAGGCCGGCGGAAAGGCAGCAGGTGGGAAGGGTGGGGGCAAGGCCGGCAGCAAAGCTGCCGGCAAGGCAGCGGCCAGGGCCGGTGCACAGGGCGGCGACAATGCGGACATCGATCAGCTGCTGAAGGACCTCGACATGGCGTCTGCCAAGGTACGAATGCGCTGAAGCACCCCAGTAGAAGGCGCAGGCGCACCATACCAGGCACAGGAGCAAGTAAAGGCAAGGAAGTCCCTGCTGTGCACATTGAAAATGTAAACACGCCTACAGCACCGCTTGGCATCTGGCATGCCTTGACAGACATGTCCTGCAACTCTGCAGGCGGCGCCGGTGTCGACTGCGGCGGGGGCCGCGGCAGCGGAGCAGAAGCCGCCGCTGCTGGGCGTGAACACAAAGCTCCTGAAGGCAGATGAGGAGCTGCGGCGCATCTTCGGGTCTGCGGTCATCGCAGAGGAGGCGCGGGAGGCGCGGCAAGGTGAGCTTTTGGAGATAATTCGTTGTCGAATCAGTTACGGTGGGTGCCGGTGCACAGCATCGCCAGGTTGAGGATGGGCGACGGTGCTCATTTATCTGACAGCGCCCTGAAGGAGCAGCCGACTGCAAAATGTTCTTGGTGGTGAGGCTTGCGATGTCACACCGCTGCAGAGGGCCAGCGGCGGGGGCAGCGGCATGGCCGCGCGGCGCTGAAGCGCGGGCTGCTTATCACTCCCAGGCCGCACTGGCCGCCGCTGCTGGGCGGCCTCTCCATGGAGATCGCAGGCGAGTTCAATTTTGCCTGGTTATCTCCATCGCCATCACTTATAACATGCCAGTGCTGCACCTGCATCGCATTCCAGCACGGCCTCATGGCAGGAGGACATTTCAACAAGGCAGTTCGCTACAGGTTCCAACAGCCTTTGGTGTATCTGATCTCACGGTGCAGCAGGGCTTGTCCACCCTCCGTCTTTCGATGCGTGCTCGCCATGTGGCTGGGCACTGCCGGCGCAGGCGTTGCGGAGGACGGGCGGCAGCTGTTCACCTACGCCTACTCGTCTGGCTACTCAGCGGCGCAGGCAGTCTTCGAGGACGCTCAGGTGCGAGTTCTTTGTTTTGATATGCACATAAGCAAGGCGACGCAGGGTCTCTCTGCCTGTGCTACACGGTGCTGCCAAGCTCCGACAGGCCTACCTGAAGTATTCATTGCCGGAAAAGACTCTGTGAACATGAAGCAAGGGTGCGTGCACTGTTGCTATCTGGGGTCGTGCTGAGAGCTACTTGTCACTCAAAATTATCAAATTGCAGGCGTCGCATGATCCCAACGCCATCGCGGAGCTGCTGCAGCAGACGCCCTACCACACGGACGCCCTGCTGGCGATGTGCCAGCTGTACCGAGTGAGTGGCTGTTGCCTTGTCACACCGCCTATGCCTCCGACACCCCCATGCGCTCTCGTGGTTCCAGCTGCTGGCAGTCCACATGTCCACTCGTGGGGGCCAGCGGCTGGGACCTCGAAAAGACCTCCGACCCACCACACCGGTCAAGCTGACACACCCTCACGCCCTCACATCACCTGCCTGGCCTGCTCTTTCTGTGCAATGTGTAATTCCGCAATGCGTAATCCCGATAGGAAACGATGAGGTTACAACTAGACGAGGAATCCTTGCATACAACACTACTTGAACCTGGGTACGTGCAGGCCACGGGGGAGCACTCCACAGCAGACGACATGCTGGAGCGAGCACTGTACGCCTTTGAGATGGCGTGGCACCACAGGTAAAAGTCCATCAGTTTACTAGATGGATCGCATGGCGGAGCAGCAGGTTTGGCGCTCTGTGGGTGGGGTTGGCACCACAGTGCGCAATGTTGGGTGCTGCAACGTCCGTTGGTGTGCATTGTACCACACAAGCACTCGTGACCCCTGTCGCTGTGGCGCCGCAGCTTCAACATCGCGTCGGGCAACTGCGGCCTGGTCGTGGAGCACGAGGCCAACAAGGGCTTCTTCGAGGCGCTGTTCTGGCACCTGCAGGTGCGGGCTCGAATCCCCACTCACTTCTGTTTTGTTGCGCACCGTCGACGGTGTGTCAAGGCTGGCTGGTCAATGCAGTTCGCCTGGCCAGGCACTGTCATGTCCCGTGAACAGTTCACAGCAGCCTTGCCAGGGCAGCCTTGCCAGGTCCACTTCTTGCAGATGGGCTAGCTGTGTTGCCGCAACACAGCACCGCTCGTGGCGCTGTTCCCTGCTCCCGCCATGCCGCCATGCATCACGAAATGCTGACTACCGGACCAAGGACCAGCCCGACAACAGCTGACATCTGTCCTGAATGTAACGACAGGGCCTGAGCCGGCGGGGGTTGCACCGTCCGGCGCTGGAGGTTGCCAAGCTGCTGCTGGCGCTCGATCCCAGGGATCCCATGGGTGCGTTTGATAACAGAGATTCACATGCCTTCCTGTTGGCATCGAACGCTTGGCAAATTTCCTGATGATGGCTTTGCAATGGAGGCAACTCTGCGATGTGCTGCTCCGCTGTGCTAGACTTTGCTGCGATCCAGTTGCAGTTTCGTGTGGCGCAGCATCGATCGTGCGCCGCTGCTTCACCGGCTGCAGCGCTGTCAGCTGCCGACACTAAAATGTCCACACGGCAATCTCTGAGTAAACACCGCTTTTCTGAACAAACGCAGGAACGGTATACTACCTGTCTTTATGTCGCGCTGTGCGCCCAGGACCACCGCTTCTTTTGGCGCTTTGTGTCTGCGGCTGCTTTCGATGCCCAGAAAGAAAATGTGAAAATGACCATGAAAGCTTTTCGCTGCCACGCAGGCATGGTGTACTACCTGTCGTACGTCGCGCTGTGCGCCCAGGACTACCGCTTCTTCCGGCGCTTTGTTGCTGAGTGGGACGAGGGCTCCGTGCTCATGCTGCCCAACTGGGCCTTCTCCACCGCGCTCGCCGGCTTCCAGCAGCAGCGGCTGCAGGGTGCGCTCATTCAAGACCGGTCCGATGAGTGCACGTATATGAAAATTCGCCGTACTTGTTGCTGTCCACATTAGCAGCTATCGTTTGCTGCCGCAGACAAGCCGAAGGACGAGGCCAAGCAGCAGCAGGATCAGCAGCGGCGCGCGGACGAGGACCTGTCGCGCGCGGTGGCGGTGTTCCCGCTGGCGGTGCAGCGCCTCATGGCGCGCCTCAACGACCAGGGCGTTGGTGCGTCGCCTCGGGTTCATGGCAAACAACCAATTCGCAAATGTTATCTTCCATGTCTGTGCATTGGCGCCGTTCCTGCTGGCGGTGCAGCGCATCATTACGGCCCAAACCCTAAACCCTAAAGGCACCACGGCGTTGGGTGCGTCACCAGATTTGGTCAGCTACCCATTGGATGCCTGCTACAAAGCACCCGGCGTGCTTTGTTTCAGCGTTACTGGTTCGGTTCAGATCAGAATTCAGGTCTCTCCGTCAAGAACGCAGCAATAAAACAAGTGATCCACCTCTTCTCCATTTCAAAGCGTTCATGGAGTGTCGAATTCGTAGTGGAGCCGCTGTTTGTGAGGGCGGCAATCCGCAGCAGGTGTCCTCTGTGCACCTATTGCTGCGAACCTCTGAGGCGCACTGCCGGCTGCAGGGCGCGGCCTGGAGTGGCAGTCGATCCTGGGGGAGCCACTGTTTGCGGGCGCCACGGATCGCGGCAGCGCCACCTACAACCATGTCACCGACCTGTTCGTCGAGCGCCACCATGCGCTGTGGAAGGTCAGTAGAGGTTGATTCATAAAATTTAAAGAAATATTGCATCTATGTCTCGTGCGCCACCATGCGCTGTGGAGGATGAACGTTGTTGTCCACCTGCCTCCGCGTCCATTGAACCCTTACACTTTACCAGGTCCATGGTCCTTTATGACACCCTCGGGATTTGAGCCTCCAAGTTGACGCGATGACGAGGAGGTGCGTGCTTTGCATGGGCTGCGACGTCCGACGTCGGCATGCACCTCGCTGCAATTCAAAATTCCCTCTGGAGCATCGTGACTAAGTACAGTCGACTCTGGTTTTCATGTCTCCTCCATAACGACATGCATGTTCTGAGATGTGTATCTTCCACACCCGACACCCGCAGGCGGTGCAGGACTAGCTGCGGACGTTCTGCAAATGCTTCTCTCCTGCAACGTCCTGCGTGTTCTGACAGCGATTTGTCCTTTCCCACAAATCCCACAGCCGCAGGAGGTGCAGGACTGGCTGCGGGAGACGTGCCGGCGCGTCGCGGCCAGCGGCGTACACAACGGCGTGTCGGTGGAGGAGTGGGCGGGCGTTGTGGATGACGCCTTCCCGCCGTCCGAAGAGGACCGCACGCGCCACCTGCGTGTGCAGGACTTTTCCGACACCACCGCCGTGACTGTGCCGCCCGAGGTGCGACACCGCTATCCATCAAAACGTAAATCAGGAGGCTTCGGACTTCACTGCCGTGACCGTGCCGCCCGAGGCGCGCCGCAGCCATTCACTGAGAACTATAATACATAACAGCACAAAACTACAAGCTTGCTTGTCTGTGTCTCAATGTCGCCTGGTATCCTGGAGCTTGGGCTGCTGCGCTCTTGGATACGTAAAGTCTTATGCTGGGATGATGCCCAGCTTGCGTCCTGCCAGGCTGGCTGAGTTGAGACACAATGCACGCTCTGAACGAGATCCGAGCTCCGGATCAGCTGAGCACGCGCGGCACAATGCCCTCTCCCGCAGGAAGTGCAGGCGCAGATGCAGGCGGCGCAGCAGGGGCAGGCGGCGGCGCAGCTGCAGCAGCACATCCAGGCGCAGCTGGCGGCGCTGCAGGCGGGCGGCAACGAGCAGCAGGCGGCGGCGCTGCAGGCCGCGGCAGAGGCGGCCGCGGCGGCCAACGGAGGCCGCGGCATCGAGGACATGTCCACCATCGAGGCGCTGCTGCGGTCGCTGGTGCCGTGGTTCAACGCCGGCGACGGCCCCCCGCCGGAGGACGGCGGCGAGTGGCAGCCGCAGCCCGGCAACGGCGGCGGTTGATGGCGCGGTGGTTGCCCGGGGTCCCCAGACAGATTTCATTCTTCAGACATTATTCTTAGGCATGAGCTGTTTGCCTTGTTCATCATCACATCAACTTATGATCAGGCATCGTGTGGACGTTGTAAATACCTCTAGAGCAGCTGGCAACTAGGTAGTTGCCTGCGGTGCCACCAGGCAGTGCCTGCGTCAATATGGTGCCCAGCACTTGCTCACGATGGTGCTATCAGGCTACGCAGCAGCGCACAGCGGCACAGGTTTCCTTGCCTGCACCAGTATATCGATTTCCACCTTGCTGCAATAGCACCAGCCTGTTCATCTTCCATAGGTCAGCTGCTGCTGACTGTTGAGCGTCACTTGTACGACCGGCACGTGCTCTGCTGACGGTCTCGGCGTTTATCGACCCCCGTCCTGATAAGATCACGGGCGCTTGCTGGCAGTCAGTGCGATTTGCGCGTGGCAAGGGCCTCGAAGGGTGTACTTTTGCTTTGGAATCGACTTGCAAGGTCCAGCAGTACTGTCCAAGACGTTTCCACGATGGCCACATCACTCGCAGCAGGCATCGGCTTAGTGCAACCGAAGTTGCCCAGCAGCCGGCGATCTTTCGCCAGCGGCAAAGCGCTGCCCGTGTCGAAGCCCACAGCACGATGCATGAGGTAGCATCTCATCGCATGGATGCGCGTTGTTTGAAGACGGATGGTAAACAAGAAGTGGACGTCTCATGCAAATTCTCTTGTGACAAAAGCAGGCACGCAAACTCCCGACAAACAGTCCACGCTTTGTGGGGAAAGAAGCGGCAGGAGCCTGAGGAGGAGGAGGAGGAGGAAAAGGGGCCGCCAGCCCCTGCTGGATTCAACCTTCGCAACCTGTTTGGTGCGCCGCTGACTGTGCCAGCAAGGGGCGCATCGCGCATCGCATCCTGATGCGTAAATGTGAACACTCCACGCAGCCAAACATTGAATCCTCGATTCGTGACACCGTAAAAACTTTATGCAGGCGGCGGCGGCAGCAGCGGGCGGGAGACGGAATCTGGCGAGCGCACCCGCAGCGGCAAGGCGGCAGCCCGCACGACGCGCAGCACGGCCCGCATCGGCGGCGGCAGCAAGCGCAAGGGCGGCACCGCGAAGATCGGAGTGCAGAGGCCGGCGCCGGCGCTCGGCACGCAGCGCATCGGCAGCCGCAAGCCCCGCATCGGTGGCGGGACCACGCGCGTCGGTGGCCGCCGCGGCGGCACCACCGTTATCGGTGGCGGCCGCAAGAAGGACTCCGGCCCCCGCGGCCTGTTTGGCGGCCGCAGCGGGCGCAAGGACACCCAGCTGGTGAGACATCTGCATGGTACCTGGCAAACACATGGCCGGCGGGCGGTGGGAAGAGTGGGGTGAAAGGAATCGTGTGGTCCGCCTTGCTGTGTACCCTGCCATGGCACACACATGCATGCGGCACTGTGATGCTCGTGCATTGTGTGATTGTACTCCCACTGTGCTTGCAACCTGCTGAGTGCCATCTCCACGACGCAGATCTTTGTCGCCGGCGGCACCGGGCGGCTGGGCTCGCGCATCGTGCGGCAGCTGCTGCTGCAGGGCTTCAAGTGCGCCCCCTGTGCCCTGCAATTCCTGTCAGGCTGCCCCGACTGCCGCGCCGCAGCTGCATTCTGTGACGTGACACCAGGCCTTGATATGCCTTTCGGGGCGAGGAGGCCTGCCCTGCATGAGAATTGCGGACGTAAGCGAGAGAATCACCCCTCAACACCTGGAACGGAAACGATATTTGCAAGGAACATTAGGAGAGGAGTGAGGCTGAACATTCAGTTGAACATGCAAAGTCATCCTGTTACAGGGTGCGTGTGGGCGTGCGCAATGTGGAGAAGGCGCAGGGGTACCTGGACACGGCGATCGCGTATGGGCTGCTGCCGCGCGGCGCCGAGCGCCGTGTGCAGATCGTGGAGTACGACATCACGGAGCCGGACACCATCCCGCCCGCCATCGGCAACGCCGCCAAGGCGCGTTTCCGTTTGCTTGCGGCATGTCTTGCGTGACATGACGAGGCAGCCACGCGGCAACGCCGCCAAGGTGCGTATGAATAAGTGCATGCGGCACGTATCTGAACACGTCCGTGCCGCCCGCGCATCGGCACCGCCGCCAGTCGTCGGTCGGCGCCCGATGTGACGTGCACCCCGCGCTGCGCGGCCGGCACGCCTCCGTGTGCCCTGACGGGCACATTCAATGGGCCTGCTTGGGTGGACAGGTCGTTGCGAGCTGAGCAGGCTGGCGACAAACACCTTGCCAAGATTCATCATTCTGCCAATGCATGATCGCGACTCTGCAAGTCATGAGCGCTATCAGCGCGGCGGAGGCGCTGGCCATTGGCAAACCCAAGAAGGTGGACGGGAACCTCACTTCCGGTCCCGAAAACTCGATCATCAGTGCTAAAACCCGGAACATCAATCGCAGGTGGTGAGCGCCATTGGCGCGGCGGAGGCGCTGGACTTTGGCGCGCCCAAGAAGGTGGACGGCGAGGGCGGCATCAACCTGGTCAATGCCGCCAGGGCCGCCGGCGTGCAGCACTTCATCATGGTCACCAGCCTGGGCACCGGCAAGCTTGGCTGGCCTGCGGGTGCGCGTCCACAAAAGCCAGGTCTTTAGAAGAATCAATCAACGAATGCACATCTCGCGGCATCGCGGTTGAAGGCGCCCAGATGTGGCGGTGGGGACTAAAGACAGCGCAAAGCTGCCGCCAAATCCGCGCACACAACATAAAGCGACATGGTGAGGATGCACTGTGCGCGCGCGCAGGCATCCTGAATCTGTTTGGCGGCGTGCTCATCTTCAAGAAGAAGGCGGAGGAGGCACTGGAGAACAGCGGCATGCGCTACACCATCGTCCGGTGCGTGGCACCTTGACAGCAACTGTGGGCGTTTGTCGTGGTCATGCATCGTGTCACTCATTTACTTCTTCTTGATGCACTTGGGTTTGAGGTTGTGCACCACTCTCGACTAAAGTGGGCAGCAACCCTGCCGATGCTGCGAGGAGATGGACTGCCGTGTTGTGTATGATGCGGCTCTGGAGGCTCGGAACGTGTTGCTCAACGATGCCGCTGTTTGATGCCGCAGGCCGGGCGGCATGGAGCGGCCGGGTGACGACTTCAAGGAAACGCACAATGTGACGGTGGCGCCGCGCGACACGCTGTTCGGCGGCCAGGTGTCGCGGCTGCAGGTGGCCGAAGTCGTCGGCGCCGCCATCTCCCGCACCCAGCTCGCCGAGAACAAGGTGAGGCAGATCAAAGCTGCCTTCTTTGTTCTGGGTGAAGGTTTTGAGAGGTTGGGGGTGGGGTTAGCGCCGACAGGCGCAGAAAAAGGGGAGATACGGCTCATCGAGGACAGCGCTCGGCAGTCTTTAGTTAGAGGGCGATAGATTGGTACGGAAACAGAGCTGACATCGCCGTTGACTTGATTGGAGAAGCAGGCAGAGTCATGTCCGACAGTCTGCGAACACCTTTAGCTAGTCCAGTCATGGATGTCCATGGGCCTGGACGGCCCTCGTGTGCCATGGTGGTCGTGGGCGAGAATGATCCCAATTCACATGGGGAATGGTGAATGGAAGGGTCGGGCAGCTGACAAGCGAGTGCGACTGCTGCGCCACAGCCATAACTTGAGCAAGGGTCAACTTGAAAACCCTTGCTTTGCCCGACAGCGGAGATATTGTCTCTTGCAGCACGTGGTCTAGACTGCCATCAAATTGACGTGGCGAGGATATTGCATTCAGGCATCATGAGTCATGCATCCGAATCGAACAAACCACATCTTTTCTGCAGGTGCTGGAGCTGGTGGCAGAGACGAGCGCGCCGCGGCGCGAGATCGAGCTGCTGCTGGCGGACGCGCCGCAGGAGGCGGCGCAGGTGGACCGCGCCGCCACCGCCGCCGCCATCGACGACGCTGAGGCCCTGGTGCGGCTCGTCTTGAAATGATGCTGTTTGGATCTTCGGTGCACGTCGATCTGCATACAGCTTTCACAGCGGACCGCGCGCCATCACCGCCGCCATCGACAACGCCGAGGCCCTGGTGCGGCGCTTCCTGTGATGATGCCTCCCGTGCTGATGTCGCGGCGCACATCGATTTGCACAGAGCTGTGACGGCAAAACGCGCCACCGTCTCCACCGCCACTGAGGACGCCGGGGCCTTAATGCAGATGTAATCCCAAGCCAATGCTGCTGCGATACCATTGCTTGTGTTCCGCGAGCCTTTGACGGCAGACGGCCATGCAACACTTCCTGAGGGACGAGACAGCCGACTCTGGCACACCCATCGGCTCTCAGTTTGTCGAACCCACCCTCAGGTGATTTCATAGGTTTCACATAATCATTGCACCATCCTCGTGCCTACACAGCTGGTGGGCGTGCAGAGGAGCAGCAGTTCCTCGCCGCATGTGGCCCCCGCCCTGCTCTTTGCTCCACCAAATCTTGTGGTTTCCACTGCCGCCCGCAGCTGGAGGGTGCGCGCCAGGAGCACCAGTTCCTGCGAAATGAGCCCGCGGACTGTGAGTCCTATTGGCCGTCTGTTGAACCATACTCCTCGTGCCCGCAGCTGGAGGGCGCGCGCGAGGAACAGCAGTTCCTGCGTGACGAGACGGCGGAGCTGCAGGCGCGCTTCTCGGAGCTGTATGCGGAGGTGAAGGAGGCGCCCAACGCGCGCGCCGAGCAGCGTGCGCAGCGCTCCGTGCAGGAGGCAGAACGCCAGGTAAAGAGCTTTGGCTGTTATCACTGACGAAAAAGCGTCTGATCAAATAACATCCTCAAGCCCGCGCCGAGCAGCGCGCCCAGCGCTCCGTGCAGGAGGTACAACACCAGGTGAACAGCATTTGTCAATGTTTTGACATCTAATGAACAGAACATAAAAGAACGAGTTTCTGCCAAGGTGGGGGAGGCGCCTAACGCGCGTGTCGAGCAGCGCGCCCAGTGGTTCGTGCAGGAGGCAGAGCGCCAGGTGAGGCTCTACAACGATGTGGTCTGTGTACGTGTGTATATATGTGTAATGTCTCTTGCTTGGATGGACGCCCACAATGCACGCGCCCAGCAGGGGGTGAACGCTCTCTGCTGAATGCGCACCGCCAAGTGACATCCTTTTCCAGACGCGGCTGGCTGCAGCAGCTGGGCATCAGGCCCAGTCCAGCTGGACATGATAACGATCACCAAGGCAGTCCATCGGCGCTCCGCTGAAAATCTTCAAGCTGCGCAGCTGGATATGCTGCAGGACACGGTGGAGCAGGGCCAAGTGGCAGCTGAACTGCCCCAAAACCGCCTCATGTAAGATAAACTGGAAGCTACTCTGCTGACACTCGAATCCTCAGTCTCAGTTGCGTTCCACCTGCGCATCGCAGCTGGAGATGCTGCAGGACGCGGCGGAGCAGGGCAAGCGGCAGGAGGCAGCCGCAAAGGCGGTGCTGTTGGCGGCGCAGAAAGCGGCCAAGTCCCGCGCGGCACTCAGCCCGGCGGAGGCGGAGGCCATCAAGAACGACATCCTGTTCCCACCGACGGCGGAGGAGCTGCAGCAGCGGCGCGAGGCCGAGCAGCAGGTGTGGCTTGCAGGGTTTCGAAGCTCGTAACCGTAGTTGAACAGCCCTCTGTTCCAAGATTCCAAGATGGAATTCAACTACGGTTGGCTTGACATCTGGTGCAGTCGTGGTCATGGTGATGTTGCTCCATATGCAAACGCTGCCTGACTTCGCCAGCTTGCATCTGCATGCACAGGGAATTCCAGGGCTGCTTGTGCTAGGGTCATCATTCCCTCCAGATCCGGCAGGCAGATCAAACGTTCATCTGTGCTGCGGTGCCAGGCGAAGGAGGAGGCAGCGGCAGCGGAGCGTGCCGAACGCGATCGTAAGGCAGACGAGGCGCGCCAGGTGCGGCCTTTCAGTGATTTATGCTTGTCAACGTTGTCACCTGACGAAAGTCCCTGCTGGGTTGCCGAGACTCCTCCTATGAGGAGACGCCTCCTTGCAGAGGCTGGCTGAACCTGACGCCAGCCACGGCAGTGTGTCCCGATGAGGCTTTCCATTGCGTTGGACGCCGGGCCACCTGGCAACAAGACCTGTCTGATCATTGATCGTCTCCCATGCAGGCGCGCGAGGCGGCGGTGGCTGCGCAGCGGCGGGCTGCGGAGGAGAAGGCAGTCAAGGTGCACTACCTTGTCAATGTCGCATTGGATCCCACTGCTGTGCCTGCACAATGGGCACGCTGCATTGCAAAAAGGGCATGCTACATTTTGGCACTAGCGGTGCCCTGCGCTGATGGCAAGCCATCCTGGCTGCGTCTGGGGGAAGCGGCGTGCGCTTTTAAGCGGAAACCAGCAGCGCAGGCGCAGCAGGAGGGGGCGTTTCCCTGCTACTGCTGTCCAAACAGCAATACAGTGAGCTTGGTGGTGACAAGCATCTGCATGCTCCCCGTCAACGCGCCAACCAAGGGGGACGCGGAGGCAAGCCAGAAGTTGCTCCAGACGTCATCCAGCTTCGAGTCTCATGACTTTGCCGCAAACCTCTGCAGGCCAAGGCGGACGCGGAGGCGCGCCAGAAGGCGGAGCAGGAGCGGCGGCAGGCGGAAGCTGACGCGCGCGCCAAGACGGAGGCCGACGCCAAGGCCAATCGGGAGGCGGAGGCGCTGGCGCGCGCCGAGGAGAAGGTGCGAAATGTGCAAGATGGGCAAAAGTGGAACACGACCTGTGTTTGCAGCACCAATAGAGAGGCGCCACATGAGGCCCACAGGAGGAGATGTGGCATGGGTCCGCTGGGACTTCAAGCGTGTTGCCCTCTGCCGATGTCGAGAGGATTCGTCCGCATTGCACCTCTTCGTGCAGAGCAGTGCTGCTGTGGGAGGCGGGAATCCCTGGCACCCAGGGCAGCATCCCGTCGTGGCAGGCAGGATTCGCGTGTGAAAAGACACAGGGTGTGATGGACGATGTGCTGTAAGTTTTTTATTTGGCTGCCGCAGGCCAAGGCAGAGGCGGAGGCCAAGGCGAAGCGGGAGGCGGAGGCCAAGGCGCAGGCAGAGGCGAAGGTGCGTTTGGACCCTTCGTAAGCTGAACAGCTAAACATATGTCTGTGTCTCTTTCGCCTGGTCTGCTGTCTGCCCCTCATCCTTGCTCATGCCTGCCTCGAGTAGCAGGCAGAGGCACAGGTGCCAGCCCAGTGCTGGTACCTGCCATGCAAGCATTCAGGAGGCACTCCAGCAGAATTCTGTTTTCGATTGGTTTCCGTGGGCACTGCAATGGCAGCGGCAGCCACAACAGCTACAGCAGGCGCCCCAGCCAGGCCAGCTGTTACTCTTCATGGCAGCAGGACAATCGGCTGCAAAGGTGTCACCAGGAGCGTATGTGCCTCAAATCCTTTGTATCATCTAACTTTGCCTGATGGCAGGCCAAGCGGGAGGCAGAGGAGAAGGCCCGCCAGGAGGCCGCCGAGGCAAAGAAGAAGCAGGAAATGGAGGCCGCGGCGAAGAAGGAGAAGGAGGAGGCTGAGGCCCAGGCCAAGGCTGACGCAGACGCCAAGGCCAAGGCGGCTGCCGACGCAAAGGCAAAGGCAGACTCCGATGCCGAGGTGTGTCGATGGTGCCGCAAGGTCTGCACAGCTTTCAGAAGTGCAGCGGCGGGGGGCTGGTGCTCGCATGCACAAACACACACAAACTCCGTGTGTGTTTGCACAAACTCCGTGCTGACTCTTTAGATCTGCAATTCTTTGTGTTCACAAGTCAACTGAGATGCGCAGCCTTGCGAGACTGCAGGCGAAGGCAGAGGCGGACGCAAAGGCGAAGTCGGAGGCCAGCTCCAAGGGCGACGCCGACGCCGCAGCCGCAGCAGCTCAGCAGGTGGGCGCATGTTATGTTTATGGCTGCTTGCTTCATGCTTTGCGATCCGAACCTCTCGAGCCTTTCCAAGCTTTTTTGTGTGCATGCCGTCGTTCTTGACTGCAAGGCGATTGTGTTTGGAACTGAGGTGTGATCTCGTGGCGTCCCTTCGTTGACTGGGCTTCGACCTGTCTGCCTGCAGGCGAAGGAGACTGCAGCAGAGGCGCGCCAGTGGATCGACAACTGGCGCAACGGCGGCGCCTCCGCTGCGGCCGGGGCGGCCGAGGAGGTTGCTGAGCAGGCTGGCGGCTTCCTCTCAGGTGAGAGCAGCACTTGGATTTCAAAGATGAGCCAAAGATGAGCCAGCGCACAATAACGTTTCGGTCTCCTATGTGAAGCTCCTGGGTCAGGCGCTGTGCAGGCCCATGGACGCTGTCGCCGCATTCTGCTATTAATGCCACAGTGTCTGTGATGCAGGCTTCAAGTGGCCCTGGAAGCAGCAGCAGCAGCAGCAGGAGCAGCAGCAGCAGCAGCAGCAGCAGCCGGCCGAGCAGCCACAGCAGAAGCAGCAACAGGTTCGTTTGTGATACGACAATGCCGGCGTTGTCAACAAAGACATGGCAGCAGCTACGATCAAGTGCAGTTGGTGCAAGATTTCACGTGGTCGCATTCGCTGGCTGGGCACCGCCAGCATGCAGGTCCTTGTGGCAGCACCGGTTTCCGTGCAATGACTTGATTCCACAGCGTATGTGGTGCTGCAGGCGCCGTCTCCGCCCAGCGGTGACGCCGGCATGGAGGCGGACGTCGAGGGAGCCCGCGAGTGAGTGATAGCTGATGCCAATGCACAGAACTTGCCGCTGAGTGATGGCTGTTGCAATGCACAGCAGCTGCCTCCACATCTGTGCTTGTCCTGCCCGCATGTTGCCACGGCTGTGCATATGCAGCGGGGATGGGGACATGCATGTTTGATTGGTCGGCCAGCAATCACATATTGGCGGCGTGTGGCGCAGGTGGATTAACGCATGGAGAGCGAAGAACCTGGAGCGGAATTTGCCAAGGGACAGCAATGTGAACGCCAAGTGACGCAGGCAAATTGCGCCACTTGGAGGCTGCTTTCGTGGGGATTCTGTGCAGGTCATGACGACTGTCGGCATTGATCCAGACATCGAACAAATAGACATTCTTGCAAATGCAATCATTGTTGCAAACCTTGTGATTGTGTCCCGGTGCATTTTGATTGGCGATCCTGCGTTGACGATGTGTCTGGCCGCACTGACGAATAATGACGTTTGTGCCAGCATTGTCGAGGGTTCGTTGTGTTAAAGGCTTCTCTGGATGTTTGTTCCGACATCTTTGCAGTCCTATGCGAGCCAGATTTCCAGCGTTGTAGGTGCCGGATGTATCACAATTCCATACACAGCCTGTGGCAGGCTGACAGCCTCAACTTATCGTGTGACGGGGCAGTGATTTGCAGCTGGCATGACTATTTCAGGCAGTGTCCATTGTTTCACAAACGCCTGGCAGGCTGCGTCCTCTCGCCACCCGCTACCCCTCTGCACCACCAAACCCACGCTCCGGTGCCACCATTGGCATGCATGCATGTGGTAGACCCTACTCGTGCCTTCGGTCCTGGCCCCGGCTGGCCCCCTAGCAATTCCACTGAACTGCTCAGGTGCCGGCGTCGGTGTGAATGCGCGCCAGCTCCGGTCCGTTGAGGGCCTCCAGCCGCGCCCGCATCGTGCCCAGCAGGTCCTGCGCCCAGCAGCACAACTTGCGTGTTTCCCATCCAGTACTGGTTGACGGATGCAGTACAGTTCCTTTGCAGGTATTGTTGTACGCCACAGCAGGGCAGCAAAGAGCTTGCAGCATTCAGCACAGCATGCGGCACAGCACGCATGCGGCATGTCACTCTTCACCACATGCAGCCATGAAGCAGCGCAGCCGTGAATCATGGCAGTTTTGAAGCCCCAGAGACCCACATTCACGGGCGGCAGGTCGTCCAGGGGAGCGAAGGAGCTGGGGGCGGCGTCCGCCTCGCCGTGCGCCGCCGGCGGGTACATCCAGGCCGAGACGGAGGCGATGAATGGGTCGGACGACTGCAACAGGATCGCCTCCCAGTCCGTCTGGTAGCCCTGCAGCAAACGAAGATTCTCCTTACAGGCAGCAGAACTTACAGGTGATATTCGCTGGTGTGTGTATTACGATGAAGGGTCTGAACACGGCGACAGAATCCCAGTTCGTCTGGGATTCTGTCTCTGCACTGAACTGAAGCAGCAGCCTCTTATCACTCCAGAAATGTCCGCATCTGCAGACACCGCTGACGTTATTTCACTGCAATCTGGTGCTGCAGAAGTCGCGTCCTTCCCATCTCGAGTTCTAGCACGGTCCAATTAGCAAGTCAGCAGCATGGACAGCAGGCAGCAGCGCGCACCGCGGGGATGCTGGCGACGATGGGCATGCCGGCGGCCAGGAACACGGACAGCAGCGTCATGGCGCCCACCACCGCCGTGCCGCGCGCCAGCGGCATGAAGTTGTACCTGATATACGAACACAATGCGACAGGCTCTGAGGTTCGCTACTACCACATGCACTTTAACAACTAGACTGGAGAGGTGCCTCGAGCAGCAGGCATGCCTTGCAACCTTGTGCATGTTGCAGATGCGGGCTGCAAGCTCAGGCAAGTGAGCTGCTCGAGGCAGCCGAGCTGCCTTTGCATTGTTTTCGATGCATGTGACACTGTTCATTTGAGCGCACCAGTAGTAGGCGTAGTGCAGGGTGCGGCGCGCGATCTCGGGGCGGTCGTTTGACGCCAGCGCCTCCATCAGCGCGCCCCACGCCGCCGTCAGCTCCTGGATCGATTAAACACCGAATATACTGATGAGACATTCAATAAAGAAAACAGAAAACAAAGAAAACTTTGCCACTGCCGCGCAATCGAGCAAGGTTTGGCGCATGCACCACAGTGAATGAGTGCGGTCATCGATGTCCGCAGAGGTGCGGCAAAGCAGGGCTACCCTGGGAGCGGTTTCCCCAGCAGGCGCGGAGACACAAAACAGACCTCGTCAAAGTCCTGCCAACGGGGCGGCGTGACAGGCGTGCGGATGGACATCTCGTAGCCGTCGGGCATGTCGCCCATGCGCACCACCTGCACCGCGAGAGGGTTTAGACTTTTGTCAACAAACCGGCAAGCAGGAAGCAGGCCGCTAGAGCACTAATATGTAGCAGTACCAGCAAGCAGGACACTGCCTGACTGCGATAGACACCACTCAAGGCAGCATCGTGGGACGCTAGAAGCACCGTGAGGCGGGTGCCAGTTCGTGGCCGGGGCGGGACACAGAGGCGATGGGCACCACCGCCCAGCGAATATAGGTTTCGAAATGTATACAGGGGTGTCAGATGCCGCACCGTGAGACGGGTGCCCTCCAGGTCGTGGCCAGGGCGGGATACAGAGGCAATGGGCACAACAGCCCAGCAGTCCACGCCCAGCGCCTTCCAGAGCTGTTCTGCCGTCGTCGCCGCCGCCACCGCCTTGCGCTTGGCCTCCGTGTTGACCGGCACTGCATGCACGAAGATGTGTTCGAGGTCGGTTGGAAGTCTCTCCGCTGAATGTGCATGCAGATACCTTCGTCATGGGCTGGCAATCAGGAAGTGACGGTGGCGGCGGCTGCTGCGTGCAGAAGCGAAGGTAAGCACACCGGTGACGTTGTGGGCGTCAAAGCCAGTACACATGGGGCAAAACAGTGTGCGATCTATGATTCCGGGCAGCACCAGCGATGTTATGAGCGTCAAAGCCGTGGGCGTCGTGCAGCAGGACCTCCTTTGAGGCTGACAAGCACCACTCGCCTGCACTTGGAATTGGTGAACGGCATGTTGTTACTCGCACTCACCGGCGATGTTGTGGGCGTCAAAGCCATGGCCGTCGCGCAGCAGGACCTCCTTGAAGACGCCGAGCGCTCGGTCGAAGTTCATGTAGTAGCGCACGCACTTGGTCTGGCCGCTGAAGATGGGCGTGTGCGAGCCAAAGCCCGCCTCAAACTCCTGCTTCGTCAGCAGGTCCACCCACAGCACCTGCGGCGGCAGAGGCACACAATTGACATCAGCGCATGGTTATTGAAAGCAGCAGCAGCAATCTGCTGCTCAGTGCCGACTGGAGGCGGGTTGTATTGAGAGGACGCTGGATGCAGTCAGGAACAGATGTCGCCAGGTCAGCCTGCGAGATGACTTTGTTAGACATTAAAGAGGTTCGACAATATGCACTGGTAGGGCAGGCAGTGCAGCTGCCCCCTCACCTGATCGTTGGGCTCGGACAGCTGGCGCCAGCGCACGAGGATGTCCATCGCGTCGCGCCAGCCGAACAGGTGCGTGCCCGACGCCGAGGTCTCGCCGCTCGCGCCGTCGTTCTGCACCCGCAGCGGCCGGCCCGCCCGCTGGTGCAACACCTGCGCCAGGACATGTATGCGCTCGCTCAGCTGACTGGGACATTGTGGTGTTGGCATACGGCCTTTTCAGCTTAGCCAAGGCTTTCAATGTGTGCAAGGCAGTGTTGACGAAAGCAAACACTCGACAAGTGACACTGGCCTCGGCAGCAGCGGCAGCAATGGCAGCAGCTGTGCCAGCGGCAGCATTAAGATCACAATCGCCCGCCAGTATGTAAGCAGCAACTCCTGACGCTTCGACATATAATAATGAGAATCGTATGTCATGACATTTCAAGCCTCACCGCCTTGCGCAGCGCCTGAGCCAGCTCGATGGCAGCGAGGCCGCCCATGCGCAGCTGGCGCTTGTTGGCCAGGAAGCCCTGGTGCCCGTAGCGCAGCCGGTCCCCTATCGCGTCCGCCTCCCGCACTAGCTTGGCCACCTGCAGAGATGTATGGTCAATTGGGGGGAGAACAGATGTTGCATACTCCAGCGCAACACGTGTGGCTTTGTGGTGTGATGTCCAAAATACACGGTGCTGCTGCCACAGCTCTGCTGTGACATGTGGGTGGGGGACAAGGAGTGCTGCAGGTACACAGCTGCTGGCTTGTGGGTCAAAACCGAAGCAGCAACGCAGGGATCGTCACCAGCTGTCACCAGCTGGACCGCACCTTGGCGGCCAACAAAACCCTGTAGGGAAAAGCCGCACCTTGGCGGCGTCGGGCGCCTGCGGTACCTTTGGCTCCTCGGAGGGGAAGGGCGGCTGCAGCGCATACGCGTTGCCGATCTGCGGCGGCGGCGGACACTTCTTGCACCACGACTCTGCGGCAGCCGACGACAGCCAGATCAGCTTTCTCTGGCAGGGTTGCTGAGGACAAGGCCTGGCTTGACTGTAGGACATCCACTCGGCCCTGGCAATGCTTGTTTACAGCAAGGGCTGGGCCGCGCGAACATTGGCGTCATGGCAGCCGATGAGGAGGTGCCATTTTCAGCAACAGCCCAGCGAGTCGTCAGCGGCAGTGGCGATGCTCGAATGTCAGGTCGAAGAGTCAATGATGCAGGCAGATCCGTGCGCACCCTTGAAGACGGGGTGGATGTCCTTGTCCAGGAAGTAGGAAGTCAGCGGCCGGTCCAGGTTGTGGTACAC
>JAABUM010002324.1_pt1 | contig 25765 bp, 34 predicted proteins | sample 5559161 | NCBI WGS metagenome assembly JAABUM01 (sample SAMN10711868, study PRJNA513369) | rock metagenome | isolation source: Antarctica rocks | place: Antarctica: Victoria Land, Siegfried Peak nord
GAAGCGCCAGCCACCCCCACGCCGCTCAGCACCATCATATGATCTCTGATCGTAGCTCAGCCCCAGCTACCACGGCTGGGGCTGAGTTCGTTGCGGGCGCGCGCGCCTGTTTGCCCGTCGTGCTGGGCTATCTGGTTATCGGGGCCGCGTTGGGCGTGGTGGCCCGCACGGCGGGCCTCAGCGTGGCCGAAGCAGCCCTGATGTCGCTGATCCTCTACGCTGGCTCGGCCCAGTTTGTCGTCGCCGGCCTGCTGGGGGCGGGCGCCGCCGCCCCGGCGATCGTCCTGACCGTTTTCCTGGTCAACCTGCGCCACCTGCTCTATAGCGCCGCTCTGGCCCCCCACCTGCGGCGCGTACCCACCTGGCAGAACATGCTGATCGGCGCGCAGCTGACCGACGAGACCTTCGCCGTCGCCGCCAGCCACCTGCCTGGCGATCGGCAGGCCCGCGCGTCGTGGCTGCTGGGCCTCAACATGGCCGCGCAGGCCACCTGGCTGGCTGCCACCACGCTGGGCGCCGTGGTGGGGCGCGCGCTGCCCGACATCCACGCTCTGGGCCTCGATTTCGCCCTGGCCTCCATGTTCGCCGCGCTGCTGGTGGCCCGCGTCATGGCCTGGCCGCGCCGGCGCGTGGCCGTGATCGTGGCCGCGCTAGGAGCGCTGGTGGCCGTGGGGGCCGCCCTGATCATGCCCCTAAGTTGGGCGGTCATCCTGGCCGCCCTGGTCGCGGCGACGGCGGGCGCCCTGATCGAGGGACGCGCCTGATGACCACCGGGGCTCGGCTGGTCAGTGGCCTGATCAGGGAGGCGCCATCACGGATATCAGTCCAGAGCAGGCGTTCGCTACGGGTCGGGTAGTACGGCGCGATCAGGGGCGCGCATCATCATGGATGTGAGGGCGGCGGTGCTGTGGGTGATCGTGGGGTCGGGGCTGGTCACCGTGATCCCGCGTGTACTGCCGCTGGCCCTGCTCAGCCGGGTTCGCCTGCCGCCACTGGTCGCCCGCTGGCTGGGCTACGTGCCCATCGCCATCCTGGCCGCCCTGCTGGCCCAGGCTGTGACCCTTCAAGATGGGCGGCTGGCGCTGCCCCCGCACAACCTGGGCCTGCTGGCCATCCTGCCTGTGCTGGTCGTGGCCTATCGCACGCGCAGCATGATCGGAGCCGTCGGCGTCGGCGTCGTGGTGATGGCCGCGCTGCGCCTGCTGGCCCGCTAGCCGCCTGCCCTAATAGCGGCGTCGGGGCGTCCCTCCAGCCAGGGCTGCCAGGTGGCTAGCGCACCGCCGACACCACATGGGGCGCGCCAGCGCGCGAGGCCAGGTATTGGTGGATGAACGCGATGGCCATGCTGCCCTCGCCCACCGCCGAGGCCACGCGCTTCATCGAGTCGTGGCGCACGTCTCCAGCGGCCAGGATGCCTGGCACGCTGGTCTCCATCAGATAGGGGTCGCGGTTCAGCGTCTGGTCGCGGGCGGCGGCTGGGATGTCGTTGCCGGTCAGCACGTAGCCCCGCCCGTCGCGGGCCAGACCCTCCGGTAGCCACCCCGTGTTGGCGTCGGCCCCGATAAAGATGAACACGCCATCAGCCTTTGCCCGCGCCGTCGTGCCCAGCGTGCGATCAAGGACATCTATCTCCTCCAGGTGGTTGCGGCCAGCTACGCCGACCATCTCGGCGTTGACCCGCACGCTGATGTTCGAGCGGGTGGCCAGCTGATCAATCAAGTACTGCGACATAGAGGCCGCCAGCGATGGCCCGCGCACCAGCAGGGTCACCGTGGCCGCGTAGTTGGCGAAGAACATGGCCGCCTGGCCCGCCGAGTTGCCCCCGCCGATCAGATAGATGGAGCAACCGCGCGTGCCGATCGCCTCGGTCCGCGCCGCGCCGTAGTACACCCCGGCCCCCACGAACTGGCAACGGGATGGATCACCGCGGATCAGTTCGGTCAAGGATGGGCCAGCGGATCGTCCGTGGGCCCGCCTTCAGCCCTGGCACTCGCCAGCAGATTCTGATCACTGCTGATGACGGTTATTCGTTCGGTCAGAACAGTCTCAGCACGCTACGCGCACGCTAGCTGAAGGGCGTCTAGGGTGCGCAGCGGATACTTTCCGACAAGAGTACGAGCTTGGGCAAGAACCCGCCTGTCCAGAGGGAGGGCCAGGTAGTCTTTCTCCACATGCACCAGAAAGGTGTTGCCCAGGAGCGTTGCACTGGTCGTCGGCAGCGATCCTTCGCGCACGCGTCGGGCCAGGAGTGAGAACATCTCCACAACGGTCACATCGGCGATAACGATGACATGACCTGCCGACGAGTGTGCCATACGTCTGGTCCACACTGAACCCACCTCGGTCAGACACCGCTTGGCAAGGGAGCTGGTATCGACGAAGAGAGTACTCAATACGTCCCTCTATCCTCGTCAACTAAAACCTCTGAGGGGCGAGCATCGCCGGGAAGGTGGCCGAGGTGTTCCAGCTCCTCATCTGATAATGGGACAGTGCCCGCGGGAGCATGGATATCCGTGGTGAGGAAGTCTGCTGCCAAAAGCCGGGCCCGTGCGGCTTCCCGAGCCAGGCGCCTCATCTCATCGCTGCCGTTTGCGCGCGGCAGGATCAGCACGTCGGCCGGCCCGATAGGAGTCGAGGCCGGCAGGTCGATGACCAGCCGGCGATCAGCACCCACCACGACTGGGATCGTCACAGCGTCCATCTCTTTCCCTCTTATCGTCTTATCGTGTCGTGTTCCCCTGCCTCTGATGCCATGCGACATCCTTATGCCCATAATATCCGTCATTGCCCTATACCGTGATACGGTCCGCGCCCGACAATGGCCCGAACACAGGGGATAGGCGCAGGGGAGTGGCCTCCGAGTTCCAGGGGCGGCCTCTTGGCCTCCCCTAGCGATCAACCATGTGTCCATGGCAAGCCCGTCGTGGCTCTCAGGCGGTCCCCCGATGATGGGGGCTCCCTCAGTGCAAACCGCTAGAGAGTGCGATCAGCGGATCGGCCTCCAGGAGGGCAGGTGTTCGAGCCACATCGCGTCATCGAGGCCGCCTGAGAGCCACCGTCTTACCCTGTGGCGGCCATGCGGCGCATCCAGAACCAGGCCGAGGGCCAGGTGTCCTCGCCGACGGTGGTGACGCCCTGCTCGACCCGTTCCACGGTGAAGTCGGTCTTGAAGGTGGCCCGGATCAGCGGCTCGGGTAGCCCGTAGGCCGCCGACTCGTCGGCCCCCTCAGCCAGATGGGCAAACAGCAGGTAGCGCCCATCTGGCCGCATCAGCCGGGCCAGCCCAGCGGCGTAGGCGCGCCGGTCGGGTCCACGCAGGCTGTGCAGACACCCCACATCCAGGGCCAGATCGTAGGGTGGCTGGAGCGCGTCCAGGTGGGTTACCGCCGTCAGGTGAAAGCGGGCGCGCTCGGCCACGCCAGCCAGGCCCGCCCGCTGCCGGGCCAGCGCGATGGCCTCGGGCACGAAATCCACCCCATCGCAGTCCCAACCGCGCCCGGCCAGATAGATGCAGGCCCGCCCCGCCCCGCAGCCCAGATCGAGCGCCCGCCCAGGGGCCAGATCCGCCGCTAGGGCGACCACCTCGGGCGGCGGCAACGCATGGTCCCACGGCAGATCTCCCTCGCGATAGCGTCGCTGCATCTCGGCAAACACATCCATCACCTACTCCCTTCTCCCCGCACCGCCTCCGGGCCCCACGCCGCCACGCCGTGATGGGCTGTCCAGGCGTCCTACGGGCGGCGCCCTGCCGCGCTCACCACCGTCACCTGCCGCCGGTAGGGGCGGAAAGTGGTACAGTACCCCACGAGAGGCGACCTGGGCCGCCGTGCTGGCTATGGTCCGGGGGGTGTCGTAGCCCCCGTCGTGTAGCGTAGCATCGGAGTGGCGGAGGGTGCGTCGGAGGACGGGACACAATGGAGCAACTCACCTACGAGCAGCTGCTCACCCAGGCCATTCACTTGCCGCGCGCTGACCAACCGCGGCTGTAAGGAAAGGCGATGCCAATGGAACATGAGCTGCGCAGAATATCGGTCACCCCAGAAAGTGAGTTGGCTCTGCTGATCAAGGAGACTGTCGCATCTGGGCAGCCGCTCGTTGTCCATACAGGCGACGAGTCCTACCGTCTAGAGGTCAGCCCGGCATCGGAACCCGCGGGACGTCCCGGTCTCCGACACCTGGCTCACCGGCTGGCAGGGTCCCTGGCCCATGCGGAGATCCCTGGTTGGGAGAGCAGCGAGGCAGTGGAAGAGTGGGTGGAGAACCTACGCCAGGCCGATACCTATCCGCTCACTGCGCCACAGCATCAATGATGGAATCGCCGCGCTTTCTGTTGGACACCACAGCATTGATCGACTTTGCTAAGGGCTTTGAGCCAGCACACTCCAAGATCCTGGGAATGCTTGATAGAGGAGATCAGTTGGCCATCTGCTGTGTCAGCGCCGCCGAGTTTTTCACTGGTCTGTTGCCTGAAGAACGAAAGACATGGCGGCAGTTCTTCGCTGTGCTACCGTATTGGGATATCCGCCCCGAGGCTGCCGCTCAGGCCGGGATATGGCGCTACGCATTCAGCCGCACGGGTGTCCAGCTCTCCACCACCGACGCTTTGATCGCCGCCACAGCCTGGCAACAAGATGCAATCCTGATGACGAACAACACCAAGCACTACCCGATGGCCGAGATCCAGCTCATGTCCGCACGGGATTAACGCCTAGCAAGCACATCAAGGGTGCTGCTGACAATCTCGATCTGCCGCTGGAACGGGAGATACTGCCGGTAGTAGCGCCGGCTGCGGGAGCGCGCCACCACTGCACTCAGGCGGTAGACCAGCACGAAGGTCACCGCCGCCACGGCCAGTGTGATGATGGGGCGCTGCGCGCCGGCCAGGGCGCTCACGCGTGGCGTCCGGCAGCCCTGGCCGGCGGGGGCTTGGGCAGCGCGGCGTGTAGGGCCAGGTGCAGGTGGGCCTGCAGTTCGCTGGCCGCCACCAGGTTTGCCACATCCTCGGGCTCGACGGCGATGGTCACCTGGCCCTCCGGCGGGCCCAGAGCCAGCACCCGCGCCGTGGCCAGGCGGCGCACCCGGACGCCCGCCAGCGAATCGGCTGTTGCGGCGGCGGAGCGGCCCGGCGCCGGGTCAGCCGACAGCACATCCACCACGTCGCCTGGCTTGAGCACGCCGTTCATGCCGGCCACACCGGCCACGTGGATGGCCACGGCCATATCGCCCGCCGTCGTGCCGCCAGCCAGCGAGGAGGTCCCGCCGGGGTTGTAGCCGATGTGGGGCAGCAGCAGCGGCGCGCCGCTGAGCAGCGTGGTCTCCAGCAGGCGGCCGGTCGGACTGACCAGCGTGCGCAGGTCGGCCAGCGAGGTGATGCTGCCCGCCGGGGCTGGCGCGGCCATGATGGCGCGCTCAAACAGCCGGCCCAGCGTCTGGGGCCGCGATGACACACAGGGCGGTCTGATTCAGCACGAGATAGTGATGGCCCGGCGGGCCACCACCGCCCATGAAACTAGGGCAGGTGACCCAGATTGGAGCTATTGTCACTGTAGGCCGCGGCGCACCGGTGAGCGTCGTCGTGTTCGACTCCCCGTCCGTTTGTGCCATGCCCGGCGCACTGGCACAATAGCTCGGGATGATCAATGTGAGTGTGCCGGTGGAGGTGGGTGATGCGACGATGGGTGGCGCTCCGCCTGGTGGGGGCGGGGGTGGTGGCGGCGCTGCTCCTGGCCACACCGGCGGCGGTACACGCGCACGAGAAGTGGTTTACCGATGCGCGGCCCTACCCCGTGCGCCTGGAGTTGCTGATCAGCCTGCCCGTGGCGCTGGCCGTGTTGGCCTCGGCGGGAGCGGTGGGCCTGCTGCTGTTGGCCCGCCGGGTGGTTGGCGGCGACAACCTGTTCCCCCGCGTCGGCTTCCTGCGCCGCTTCGATCCTGAAGCGCGGGTCGTGATGGCTATCCAGACGGCCATCACCCTGATCTACCTGGCAGTCAACCTGCGCGTGCTGGCCCCCAACCAGATCGCGCCCGCCGGCCCGTTGGGCTACGGGCTGGCCGCCGTGGAACTCGTGGTGGCCTTCAGTTTCATCAGCGGCGTGCTCTTGCGCGCGGGCGCGGTCGCTCTGCTGGCCCTGGTGGCCAGCGTTGGCGTGCTCTACGGGCCGTTCGCCCTACTGGAGAGCAGTATCATGGTCGGCGTGGCCGCCTACCTGTTCCTGATGGGCCGCGGCCTGGTTGACCCACAGGCGGCAGCGGCGGCGTCGCCGCGCTGGGCTGAGTACCGGGAGGCCGCGCCGCCGCTGCTGCGCGTGCTGGCCGGCGTGACCATCGCCGCGCTGGCCTTTACCGAAAAGCTGCTCAACCCAGGGCTGGGCCTGGCCTTCCTGCGTCACTACCCCCAGTTCAACGTGCCGCGGCTGCTCGGCCTGGCCTGGTTCACCGACGAACGCTACATCTACGCGGCGGGGTCCGTCGAGTTGATCATCGGTGTGGCCCTGATCAGCGGTGTGCTGCCCCGCCTGGTGATCATCGGCATGTTCGTGCCGTTCAACCTGCCTGTGCCCTTCCTGCCGGCCACTGAGATGATCGGTCACCTGCCCATCTTCGCCCTGATGTACGTGCTGCTCTTTCACCTGCCCAGCGCCCACTCCGCCGCCGAGGCCCCCACGCACCTCCCCCCGCCGCGGCCCTCTGGCCCCCGCCTGGCCGCCCCCACCCCGTCGGTAGTGCCCAATCCCTCGCGCCGCGCTCTCAGGCCCAGGGCTCCCCGCTCCCCGCGTGGCTAGACGTGCTTGCGCGAGAGCATCAGATCGCCGGCCATGCTCTGCTGATACCAGCCTTCATAGAACAGGCGCGCCACCGTCCAGCGCGCTCGATAGGCGTCGTTGAAGTGGGGGAAGCCGGTCACCAGCAGCGGCAATTGCCTGGGAAGGGCATGTTCGTCCAGGAAGGCCCTAATGAAGCGAAGTCGGAACAAACGGCACGCTGAAACGGCGTTCACGTGGATGTGGGGACCAGCCGCTTCCCCAAATGCGCCCTGTCATATCTGAGCAGGTCCACTATCAGCAGTCGAACACCGACCAGCAGATGGCGTTGCGCACCCGCTGATCATCCAGGACCAGCGCGCGGATCGCGTCAGGGAGCTGATCGCGCTGCCAGCGGCACTCGAGCCGCCCTGCGGCCTCGCCCTGGCCTTCAGGAGCGGCTGCACGCGCCGCCTTGATCGCGTAGGCCGCCGCTCCCAGCTCGTGCGCGGCGACGTGCGCCACCACTGCAGCCTGACCGGCAGCATATGCGGCGTGCCGTGCTGCCCCACGCAGGTCTCTAGCCGCGCCCATTGCATGGCCGCCTGCCGCGCGGGACTGAGACATCGTGATCTCGCCGCGCGCCCATGCCCGCGCCCGCGTGATCGCCTGGCGCGGCCGCGGGTCTGACGGGTGCGCCGACTCGAACAGGGGCAGGACGTGTTCCGCACACGTTGCGGCCCACAGGGCGAGCAGCTGATGGTCGGCGTCTGTGAGCGTCCCCCCGCGGCGGATGGTGATCAAGCGAAGGTCGCGGTCTTTCGGGAGGATCACGGCTGTCCCCTTCCGCGCGCATCCGCCCAACGGCCAGGGTTCAGCCGCCGGCTGGGAGTGCAGGTTCGCAGCTCGGGCGCTTATGAGGCGAATATGCCCAGGATGTTCGACAAAGACGACCAGCAAGAGACGGTTATGGTTTGGCCATCGGCGCGCCTGCTTTCTCTGGACGAACCCATGCTCATGATACTTGGCCGCGACGCGCGACAGCAAGCGGCGACATCCTGATCAAGCCGGACGCCGCCGCGGCGCCCGGCGCCCACCATCCAGGTGCGCCCATACGCATCAATCTAAGGGTGCAAGAGCAGGATCAAGGAGGAGTTGCGCGGTGTTGGGCTTCGTTTTGCGGCGGTTGAGGCGACAGCCAGCGGCCAAACAGCGATGAATGACCTCGATGGCTGCGCCCAAGTCCGGGAGGGTGGACAGCGTGCTGGCCAGATGGAGGGCGTGCTGGCGCACGGTCTGGGAGGCTTTAACCAGGCTACGGTGCGGGAAGGACCAGCAGGCCGTCAGGAGCAGCCACTGTTGGATGAGCATGGCCAGCAGTTTGGCGAAGACCTCGCACAGGACGCGCCAGGGCTTGGCGCTGCGGGAAGCATCGATCTCCCCGTGGCTCTTCCACAACTTGAAGAGCAGCTCAATCTGCCAACGGGCGCGGGCTAGGACAAGTGCTTCGCGCAGGGAGAGCAACTCCACCGGCGCCGTGGTGACCAGGAGGGTCCAGTCAGCGGCGGCCAGTTGGGCCGCGCTGGCGGTGCGGCCATGACGGCGGGCGGCGGCGTGGAGCCGGCGGCGGCGCTGGTTGGCCACGTCGTCAGGGACGCGCACGGCAAACAGGCGCACGGGCAGGTGGTGGGTGGCGCCCAGACAGACGGGCATCTCCACGGTGGGCGTGTCCTGCGCGGCGAGCAGGCGCAGCACGTCGCAGCGGTCGCCATCGGGGGTGAAGACGGCGGTGGAGAGTAGCAGGCGGGAGAGCCAATAGACTCCCTGCGCTGTCAGTGCGGCAAAGATGTCCAGATTGAAGAAGCCCAGATCGGCTAGCCGCAAGGAGCCGGGCGGCAGCGGCGCGTGCTGCAGCGGACTGGTGTTCTCATGGGTGCGTCCATCGGTGAGCAGCGGCCCCTCCAGGGTGCCCCGGCACAGGTCGAAGCGCACCTGCAGCTTGAGCGCGGCCTGCGTGTGCTCCGCCGTGGCCCCGCCACAGCCCGGCCACCACGGGGCCAGCACGTCGGGCAGGACCACCGTGGAGCTATCCAGCAGCACCACAGCGGCAAACCGTTGCAACACGGGCACCACCACCGGCTCAGCCGTGATCACCGTGCGCACCGCCTGCGCGAGCAGCTGCTCCAGAAAGACCGCAGCCCGCTCGGTGCAGCGCTGCTCCAGGCCTTGCGGGCTGATGGTCACCCCCGCCACCGCCGCCGTCTGCGCCCGCGCCTCCACCGTCGCCTGCGGGTTGGCCAGCCAGGCGAACACCAGCGCCTGTACGAATGCCGCTCCACTGAGTTTCGAGCGCCGTTGCACGAAGCCCGTTGCCCGTGCCGTGGCCTCGGCCGTGGTGGTCAACAAGGTCTGCACCGCTTCCGCTAGCTGTGGTACCGTGGTCATCAGGAGGCTCCTTTCGCGCGACAAGGTCATCTGCATCCTTATCATGCCAAAGGAGCCCTCCTGCGCGCTTCTTAGGTTGATGCGTATGGGATTCCGACATAACATCTCCCCGCGCGGAGGCGGTCTACTCCCGCTACAGCGTGCTGGCGGCTATCCTGGTTGACGTGGAAAGCGTGTTGGCCCCAGGAGTTCGCCACGCTCGATGACCTGCGCGAGTTCTTGATCGCGGCGGGCCAGACGGCGGAGGACGCCGCCACGCGCTACGCGCCCGACCTGCTGGCCGAGCGAGCCTTGGCCGAGCAGCGGGCGGCTTTCGGCGGCTTCATCGAGCGGATCACGCTGGAGGGCCTGCGCGACGTGGACCCTCTGCCCTATCGGCGTAGCCTGAGTGGGGCTGAGAGCGCTACCCTATGGTCTCGGTTGCGCCACCGCTGGGGTCTGGACGAAGGCCAGTACTGGTACCCCCTCACCGGTCAGGCCGCGGCCCCGCACACGCTGGCCTTTCACGCGGACCAGTTCAATCAAGCCATCTCATCACCCGTCCTGCGCCACATCCAGGAGAGACATGGCGTGGCGCGGGTCTGGGAGTTGAGCCCGGCCCGGCCCGTGTATGAGATCACGCCTGAGCAAGTCGAGCCCGAGGACGCTGACTATGAAACCTACTGGACGGCCGGTGAGCTGGGTTGGCTGATCTACCTCTCACATGAAAGTACGATCACCATCGCGGGGCCTTGGCTCGTCGCGGCGGTACAGGCGGCCTGGCCCGCGTGGACCCACCACCTACACACCGCATGGGACGTCCCGCCTTCGCCGCCCGCTACGCCCTGACGCCCGTATAGGGGGGAGAGGGGGTATAGGCGCGCGGCGGGGGGATGGGGTCGCCGTCCTCACGGGCGCCGTCGAGCCACGTGCCGATCGCGTCCACGGCCTGCCGCACGGCCTGCTCATAGGTGGCGCCGTGGGTCAGGCAGCCGGGCAGTTCAGGGACAGTGACCACAAAGATGGCGTCGCGGGGGTCCCACTGGATAACCAGGGAATAGGGGGGTAGCGCGGTCTCGTTCACGGCGTCCGGCTCCTTTGTGCCTCGGCCACCGTCGCGATGACGGTGGCTACCTGCTCCTCTTGGTAGTGATCGGCGTCGTCGCCATCGTGCCCCGAGAGCGTCAAGCGTCCAGTGATCAGGGCGTGGCTCCAGCGTGTGTGGCTCCCCTTACCAGGGCGCATCGTAAACCCTGCTCGCCACAGATCCGCCTTCAGTTGCCGAATCTTACGGGGCATCAGGTCCGGCGTGCTGCTCCTTGTTTTGTTCACGGCGGTACGCGCCGGCGCGCTTCTCCCGCATGAACTCAGCAACCAACGCCCACGGTATCATTCGCAAGGTCAGTGTGCTCTTCGGCGTGCTCTTGCTGCGATAGGCCGCGTATGTGGCTGCATCGGCAAGGTTCATATCCACTTCCATGGCCTGATTGTATCACGCAACGCAGGCCAGCGGTCCGGTTGTACCCCGTTATCGCTCCCCCGCGGGCGTGACAAACCTGGATTGTCGGGCGACCGATGCCGTACCGCTACATCGGTGAGCCGGGGGGTTGGGCGCTGGTTGACCGCGCTGGCCAGCCGGGTCGGCGGCGCTGCCAGAGCAGCAGGATTAGGCCGACCAGGACTATGCCCCCCAGCCAGAGCCCAGATCCACCGTATGGTCATAGCCCGATCACATGCATCAGGATCCATCCTGGTACAGCATGATGGTCAGACCCCAGTTCCACTCGCATGGTCATACCTCCATAGCGCTCCATGGACTGGTATGCCTGTTCTCGGTCTCTCCACCGGGATCGGTCACCCGTGAGCAGGAGAAGCGTCCTTGCTACGCGCCTGCCTCAGTTCCGGACCCCATGAGCGGCCAGCAGGCGGCGCAAGGCGCGCTCCCCAGCCGGGCTGAGCGGGAACCACCGCCCATCGTACACCGACGATGCGCCTGTCTGGAGCAGACCGATATAGTAGATAGAGCCCGGCTGGCCATTCCTGGTGGGATAGTAGAGTACATGGTCCCAGCCCACCCGGATCAGTGTATAGACCAGCCCACGGTGAGCAGGCGGCTTGCCCGAGCCACAGGTCGCGGGATCATGGCAGGTGATCATCATCAGCTCGGCCATGCCCAGTGTACGCGTTGCCGCTCCCCGTACAACCAGCGGCGCGCTCAGGCCGCCACCCGTGATGATCACGGTGGCGTCAGGAGATTGTCCCTTGGCCAGCGCGTAGCCTGAGGGGGCGAGCAGGAGAAGCAGGGTCAGCATAACCGCACAACGATAGAGCATGGGTAGCGCCTCCTCATGATGTCTTTTGCGTCCGCGGGCAGCCCTCCGATATACCTTATATAGGTAGTACCTAACGCGCCACCCTCGCCGGGAGCGACACATCGGGCCATCGTGCGGCCAACCAGTGCGACCAGCCACACGAGAGTGATCTCGGGGGTGTCCACTCTGGGTCAGGGCTAGCCGACGGAGGGGCGCGCTGGGTGTGGGCTGGCGCGGCGGGACGACGGGCCAGGCTGCCCCCTCTCTTGATATCAGGAACGCGCGGGGTGTGCGGCCGTGGTACACTGCGGACAGGGCCAGACAAGTGAGGGAGGTGACGGCCATGGTGGCGCGCGGCGCACGGGAGAGCACGGCGGTCCACGACGAGCTGCCTGACGACACGGAGGAGAGCGTGATGGGCACGATGCTGCACCAGATCGCTATCCGCACGCTCAGCGAGATGCTCGAGGTCCTGCGCGAGGAGCAGGGGGCGCCGTGGAGCGTGGTCAGCCAGGTGGCCATCAGAGGCTTCCGCAAGCGCAGCGGGGCGGCCTACGCGCCGATGCCCGACGTGTTCCTGCACGCCCGCGCGGTGCCCCACGACGTGACGGAGATCAGCCTGGCCGCTTACGGGCCGCCCCTGCTGGTGGCCGAGGTGGCCAGCCCCACCACCTACCTGCGTGATCTGGGGCTGAAGGCGGAGGCCTACGCGCGGGGCGGGGTAGGGGAGTACGTGGTGTTCGACACCGATGGGCGGCTGCTGGGGGCGCGGGGGCCGGTGTGGGCACAGCGGCTGGGCGGCCCCGAGGCGGGCGCGTACACGGCGTGGCGGGCGGAGGGGGATGGGCGGTGGCACAGCGCGCTGGGCTTCTCCCTGGCCCCCCAGGGCACGCTGCTACGGGTCTACGATGGGGCGGGGGTGGCCGTGCCGTCCCAGACCGAGGAGCATCGTCTGCGCAAGCAGGCCGAATACCGCCAGCGCGAGGCCGAGCGGCGCGTCGCCGACCTGGAGGCCGAACTGCGCCGTTTGCGCGGCCAGGAAAGTTAAGGTCGGGCCGGAATGCCTGGGCGCGGGAACCCGGGAGCCCACAGCGGGACGCCCCTACAGCGCTCGCAGGTCATGGCCGCCGGGTGCGGGTCCGCCCAACTCCCGGATCTGGCTCTTGAGCAAGGCCCTATAGCGCTCGCAGGTCATGGCCGCCGCGTGCGGGGGGCCGCCCGTTACCTGCTACGATAGGTATGGCCCACCCGCGCGCTGCGCGATCAATGCCTGCTGGACCGTGGCGCTGGGGTGGGAGGTGGCGTGGGCGGCGCGCGATGCGCTATCCTACTGGTGTGACGCCGCACGTGGCTTAAGTGGCCCCACGGCGCCTGTTGGAGGTTCTATGCGCACCCGCGGCCAGGCCTGGGCGCCTTCGCTGTGGCGGTGGACCCAGGCCAACTCATTCGCCCCGACCTGGCTGCCCGCGCCCTGGCGGCGCCCCGTGGTCGGCTACCTGGTGGCCACGCTGGCCCAGGTCGGCGCCGTGCTCAGCGTCTGGCTGTTCGTACGCCTGGAGCCCTCCTTCTCCGTGCCCGACTTGCTGCCCTTCCTGGTGATCACCCTGATCGCCCTGACCTGGGGCGCTGGCCCGGGCCTGTGGGCCATCGTGGTCGGCCTGGCCATGATCGAACGCACCATTGAGGCCCCCTGGTCCACCGACCTGGGCAACCTGAGCGAAGTGGCCCTGTTTGTCGCCGTGGGCGCCGTGGTCACCCTGGTGGCCAGCCAGACGGAGCGCGCCCGCCGTGAGGCCCAGGCCCTCTCCCAGCGCGAGGCCGCCACATCGGCCCTGCTGGACGCGGTGATTGAGGCGATGACCGAGGGGGTGCAGGTGCTGGATCGCCAGGGCCACACCCTGCGCGCCAACCCCACGCTGCGCGCCCTGCTGGCCCAGGGTGGCTTCCCCGACTCCCCCGCCGCGCTGCCGCAACGCCTGCCCCAGTGGGCGGCCCACGACGACGAGGGCCGCGCCGTGCCGCCCGACGCCACGCCGGCCGCGCGCGTTTTGCGAGGTGAGGTGTTTACCGGCCCCGCCGCGATGGAGCTGCGGGTGTGGGCGCGTGACAGCCAGGAGCGCGAGGTCAGCGTTAGCGGCGCGCCCGTGCGCGACCAATCCGGCCAGCGCGTCGGCGGCGTCCTGGTCGTCCACGATGTGACCCAGCGGCGCCGCCTGGAGCGCCACACGCGGGAGGCTCTGCAGGCCCTGCTGGAGATGGCCGCCGTGCTGGTGCGCGCCCCCCACGATGGCTCAGCCGAGGCCGAGCCCGCTGGGGCGACGGCGGCGGCCCGCCTGGCCGAGCTGACCCGCCAGCTGCTGGGCTGCCGCCATGTGACCATCGCCACGTTGGCGGCGGAAACGTCCCTGCTCCGGCCCATCGCCGTGGCCTGCCCCGACCCGCCCGCTGAGCCGCCGCCCGTCACCCCTGTCGCTCCCGTCGCCCTTCAGCACGTCCACGCCGCGCGGCTGCGGGCTGGGCAGGCGCTTGTGCTCGCCGCCGCGGACGTGCTGGACGAGGCGTCCACCCGCCGCGATGGCCTGACCCACGTGCTGGTTGCGCCCATGCTGATCCAGGACACCCTGATCGGCCTGCTGGTGATTGACCGCGTGGACCACGACGCTCAGCCCCCCGCCGCCACGCTGGACCTGCTGGGCGCCGTGGCCCAGTTGGCCGCCATCGTGGTGGAGCGGCAGCGGCTGCTGCGCGTGCAGGCCGACGCCGTGCGCCTGGCCGAGCGCGACCACGCGCGCACCGAGTTTATCGCCGCCGTCTCCCACGACCTGCAGACTCCCCTGACCAGTGTGCGCGCCGGGTTGGACCTGCTGGAGACCGCCGTCGGCCCCGTGCTTGCCCCCGACGAGCGCGACCTGCTGCGCGCCGTGCGGCGCAACACCGAGCGCCTGCGCCTGCGCGTGGGCGCCCTGCTCACGGCCAACAGGCTGGATGCCGCCGACCTGCGCCTCGACCGCGCGCCCCTGGACGCCCGTACCCCTGCGCTGGCCGCCCTGGCCACCGTGGGGCCGCTGTTTCCGCAGAAAGGGCAGGCGCTGGAGACCGACCTGCCCGAGGCCCTGCCGGTGCTGGGCGACTCCGCCCGCCTGGAGGAGGTGCTGGTCAATCTGCTGGCCAACGCCCACCGCCATACGCCACCGGCCACCCAGGTTACCCTGAGCGGCCGGGTCCGCGCCGCCGAGGTGTGCCTGAGCGTCCGCGACACCGGCCCCGGTATCCCCGATCAGGACCTGGAGGTGATCTTTGCTCGCTTTCATCAGCGCGACCGCGCCGGCGGCGGCTCGGGCCTGGGCTTGTCCATCGCCCGCGATATCGTCACCCTGCATGGCGGCCGCCTGTGGGCCCAGCGCCCGCCTGATGGGGGCACGGTGTTCCACCTTGTCCTGCCCCGCGCTGGCGTCGTGGAGGCCCCATGATCAAGCACGTGCTGATCGCCGAGGACGACGCCGATGTGGCCATGATGGTCGCCTTCGCCATCCGCATGACCTGGCCAGGCTGCCAGGTGACCATCGCCCCCGACGGGGCCGCCGCGCTGCGCCAGTTTGCCGCGACCCCGGCCGACCTGGTGATCCTGGACGTGCAGATGCCGCCGCCCGACGGCTTCGAGGTCTGCCAGCGCCTGCGCTCTCTCTCCGGCGTGCCTATCCTGATGCTCACCGTGCGCGACTCCTCGCCCGATAAGGTGCGCGCGCTTGATCTGGGCGCCGACGACTACGTGGTCAAGCCGTTCGACCAGCTTGAGCTGGTGGCCCGCCTGCGCGCCCTCGCCCGCCGCGCCCAGGGCGGCCCCGCCGTGGCCGCCGCCGCGCGCGCCGTGGGCGACGTCAGCCTGGACAGCGAGACCCATGAGGCGCGGGTGCGCGGCGACGTGGTGCGGCTCACCGCCACCGAGGCGCGCCTGCTCGACGAGCTGATGCGTCACCCTGGCGTCGTGTTGACCCATCGCCACCTGCTCGAACAGGTGTGGGGCACCGCCTATATCGGCGACACTTCCTACCTCAAGGTGTTCGTGCGCCGGCTGCGCCACAAGCTGGGCGACGACCCGGATCAGCCGCGCTATATCGGCACCGAGTGGGGCGTGGGCTACCGCTTTCTGCTGCCCCGCGCCGAGTAGGCGGTCTGACTGTCTCACATGTATGGCTGGTCGGCCTGGGCTGGCTACCGCTTTTTGCTGTCCCGCGCCGACCGGGCCGGTCCCCGACCTTGTGGGCGCCTGGTTCTCCCTGTCTGGCGGCGTAGGAGCGCCCCACGCCCGATCCGATCCCCAGACCTGGGGGGCGGCCAGGTAGGCCGCCGTGTAGTGCGACCCGGCACCCTGCCCCGTTCACCATTTGTCACCGCTTTCGCCCCTATTGTTTACCTTCCAGCCCCTCTTTTGGAGCCACCCGCTCGGTACAATGAGCATGCCAGCAGGTGATACGGTGTGTTCTCTCATGCGGGCCACGCTGATGCGCCGGCTGGTTGCGCATGGCTCTCCCCGGCTAGAGGAGGTGACTCATGGCGCCTGACGATGTGGTGGGGACGTGGGCGCTGGGCGGCTACGAGCTGCACGCCGCGAACGGTCCAATAACCCGCCCCTTCGGCCCGCGCCCCCGTGGCTACCTGCTCGACGCGCCTGAAGGCCTGATGGCGGTGGCCGTCGTGCCCCCGTGACCAGGCGGAGGGGGAGATTCTGATGACGCTGTATCGCGGCTGGCGCATCTTTACCTATCAGCACACCCGCGCGGTGGTGGGCGGCCCCACCCTGCAGGTCTCCTTCCATCAGAGTACGCGGGTCAGCCTGATCGCGCCCGATGGGACCCACTACGCCGCACCCACCGACGACGCGTCGCCCGACCAGACCCTGACCGTCGCCCACGCCGCCGTGGACGCCCACCTGCTGCACCCACCGCTGCCGCCATCCGTCCACTGCCGCCTGTCCGCCGCTGTCCGGAGCAGGTCACGAACCGCGCTGCGGTGGGCGCTCGTGCGCGCCCTCGACGCCGTGGTGGGTGACGACTAGCCCCGCACGTCCAGGGGCGTGCTGGCTGGTGGCTCAGGCCGGCGGGTTGTCCTGGACGTCCCAGGCGGCACAGTGCTCGCTGTAGGGACAAGCAGGACGTGCCACACAGTGTCAGAGGGTGGATCGCCGACTCCGGCAGGTAGGGACGCGGCCATGACCCCGGCCTGAGCGACTACGGGTGAGCGGCCCACCCCACGACCGTCTCTTGCCTGCTCCGGGAGAGATCCAGTGAGCGAACCCCAGTGCCGTCGGGGCGGACGGTGTAGAAGACCGAGCGGCCCATCGGGCCAGGGTAGCTGAAGCGCGCCAGGCCGTGGCCGTCGGCGCGATACTGTCCCATCAGCCCCCCGCCAAAGCCCTGCGCATGCCGTGGGGCCATCACAAAGGTGTACACCACACGGGGTTGCGCGCCCACCAGCAGCACGGTGAACCGCTGGCCGAGCACGACCCTGGCGGGGCTCACGCGCAGAGTGAGGCGCCCAGCCGCGACGGCGACTGTTGGGGCCGCCAGCATGCCTCCGGCGTGTACGCTGAGCGGCCCGGTGGCACAGCTCCACACGATGGCCAGCAATGCCAGGCGAGCGAGACGACGAACGGATCGGGTCATGGGATCTTCCTCCTGTAGTAGTGATGACTGGCTGGGCCGGATTCCCGGTCCGATAAGCCAAACGGGTGGGGCGTCCACTGGTTACGGTAGGAGCAATCGTCATCATTAGTGCTGTCTTGACCCACATGGCCGAGATTGGGCGGAGTCGCCCTGCCTCCCCGTGTGGCCTCAGGCGGGCGGCGGGTGGCCCTCGCGTAGCCGGCGCAGCTCCTCTTCCAGCGCGGCGCGCGCCTGCTCAGCTACGGCCTGGGCGCGTTCGGCCTCGACGCGGCGGAGGGCTTCCTCAGCTAACGCCTGCTCCGCCGCGGCCTGGGCCTGTTCGGCCGCGGCCTGTGCTTGCTCGGCCGCCGCCTGTGCTTGCTCGGCCTCGTGGCGGCGGAGGGCTTCCTCAGCGCGGGCCTGTTCGGCCTCACGGCGGCGGCGGCGGGACTCCAGGGAGGGTTCGACCGGCGTGCCGTCGCGGTCGCGCACGCTGAGCAGCGGCGGGGTGGGCCGCAGGGCCACCTGCAACGCCGCGCTGTGCCACCAGCCCTGCCGATCCGGCGTCCAGGGGATGTAGGGGCCGCCGTCGGGTCCCAGCCGCCAGGCCTGCACGGGCGTGGCCGGCAGGTGGCCGCTGGGATCGAAGATCAGGTACTCCCGCGCGCCGATAGCCGCGTAGGCCTGGCGCTTGTCGCCCAGATCATTGGCCCGGGTGGAGTGGCTGACCACCTCAGCGATGAAGAGGGGCGCGCCCACGGCGGCCAGGGGCACACTGGCCAGGTCGCCGCTAACCAGGGGCGCGGCCAGCACCAGCACGTCGGGGCGGGGCTCGTAGGGCGAGCCGTCCTCGTGCCACAGGCCCTGGAGGGCGATCTGCTCACACACGCCCCAACGCGCGGAGCGCTGATCGGCCACGGCGCGCAGCAGGTCGGCCAGGCCGCCGATGGCCTCCTGGTGCCACTGTGTGCCCACCACGCTCTCCTCGGTGTCGCTGAGCAGCGTGTCCGGCACCCGATAGCCCGTGGCGATCTGCACCATCGTCTCTGCCTGCCTCCCCGCTCACCCGCCTGCTCACTCCATCCCTAGTATGGCATGGCGCCCGCCGCGCCGCCAGTCCGAGCCACCGGGGACGTCTCTATAGTGCTGGCGGTCCCCCCTACCCTGCCCCTACGATACGGCGCCCGCCGCGGGCGTCGCCCGGCCGCGCGCCGTGATCTTGTGTCGCCTGCTCAGGCCGGGTAGTATGATGCCATGCCCACTTATGACCAGGGAGGCGCATGTACGCGCCTGGCCATTCGCCGCGCCCTACTAACCCTCTCCGCGCGCCGGCAGCGCCCCGGCAGCGGCAGCGATCTCCAGGGCTTGCTCAAGAGGAGAACGGTGATGATGCAGTGGCGGCGAGACGCCGATCAGGCGCTGGCCGCTGTCCCCCACGCCGTCGTGGGCGCCGTGGCTGCCGCCGCGTACATGCCCGAGCGGGCCACCGCTGATATCGATTTCGCGGTGGTCGCCAGCGATGCGCCCCGGGTGGAGACGCGTCTGCATGCGCTGGGTTGGCAGGCGCAGGGCAAGCTGGCCCTAGTTGATCTGGACGGCATGAGTTGGCTGACCGGGGCCGGGGACCAGGTGGATGTGCTCTACCTCCCGCCAGGGTGGGGGCAGGCCGCGATTGCCGCGGCCCAGGGCAACGTCATTGACGGGTTGCCCATCCTGCCGCTGCCGTATCTAACCCTGATGAAGCTGCTGGCCAGCCGGGTCATCGATACCGGCGATTTGACACGGATGCTGGGCCATCAAGACGTGGCCACCCTCGACGCCGTCCGTCAGATCATCGCGGCGCATGGCCGGCCTGAGGATGTCGCCGATCTGGAACAGATCATTGCCCTGGGCCGTCTGGAATATGGCGGTCTGGGAGCGAGCTAAACCCGTCGCTAGGACAGTACGGCGTGCGCTTCCCACCGGTCGGGCCATTCCCCATGCCCGGCCCAGCCTGGGCGCGGAGGGCAGGCTCTCCTTGGTGTCGCTGAGCAGCGTGTCCGGCGCCCGATAGGCCGTGGCGACCTGCACCATATGTCATGCTACCCAGGCGCCGGATCCGGCGCCTGGCCCCGGGCGTGGGGGCACACCATGAGCATAGCCAGGGCACATGAAGGCAGCATAACTCCCCCGTGCCTTGGCGTGCGGAGACAAACCAGAGCACGCGCGCTATCCGCGGAGTTCCTGGCCACCTGCGTACACACAGTGTGGGCGGCCTGGAGCGGGCCAGGCTCCAGCGAGATGCCGTGGCGCTACTATATCAAGGAGGGGGGAGAGATGATGAACCAGGGGAGGTAGTTGGGGAGAACCCCCTCTCCTGAGCCACCGCCAGGAACGTGGAGACCCTGACGCGGTACTCCTCGGCGGTTATCTTGAGCGCTTCCCCGGCCGCGACGCGGGGCAGGATCTCCTCAAACGCGGCAACGAGGGTGTCCAGGCTCAGTTGACCAGCGTGCAGGAGGGCCAGCACATCATCAAGGTCAGCCTGACGGTAGCGCGCCAGCTTGGCCAGTGCGGTCGCCACCGGATCAAAAGCAAAAATATCCAACTCGCCCTTGCGTCCGAGGTAGAGATGACCCTGCGCGGTCCGCCCGCGGCAGTGGAATGAAGTCCCCAGGCGAGACCTCCTCGACGGCGATGTTCAGATCGTGGCGCAGCCGGACGAGGGCTCACGCGAAGGCGTCTCGGTCGGGCACGGCGATGTCGTATGCGAGGTCAATGTCCTTGGTTCCGACGTTGAGGCCCTGATACAACAGGCCTGTCCCTCCCACCAGGTACAGGCAGCCGGGGCGCCGGAACTCGCGGACGAGCCGATCCAGGAAGAGTGCCAGGCGCTCTGGGGTAACCCGGTCGTAGGCCATCTACGGCCGCGTCGGCGCGGTCGTCCGGGTCCAGGCGACCTCCTGCAGCACATGGGCAAGCACATCGCGCCAGCCGCCGATCCAATCTACGGGCAGTGGCCCGGCCAGGAGCGCCGCCGCCGCCTGGAGTAGGGGGGTGCCGTCACCTTCGCTCGGAGCAGGCAGGGCAAGGGCGGCGACAAGGTCTGTGATGTCTATCGGCGTGGGCAGGCTCCCATCGGGGGTGAGCCCGGCCGCGCCGATCCGCTGTAGCGCGGCGGCGGCGAGCAGACGGGCCAGGAGTGCCCGCCTGGCTGAGTCGCCCGCCGGCAGCGCGGCGAGCACGCCACGCGCCACGGGCATGTGCTCAGGGTGGCGCAACAGGAGCGCGATCACGGCGTCCCGCAGGCGTCCGTTCGGCGTCTGCGCCAGAGCCTGGATGAGGGCGGGGAGCGAGACGTCCGCCGGCTCCGCATGAGGAGGCTCTCTATAAGGATCGGGCTGGTGCGCGTCCTTGCTGCCGCCGCCGAGGTAGGTCACATCGTAGACGGCCAGCCGATCCACCAGGTCACCAAGGGCGGCATCGTCCAGGCATTGGTCAGGAGGTCCCCACAGCACGGCCATGTGCTCGGCGACCGTGGTGATTGGGCTGGCCAGCGCGCCAAGGTTCTCTTCCCTCTCCACGGCGGGGGCGCTTTCGCTCCCAAAGGGCGCTTGTATGCTGGCTTGAGTGCTCATTGGCTCTCCCTACTCTCTCTGGCCGCTCCCAGCATGTCCGGATGCCGGAAGAACCGGCCAGGCAGCACGGAGTGGCCCAGTGCTCGCTGGCGTATGACAGTCAGGCTAGCCAGCATGCCCCGCCATGACATCGGGTCAGCCGGTACACGGTCATGGTCATTCTACCATCTACAGGGTATCAGGCGGTCTCGTTCAAGACTTGACGCGTCCGGCGTAGCCCCAGCAGTCTCTGGGCCTCCCGCGCCCACCCCGCCGTCCAGGAACTCCTACGTGGCCGGTTGGTCATGGTTCATAGGTTTGAGTGCTCCAAAGCCGCACGCGTCCCGCCTCCGTTCTCCCCCGCGCCCGCGTCCCGTAGCGGGGCGCTCAGGCGGGCGGGCCATCCAGGAACACGGTGGCAGAGAGGCCAAAGTGGGCGGCCAGCGCCTGGATGCGCGCGCGGCAGAGGCCCCGCGTGCCCGCCATGGTGGCCGAGACGCCTGCCGCACCCCTGTTAACTACCGGTGCCCCCTGGTGTACTATGTGAATATGTACAACACGTGAGGAGGGGAGACGTTGATGCCGCGCGCCGCCGTCGAAGACAACGCCGGCTGTCCCTGCGCATTCCGGCTGTGCACAAAGCCCTCTTACCGCGGGCAGTGACCCTGCGGCACACCGACCTGACTGAGTTTGTGCTCCGCCATGCCTTGGGCGCCGCCACGGAGGTCATCGAGCAATCCGAGCGTCTTGCGCCTATCCGAGCGTGGTAGTGCGCGAGTGCTGGATGTGCTTGAGCATCCGCCCGAGCCAAATGCCCGGCTGCTTGCTGCCGCGCGGGCGCTGCCGCGGCGGGAATGAGCCTCCTGGCCTGGCATGAAGAGCCCATCGGCAAACGATATCGGTGGGACGCGTTTGACCGGCGGCGACGTGGCGCTGAACAACTTCTTGCGTGGGCACGCGCGCAAGAACTATGAGGCAGGTGGGCCGTTAAGGGGCGCCACGATACTGGGAATGCAAAAACGTGGCCGAACCACGGATGCCCGTCCGTTGTATACTGGATGGAGGAGGGCCTGACATGGACACATTGCCTACCCCATCGCATGCCGCTGACGACTTTCCTGGACCGCTGACTCCCGAGAAGGTGCAACGAGCACGGGAGCACGTGGCGGCCATCCACGACAGGATTCGCCGACGCGGCGTTGACCTCTCGCGGCTGCCTGATCCCGTCGAGGAACTCATCAAAGCGCGTGACGCCGGCTACCGGGAGCCCTAGGCCTCCGTGCCTGCTCCTGCATTAACCCTGCCGCAGCTCGACGCTGATGTGATCCCGTGATTCAAGACGCGCGGCGGACGGCGAAAAGTATCAAACAGTTATCAATCGTGTTCCGCATGCCTACATAGGAGAGGCATGGACGATCCGCGTGACGCCGCCAAGGGCGTCGAATTAGGAAGAGGCCTGCGCACTGGCCTTCTTTAATGAAGATGTGATAGATCTTAAACAGATCATGAGCCTAGGTTATCTTCTGGACTATGACAGTTTTGGAGTAGGCTAGAAGCACGAGCCTGACTCCCGAGAGTTGTCGGCGTCCTCATCTAAGAAGACTCACTGGATATGCGTACGTGTGCATTTTGTTGTCAACGCTCAACAGTGTCGCGCCCTCAACTTTTGCCTGAGCGATCAATAGCCGATCAAATGGGTCTTTGTGTTCGGGATACGTAGGTAACTCCTCTAGTTCCAGCACATGGGCAAGCTCGACCCGCAGGAGTATGACATCATTCTCCTGCTGCTGGCGCTCGATCAATTCACGCAATGGTGTCTGGACGATAAAGCGCGCCCTGCCTAACTGATGCTTGATTTGTATCTCCCAGATACTCACGACGCTGAGAATCAGAGGATTATCGGGATCTTGGCAGAGCTGGAGGGCCTGACTCGACAGCTTTGCCGGATTCTCCGCCCACCAGACAAATACCTGCGTATCTAGTAATAGCTTCACTCTATGCCTAACCAAAATTCGTCCGGGAGCGGCTCGTTGAAGTCCTCGCCGAGGTGGATAGTGCCGCTATTCAGGCCCGGAATGCGTCGGCGCTTGGCCAACGTGGGCGGCGTGAACAGGGCTGCTCCCTCCTCCTGGACGCTCCCTATGGCTATGCGTGCGTCCGCGCACGCCACGGCTTTGCCGCCGCCTCCAATTAAGAGCCGGAATGGCTTGCCGCGAAACAGCGGCAGGACGTCGCACGCGGCCGCTGAGTAAGCCAGGTTACCCTTGGGCATTGATGACATTCTCCATATCAATCACATTCCCTTTCCAGCCACCTGCTATCTCCGGTGAGTGTGTCGCAACAATAATCTGGCAATAAGGGTTGATCTCCCTGATAGCAGCTATAATCTTGGCCTGCCACTCAATGTGCAGTGATAATTCTGGCTCGTCGGCAAGGAATATGGAAGGCTCGTTCTTCTGGAGCAACGTTTCTATGAGCAAGATCAGCAGTTGCTTTTCCCCCGAAGACAGATCGGCAAGAGCAATCACCGCGCCATCTTTCCGGATGACCAGATCGCCTTTTGGATCAATCATTACCTCTTTGTCATCCATGAAATCGCTGACGATGCGTACAAATCGCTGGATTGGTTGAAAGACATCCTGTTTTTGCTGCTGAGCCTGCAGCGACAGGTTTATGATATGTTGTGTCCTGTGTAAAAGAGGCAAAGGCATGATATCGTTGACCCCGATTTCTATGCTCTGTCTTGTAGGCCCAGCGTCTCCCCCTGGCTTTTCAGGATCATGCAACGCGGCCAGGCTACGCTTGAGGATTGCTATATGTTGATCTATTCTTTCAGAGACATCCTTGTCAAGCGCGCCTAACTCTTCATACGCTCTGGCTAAATCCTTTTTCTCTTGGTTAAGCTCTGTGTCTCGTATACTGCCTGGGTCGAACGTATCGAAGCTCTCGTTATATAGCATTGAAGTAAGAACGTCTCGTTGAAAGGCAGAGGAAATCTGGTTTGCCTGCTCGGCCAACGAGAGTTGATAGCTCGTGAGTTGCCGTGCCAGGCTTTCCAATCGCTGTTCGATAGGGGAGCGCCGAACGCGATGACGGGTCAGATACTCCTCGTCCTCATACGTCGTCTCGTGAGCTGTTCTATGAACGGATAAGCTGGTGACACGTAGTAGGCGGTCAAGTTCTTTCTTAAGCCCCCCGTACTCCTTTTCTAGACGAGCATTGCATATAGGACGCCTAAGGTACAGGTCCTCATAATACTCCCTGGGGTAGACAGGCAGGGTATATGTTGTCGAGCCGATCTTGAAAACCACCTCATCGGATGGCGCGCCGCCTACCTTGCGCTTGGTAACCGTCATAGGTGTCGTGGTTGCCTGATCCTCAAGATGAACCACCACGGAGTCGAAGTCGAGCGAGGCAAGCACCCGTAGATCAATGCGTAGCACCCCCTGCAGCAGGTCCATAAACGTCGTCTTACCCGAGCCATTGCGACCGATGAAAATAGTCACATCAGGATAGAGGCTTGTGACCGCTTTACACGTGCCCCAAAACCCTTGTATCTCGACCTTGGCTATGCGAAACATCATGTCCTTCTGGGATGAGGTATAGAGGATAGTGGGCGGCGCGCCGCGTCAGCCCATACCACGCCGCGCGCCACGCCCACCGTTTCGGCCCCTGTTCCTCTCTATATGCTAGCACATCGGGCTCAGCAGCCTGGGCGCGGGGGGACTGGGCGGTCGCCCCTGCTGATGAGTGCTACACACGACTGGCGGGGGGCTCAGGCGGGTGGGCCATCCAGGAACACGGTGGCAGAGAGGCCAAAGTGGGCGGCCAGCGCCTGGATGCGCGCCCGGCAGAGGCCCCGCGTGCCCGCCATGGTGGCCGAGATATTCGAGCGGGGAGCGCCCAGGAGACGGGCCAGGTCGCTCTGGGTCAGCACGCTGTCGTCCATCAGGCGCCGCACCACCTCAATGCCCGTCGTCTATGGCCATGTCACATGGACCCGCTCGTAGGTCTCGATCAGATCGGTCAGGGCGCCCAGATAGGCGGCGGCCGCCGCCGAGAGCTCTCCCTGGGCCAGCAGCTCGTCGAGCACGGCGATGGCCGCCGTGAGCTGCGCCTCATCCCGGAGCGACACCAGCCGGAGCCGCTGGTTGCACCGATCGTCGTCGGGCTGAGCTGACCGGCCAGCCCCTGTCTTGGGGGCGACCGCGCCCCGGGTCTCCAGGTCCATCACCCTCTCGTGCTCAATCATCCTGCCAGCGCCCCTGATCGTCCTCGGCCTGCCTGTCGTCTGCGTGTGCTCACCGTCTACCCACAGTGCTGTTGAGACCCACATGGGCGAGATTGGGCAGCGCCGGGCGCGTCCCCGCGTGGTCTCAGGCGGGCGGCGGGAGGCCCTCGCGTAGCCGGCGCAACTCCTCTTCCAGCGCGGCGCGCGCCTGCTCAGCCACGGCCTGGGCCTGCTCAGCCACGGCGCGCGCCTGCTCGGCCGCGGCCTGGGCCTGTTCGGCGTCGCGGCGGCGGAGGGCTTCCTCGTCGCGGGCCCGCTCGGCCTCACCGCGGCGGAGAGCTTCCTCAGCGCGGGCCTGTTCGGCGTCGCGACGGCGGAGGGCTTCCTCAGCGCGGGCCTGTTCGGCCTCACGGCGGCGGAGGGCTTCCTCGTTGCGGGCCTGTTCGGCCTCACGGCGGCGGCGGCGGGACTCCAGGGAGGGCTCGACCGGCGTGCCGTCGCGGTCGCGCACGCTGAGCAGCGGCGGGGTGGGCCGCAGGGCCACCTGTAACGCCGCGCTGTGCCACCAGCCCTGCCGATCCGGCGTCCAGGGGATGTAGGGGCCGCCCTCCGGGTCCCAGCCGCCAGGCCTGCACGGGCGTGGGCAGCAGGTGGCCGCTAGGGTCGAAGATCAGGTACTCCCGCGCGCCGATGGCCGCGTAGGCCTGGCGCTTGTCGCCCAGATCATTGGCCCGGGTGGAGTGGCTGACCACCTCAGCGATGAAGAGGGGCGCGCCCACGGCGGCCAGGGGCACACTGGCCAGGTCGCCGCTAACCAGGG
>JAABUM010002326.1_pt1 | contig 25763 bp, 24 predicted proteins | sample 5559161 | NCBI WGS metagenome assembly JAABUM01 (sample SAMN10711868, study PRJNA513369) | rock metagenome | isolation source: Antarctica rocks | place: Antarctica: Victoria Land, Siegfried Peak nord
AGGTGAAGCAGCCCTTGCACAGCCGGTCAGGCCGGTCGTTCGCGGCGTCAGCCGACTGCTAGCGGCGAAAGAAGCCCTCAAACCGCATAAATCCGCAATGGTTCCGCAGAAAGGAGAGTGTTTGGACCATTCCGATGCCGTCGCACCCGGCCAGCGTGCTGGGTGAGGATTGAAACTGAACACCTGCGCCTGTAAAGCTCCCGGCTCGTGCGTCGCACCCGGCCAGCGTGCTGGGTGAGGATTGAAACCTCAAGCGTGTGACTCCTCTCGCGAACGTCCCTGACGTCGCACCCGGCCAGCGTGCTGGGTGAGGATTGAAACCCCAACAGGGTGCAGGCAGGCAACAACGGCCTCTAGTCGCACCCGGCCAGCGTGCTGGGTGAGGATTGAAACATGCAGGTTCATCTCGCACGTTAGGGCCAGTTGAGGTCGCACCCGGCCAGCGTGCTGGGTGAGGATTGAAACATGCCCTACTACGAGTGGCGGGATCAGGACTACAAGTCGCACCCGGCCAGCGTGCTGGGTGAGGATTGAAACGCGCGCAGGGAATGCAACTCCTCCTCTCTGCCGGGTCGCACCCGGCCAGCGTGCTGGGTGAGGATTGAAACACGTCCTGTATCAGCAGAGTGGGCACGACATACGTTGTCGCACCCGGCCAGCGTGCTGGGTGAGGATTGAAACTCACTTCGAGCGCGCAGGTGGTCCTTGCGGCGGCGTGTCGCACCCGGCCAGCGTGCTGGGTGAGGATTGAAACTACCACTGCCCCTACTGCGGCAAGAGCCGGAGCGTGTCGCACCCGGCCAGCGTGCTGGGTGAGGATTGAAACGCCCGAGCGCGCTGGGCAGCGTCTGCCCGGTCACACGTCGCACCCGGCCAGCGTGCTGGGTGAGGATTGAAACTACGTGGCCTCAGTCACGTATGACTACACGACGGGCGGTCGCACCCGGCCAGCGTGCTGGGTGAGGATTGAAACGACCTGATGCAAGGCAATGAGCCGTCGGCCACGCGTCGCACCCGGCCAGCGTGCTGGGTGAGGATTGAAACGTCCGCAGGCAGATTGAGCGGGAGAAGCAGCAGGCGTCGCACCCGGCCAGCGTGCTGGGTGAGGATTGAAACTTGTCGAAGGCGCGCAAAGCTCCAATCTCAGTGTGGTCGCACCCGGCCAGCGTGCTGGGTGAGGATTGAAACGCGGCGTTCACCACAAGGCGCGGGACGGTCTCGATGTCGCACCCGGCCAGCGTGCTGGGTGAGGATTGAAACAGAAAGATAGCGTCACCAGAGGGGACGCTGATAGCGTCGCACCCGGCCAGCGTGCTGGGTGAGGATTGAAACCAGATAGCCCAGGACCAACTGGGGGATAGGCTGCGTCGCACCCGGCCAGCGTGCTGGGTGAGGATTGAAACCTCACCCGGTGCGGGGTGGAACGGGGCGGGTGTAGGTCGCACCCGGCCAGCGTGCTGGGTGAGGATTGAAACCGTGACATTTTACGCCTCTTCTGCCCCGGAAATATGTCGCACCCGGCTAGCGTGCTGGGTGAGGATTGAAACCCCAGCATCGCCACGACCGCAACGACCGCGCTTGCGTCGCACCCGGCCAGCGTGCTGGGTTGAGCGTCTCCGTGTGCCCACTGCCGCTGTAGCGGCGCGTGCTGTACCGCTGCCGGTCGTTGGGCAGAAACGCCCGCCGCGCCTGCAGGTAGGCGAACACCTGTCCTGGCTGGTTAGCACATCCATGCGCGTAGCGATAGGGCCTGACCGGCTTACGCCACGCGCTGATAGGCATGATGTAGCCCGCCCAAGACAGGTGTGGCGACGATCGGCCTGCTGGTCCCCAGAAGAAGATCATGACCTATTTTTTACCGTTTGGTGGGGCTCCCAAGACTGTGGGCCACGGAGATGTGGGCAAGGATTAGAGCACAGGATCCCTTACTCGAACGTTTGCTCCACATCGCCTGCCGCCATGACGCGCATGCGGCGCGCTATGCGGTCCTCCAGCAGCAACAGACCTGGCTGCGGCAGATCGCCACGCTCCTCGATCCGGCTACCCACCTGCCTCCCACGGCTGAGGACACCGAGCGCGCCTCCGAGGTGGCCTGGGCATTGGAGGGCTTCTGCCATGCTCTGGCCCGGCAGGCGCGGCACGATCCCCGTCACCGTCCCTTCGCTGAGGAGGTGACCAAGTGGGTCCGCAACTGGGGTGCTGGGCTGTTTGCCTGCTTTGTCGAGCCCGCTTTGCCCCGCACCAACAACGACTTGGAGCGGTTCCTGCGCCAGGTGAAAGGGCAGAACCGCCGGATTACCGGACGCCGCAGTTGGCACGAGTACGTGCTGCGCTATGGCCCGCACCTCGCTTTTCATGAGCCGAGCGAGACGCCCGCGACCGTGCTCGCACGGATCCGCCGCGTGCCCGCTGCCACCTTCGCCCGGGCCCGCGTCCACTGGCGCCGCAGCCAAGCACGGATCCTTCAGTCTCGCCGGTATCGCCGCGACCCCGCGCACTACCTCTGCCAGCTGGAAGCGGCCTGGTCCCCCTGCGTGGGGTAGGCGGTTTTTGCCGCGACCGAAAAAAAGGCGCCCCGACGGTTCGGAGTGCCTCGTCTGCCCCGTGTGGTGAGCGGCCCGTTACCGCCCTCCCCAGAGGGTTAGACGAGGCCAGCGCATGGACATGCTCAGAGGGGCATGGCGGACCCGACACGTGGACGTTAGGGGGTGACAGCTGTTGTTCATAGCAATAGTGTAGCACATCAGAGTCCGCGGTACGCATTTTGCTAGTCGTCACCCAGTAGGGCCGAAGGGTACGCATAGAGCGTGCAGTAGTTTTCTGAAGGGAGCCGACCATGAACGACAACAGCAACCTGACCTCGGCGATGGGCTTGCAGCAGCAGGTAGAAAATGCGCTGGAGGGGAGCAGTGACGTTGCCCGCTACCCGATTGATGTCTCGGTGGTAGGGACCAGCGTCTCCCTGGTCGGTGAGGTGGGCAGCGCGGCGGCCAAGGCGGCGGCTGAGCGGGTGGCCCGTGGGGTCAGTGGCGTCATTGATGTGACCAATGAGCTGGTCGTGGCGAACCGTAGCGACTCAGACTGGGGATTGCTGGGCCGGCGGCGCGGCAGGGCCACCGACGACGGAGGCGCCGATGATGCCGGCGTGAATGGTACCGTGGGGTTCGCCGCGCTGGGTGGGGCGAACCTGGGCATTGGCGGCGGAGTCGGCGGGGGAGCGAGCGGCATTGGCGGGGGTATCGGGGCCGCTGGCCTGGGCGCCGGGGCTGCGCTGGCCACCGAAGGGGCTGCTGGCGACCTGGCCAACGACGAGGGCTACACCCGTGGCGAGGACACCGAGCAGGCCCGCGGCTAGAGGGAAGCGTCAGATTTTTGTGGGGGGCAGAGACATGTTGGACTGCCGCAGCACCGCGTGGCCTGCTGGCGCCAGGGCTCGATCCTGTCCAAAGGGTGTCTGCCCCCGACAGAAGCGTCAGATTTTAGTACGCGGGGAGCAGAACGAGAGATAGGTAGGGATACAGGTAGGCTAGCCCGCCACCAGGGTCATTTAATTGTCGGTTGAAGGCGTTGCCTTAGGCACAGCGTGCCGCATGTCTCCAGAGAATGTCAACTCTGCTGCTTCTGCTGAACGGCGCTTGCTAGGGGTGATTGCACGGCCCAGATCGAGAACTAAATGACCCTGGCCCGCCACGAGGCGTGTGTCCCCCTGTCCACCGGCGGCTGCCGCACCCGTGGGTAGTGAAACCTGCCGCTTCTCCCTATGAGTGGACAGCCACCTGCCTGTTATAGTCCAGGAACGGCTGGAAGGCGCGAGGCGGGTTATCCATGGTCAGCAGTGGCCGATCAACGGCGAACGCGCCGATATTGTAGTCCGTCGCCCCATCAATGGCCAATTCGCTGAGGATGCGGCCAAAGATGGAGGCGAACTTGAACCCATGGCCGGCGCCCAGCGCCAATATCGGCGCGTTCGCAGCGTCTCGTCCCACTGCCACCGTGCCGTTGCGGCCTTGCTCACGGAGATGGGCTACTCACCCGGCGATCTTGACCTCCTGCAGTCCCTGCCGGAGCGCGCCGCTACCCCAGAGCTCCGGGGGGTCTGAGTCCTCACGCTCTGCCGTGGCGCGCTCGCACCCAGCGCTAGTCAATCCAGGGCATGAGCTGCTGGGGCCTGCCAAGCGTATCATCACAGTGGAGTGACGTGTCCTCGTGAGTGTGAGGCCCAGCAGCACGCAGCCAGTGCCGCGCTCCATGTGCTCGTGTCAGCCATGCTCTCCTCACCTATTTCTGAGCACGATGGACGCCGCCTGGCACGTTGCCGGACATGCATAATCATACGTTCGTGTGCATAACATGTGGTGGGCGCACGACGGCGGATTCAGCAGTGCTGGCATCACCAATGTGCTGACACCTCGTGACAATGATCATGAAGATCCATATCCATTCATGGTGCCGTCGTAAGAGCCGCTATAGCTGTATGGGCTCATTGAACAGTGGCAGTCAATCAGCCGAAGAGTTCGGCGCCGATGTCGTATGCTGGAAGAGGATCCGTCGTCGGCCAGAGTCCGAAACTGTGAGGGAGATGTGCAAAGCGGTTGTCTCTTCTGTCGCCTCGTTCAGGGCGCACTCCCCAGCCACCAAGCCTACGACGACGCTGTTGTCGCAGTAATACTGCCACGGCAGCCGGTCAACCCAGGGCATGCCATGGTCGTCACCAAAGCACATGTGGAGAACTTCTACGATGCTGACGATGATGTCTACACCCATCTGATGCTCATGGTGAAGCGCACAGCTCTGGCGATTAAGACTGCGTGGTCCCCTCTCCAGGTTGTGATCGAAACGTCGGGGATCGGCAATCGCCATGTGCATGTGCATGTCATTCCTGTCAATGGCTTGTATGATCTCGTGCCGAAGGAGGTCATGGAGAAGCAGGATGCGCAGCCGCCAGCGTCTGATGAGCAGTTAGCCACGGTGGCTCAGGACTTGCGACGCTACCTGACCACCCACGTCTAGCTTCAGATGGTCAAAGAGGATAGCGGATGGCTACGTACGTGTTGGTGCCCGGCGGCGGATGGGGTGGCTTCATCTGGCGCCCCGTCACGTCCCTCCTGCGTGCTGCGGGTCATGAGGTCTTCACCCCCTGTGCTGGCTGGTTATCTCATCCGCTCGCTCACAGGCACCCATGCCACCCCAAGAGGCAGCGTGATCATAGCGCCCAGAGACCCGGTGTCCAGGGGGTACCCGTTCACCTCGTCCCGGATGCCCGCCTGGCGCGCCACTGGCGAGGAGCAGTGGTTGGAGGGGACAACACCTCCTATACTAGATGGTAGGACGGAGCAAGGGAGACCACCCGCAATCTCTGGTGATGACTGGAGCGCCACGCCGACGGCGGTGCAGGCGCTTGTCCAGGAGCAGAGCCAGCGGATCACGCTGTTGGAGGAACGGCTGGCCACGCTGAAGGAGCGCGTGAAGCAGACCTCACGGACCTCGTCCCGGCCGCCCTCGTCTGATCCGCCGAGTGCCCCGCCCCGCCGCACGCGGCGACCCACGGGCCGGCATGTGGGCGGACAGGTCGGGCATGCGGGCCACGGGCGACCCCTGCTCCCGGTGGAGCAGGTGGACCATGTCGTGGAGGTCAAGCCCCCCGTGTGTGGGCAGTGCAGCACGCCGTTGGCGGGCGACGACCCTGCCCCCGCGCGGCATCAGGTGGCGGAGCTGCCCCGGGTTGTGCCGGAGGTGACCGAATATCGGCGGCATACGTTGACCTGTGGGGCGTGCGGCGCGGCGACGTCGGCGGCCTGGCCGGGGGAGATGCCCCGCGGGGGCTTTGGGCCGCGCACCCAGGCGACAGTGGCCTATCTGGCGGGCCGGTTGGGCATCAGCCAACGGGACGTGGCCGAACTGCTGCACACGCTCTTTCACCTGGAGCTCAGTCTAGGCAGCGTGGCCGCGCTGGAACAGCAGGTCAGCGCAGCCGTGGCGGCCTCCGTCGCTGAGGCGCAGGCGTTCGTCCAGCAGCAGGCCGTGGTCAATGCCGATGAGACGGGCTGGCGCGAGGGGACCCAGCGGCGGTGGCTCTGGACGGCCGTGACGCCCCTGGTGAGTGTGTTCGTGCTGTTGACCACGCGGGGCCGCGCCGGAGCCCAGACGCTGCTGGGCACCACGTTTGGCGGCATTGTCGGCTCGGATCGCTGGGGCGGCTACACCTGGGTAGACCCCCCGCACCGGCAACTCTGTTGGGCGCACCTGGTGCGCGACTTTGCCGCGTTCGTAGAGCGCGGCGGGGAGCCCGCGCGCGTGGGGCAGGCGCTGCTCGACGTGAGTGCCCAGTTCTTCGCCCTGTGGCACCGGGTGCGCGATGGGACCCTGCCCCGCAGCGCCTTCCGGCGGGAGATGGAGCCGTTGCAGGCCCAGGTCGGGGTGCTGTTGGCGGAGGGGACGATGCTGGAGCACGCCAAGACGCGCCGGGCCTGCCAGAACATCAACACGCCGATGGTTCCACTGGTCCTCCCCAGTAGGGACAAGCTCCGCCATTCATGGCGGGGTAGTTGACCCACCGATCCATCGCCAGGACGACTCTGAGCGTGCTGTGGCCGAGACGTGTCTGCCGCACGATGATACGGCAGCCCAGGGCATAGTGCAGGCGTGGCAGAAGAACCTCACGCCTCTGCTGGGCGACGAGCACAAGGTGAAGCCGCGACCAGCCGCAATCTGGCAGCGGCATTGGTCATCGCAAAGAGGCAAGAAGGCTTTGAGGCGGTCTTGATGATGTGGTGGTGACCAGATCTGGCTAGCGACAGGTGTCAACACGCGCTCGCCCTGAGACGAGTCTGGTGAGACAGAGTGCCAGCTCCTCGCCATGAGGGCTGATGGTGAGTGCACGCCCACTGCTTATCCTGGGCGCACGGGTCGCGCACCGGCGCTCACGGCTCCCACCGGGCGAGCCCGCGCGTTGTGGCCAGGCGCTCCACTGTCTCTTCCAGGCCGGTGAGTCCTGTCTCTCCCACCCGCGCTGCCCGACTATGCTGCCCAACGACCCGTGCATCTGCCGGGTGAACCGCATCCCCCACTGGCTCTCTTTAGAGCCCCGAATACCGCACAAGGGCGACGCGCCGCCGAACCAACAGCTGGCGCGTCGGCAGCGCGTCGCCCTTCGCCCGATTCACGCGCGCCAGGCAGGGCAGCAGGTTCCACCGATCATTGTTGCCCCAGACGCTGTACGGGCTGGCGTGGTCGACCTCGAAGCGGCCATCCAGAGTGCGGCCTGTCCAGGCGCATTCCCACGGAGCCCCCTCCACGCCGATGAGGCGGCGCACCTCGGTCGTCTCACGCAGATCGCCGGGCGTGACCAGCAGCCGCTGATGGGATGGTGGCGCCTGTGAGGCGTCACAAACAAAAAAAGAGCGTGCTCACCCGCTGGCCTGACTTCGGTGACCAGCAGGGGATCGTCGCCGCTGCCGTGACAGAGAGGGAGGCCATGCCAGTAGCCCGGCCAGGGCAGGGCGCCATCTTCGGGAGCGTGCTCCAGAGCACGGCGGATCAGCGGGTAGTGATCCGCTACGCCGACATCAGGCGCAGCGATTCGTGGAGCCCACAACGGGGGAGCCAGAGTGGCGCGCTGGAGAGGAAGCACGGAGATTTCCTCTCCAGCGTCTGTGCCGCGTGGTGCGCCTGCCCCTGGCCGTTGGTCCTGGCCATGGGCAGGCTCCCCCAGCCGCTCGTCAGCTCTGGGCCGTGTCCTGGTCCGTGGCGGCCTGCCGCGCGCCGCGCCGCCGTGTGGGCGTGGCTCCGTCTTGCTGAAGGGTAGGGTGTTTGGGTGGGATGGCCACCCTGGCGATGGCGGCCTGGGCGTCGGGCTGGGCCAGCAGCGCGCTCAGGGTCTGCTCAATGAGCACGGTCATAGGGATCTTGCGGCTCCTGGCCAGCCGGTAGAGGGCGGGAATGTGTTCGGCACGGATCCTGGGTGACTACATGATCAGGTGGTCCTTTCTGGCTCTGGGCGTTGTCCGGGACAGTGCTCTGGCCCACGCGACTGGGTCGGGGCAGGCTTGTCCGCGGGCGTCGGTGTTTGAGCAGGTCCGCCCGCAATCGGGAGCGCCTGAGCGCTAGAGGCCGGCTGGGGAGCAGATGTGGTAGAGAGGGTAGTGGGGCTCAGCGCGCAGCCCTAAAGCGGGCGAGCAGGCGGGCCAGGCGGGCCGGCAGCTCAGGCAGCGTGGCGATCGCGATGGTCCACTCGCGGTCGAAGATCGCCTCCATCCGCTCCACCTCGGTCTGCGGCCCGATGTACAGGCCGATCACGGTGAGGCCCTGTCCACGCAGGCGCGCCAGGGTGGCGCGGATGGCCGCGACGGGATCGTTGGGCTGGCCGTCGTGCAGGTAGATCAGCAACTTGACTCCCTCGGGGCGGGACGCGAACGCCGTGGCGCACACCTCCAGGGACCGGCAGACCTCCTCACTCCCCCCATGGCCGTAGAGGCCGGCAATCAGCGCGCGTGGCCCCTCAGCCTGGGGATCGGTGTCCCAGCGCTGCACCCAGGTCACCGGGTTGGCCACGGCGCACGGCAGGTGGGGCGCATGAACGCGGCGCCAGTCGCCGCATGCCTCGGCGATGGCGCAGGGGATGCCCAGCCCCGCGCAGGCCCGCTGCAGCAGCATCGCCGCCCGGCGCACATGGGGCATGCGCTCCAGGGGGTTATGGAACGCGGCGGGGTGCGCCGGCCGGTTGTCCGCGGTGACGCCGCCGGGGTGACCGCCGTTGGAGCCCGTGCCGTCGATCACCAGCAGCACGGCCAGGCCCTCGGGGCTGGGTCCCTCGCGGACAGCACGCACCAGCGGACGCGCGCCGCGTGAGCGGACCAGGGCGTGGGCGTCGAAGTGGCCGCGGTGGCGGTTCGCCTCCGCCTCAGCCCGCGGCGCGGGCGCCTTCAGTTCGTCCTGGAGGCGACGTGTCTCCGGCGCGACGGAGCGCTCCAGGTCCTCGTAGGGCTGCGCCCAGAGCACCCCGCCCGAGGGATCAACGTCGGCCGTCTCGGTGGCCAGCGCGCCCTCGGCGTCAGGGTCGTGGCCTCCCCCCGTCGGGCCGCCGTCTCCCGCGCCGCCCACGCGAGCGCAGGCGGCGCCCCAGCCCCGCGTCTGGGGCGGCAGTGGCGCGTCGCCCTGGTCACGCTGGCCCCGGGGCGGCGCGCCCGCGCCTGCCAGCAGGCCGGGGAACGACGTGGGCGCGCTGGTGGGGGGCACTCCGATCAGAGCCAGGATGCGCAGAGCAATCACGGCTACCCGCGCGGTGTCCGGCGCCTCCCAGGCCTGCTCGACCAGGGGACGAATGTCCTCCTCCCAGGCGCGGCGCTCCCCCGGGTCGCTCAGCACAAGGCGGGACGCCGCGCTGGCGGGCCGGTCGGCGTCCCAGCGGTGATACAGCGCCGCGTTGAGCAGGCGGGTAGCCCGGTCAGCGCTGGGCACGCAGCCCTCCAGCCAGAGCCGCCGCCCCAGCTCAGAGAGATCGGACGCCGCGGGCGGATAGTACCGGGCGACGAGGCGTTCCATGCGTTCGTCCTCCAGGATGTTGGTCACCGTGTGGTGGAGACCGCCCGCCGCCACGCCCGGCTGGGTGAACAGAACGTGGCCCGCTTCGTGGTAGGCAAGGGCGCGTGAGCAGAGCACCTGGAGTTGGGTGAGCCGGGTGATCCGCGTGGCTCCCCAGGTGGTCGGCAGCGCCTGACCTACCCGCCAGCGGGCCGGCATGTCCGGCTCGACGACCAGGAGGGCCTGGCTGAAGTCCACAAAGGAGCCCGCGCCGGTGCGGTACTCGATCCGGTAGGGGCGCGCCGCGATGACGGCGCGCACCCAGTCCTGGAGGCGGCGCCGCGCACGCCACCACAGCCACCATGAGAGTCCTGTCATTGATGTGATCTCCTCTTCCACTATGTCATGTGTATCTCGGATATCTCGTGCGTCTCTGACGCGGTGTTGACCGGCTCCATGCGGCGTCGGCGTTGGAGCGCGGCGTGGAGAGACCAGCTGACCAACCGGCCAACCGGTTCCCCCACGTGGCCTCTCCTCCCTGGTGATCGCCCAGGGCGTGGCTCGGGCTGCTCATGCGGGCCGCAAGTGGGGGTCGGGCCGTGCCCATGGCCCGCCCAGGGAACGCCCCGGACGGTGAGCGTTAGAGGCGCCGGGCATGATCGGCGATGATGCGCAGCAGCTCGGCGTACACGGCGGGGTCCAGGCCATCACCCAGGCGGGCGCAGACCTTGTCCAGCCACTGCCCCTGCGCCACCGTGCGGAACGGCGGGCCGTAGGCGGGTGGCCGGCCCGTGGCGGCGGCCGTCTCCTCAGCCCGCCGCGCTACCGTCGTGCCCCAGCGCAACAGAGTGCGCATGGTCACGGCAGCGCCCAGGGCGCGGGCGGCGCTCTCCCGGTAGTCGGCCACGTCCTGGGCCACGCCGATCAGGGCGGTGATCAGGGGGTGTTCCAGCGCCAGGCTCAGCCGCCGGGACAGGATGGCCCGCTTCTCGTCGGGGGTGAAGTCGGCCAGTTGCAGCCAGCTGGTCCAGCGGTCCAGGAAGGCGGGGTCGGAGAGGTCCAGGCCGCGGAACGACTCGCCGATGTTGCCGGTGGCCACGATCTTGACCCGCGCCGCGGGCAGCACGAAGCGGGCGTAGCCGGGCACGTCCACCACGTGGTAGGGGCCGGGGTCGGCGGGCACGGCATGGCCGGCGGCGACCAGGTCGCTCGCCCCGTGGGTGTCCACGATGCTCATCAGCGCGTCGGGGATGCTGCCGTGGGCGCGGGGCAACTCGTCCAGCAGGAGCAGCACCCGCTGGCCAGCGGCCACCCGCTCGGCCCAGCGCACCAGCGGCCCGGGCTCCAGGGTCCACCGGCCATCGGGGCGCTGCACCGGGGCGCCGTAGAGGTCCTCTTCATGCAGGCGGCTGGAGAAGCGGATCTTCTCCACGCCGTCGTAGAGGTCGCGGGCCAGCGCCTGCGCCCACTCGGTCTTGCCCACGCCCGCCGGCCCCACCAGGAAGACCGCGCCGTCGTCCTCCAGGGCGGCCCGGATGCGCGGGGTGTCGGCGGTGGGCACCAGTACGGACGCCCCGGTGCGTAGCACGGCGCTGGCCGCGGCCACGGCGGAGCGCCCCAGGGCGTCGCCGGCGTGATCCGTCAGGTCAAGGTCGCTGTCCGGATCACTAGGCTCCTCGGGTGGCGTGGCTGCCGGCGCGGCGGGCACGACCAGCAGGAGCCGCGGGTCCAGGGGCACCATGTAGCCCTCTCCGGCCTCAATGGCGTCGGGGCACTGCACCAGCAGCGCGCACGGGGTGGTCGTGTCGGGCAGATCGTAGCGCAGGCGCAGGTAGAGCGCGTCGGCCACGCCCTCAAGGGCGTCGCGCGTCGCCGTGGTGACCGGGCGGTCCTGGCACGCCTGCGCCACCAGGGGGCGCGACCAGGGCCCGCCGGTGGCCGGTCGGAAGGGCAGGCCATCCAGGGCCGTCAGCAGCCTCCACCACCGCTCCAGCGTCTCATCCGCCCCGCCCGGCGCGCCCGAGCGCACCTGCCAGGCCGCCCAGTGCCGAACAAACGCGCAGAGGGCGCTGTGGTAGGTGGGACGCGGCGCGCCTCCCTCGTCGGCCGGGAAGCCACCTAGGACCAGCGTGCGCGGATCGCGGGCGTCCCAGGTGAACTCGTAAATTTGGGGGCTGGACAGGCTCTCCACGCAGAGGCGGCCCTGCAGCGCGTCGCCCGCGCAGGAGACCGTGCGCACGGTCCCGACCAGCAGGGCCAGCAGCGCCTCGACGATGCCCATGGCCATGGTGCCGTCCTTGACCCCCTTGTAGGAGGAGTGGCGGGATAGGTTGCGCTCGTGGACGATATTTGTTCTGTGGGGATGGTGGGCGCTGGGGCGGCCGTAGGCCCCCTGAGACAGGCTGGCTTCGGCCTTGCCCCACAGGGCGCCAAAGGCGTCTGCGTGTTCCGGTGTGACCATGCGTGTGACCTCTTTCTCTTGTCTCTGCGCAGACAGATAGGGGCCCAACCCCCGCGAGCGCGTGCACTCGTGGGGGTTGGCTGTGTCGTGGACGCGGTCCGCTAGCGCGTCGGAGCAGGCTCAGGCATTCACCACGTCCTGGCCACCTAATAGCGCGGCCAGGGCGGCCAGGGCGGCGGCCAGCGCCGCCTGCAGATCCTGCGCCTCGGCGGGAGTCAGGGCGCGGGCCTCTAGCAGCAGCCGGCCCACCTGGGCGGGCCAGGGCTGCTCGTCTCCGGCGGGCGGCGTGTCGAACAGGGCGGCGGGGAGCGCGGCCACCGCCGATGCGCGGGTCACCTGCCGGGCGGCCCGCACATCGGCCAGTGTGACCGTCGCGCCGTCCGCCAGCCGGGGGGCCAGGGTCTCCTGCTGGTGCGCGGGCAACCGCGCTGCTTCGCCGGCCACGCTGGCGCGCAGGGCGCCCCGGTAGAGCGCCTCCTTGAGCGGGGCGATCAGCCCATCGAGCCGCAGCCGCGCCCGGATCTCCCCGACGGTCAGGCCGGTGGCGGCGGAGATGGCCGCCTCGTCGGCCCCCTGGGCGAGCAGGGTGACCAGGGCCTGGTAGTCGCTGACCGGGTTGGGCGCGCGCAGGGTGTTGCCGATGAGGGTGATGGCCTCGGGCGAGAGCACGCCCGCGGGGAGGACCAGCGCGGCCACCCGCTCCAGCCCCGCCGCGCGCGCCGCCTTGATCCGCCGCCGACCATCGCCCACGTGATAGGTACCGGCGTCGGCCTCGATCAGCACCACCGGTTGCAGCAGGCAACCCAGGGCGGCGATGCTGCGCACCAGGTCGCGCGGCGGTGGATCACCCAGCAGGTGGGTATCCGGGGGCAGCAGGTCCAGGGGCACATCCAGGCGACGGGGCTGGACCTCCAGCCCGGGCAGGAGCATCTGGGTCACCGGTGCTGTGCGTGTGACCATGGGGTTCTCTCTCCTTTTTCACTCTCTGCCCTACTCGTCGACGTCCGCCACGGGCAGGCTGCTCTTGAGCACGGCGACCAGCGTCTTCTCATGCCCCCCTTTAACCACGGCCAGCCGGCTGGCCGGGAAGGAGGCGAAGAAGCCGGGCGCATAGCGTGCCGTGATCCCCGCGGGCCGTTCCCGCGCCGTGTAGGACACGCTGGGCAGCGCCCGGCGCACCACGCGGGGAGCGCTGCTGCCCGGCGTCGGGGCACCGCCCTCCACGTCCTCCCACCAGACGCCGATGCAGGCGTTGCTACCTGGAGCGTGCAGGTTCTTGGGACAGGCAAACGGCCCGTACACGGAGGCGTTCTCCACCCGGGCGCGGGCATGGACCAGCAGGATGCGGCTGGCCGGGGTGAGGCGGGCGAAGTCGAGGGAACTGGGCAGGCGCCGCGAGAGGCCAAAGCGGGCGACCTCGGCCACGAAGTCGAGCACGTTGGGGTAATGGGCGGCCCCGATCCAGTCGACCACGTGGGTGACCCCACCCACGGTGATCAGGCTGACCCCACGGGGTGCGACGGCGAGACCGGGCGGGATCAGGGTGGGCGCATCAATCAGGAACTCCTCAATGGGGCGGCCATCGGGCGACATGCCGCACTCCCAGTACGCAGCGCCTGATTTGCGGCGGCCACACCCACGTGTGACAGGAACGGCCCCGGCGCTCATGATTTTCTCTCCTTCTTCTCGCTCTTCTCGCTCTTCTCGCGCGCGGCATACGTGGGCCGGGAGACCCGCGCGTCTCCTGGACCCCACTGCGCCGGACGTGGGGGCGTGGCCAGGGTCGCGGCGGCCGCGGCGGCGTCATCGCGCGCTTCGGCCAGCCACTCCCGCGCCTCGTGCAGCAGGACCGGGTCATCGGGATGGCGGGCGGCCAGGCGGCGCGCCTGCCGCATGCCCCGGCGGGCCAGGGCCAGCGCCCGCGTCGCCCAGTCCCGCTCATCCTCCCAGGCATGGACGGAGCAGCGGCCCGGGGGCAGGCCCCAGCCGCTGGCCCCACAGGCGCAGGGGCCACCAGGACGTGGGGGGTGATCCATCAGTCTCTCCTTTCGTGATATGGGTCAACACCATGAGCGCGCCCGATCCGGCCTTCACCGGCGCGCGCCAGGGACCGGCGGCCGGGACGTCCCGGCCGCCGTCCGAACTGTCCTGGGACCCCACCGCGCCCGGGAGGGCTGGCCCGGGGTGGCGTCGGCCGCGGGGCTAGGTCGGGATGCAGGAGCAGTTCGACGGCGGCAGCATGACAGCAGGGCAGGCCCCGCGCTCCAGCGGGGCAGCCGCAGGTGACGGGTGTCCCGCCGCCGGGCGCGCCCGTCACCTCGTAGGCGTGCCCCGGCCTGTGCGTGCTGGCCACCAGCCAGCGGGACTGCCCACCCGGCGTGGGCGGCAGAGCGATCGGGCGGCACTGCGCATCTACGGCGCGTTGGCGGGCCCGCCGGCGGCGCTGCTCTGGGCTAGCGCTCATGGGTCCGTCCCTTCTCGGTAGGCCGGGCCTTCTCGGTGGCGCCTGCCGACCGCCCTGGCCGACCAGCACGCGGCGCGTCCTGGTGCGGCAGCCACAGGTGGAGCATGAGCGCGATCAGCAGCAGGGGGACACAGCCCAGGAGCAGGTGGTACGCTGCTCCAAGCAGAATCAGCGTCGTAACGAGGAGTGTGGCGGCCACGATGATCTGGCGGGTGGGCGTGGCGCCGGCCACAGTCACGGTCAGACGCCACATGTGGTGGAGGATGTCTGGCGAGGGAGGCGGCGCTCCCTCCGCGTTGGTGAGCGTCCAGACCGTGCCGTCACGTGGCGCGCCGCACTGGCCGCAGAATTCGCCGTCGCCGGCCGCCGTGAGGTCTGCCCCACAGTAGCCACAATAACGTCGGGTGATCATGTTTCTCCTGGCTCCTTTTTCCATCTGCCGGACGCGCGCCGCGCGAGCGCACCCGTGTTCTCACCAACAGTGATCTCCTAGTCATGGCGCTTCAGTCGTGCGGCGGCGTCAGCTCCTGGCATGGCGGGCGGCGGCGTGTTGGCAAGCGCGCTACCGTGCAAAGCCTCTTGCGATGACGACGCGACGCCGATGGGCCAGAAGCCGGGGTAAGGACGGGGACCACGGCACAGGGTCGCCCAGGCCAGGCGGACCTGGCTCACGGCGCGGGCCAGGGCGTCACGGGCCGCCTGGGGGGTCAGGGCGCCACAGTCCAGCGTCTGCCAGGGAATGGCCAGCCAGACGACCCCATCCATCAGGTCAGCGCACCGCTTGGCCTCCCACCCTGGCGTCCCGGCGACCCGCGTGGTGATATCCACGCCCAGCACCCTCCCCGCGAAGAGCACCCAGCAGTCGGTGCGGGTGTAGAGGTCCTCCTCCCAGGTCGCCCGGCGTACCAGCACGCTGGCTGCCCACAGGGCACTCAGCACCAACTCCTCATCACGGTGTCCGTCCCTGATGCGGACAGCTCCATTGCCCGACCACGGCACAGGGCGGTTGATAAACATCTCCCATCTCCTTGGTGTCCTTGGTGTCCTTGGTGAGGCCACCAACGCACGAGAGCGCCGACCGGACGATCCAGTCGGCGCTCTCGTGGCGGCGGGGCGCTAGCGGTGTGTGTCTGTCCGCCTGTTATGCTCCCCGCGCGCCGCAGTTGGCCAGGCGGCGCAGTTCACCTTCCAGGTCGAGGAGCAGGCGCCGCTCCTCGACGTTGAGGTCGACATGGCGTAGGTGGTGGTGGACCGTGGAGTGGTTCAGGCGCATCGCCCGCCCAATAGCCGTCGGTCCGAGCCCACTGGCGGCGAGCAGGTGAATGGCCATGCGCTTGCCCTCGACCGTGTACGGGTCGTGCTTCTTTACCTGCAGCCCCGGCCCGGACAGGCTGTACACCTGGGCGACATGCCGCAGGATGATGGCCGGCGCTGGCCACCCCGAGGCTGCCTCCGCCATAGTCGGTGTCAGCGCCACGGCCGCAACAGGCCTCGGCATGGGAGCCGAGCGCGCGGCCAGGCTCGTGCTCCACTGGACGTAGATGCTGTCTGGCCGCAAGATGCGATAGCGCCGTGTGGGCGCGGCGTCGGTTGTGCTGGTCGTCGTGTTCATCGTGCTATGCCTCCTGTGTGGTGTCCCGCTGTACGCGGCATGGTCGGGTAGACACCCGGCCCCACCGCGCGGTGGGAGAACGGACGCGGGAAGGCGCGCTGTAGCGCATTCTCCCGCACGGAAAGACGTGGAGAAAGGTGGCGACCGCTGATCACCCGGGTGCTAGAGTAAGGGTGAAGCTTATCTCAGGGCATGATCGGCGTCGACGACGTGATCGTGTACATGCTTCGCGTGAAGACCGGCCGGTGGGCAAGACTGGCCGGTCTTTCTTTCCCTGCTGGTTCGCCGGTGCGCGGCGTGAGCCTGGGCCAGGCGGATGGCGAACAGCGCCTGGCCACCCTCCTGAGTCGCCAGCTCTCCCAGGTCTTTGATGTCCAGTGGCAGCCGTACCACACCGGGCAGGGCCTCAGGCGGCAGGTCGAGCCGGCGGAGCAGGCCGGGCTGCCGCTCGGGGGGAGCGTGGCGCTCCCTCTTGTTGCGGCCCAGCATCCCCGCGCGCCCGGCGCGGTCCCGGTCCGGCACGAGATAGCCGCACCGCTTGTCGATGAGCAGAATGCGCAGCTCGCGTCTGGCCCGGGCGCTGGCCCACGCCCCGCCCAGGGCGACGGCCGTGTACCCCCAGCCCAGGGCGGCGAGACGGTCGAACGGCCCCTCGCAGACGAGCACCCCTCCACCCTGGAACACTGTTGTGTTGGCCGCCGCTTCGTAGCCCAGCAGGGGCCGCTCGATGCCCGTGAGGGCCAGGTACTTGCGGTCGCCGCCCCAGACGTGGGGCTGCGCCTGGAGCAGGCGACCAGTCAGCCAGATGGGGCGGCCGCCGCGCAGCTCGGGCACGATCACCCGCCCGACGAAGCGATCACGCCCATAGCGGTCCACGACGCCCAGGTCGTGGGCCGCTTCCAGATAGCCGGGAGACCAGCGCAGGGCCAGTTCGGCTCCGCCGGCGGAGTACCCGAGGCCGGCGTCCTTGATCGCCCCTCGGTCTAGCCCCCGCGCTTCCAGGTAGGCCAGGGCTGCGGGTGTGCGCCACAAGGTGTCCTGCCACCACTCCAGAGCGACCGTGAGCGCCTGCGTCCGCAGTGACGTCAGGGCGACCACACAGGGCTCTTGTGGGCAGAGGGGCCGAGCATGCCGATCCGCGCCACCCTGGACCGGTTCTCCACCAAGACGCGCCACGGCATCAACGAAGTCCAGGCCCTCCTTTTCTTCCAGGAAGTCAATCACGTCGCCGGAGCGGCCACAGCCCCAGCACCGATAAGTCTGCCTCCGCGGATCGATGGTAAAGCTGGGTGTCTTCTCCAAATGGAAGGGGCAGAGCGCCACCAGCCGCGCGCCACTGGGCTGGAGGCGCAGGTAACGGCTCGCCACGTCCTCCAGGGGGTGCCGCGCCTTGAGCGCCTCAATGTCGTAGAGCATTCCTATCCCTCCTCTCTCATGGCTCGGTCTATCATGGTCACCATGTCGCCCAGGAAGTCGGGGAACCCCACCTGGCGTTCCTGCAGATCGCACGGTGCCAGGTCAGGGTGGCTCAGGCCACCCGAGCGCGACACCGCGGCGACGTAGGCGGGTGTCTCCCAGGAGGCGACGTAGAGCTCCCACTCGTAGCGGTCAGCGGGGTCCATGACCACGACCATCTCCTGCCACTCGGGCACGGTGCGGAAGGTCGCGGGATCGGCGCCGACGTTCGTCTGCGCCCAGGCCAGTTTAGGGACACCCGCGTTGGTCGAGAGGCCGAGTGTCACCGTGCGTGCGAGGCAGTGATCGGCGGTGGCGATGGGTGGTGTCGATGGTCTCTCCATAAAAGCTGTGCCAGGGTACCCCGCCTTTTAAGGCGGGGGTGAATGGCACTCCTCTTTCTTTCTTGAACTCTTCTGGGCGAATAACTGACAGGCTCTGCCAACCCGTTGTGGTACGCTAGACGGAGATGCTTAGGCGTATTCCGCAATGGCGCCGGGTCTCTCCCGGATGCCTGGCGCGTAGGTCGAGCATCCTGCGCAGGGTGGTAAAGTGAGCCGTAAGGTTCCCGACACGCTCACCGGCTTGGAGCCTGAGTGCGGAAGATGTCTTGTCGCCGTCCTGTGACCCGCTGAGCCCGACATCGGCTGTCAGAGCACCCAGCGGCCTCTTGCGAGCAGAGGGAGGGAGTGGTTGCGATGTACCACTCCTGAACGTGCCCACCGACAGGCAGGTGAGGCGCAAGCTCCGTCCTTTAGGGCGGGGTAGGTGACATGCGTGTTTCCTTCATCCCCTGCAACAGGGGTCAAACAGAAACAGCCAGACGGCAGCATCATCCACATGCTGGCCCACGGCGCCGCCCTCCGCAGGGCACTGGCGTCTCTGGTCGGCACGAGACATGTGCTCGATCTGGCTGTTCCACGGTTCGGGCTGGCCTGATCAGGCCAAGACGGCACTCCGGGTAACGGCGAGCCTGACGGCGTGTGACGCGCCCAGGCTGCTCACGATAGGTAGGGTTCACGTCGCTCCTTGCTCTCCTGATCTTCTCCTTTCCTGTGCCGCCTTCTGTGCCGACAACCACCCGATCGTTCGGGTGATCGACCGTGAGGCCAGGTCGCCACGGACGCACGCCGTGACCACCTCACACGGTGGCGATGCGCCGCCGTGTCCCTACGTTCCCACACGGAACGCTAGCGCTGGTCCCCTTTGGCAACATTAGATCGGGAGCGTCCTGCCCCTTGATCTGGATACCTCCAGAACAGATCTGATCCTGCTGCCCGGTGGGGACCGACCGTTGTTCCCCGTTGCCGTGGACAGAGTGGGGAGCGTGGTGCTCCATGCTCGGCGGTGTCGCCAAACAAACCCAACCTGTGCCACACCGGTGGGGAGAGCCGTTGCCTGCCGTGGGACCGTCCGTGGCTGCGCCCTCACCATGGTGGGTGAGAGTGCGGGCGGTGACGGTCGACGGGGGCAGGCGTCCCGTCCCAACTCTCACGCCGGTTATCGCGGCGGTCGTAGGCGAGTTGGTGAGCCCAATCAACACGGCCAGCATAGGTCAGGGGCGTAGACGAACCGTAGACGAACGATCATCGCCGCAGCTCCCACCCCATTGACCACTTGTGGGGTAGGCCGCTCATGCCGTCGACGAGAAACAAAAAGGGCGAGGGAGAGGCACGGATACCGCGCAAACTTAGCGCCACGAAAGCCCCTTGCCGCCGGCCACCGTACCAGAGATAGGAGGGGCACACACGAGGGGGGTACACCCCTACGTTTCCTGGCGCCGCCAGAGTCCTGGTCGACAGCTGGTTAGCCGGCCATGCGCGCTGGTAGTGAGACCCGGGTCCGCCTGCATGTCGCCAGGCCAGCAGGTGAGCGCGCCGCGTGATCCTTGTCGAGCACATGCCCAGTGACCCGGCCTGCGCAGCACCAGGAGACTGAGCAGAGAATCCTCGCCGCTGGCGACCGAGCGGTGCGCCAGACATCCCGCGGGCGTACAGATGACCCTTTCGCCCCTGGCTGTTCGCAAGGACCGCAGGGGCAAAGGCCGACAGGCCACGCCGGCGATGCCGGGTCGCTCTGGCTGCAGTACAGGGAGCCAGGATGCGGGATGTTCCATGCCATGGCGCCCAATCGTCTCCATCACCCTGTAGCAACGGAGCAGTCAGCCCGTACCGAAGAGTCATCATCGTCGACGACATGAGAGGCCGGCGGACATCCCATCCTGACCTGGCAGGTGGTTCCCGGCGGGTGGGTGATCCCGTGATGACGGGAAGGTCAGAATAGTAGGAGCAGGAGTATCCCTCCCTGGCTGGTGCTGTGCGTCAGTTGCTCTGCCCCGTCATGCCGGCGCGATCGACGGGACCACAGTCACCTGACCATGCGCCATGCTGTCGAACGCCGATCACCCATGGCACCCTGCCGCCTCCGTCATCAGCCAGGAGCGTGCCGCGGCGCCAGGCAAAGAGAGGGCCGGACACCTGCCAGGCCGGAGCGTGGGTCGCATGGAAAAGAGTGAGGTGTACACCCCTCGCTATAGGCTCCCTGACCAGAGGTGGGCGGACGGATTGAGGCCCACTTTCTTGGCGCTAAGTTTGCGCGGTATCCATGCCTCTCCCTCGCCCTTTTTGTTTCTCGTCGACGGCATGAGCGGCCTACCCCACAAGTGGTCAATGGGGTGGGAGCTGCGGCGATGATCGTTCGTCTACGGTTCGTCTACGGTGAGACAAAGAAGATGCGCGATGTCAGCCCTCCGTGCCAGTTCCCGTCCACGAGGAGGCGCGGACGGGAGAAATCGCTAAAGGGCGGGGGCTGGGGCAGCCCTGGCAGGCGACCGAACGACAGAGAGGCAGCAGTCGCTGAAAGACGCTTCTCGTCTACGGTGAGACAGGGAAGGATCGCCCCGCGTAGACAGGAAAGCGGCGCTAGGAAGAGTACTCGTCTACGGTGAGATAAAGAAGAACAAATCTCGTCTACGTCTCGTCTACGGCCTGTCTCCACAATAGGCGAGAGGGTGCCCAGCGGATATGCCGCCGCAAGTGGTATGGCCATGACCATTGGCTCTAAGTTTGGGAGATGCTACAATTGTTCCGACAGGCTACCGGTGACACGCGTTGGTCCCCACAACGCGGGCCGATCACCGTCCGAGGACACGGTAGCGTCTGTCTGCTGTTGGTAGGTGTGCCCCCACACACCGCCCAGGTCAGATCGACCAAGCCGGGTCAGGGTCGGCGGCGCTCTTCCTCGAAAGAGTCTTGTTCAGCCTTGCGCGGCAGCTCTGTCGCACTCTGTTGACGAGCCCACACCTAGGGCTGACCTGGGTGGTGTGCGCCACTGCGCTGGGCGAAGCGGTTGTTGATCCGTACAGACATCAACTCTGGGTCAGCAGGTGCATAGGCCAGGCAAACCTACCGCGTGCATCACGAACGAGCGGTGGCCTGGTCATCACGGGCACGGCCGTGACCTGCCTGGCCGATTGCGGCGGACAGGCCGTGATGGCCTGGAAGAACTCACCTATCCATCCCGACGGATTGAGTTTGTCCCTGCTGGTTCGGAACACGGACACTGGTGTCTCTGGAAGGAAACCCCATGAAAAACACAGTGAGGCAAACACAGGGCGGGATCACCCAATGGGTATCTGGCGACAGGGTGGCGTTTGCCCTGCTGGCCGGTCTTGTCGGCGGCGTGGGCGGGTTGAGTGCCGTGGCCGTTCACCGCCATATAGCGGGACCTGTCCGCGCTATCTCCATCACGGCTCCAGTTCAGGCCGTCAGCAGGTCATCCCCGCGCACCGCGCCTGTGTCCTACGCCACAGCCGCCGCTTTGCTCAACGACACGGGCGTCCCATCAGGACGCTGGTTTGTGCGCACGCGCCATGGCAATACCCAGCTCGTCCTCTCGCCATCACCAGCCCCGCTACGCCAGGAGGGCCGTCATGCTCTACCGTAGCCTGGCGCTCTCGCTGCTGGTTTTCTGCTCATTGACGCTGGGGGCCAGCCCATCGCGCTCCTCGCCTCTCACCTTTGGCCCTCTTGATGGCGGACGCGCGGCGGTGCAAGGCGTACGGATACGGGCGCTCGCCCGAGCCTCCGACGGCGTCCTCTACGCCGGTGGTTTCGGCGTGGCAGGTGACGACACCCAGCCCCACCCCAAAAACGCCCTATGGGGCAGCGTGGTTCTGATCTCACGCGATCATGGGGCGACATGGAGCATGCGCTCCAATCCCGCTCCGCGCGGAGGTGCGCCTGTCTCGCGGGTGTGGACTGACCACACGCGCTGGCCTCCTACCTTTCAGGTGAGCCAGATCGCCGTCCTTCCCCATGATCCAAAGACGATCTACGCCGCGGGGGTGAACATCGCCGGTTTCACTCACTACCTGCTCCGTTCGCGCGACGGCGGACGCACCTGGCAGGATGTGCTCATCTGGAGACGCGTCATTGGGCCGGGAGGAGACTGGGCGCTGACCACGAACATCGTGGTGACACCGGCTACCCGGCACTTCTTGACTAACCAATTGGTGCGGTTCGGCGCTGCCGTGGCTATCGATCCACGCAATCCCCGGCGTCTCTACCTGGGCACGGAGACCCTGGGCGTTCTGCGCAGCACCGACGGCGGCGCATCCTGGCTCTACAACCCGAACTCGCCTATTGTTGGCACCGGTGTATCCGAGCAACTGGTGCTTGATCCCCACACGCCGGGGACAGTGTATGCGCTGGTGCAGGGCACTACCGTCGCCCAACTCTATCGCACCGACGATGGCGGCGCCACCTGGCAGACGTTGTGGCACGGTGACTATGCCAGCGGCCTACTCCTGGAGGGAAATACCCTCTATCTCGTACGGAGCCAGGAAATAGATGCCAGTCTGGACCGCGGCCGTCACTGGCGCTCAGCTGTGAACGTGCGGACGCTGCCCGGTCTGACCCATCCCATTGCTGCTGGGAGCAACGAGATGTCTGGGCTGGTCGTGCAGGCGCTACATCGTAAGGGTGTCTGGTATGTCTCACAGATAAATCTAACCGTCGCTGATGTAACAGGGCTGTATGTGACAACCAATAATGGTGCGACCTGGCGATTGCTGACGAACGGTGTGCGTGGCCCACGCGGGGCTCTGGCTGGACCTATCAGTGATGGTAGTCAGACCGTTATCTGGGTTGATGACATGGCAGGAACGGATGTGCTGCTGACGGCCAGCCAAGTTGATGGCTTATACCGCTGGAGCTTGGCACTATGATCAATCGAGGCTGGACTGTCCCCGGAGCACTGCTGCTCCGTAGGCTTGTAATGCTAACGTGGCGTGGTAGCGTGCTTGCCGTGCTGTGCGGTGTGTTAGTAAGCTGGCCCAGTGCGGTTTCAGCCACATCAAGCCACTTCCCGCCACCCTGCGCGAACAACACGACCAACCTGGAGGACCCAGCCACAGCAGATGCTTACAGCGCGAATTCCTGGGTGGCACAGCATACCGTGGTGCAAGACACCCCTATTACGACCTATACTGGCGCCTATGACCAGAGGAAAAATGCTGCAGCCCTAGCCGATCCGGCGCAACGACCCGTGGTCACTGGAGTCATGGTTCTTAATGATCAGTTTACCAAAATCGCCCCTTCCGTGTCCTCATGGAGCCTCAGTGCTACTAACACGGGCAACACCTCACCTGTTTCCCCGGATTGCGCACAGGGTGGCCAGAAATCCACGCTGTACGAGTTCACAGGATCCTGGAACGCGCCACGGTTGGATACCTCCCGCGGCAAGACATCGGAGATCTACTACCTGGCCGTGACCTTCACCTTCTCCGACGGGACACAGGTGCAGTTCTTCACCAATATGAAGGTCGTGGCCAGCCCAAGCGATGTCCCTACCATGCACACCCTGTGGTATGACACGAGCCGTATCACCGGTCTACCCCCTCAGAATACGGACAACTCAGCCTACAACATCTTCGCCTCTGGGACGTCTGAGCATTTACAATCCCAGTACTACTTCGCCGCTAACCCGGCAGGGACCAGCGCTGGTGGCCTAGAGAGCACCAGTTCCCTGGACAGCGTGTTTCTCTCCACACAGCTCGACGCTGGCGAGCAGCCCATCTTCCAGAACTCGGCGACCGGCCAGCAGGCCGCAGTGGGCGCACGCATCAGGCTGCCGTATCTGGCGCCAGGTCAGACCAGCGCCAGCGCCTCATTCCCCTATTTCTCATACAACAGTGGCACCAGCGCTCTCGACGTGCCCCAGACCGGCGTGATCAGCGTCAGCCAGGGAGCGCCCCCAGGAGCGCCCGCGTGGGTGCGGTACGTGGTGACGGTGGACGAGCCGTTCTCCGTGGTCCGCCCCGGCGGCACAAAGGCCGATGTGCAGGTCGGGTCCTACATCCTGGACAACAGCTTCAGCGGACCAGTCGCCGATGGGCAGGGCAGCCAGGGGGATAACCTCGGGGAGGGGCGGGTGTTTCATTTCTACAGCAACCCAGGCATGCCCCTGCCCACCCAGCCAGACTCCGCTCACCTGCGCTTTAGCTGGACGGAGCCGGACCGCTCAACATGGGGTCTGCCCACCACGGCCTCCTACATCCTGATCGTGATCGATGCGACGGCGGCGCGAGCCGGCGCCCTCGTGGAACACACCTATCAGGTGGGCGTGACGACACAGGACGTGCCCAGCAGCGCTGGGGATTCCCTGCGCATTGTGCCCGGTCACGAGTACGCGGCGGCGGTGCAGGCCGTGTTTACCTTCGGGGACGGATCGAAGATCAGCAGTTCCTCCATTGATGGGCCGCCGATCACGGCCGTCCTCACGGGCAGCCCGGCCACGGAGACACCGACAGCGGCGCCGACCGCCACCAGCACACCCCTGCCCACGGAGACCGCCACGGTGACGTCCTCGCCGACGACCACACCGGTGCCCACCGACACACCGACGGCCACACCTATTCGCGGGGACGCCACCCTGGGGATCGACCCACAGCCCGGCGTGTTCGCCTGGGTGCGCACCACACCCGATGACACGCGGGGCGCCACCGAGGGGCGCCTGTCCACCACGTGGGGCAATCCCAGGCCCTCCGTGTTCGCCTGGCCGGCGGGACGGCCGCTGCATGTGCAGCCCGGGCTGGATAGCGCCCCCGGCCACGTGCGGCTGGTCATCACCGACACGAACACGGGGGCGATGGTCTACCTGCTACCCCGCGAGATCCTCCCCCTGACCTACACGGTCTCGGGCGTCGGCTGCGGCCCCGTGGCCGCCCCGCCGCTCCCCTACGCGACGTCGGCTGCCTACCCCGGCGCTATTGAGCCCCGCACCGCGAGCGAGCGCACGGTTATCTGGGCGCCGGCGGATCTATCCGAGCCGCGCGGTTGGCTGCGCTGCGCTAGCGACACGCTGACCCTCCCGGGACATGGTGGCCGCGTCACGCTGACCAGCACGTTTCGGCGGCTGGCCGTCTTCGACGTGCTGGCCCCCACGCCGACCAGCACCCCGACCAGCACGCCGGTCCCGCCGCCGGTGGCCGTGAGCCAACTGGTCTACCCGGATCAGCCGGGCGCGCCGAGTGACCGCCCGGGCACGGCGTACCAGCAGTACGTGAATGGTCAGCCGGTCAGCCAGGATGGCGTGCCCGGTGAAAGCCCCTTCGTTGTCTGCCCGCCGGACGCGCCGCCGAGCCCGCTGATCACCACGCGTGAGGCGCACTCCACCGGGTACCAGGCCATGGGGGCGGGGACCTGCCATAGCGACCCGCTGCCCACGTCCACGCCGCACACCATCACCGTGTATGTCACGCCCACGCCCCAGCCCACGGCCACGCGGACACCGATCCCGCCGACGCTGACGGCCGTGCCCGCGCCCCCCTGGCCCACCCCCTATACCGTGCCCGCGCCGGTGACGGCCACGCCGGATCCCCTGGGCTGCGTCGGCCCCTGTCCAGCTCCGGCCCCGCCCGCCGCCTGGTTCACCCCGGTGCCCCAGCCCACGCCGCACACAGGCGCGCTCTCCCTGCGTGTGCTGGAGACGGTGGTGGCCGCGGCCTTGCCAGAGGCCGTGGTGGCCCCGCACCCGCACAATGCGGCGTGCCCGGACGCGCCAGAGGGCGTGACGACGGACCCCAGCTGCTATGAACTGGCGATCAGCGTGCCCCTCGTGGAGAAAGACATTTGGAGATAAAATGGAGGAGGGAGGAGGAGAGCACGCGTAGGAGACGAGACAGTGACGCTGCAGTGGTATCGACAGGATCGGGAGGCGGTGCTGGCCGCCTTGGCGCGGGGCGAGCGGCC